>OJBS01000022.1_pt1 | contig 152584 bp, 137 predicted proteins | sample 1590941 | NCBI WGS metagenome assembly OJBS01 (sample SAMN05416785, study PRJEB24817) | seawater metagenome | isolation source: Sea water | place: Canada:Atlantic | collected 2013-11 | reverse complement strand
CCCCTGCCCCTGCCCCTGCTCCTGCACCTGCACCGGTAGTTGTGGTGCCTGCGCCCGTTGTGGAAGACATCGATACCGAGGCTGCCATTGAGGTGGTTGAGCCCGTGCCGGAGCCCGAACCGGTGGTCTCCAGAGTTCCCGAAGCCGCGCAAGCGCTGACTGGCACCTACATTGGTCGTGCAGATGGCAACTCGATCAGCATGGAACTGACCATGGGCGCCGACCAAGTTCTGACGGCGGTTCTCCGCGTCGCAGGCCGCTCGGGCACCGAGGTCCACCGGGTCTCTGGGACGTACACGCTGACGCCAGATGGTGCGGCTGATTTCGCCTTGTCCGACCGAACAGATGACGGTGTTGTTGGCTACTCAGGTACGATTAGCGGCGCGTCTGCGTCTGGAATCGTGACGGTGGATGGTCGACGTCGTGGTCGGTTCTCGGTGGGCAAATGAGCTCTGCACCCGCACTTCGGCTTCACAGCGGCGAGACGGTGGCTCATTGGGTCATTGACGAGGTGCTGGAGATTGGCGGAACCGCGCGCTACCGCGCCCATCGAGCCGGTGACCCGACGGATGAGGTTCGCATTGAGATGGCGCCGCGCGACGCCCGCGATGGCCTGCGTCTGCGGCGGGAAGCGTACGCCCTGCGGCACATGGAGCACGATGCCCTGCCGCGAATCGTAGACAAGGGCGAGCTGGATGACGGCCGGGTGTTTTGGGTAGCGACTCGCTGGTTTGAAGGCGAAGTATTGTCGGACGTCCTACGCGATGCCCCCATGCGCTGGGAAGATGCCGCCTCTGTCTTTCACCAGCTCGCGAGCGCCGTCCTTACCGTTCACGAGAGTGGAATGGTACACCGAGACATTCACCCGTCCAAGGTGGAGCTGACATCATCGCTTCAAGTGCGCTTGGTGGGCTTTGAGCTGGCTATGACCCAAGAGGAGCTGAGTCGGGTCGCCCGCCCACCTCTGGGTGACCTGGCCTACGTGGCTCCCGAGGTCATTGGTGACCGAAACCACCACGTCTCTCGCGCGGACCTGTACTCGCTAGGCGTTGTGTTCTACGAGGTCCTGACCGGTTCACGTGCCTTTCCAGCCGCCCTTTGGGGTGACCGTGCAGACCCCGAAGCACGTATGATTGCCTGGAAATCACGCGCGGATGCCCTGGATCCAGGACCGGACGTCCCCAGGTGGTTGCGAAACCTGATTCAGAAGGCCACCCATCCCAACCCTGATAAGCGCTTGCCAGACCTGGAAGCGATGGTCGGTTGGTTGGATGCGGCGCGCGACCAGTGGTCCACGCCAGCGCCTGAGAGTCGGGTGATTGCCCAGGCTCCACCGCCACTGCTTCCGCAGCTCGGTGGGATTGCGCCGTCGATTCTCCCCCCCATGATGCCCGCGGCAGCGCCGCCGCTCCCTCGCCAGGACGCAGTCAATCAGCCGTTTCCCTTTGTATTGGCCTACGCCTTTGCTGGGTTGATGGGCGTTGTCGCTGGCACGACCGTAGGCCTCATCTTGTTGATGTTTATGGGTCTTGAACGAGTTGCTGTTTAGGTCTAGCTGCGGTTGGCCATGGCCCGCAGCTTCGCAACGCGCTTTTCTGTTGGTGGGTGCGTAGACATCAAGCGTCCCAGCCTTCCTGCGAAGCCGTTGATGATGAAGTGAACGTTCTGCGCGCCTTGGTTGTGCATGGGCTGCCGCGTGGTTCCACGGGACAAGCCCTCCAGAGCCATTGCCAGTCCCTCCGGGTCTCCGGTAATCTGGGCTGCGCGAGCGTCGGCACCGTACTCTCGCGTTCGGCTAATCATCATACGTAGGATGATGGCCGCGAGGGGGGCTGCAATCATGATGACGATTCCGAGCAGCGGATTTCTGTCGCGGCGTCCTCCGGAGAACATGGCCATGCGTGCGGCAAAGCTGATGACGCCGGCCATGGTTGCCGCGATTGCTGAGACCAAGGTGTCGCGATTCTTGATGTGGCCCAGCTCGTGGGCCAACACGCCTCGAACTTCCCGCCGACTCAGCGTCTGAAGCAATCCCGCCGTGACCGCGACCACGCCTTTGTTCGGACTTCGCCCCGTCGCAAACGCGTTTGGCGACTGCTCGTGCGGCACAATGTAGAGGCGAGGTACCGGCATATTTGCCCGTTGGGCCAGGTCTTCCACTTCATCGTGTAGCCACCCGAGCTGGTTTCGGTCGACGGGAACGGCGCCTGTAGTCTTGATGACGATGGTGTCTGCGAAAAACCAGGTCCCAAAGTTGATCACGACTGAGACGCCGAGCATCAGAATCATGCCGGTCGTTCCGCCAAAACCGTAGCCAATGGCGACCAATATTGAGCTTAAGAAGGCGAGTAGGGCAGTGGTTTTGAGGGCGTTCAGCATGCAAGCTCCGTCGGATACTGTACGGGTAGTCGCGGTGCTGCCGTTTGCAACCGTGGTCGTGAAATGCTGACAGTGCTACGGCGCTGCATGACTGACGCCGCTCCCATTGACCTGTATAGCCTTACCCCAGACGCCTGGACGTCGATGTTCACCGAGTGGGGTGAGCCTACCTATCGCTCGGAGCAGGTGCGAAAGTGGGTGTATGAGCGTGGGGTTACCAGCTTCTCGGAGATGACGAACTTGCCCAAGGCGCTGCGGATGCGCCTAGAGTCGGAGACCACACTGGGTACGCTGCGGCTGTCCACCGAGCGCGAGTCCAATGACGGCACGGTGAAGCGCTTGTGGCGTCTGTCGGATGGGCAGCTCGTTGAGAGTGTGCTGATGCCGTACCAAGACGGGCGGCGCACGGCCTGCATCAGCTCCCAGGCGGGCTGTGCCATGGGGTGCGTGTTCTGTGCAACGGGACAGATGGGATTTGCCCGTCACCTCTCAGCCGGCGAGATCTTTCAGCAAGCGGCCGTGTTTGCAGCGGAGCTACGAGAGCGCAATGAGCGTCTGTCCAACGTAGTCCTGATGGGAATGGGCGAGCCGTTCCACAACTACGATGCGGTGTTGGTCGCCATTCGTCGGATGATGGCTGAGCTCGGTATTGGGGCGCGTCACATCACCGTCAGCACCGTTGGTTTGGTCCCTCAGATTAAGCAATTTGCGAAGGAAGGCCTTCAGGTCAAGCTCGCTATCAGCCTGCATGCGGCCACAGACAAGGCGCGGGGCGCACTGATCCCGGTGAACAAGAAGTGGCCTATCGCCGAGCTTATCGCCGCCTGTCGTGAGTACGTGGATGCCACTGGTAGGCGTGTGAGCTTTGAGTGGGCGCTCATCGCTGGTCAGACAGACACCGACTCTGAGGCCCACGTCTTGGGCCGGCTTCTACGCGGGCTGCGGTGCCATGTGAATCTGATTCCGCTCAATCCAACGGGTGGGTTTGATGGCATGCCCTCGGAAGTACCCCAAGCAGCGTCCTTCGTTCACATCTTGGAGTCGCATGGGGTTCCAGCGACCGTGCGCGTACGTCGAGGCATCGACATTGAGGCGGGCTGCGGTCAACTCAAGAGTGATGTCATCAAGAAGCAGCGTCAGGCTGCACCCGAAACATCGGCGCCGATTGACTGACAGTCGGTCTAAGCGCGTACTACAGTGTGCCCGGGCATGGGCTGAAAGAGGTCCCGTTGAAACGCATCGTCATCTTAAGCGCAGTCCTGATCGGATGTACTGACCCAGGCTTCGTGGATGTTCTGGGGGAAGCCCCGGAAGGCGCGCTGTTGTCGGTCTGGGGGCCGTCCGCTGAAGACGTGTGGATTGCTGGCGGTCAGCCCGAGGCCGGGGTGCTCTTTCGTGGCTCCGAGTCGACCTTCGAGACCATGACCTTGCCGGCGGACACCCCCATGTTGAACTGGGTGCACGGAACCGCCGCCAATGATGTCTGGGTCGGCGGCTTGTCCGGCACCATGCTTCACTGGGACGGGGCAGGGTGGACGGACCACTCTGAGCCTGTTGAGGAAGCCATTTGGGGGCTGTACGCGCGCGGACCCGAAGACGTGTGGTTTGTCGGCGGAGAGAGCCGCTGGGGCGGAGAGACGGCCCGGGTGTTCCACTACGATGGCCTGTCTATGCAGTCCGTCGAGCTACCCACAGAGCTTGGCGACGTTCCCAACATGTTCAAGGTGCATGATGACAGCTCACGGATGTGGTTCGTCGGTGCTGGTGGCGCTGCAGCCTTTGAGACCGAAGAAGGTCTGCGTCCGGCGGCCACTGGGTTCTCAGGCGACCTGGTGACCGCGAATCTTGGCACCGCCGAGACGCTCATTGTGGTGGGTGGACGCGGAACCGGAAACGTCTTTGAACAAGAGGGTGAGCGACTGACCGAGCTCACGGCCACGCCAGCAGGCCTCAATGGCGTTGTTGGATTGCCTGGCCATGCGCTGGTTGTCGGTGAGTCGGGCTTCATGGCCATGGTTGATCGATCCGATGGGACGGTCACACCTATCGAGGTGCCCGTCAGGGACATCTTGCACGCGGTTTGGATTGCGCCCGATGACACTGTCTACTCTGTAGGCGGAAACCTTGGAACAGCCGACCCGACCTTTCATGGTACCCTGATTGTGGGTCCACTTCCGGAGACCCCATGATGAAGACACTTGGCCCCTTGCTCACCGCCGCACTCTTGGTGGGATGTCCGGGCGGCGATGATGACGACATGGCGTTGTACTGGGCGGAACAGACGGGAGATGCCGCTCTGTTGATGGATGCGTCGCTACAAGACTCGTTTGACCGGGGACGCGAGGTCATGACCCGTGATTTTGACCCGAGCGCCGGTCTTGGACCCACGTTCAATGCCGATTCTTGTTCGTCGTGCCACCAGGCACCGGTCGCTGGCGGCTCAGGCCCTCGCTACCGCGACTTCTGGCTGGTCTTCAGCGAACGCTTTGATGGCAGTCTTGAGGCGGTGGGCAGCAATGGTGAGTCACCGGTCCGCAATCTGTACGCGACCGGGCCGAGCTTTCATATTGGCGAGCCAGAGGACACAGCCGTGTACGCGCGTCGTCAGGCACCGAGTGGTCTTGGCGTCGGTCTCTTCGCCTTTGTGGACGACGAAGACATTCTTGCCAACGCGGATATTTTAGACGAAGACGGCGACGGCATCAGCGGGCGGGCCAACTTCGAAGAACGCACCGTTGGGCGGTTCGGATTCAAGTCTCAGGCGGCCTCCCTTGAGAGCTTCAATCGTGGTGCCATGTTCAACCAGATGGGCATTACCAGTGACCCACTCTTCTTCGATATCCCCGGCGCGCCTGATGCGTTTGCCCGTGTGCAACAGACGGGTTCGACGCTTGATTGGTTGATTCCGTCGGCCTTCGCTCAGGTGTCGGCGCTTGGTCAGCCGACGGTTGATGAAGACGGAGTGCCGGACCCTGAGATGAGCAATGCGGACCAGGAAGACCTGCTCATCTTCAGCACCTACATCGCTCCGCCCGCCATGACCGACCTCGATGACACCGGCCGCCTCGGAGAGTTGCTGTTTGGCTCCACGGGCTGCGAGAGCTGCCACCTTCCGAGCTTGCCGTCGACCGTTGGCGAGCTTCCCGCCTATACAGATCTGCTCCTGCACGACATGGGACCTGACCTCGACGACCGGGTCATTGCCGGTCTCGCAACCGGCACCGAATGGCGAACAGCGCCTCTGTGGGCCGTCTCATTGCATGGTCCGTACCTGCACGATGGCCGTGCGGACACCTTGCATGACGCCATTACAGCCCACGGCGGAGAATCAGAAGCGTCGCGTGACCGCTACTTGGCGCTTCCTGAAGCCGAACAGCAAGCCATCGTGACGTTTTTGCGCGCTCTCGGCGGAGGGGACATTGAGGACCAGAACATGGCTCTTCCCGAGTCTCCACTGCCTGAAGTTGGAGAAATGGGTGGCCCACGTCCTGGCCTAAGTGCCGAGGAACTGGCCCGCTTTGATGCGGGACGTCGTGCGTTTGACCGCAACATCACCGTGGCCGAGGGGCTTGGAACCCACTTCAATGCTGACTCCTGCCGAGCGTGTCATCGCGACCCGGTGATTGGAGGAGCGGGCGGCGTAGACGTCAATGTGATTCGCTATGGCCAACGTGACCTGGACGGTGTGTGGTCCAGCTTGGACGCCAATGTCCTGCCTCGGTCTGTGATTGCTGGCCTCAACCCCGGGCGCCTGCCCGATGCCGCCAACGTCATTGAGTGGCGCAACCCGCCCACGATTCTCGGCACCGGCCAGGTGGACGGAATCTCCGAAGCCGCCATCTTGGCGAATGCGGATGACGAGGATGCAGATGGCGACGGCATCAGCGGTCGCGCACGTATCCTCGCGGATGGCCGTGTTGGACGCTACGGGTGGAAGGCCAATGTGCCGAGTGCACTCGATTTTGTGGCTGACGCGCTGCTCAACGAGAACGGTCTGACCATTGACCCGTCACTGTCCGACTTCACGGCTGCGAGTGACGACGACGACGTTGCGGACCCCGAAGTCTCGACTGCTCAGGTGGACGACCTGACGTTCTTCCTGATGACGGTGGACCAACCCCAGCGCAAGACGGCGGAAGATACTGCTGCTGCGGACCGTGGAGAGGCGGGCTTTGCGAGCGTCGGATGTGCCGACTGCCACCTGCCCGAGCTTGACGGAGTCGCTGCGTTCAGTGATTTCCTCCTGCACGATGTCGCGCCGGACGCCATGGTCTTGGTGGAGCAAGACCCTGGAGTTCTGCCGACCGAGTACCGGACGTCCCCGCTGTGGGGCCTGTCAGATACTGGGCCTTGGCTGCATGATGGCACGGCCTTCACGCTGGAAGATTCGATTGTCCGCGGACATTTCGGTGAGGCCAGCGCATCCCGCATAGCCTTCGAAGCGCTGCCAGAGGCCGACAAGGCCGACCTTCTGGCGTACCTAAATACCCTCTAGGGGGCGCCGCCGATAACCAGCGTGTCGCCCTGCTCGAGCAAGCCGTCGAAGTAGGCGGTCTCGGTCGTGTTGTAGGTCGTGTAGCCGCACTGGCTGGTGTTGACCGTTCCCGAGTAGCTGCCAAAGACGGTCTCCGAGGCGCTCGACGCGGTGAAGCGGTACAGCTGGGTGCGCGAGGCCACCCGGAAGCCTTCCCCTTCGACAAAGCGCATGCGGGCTGGCAAGAACAGGTCGCTGCCAATTATGCAGTTGTCTCCGCCGATCATCTCGAATCCCCTACGTGAGGCCAGGTTGAACAACGGCAGGTTCGCTTGGGTCTCACCATCGTGGGTGAACTGTGCAGCACCGACGACGAAGGGACACGTTCCCATTGTCATCCCTGAGGCATTGCGAAGGACCACTGAGCCTGTGGCGTTGGTGATGTTCAGCACTCCCTCTGCACGGCTGCTGCTGTCAATGCTCGGTGTACCGCACGAGTAGCTCGCGGTGCTGCCGTAGGTCGTTGAGGCGGTGTAGTACGAGGTGTTGACCTCAACTGTGCGGCTGTAGTTCTGGAACGTAAAGTCAGCTTGACCACTGTTGATGGTGACGTCTGCGCCGCCGAAGCAATCGGGGCCCCAGCAGTCATCGTCCGCGCAGTCGACATCACCGTCCGAGTCGTCATCAAGGTCGTTTGAGCAGTCCTCGGCGCAGGCGATGTCTGTGGCGCAGTCCTCATCTTCGCAGTCCACCAAGCCGTCGTCGTCTTCGTCGATTCCACTGTTGCAGACTTCGTCCAGGACTACTGGGTCGGTGTCAGCCTCTGTGTCCGGCTCGGTATCAGGTTCCGTGTCCGGTTCGGTATCCGGCTCGGTGTCCGGCTCGGTGTCCGGCTCGGTGTCCGGCTCGGTGTCCGCCTCTGTGTCCGGCTCGGTGTCAGGCTCCGTGTCCGCCTCTGTGTCGGCTTCCGTGTCTGTCCCGGTGTCGGTGTCTGAGTCCGTGTCACCGTCGGTGTCCGAGTCGCTGTCGGTGTCCGAGTCAGTGTCGCTGTCGGGATCTGTGTCCGTGTCCGTGTCGTCCGTACCGCTATCCGTGTCGGTATCGGCTTCTTCGGTGTCGGCTTCAGTGTCGGTATCGGGTGCGTCCAGCGTATCTTTGTTGCAGGCTGCAAAAGTCAAAGCAAGGACGAGGCATATTGGGCGCATGGTGGCTCCATACGGGGTTGGTCGCGCCCTATTACTCGTTAGCAGCACCTTCGCCTGTCCTGCGATACTGCCGCCGGCCCTGGAGGCAGCATGGCAGACGGTGAATTGGTTTTCGTGACCGGTGGACATGGATTTGTAGGTAGTTGGGTCGTCAAAGCGCTGCTTGCCCGAGGCTACCGCGTTCGTTGCTTGGTCCGTGCCACCAGCAAGACTCACCGCATTGACGAGCTGGGTGTTGAAAAGGTCGTTGGCGATATCCTGGATACCGAGAGCATCGCTGCTGGCATGACTGGCGCTGACTACTGCATCCACCTCGCTGGAATCAGTGCCTACAAGGACATGCACTCCGAACGCGCGTGGCCGACCATCGTAGACGGCACTGCGAACGTCCTAGAGGCCGCCCTGGCCGAAGGGGTGAAGCGTGCGGTGTACATCGGTAGTGGCATGGTCTACGGCAGCCCAGAGCCCCGTGGAGAGTGTGACGAGACCACGCCGTTCGTCTTGGGCGACACGGGCCTTGTGTACGCAGAGGCCAAGCATGCGAATGAGCTGGCGGTGGCCGCACTCGCCGAGCGTGGACTGGACGTTGTGACCGCGATTCCCATGGAGACCTACGGCCCACAGGACGACGAGTTTCTGACGACTGGCTACCTCAAAGAGGCCATCAACGGCTGGCCAGCGCTTGCTACGCGCGGCGGCACAAGCTTTGCGCATGTCGAAGACGTGGCGCTTGGCGTGGTGTTGTCCATGGAGAAGGGAACCAAGGGCGAGCTGTACATTCTGGGCGGCGACAACGGCACCGTGAAGGAAATCATCGACCTGTGTCTAGAAGTCGCGGGACAGAAGAAGCGCGCCATCGTGTTGCCCACTGGCCTGACCAAGTTCGTGGTCAACACCCTGTTCAAGCTGGGTCTACCGAGTCCAGAGCACCCGAATGCCATTGAATACGGAACGCTCTTTGCGTTTGCTACCAGCGAAAAGGCAAAGCGGGAGCTGGGCTACGACCCACGCCCCGGGCGTGAAGTGATGGAGTCCGTCATCGCGTGGCTTCGCGAAGAAGGGCACGTCAAGAAGTAGGCGATGAGCTGTGTGAGTCCCTTCTGGAACAATCTTTGTAGTTCGGGAGGTCAGAAGTCAGCTATCAGAGGTCAGAGCGGACGCCTTCGGCGCCAGCGTTGTGACGTAGCACGCGTTTGGTGACGTGGAGAGTCCTCCATTTCGCCGCTTCGGCGGCGGACTGAAAATCAATCCGTCAGTTGTCTCGGCGACGGGGCGAATCGTAGTCTGACAGCCTTCGAACCGGTGTACATGACGAAGCCGCCAGTGAGTTCCGCCGCGCACCTGGCGCGAGCCGGATGCTCTGACCTCTGACCTCTGAAATCTGACGTCAAACCTGCGAATATCTCCGCAAGCTCACGTTTCATAGCTCTAAGGCTACTCGGTGTCTGCATCCGGATTTCGGTAGGCGTCGACGGCATTGCAGTCGCCAAACAAGTTGAAGTCTTCGCCGTCTCCGCCGTCGAAATCCATGCAGGCGAACCCGCGCGGATGCTTGGCGGGGTCGGTGAATGGGGAGCACGGGGGCAGGCAGTAGTGTCCAGAGGTGAACCAGCGACACTCACCGCCAATCTCCTCGCGGCAGGTCGTTCCGTCAGTTCCAGCGCAAGACGAGCACAGGTCCGTCATGGTCTCGCAGGCGCCTGTGTCTTGGTTGCAGGCGTCTCCGAAGTGACAATCGAGCTGGCTGTCGACGCACTCGGTCTCGACGCATGTGGCGGTCTGGGTGTCGCAGGTTGACCCCGACAGGCAGTCGACGTCTGACTCACAGCCTTCGACACACGCATACTCGGTGGTGTCGCAGAAGCTGTTCAGCCCGCACTGCGCCGAGCTTAAGCAGTCGACGGCTAAGCACTCAGAGGTATCTGTGCAGATGGAGATGCCGGGGCAGTCTCCGTCATCGCGGCAGTCCACCGCAGCCGGCTCGCCACCGGAGCAGCCGGCAAAGACGATGACCCATGCAAGGCGCATCATGGCTCCACCACTGGCGGACAGAAGGACTCAAGGTCGCCTGCACCCCGGTCGTACCGAACGGCGAGTCGCGCATTGGAGCGCGGCATCTCGGCGCGGTCGAAGACGATTGCTGGGGTCAACTCACCGTCCACTTCGAGCTGCTGGTAGGTCCAAGCTTCGTCTTGGCAGAGCAGCTCGTCTTCCTCTACGAAGACGCGCATGGTGGCGCTGTCTGGCCAGTCAGAAAGGTAGAACGTGTCTTTTACCCGAGACGCATTGAGGGATAGCTGGGTCACCATCTCCACGAAGTTCACGTTGCACAGGTTGCCGGTGATGCCTCCCATCTCGTTGGCGACCTTCACGTACCGGGTGCCCTCACTGCTGCCGCCGGGCTGCACAATACAGTCGTCGATGTCGGTGATGACGAGTGCAGAGGCGTTGACCACACCGCGTTCCCGCTGGCCTTTCACCTCGTACAAGTCGTTGATGTAGTCGTGCACCGGGTCTGCTGAGCCGTCTTGTTCGTCGCTCACGAAGATGAGGCTGAGGGCGGCGTCGGGTCGGATAAACCCGTAGTTGGGGCCGGCCACCATGTCGGGGGACAGGGCCATGCGTGCGGCTTCGAGGCCTTTTTCGTCTCCGCTTCCGCAGGTTCCGACGTTGACGAGCTCGGCAAAGATGTCTTCGGCGTCTTCGGACTGGGTGGTGATGTAGCGGTTTTGCGCCAACTGGCCGGGCATCGGAATTTGGTCGACGTCTTCTTGACGACAGCTCTCATTGGGGCCCACTGGCTCGGTGGTCGTGGTGGTCACACCGATGTGGTAGTCGACGTCGGCATCCACGAACGCTGAGATGAATTCCGTGAACCGGGCACCTAAGAGAAGCTGGTAGCCCTGCATGGACCCAGAGTTGTCGATGACCACCAAAATGTCGACTTCTTCTGTTGGGTCCTGGACAAATGTATCCACGACCTCAAAGTCGGTGATGTTGAACTCAGTACAGCCGGCGATAAGTGTCACAGCAATAAAAGGGATGGGAAACCAACGCATGCACGTCCTCGGCAAGAGGTGGAAGGTAGTCTGAGACAAAGGAATGTGCGAGTGGTGATCCGCTTCCCCATTGTGTGATCCGTAAGCGGACAGATTTTGGATTTGGCATGTGGGAAGCGACTTGGTAACTAGGGCTCCCGCTGGATACGCGTTCGCTCGTTCCCGGCGCACAGGAGAAGTTTTCAATGGCGTTCCGAATGATCTGTCCCAAGTGCGACACCATGGACTACAGCATCGAGCGGGACCGTCGCGCTTATGCTCACGGTGGTGAAGCTGCGGATTTGATTTACTCATGCCGCTGCGGAAAGCGCATGTTTGGTGACGCTGTACTGCAAGAGTACGAGCGGCAAAAAAAGGAGTGGGCGTCTGATACGTCTGCTCGCTCCGAAGAAGACGCAGCTCGTGAAGCGGCTTCTGATGAACGTGAAGCGCGGGAAACGAAAATGCGTGAGGCGCTTGCCTACCGCACTCGCATCCGAGCGGAACGTGAACGCGAAGAGCAAATGCGTCGCGAAGAAGAGATGCGGCGCTGGCGTGAGCGGGTTGAAGCAAGTGGTGGCAAAGCGCTCCCCATGCCTCCACCTAAGCCTCGTGCGAAGGCCAAGCCCATCGCGAAAGCGAAGCCTATCAAGGCCAAGCCGGTGTCCAAGCCTCTGAAGGCAGCACCTGTTGCGAAGGCGGCCGCTCCGGCAAAGGCGACCCCTGCGGCTGCAAAGTCGGTCGGAACGACGTCGGTGTCCAAGGTCAGCAAGTCTGCCAAGGCAGCACCTGCCAAGGAAGGCGTGGAGCTGGCCATGTGTGCGTGGGAAGAGTGTGACAAGGCGAGCCGCTCGAACAGTAAGTACTGTTCACGTGAGTGCTCGAACAAGAACGCTCGTGCCCGTCATCGTCTGCGCAAGACAGCCACCAAGGCCTAGTCGACCCTGCGTCTGCCGCATGTCTTGTCAGGTTTGACGGGAGATGCGGAGCGCCTACACCATCATGGTGATGTCGCGCGTGGCGACTACCTCGTCTGAGTCCGGTAGCTGACCGGCCTCTGCGAGACGCAGCAGTCGCTGGATGTGACGGCCGAGAAGGTCGATTTCAGTGGACGCGAAGTCTTCTTCGCCGAAGGTCTGGATGGTCTGTGTTTGAAGACGCAAGACCACCTGGTCCTGACCGAAGATATGCAGTCCGATTGGCAACAAGATGGGCTTGAGCAGCCAGGCAGGGACACGCGTGTTGGCGGTCACAACTGCGAACATCCGGGTGTGTGTCTCGGAGACGGGTGTGCACGCGCCGTTGAGAACGATGTGGTTCTCGTCGCCAATTCGGTACTCCACCTGGATGATGGACGGCAGGAAGAAGCGGTCGAAGTGTGTGACGACACCGCCTGAAGGCGACAACAATCGGGCGGCAATGCCGGTTGGCCGGGGCTCGCCAATGTACTCGGCTTCCACATGGTCGCGGAAGCGCTGAATGACCGCTTGGATGGGATTGCGCACGCTCTCGGAGCGAAACAGGCCCCCGTGTAGAAAGGCAGTGTGCGGGACATCCAGAGCGTTCTCAGCCATGGCGTGCAGGCTGCACTCCGCCTCAAGGTCGCGGCGAACCACGGTGTAGCCTTTGGTGTCCATGTGAGGGAACTCGAAGGGCTTGGACTCCGGTGTGACGCCCGCACTCATGAAGACCCATATGTACCCTTGCTGTTCGACAATGGCGTGGCTACTGGCGCAGCGAGTACGGTGATTCGGCTCGCCGGTGAAACCGGGAACGTCACGGCATGCACCCTCTCCGTCAAAGGCCCAGCCGTGGTAGCCGCACACGAGCTTTCCATCGGACACCTTTCCGAACGACAGCGGGACGTTGCGGTGTGGGCATCGGTCGACCAGTGCCTTGGCGCTCCCCGTCTCATCGCGGAACAGAACCAGGGGAATCCCTAGGATCGTTCGCGCAACGGGTTCAGCACGCAGCTCACTGCTGCGACATGCGATGTACCAGTATGGGTGCAGCCTGTACATCGGGCTTGCAGCACTTGGGGGAGGGGTGTTGGCACTCATGGCGACCTCTTCCGGACGGTTTCGCTGTGGATTTTGGCTGTATGACGGTGGACGCTGATCCGACACCTTCGTGACGGAGGCACGAATGCTGCTGCTGGAAGAGTCCGATGTTGTAGACGGTGTGTGCGACGGGCTCGTGGATGCCGCGGAGAACTTGGGCATGTTTCCCGAGATTGCGCGTCAAATTCAGCAGCTGTCCTTCAAGAAAATGGCGTCTATCCCGGACCTTGAGGTGATTGTTAGCCGTGATGTTGCGCTGACTGCGCGCATCTTACGTCTCGCCAACTCTCCGTACTACGGTGGACGGCGAACGGTCACAGCGCTGCGTCACGCGCTGGTGTCGATTGGCTACGTGGACGCCGTTCAAATCTCTCTGGCCTTGGCCATGACGTCCGTGCTTGTTCGGCATCCTCGGTCGCACCTGGTGATGGCACACAGTGCTCGAACGGCGGTGATTGCGCGCGAGCTGGCCAGACACACGCGAGCCCTTGAGCCGCCCGAGGCGTTTGTTGCGGGAATGCTGCATGACCTGGGCAAGGTTGTATTGTTGGAGGCGGTTGGCCAGTCGTATGCGGAGGTACTGGAGCGTCCGGGCCTGACCGAGCCTGAGCGACTCGCTGCAGAGCGGCACCTCGCACACGTGGATCATGCGGTACTCGGTGAACAATGCCTGAAGCGGTGGCGTTTTTCATGCGGTACGACTCTGGCAGTGCGCAATCATCATCAACCCGAGATGACCCATGGATTGGAGGGGCGTCCTGCGTTCTGTGCGGATGCTCTCATTGCCTTGGCAGACTGGGTAGAGCATGCGTACACAGACAGCGGCACTAGCGGTCTTGCAGCCGCAATTGTGGCCCATCCGTGCAATGTGCCCCTCGAGATTGATGATGCCCGCGCCGTGGAAGCTGTGGACGTCATTCAAACCGAGCTGTCTGCTCTTTCGGGTTAGCGACGCGCTGCTCGGGTGATTGTCGGGTATACTCGCCGCGCACGGACCGAGGACATGACAATGCGCACTCTCTTATTGGGCGCCGTAACGACGCTTGGCCTACTGGCCACCACTGACGCGTCGGCTTGCGGTGGATTTTTCTGTAGTCAGGTAGATGTCGACCAGATCGGCGAACAGATTGTGTTTGGGGTCGACCCCGGAACCGGCATCGTCGAGACCCACGTACAAGTGGCCTACCAAGGAAGTGCGGAAGAGTTCGCCTGGGTTGTTCCGGTGCCCGAAGTCCCCGAGCTGTTTGTGTCGTCGGACATGCTGTTTCAGCAGCTACGCGCACGGACCCGCCCCCAGTTTCAAGTCGAGACGGTCTACAATGGCGACTGTGGATGGCAGTGGGACTCGGGCTGGGGCGACGACTTTGATGCCGACAACGGCGCCGGTGGCGGACCGTTCCCAGCGAGCGAAGAAGACGGTGTTGAGGTCATTGCAGAGCGCAATGTTGGGCCGTACCGCACGGTTGTCCTTCGCGCGTCAACGTCGGAAGCGCTCCTGACGTGGCTACAAGAGAACAACTACGACCTTCCGGACAGCCTGGACCCGGTGCTGGCTCCGTACGTGGCGAGCGAGTCGTACTTTGTCGCGCTGGGCCTTCTCAACGACCGCGACGTCGGTGACCTCAAGCCGTTGGGCATGCGCTACGCCGCCACCCAACCCATGATTCCGATTCAGCTGACGAGCATTGCGGCAACTCCGGACATGCGTCTAGAAGTCTACGTGCTGGGTGAAGAACGGGCCGTTCCGTCCAACTACCTTCACGTTCAGGTCAACGAGGCGGCCATTGACTGGCTGTCGTGGGGCGGCAACTACGAAGACGTCATCACTCGCGCCGCTGATGAAGCGGGTGGCCAGGCATTTGCGACAGATTTCTCGGGCTCGACGACCCCTTTTCAGGGCATGCTGTACACCGAAGGCCGCTTCAACACGTCGGCATTCGACGGTGTCACGGACCCTGTTGAGGCCATGAACTTGGTCATGGGTGGTGGCTTTCCAGCCGACGGAACTACGCTGGGCATTCTGCGCCGCTTCTTGCCTGTACCCGAGGGCCTAGACGAGCAGAGCTTCTACAACTGCGTGGAATGCTACGCCGAACAGCTCGAAGGCGTCACCGTTGACGGCACGGCCATGGGTGCTGCCTTTGAAGAGGAAGTGGTCACCCCGCTTCGCGATGCGGAGTCCCTGTTCTCACGGTTCAGCACGCTGTCTCGCATGACCTCCTCCATCTCTCCGATTGAGATGACCGTGGACCCCATGTTCGTGTTCAACCCCGACATGGGGGACGTCAGCAACGTGCACTCAGCAACGGTTGAGTACGACTGCCGTGATGGGGAAGATGTCACGGATGCCGAGCGTCGGGTTGTCTTGGCAGACGGTCGCGTGATTCTGCTGCCGCCTATGCGCTTTTTCAACGACGGCGACGTGACCACTGCCGAGTACATTGAAGATGCGACTGTGTACGCTGCGTCGATTGTTGAGCGGACGTCAGAGTCGGGACTACCAGAGGTCCTCGTGGACCGCTCCGCCGATATCGATGGCGTGATTCGCGAGAACAACGACAACGTCGATGACTTGTTTGGCCAGTCAGCCTGCGGTGGCTGTAGCCACACGGGCGCGCCAGTTGGTGGCCTGTTTGGGTTGCTTGCGTTGCTCGGACTGTCGCGTCGCAAGCGCTAGAACAGGGCTGTAGACTCCCATTGTTCGAGACCTCGCCGGAATGCAGTGCATTCCGGCGCAGTCTTGAGCAGACCCAGTTCACTCTTTGTGCGGCGCTAGCGGTACGCCTCACTTGTGTGTTCGTAGGTCACCGTTGCGTCCAGCCTCCTTAGGCGGCGGCCTACCTGCTCGAGCGGAGGCACCAGTCCAGTGTAGCGTAGGATGTTCCTGTCTTCATCGAACACAAGTTCGGTGGATGGCACCCCGAGTGCAACGAGTGGATGGCTCGGAGACATCTCGAAGGTGGTGGTCCCCGGTGGGCCATCTGTCTTGCTCAACTCGAACCGATAGGAGCGTCGATTTTGCAGCACAACGAAGCGAAAGGCATGGGTGCTTCCGGCCATGAGCGAGTCCCAGTTCTCTAGGACAAAGCCGAACAAGGTGGGCCCAACGTGAAGTGGATCTCCCGGTGCCTCCACATGCGTGCGCGTGCGACCATCGGAAGTGGTGTGGTAGGTCGCCGTTCCATCAACGCCCACCTGCACCTGACCGACCAGGCCGGTCTGTGCGTGGATTTCGCGAAATTCGAGAAGCTCGTAGCTTGAGGTGTGGTGTGCTCGTTGTATGACAACGGGCTCGCCTGCGGGAGACAAGGTCAGGTGCGACGACCGCAGGCCGTCGGTAACGGCCAGCACGCGGCGTTCGTAGCGATAGAGGGAAGGGGCTGTGCTGTCGCGACGGTTCACGGCTCCTTGGTAGATGAGCTCGCCCAGCATCCCAGACGGGGTTGCGGCGCTGCGCAGGGTTGTGGCGGCATCTGAAGGAAGGATGTGGCTGTGTTGGCACGCGGCCATGCCCACAGCGAACACAACGAACAGTCGCCGCAAGAGGGGGTGCAGCTTGGATCTGAAGTCGTCCATGCGCACCTACCTAAGCGTCTGCAGGTAGCTGATCACGGCGTCCAGCTGATCCTCCGAGAGCTGCTGAGCGGGCATCTTCGTCCGGCTACTTGCTGCTCTGGCGACCGCTTTCGAGTTGACAAGCCACTCACGAAGCGACGCCTCGTCCCATGTGGCCCCTGCCGTGTTCTGGTCCTGGAGGTAGCCCCCGTATCGGTAGTCCGCCTCGGCACCCATGGGGCGGTCAAAGATGCCGACGAGGTTCGGCCCCCACTTTCCGTTGCCGCCGCTCTCAAGCGCGTGGCATGAGCTGCACAACTCCGCCACGCTCGCGTTGAAGTTGTCGACGGGCTTGTTGACCGTTGCATTTGTTGGCCTGGTGGCCAGAGCCTGCGTGGGACGAGCGGCCCAGCATGCTGCGAATAGCAGGAGAAGGGCGATTGGGTTCTTCAGACAACGGGTCATCTCTCGCTCCAGGAGTTGGTTTCGATGATTCCGCCTCAATGTAGAGGTTGTTCAACAGCCCAGCCTTCGCAGATCCCGCCAAACCGCTGCCCGATGGCGACAATGGTTGCCGCTGCCATCCAGCGCGCCTAAAACGGCGGCATGTCCGTCCTGCGCCCCAACCACATTGCGGTCGTCAACGTGCGCCCTGCGTACGACGCCTCCCTGGCTGCGGGCGTGTCCAGCCACGACCTAGCGGGCATTGGCCTGCCAGCAGCGGTGATGTGCAATCCCGATGGCGCGGTCCACGGGGATGCCACGTACGACCACTTTGAGCACATGGCGTCCCTGCCTGGCTACGCCGACTTCGTTCAGGATTCTGTTGTACGCCACACCTTCGGGACTCTTGGCGTTGTTGGGTTGGCCTGCAAGACGCTCGACACCATCTACGAAGCGCTGATGTGTCACCAGCGATTCCAGCACCTCACCAATCAGACAGCGCGCTACCACCCCACCGTTGAAGGCCAACACTTGGTGTTTCGAGAGGAGCGCTGGGGCCCGCCACGGCCTGGACTGCTCTACGTGTCAGAGTACACGGCCCTGGTGGCACTTCAGCTGCTGAGGTTGGCCACGGATTGCCCGGTATCGGCGGTGGCGCTTCACACCCGCAGCCCCATGCTCTCGCCATCCTTGCGGTCCATGTTCGAGGCATTCCTAGGTGCACCTGTCCACGTGGGAGCCGAGCACACGTCGCTAGTGCTCGATGCCCAGGTATTGCTGATGCCGGTGCGGTCCGCCGACGCCGAGCTGGCTGATTACTTCGGGACCAAGCTCCATCAAGCCGCCCAGTTCGAGCCGGATGAACCCGAGGTCATCAACCAAGTGCGCATGGCCATTCAGCATGCGCTGGCCACCGGAAAACCCACGGCAGACCGGGTCGCGCGCAACCTTGCCATGAGTCCACGAACTCTCCAGCGGCGTCTGAGAGAGCATGACGTTGGCTACGCCCAGTTGCTGGAACAAACCCGCCGTGGTCTTGCTGAGCGCTACCTGACGGACCGGACCCTGACGCTGGCTGAGGTCGCCTACTTGTGTGGGTATGAAGAGCAGACCTCGTTCTTCCGCGCGTTTCGTCAGTGGACAGGGGAGACCCCCACCGCTCGCCGAGCCGCACTCACCACGAACGGTTCGGTGTAGCCTCGGGCCTGAGACGCGGGTCTGGTGCGTCGGACTCCGCTGAGAAGTTGTCGCTGATGTCAGACCGACAGGCCAATGGCCAGGACGGTCTTACCCGTAGCCGCATGCAGCGCGTCTGCGTACAGGGCCAGCTGCACCTCGTAGGCTTGTTTGCGCTCGCCAACGTCTAGGTCCGTCTTGTAGTCCACGACGACAACGCCTGTTCCCTCCCAGAACACAAGGTCTGCGCTGCCTTCGATAAACACGCCGTCTTCACGGCGGTGTGCGATGGGCAGCTCGCGTTCTATGCGCTGTGCGGCGCGGGCTCGGTCAAAGATGTCGTGAGTAAGCGCGTGTTCGACCAGGGTGATTGCGGCGTTGCTCTCTGTATTTGAGACGCCGTGAATGCGTGCCTGTTGCTCGGCAACTGCGCGCAGCTCCGCGTGGCTGGCGGTCAGCGATACCGTGGCCAGAACCGCATGAACGTAGGTACCGAAGACCTTGCCGTGCGGCCGTTCGTGTTGGGTGCGCTGAACGGCGTGCCACTCGATGGCGTGAACGCCTGTGGTGAGGTCGGCAGCGTGCGACGGGGTTCGCACGACCTGTGACTCGCTGCTTCCACGCGCGATTCGCGCGGCTCGCTGTTCTGCCCAGTGGGTGTGTCGTTCGGCAACGGCTGCATGCCGAAGGTCTCGGTCTGGCGCCAAGAGCTGGGCATCGACGCGTCGAAAGCCGAGTGCGGAGCTGGGCGGTGGACCAAGAAGGTGGCCGTCCCACCAGGTGACGTCGAGCGGGCCGTCCGTGTAGCGTCCGGGACGTACACCACTGTCTGGCGGTGGAGCACGGTCGACCGGGCGGATGACGGTGGCATCGCTTGTGAATGGCGGACACCCAGGGCTCGGTTGACCGTCACGCCAGGCGTCGGCTGCTGGGTACAAAGCCGAGTGCAAGGCGTCCGTCCAGCCATCGAGGGGACCGTCGGCGACGGCGGGCACGACCAGGATGTCCCGTGCCCGAGTGGCAGCCACGTACAGCAACCGGTCGGACTCTTCGCGCTCGGCTTGAAGTAGCGAGTCGCGGTGGTCGGTGAGCTCCCACGGGTCGAGGCCGACGATGCGGCTTGCGCAGGTCTGACTCTCGGCATCGACCCAACGACCCGGGCTCCGGGGAACACCCGCGTAGGCGCTGTCGCACAGGATGACGACGGGAAACTCCAGACCCTTCGCCTTGTGAACCGTCATGATGCGCACGCTGTCGTCGGCATCGTCATCTACGGCGGCTTCACTGGTGCTTCGAGTCTCCGCGTGTCGGTCGAGGCGACTGACGAACTGGCGGAAGCTACGCAGGCCACCGCGTTCGGCGCTGCGCGCCTGTTCGACGACGGCGAGAGCATTGGCCAACACCTGTGAACCGCCGGCCCACAGCGCTAAGCCAGCATGGGCACGTGTGTGGTCCAGCAGGCGGCGGACGGTCTCGGAGATGGGGATGAGATTGCGCTGACTGTGGAGCTCGGCCAAGACGGTGAGGGCAGCGGCGACCTCGGTAAACAGGGCCTCGTCGCGCTTGGGTAGCGGCTGGCAGGGGTGCAGCGTGCCGATGGTATGCTTGAACCACAGCAGTGCGTCGTCACCTACCGCGAAGAGTGGGCCGCGAAGGGTGGCGTAGACGGCAAGCGCGTCGTCTGGCCGCTCAATGGCGGTGAGTGCTGTGCGCAGGGCCTGCACTTCTTCGCGTTCGTGCAGGGACCGTCCGCCGAGCAGCAGCGTGGGGTGTCCAACGGCTTGTAGGGCGGCTGAGTACGGCTGGGCAACGCTGCCGTGGTAGCTCTGAAGACGGCGAAACAACAGGCAGATATGACGTGGACGCAGGGGCGTGGGCTGACCCGTGTTGGGGTCGCTGACCGTCCAGCCCGACTCGCCGACGGCCCACTCAATGAACTTTGCGACAGCCGCAGGCTCGGTCTCGCGAACGGCCTTTCCGGTCACCCGCCCCCACTGGCTGTAGGGCTCCGGCAACGACAACGCAATCACCGCTGGGCGACTGGGTATGGCGGCACGAAACGGGTCCAGAGGCACGTATGTGGCCTGCGTTCCTCCGGTCATGCGCCCATCGAAGGCACGGTTGATTGCGGCTTGAATGCGAGGGTCGCTGCGGAAGCTCGTGGAGAGCTGAAGGACGGTGGCGCCTTCGGTCTCTAGGCGCTCACGGATAGCCAGGTACAGGCCGACATCCGCCCGTCGGAAACGGTAGATGGACTGCTTGGGGTCCCCAACAATGAACAGCTTTCCGGGGACTGTAGACACCTTGCTGGGGTCAGGTTCTTCTGCTGAGTCTGCCGCCAAGAGCAGCAAGATGTCTGCTTGTAGCGGGTCGGTGTCCTGAAATTCGTCTACGAGGAGGTGCGTGAAGCGCTGCTGCAGGTCGTGCCGGACGTCTCGGTTTGCGCGAAGCACGGCACTGGTCTGGGCCAACAGGTCGAAGTAGTCGACAGCGCCCTCGTGTTGAAGTCGCCACGCGTAGTCGTCGACCAAGGGCCACAGCTCCGCGTGTAGACGACTGGCGAGGTCGGCATTGCACGCCTGAACGCACCCCAACAGGACGTCATGGGCACTGTCGCGTGCGGCGACGAGCTCTTTGGCGGTGAAGCTGCCTTGATGGTCGACCCACGGCTTGTGCGTCCAGCCCCACTCGTGAGACAGGGCGTGTAGCGAGGCTTCTAGGGCGTCTTCGTCGCGGTCCTGTACAGCTTCGCGCTGGTCGAGGTCGTCTAGCCAGTCGCGAACCACCAGCAGGTGGGTGATGGCTCGGTCGCCTCGCTTTCGAGGACGGTTGGCGAAGTCGGCGAAGCGGCGAAGGCTCCGGACGGCGTCGTCTAGCAGCTGGCTTCGGTCGATAGTGGGCTGGCGCAGCGCAGTGCGATGGTCTCTCCACCCACAACGCTCCCAGCCAGCACGTCGTAGGGTCTCACGGGCTGTCAGCTGTCCGTGGCTGGCGCGGCGGATGAAGCGGCGCAGGGTGTCGCTCATCTCGGCGAGAGCTTGGGTCCACCAGACGTCGAAGGCCTCGTCAAATAGGGCCTCAGCGGCGACTTCATCGAGGGTGGCGAACAGCGGGTCTAGTCCCGCCTCAATGGGCCGCTCACGCAGCAGCTCGGCGCAGAAACCGTGAATGGTGCCGATCTGTGCGGCTTCAAGCTCGGTGAGGGCGGTGTCTAGGCGCTCGCGCACGTCTTCGTCCGCCGTGTTGCGGGCGTCTTCGATGGCGGCTCGTAAGCGCAGCTTCATCTCACCGGATGCCTTTTCGGTGAAGGTCACCGCGGCAATGCGCGACAGGCGAGTGGTTCCCGTGGTGAGCAGGGCGATGATGCGTGAGACCAGTGCGGTCGTCTTCCCAGTTCCCGCGGCGGCTTCGACGACGAGTGTCTGGTCGAGCACAGTGCGAATGGTGTCGCGGGCGTCTTGGTCAGCCAGGCTCATGGCAGGCCTCTCAGACGCGCCAAGTTGGGCAGTGATTGCTTGCTCTTTGCGCGCAGTTCTTCGTGGGGACCGCACACGGCGGTGAACGGACAGTGCTCGCAGGCGGAGGGGCTGGGGGCTGCGGGAAGGCTACCGGTCTCGACATGCCGGTCAATGGTCTGGAGTACATCGCGCACCAGTGCTTCTGACCGATGGTCCAGTGGAACGTCGTGACTGGCGAACTGATGTTTGCGGGTGGCGAACCACACGCGGGCGCCGACCACGTGTTGTTCGGGCGCTTGCTGTGCGGCGGCCAAGCTGTACAGAAGTGGCTGAAGCATGCGTCCACCGGCGACCCGAGCGCCAGGCTTGTGACGCGGGGCGCCGGTCTTGATCTCAGTGACCCGTATCTGCCCAGCGCCGTCGGTCTCTAGCTGGTCGACGGCACCGTGCAGCCTGACGCCAGCAACGGTGATGGGGCCGTCTTCAGCGAAGTCCCAGTCAGCGATAGTCGGCTTCCAGATTGGGTCTGTGGCGAGCTGATGCAGGGCTGCGTAGACGTCGGTCCGGATGACGTCCAAGGTGTCTTGCCACACCCGAGGCACGGTTGGCGCGAGTCGGTCGCGCAGAGCGTTGGCTTGGGTGAACAGGTGGCGGTCGGCGGCTCCAAGCGCGTCATCGAGGGTGTCTGCGGTCAGCGGTAGTTGGTCGTTGGCGGCGAGCGTATTGATGGTCTCGGCGAGAACGGCGTGGTGTAGCGTTCCGCGACTGGCGGGGTCCAGCTGCTCGACCGCTGCCCAGGTGGGGCGTTCGCGAAGCCCCACGATGCTGTGCAAGAAGTATTGGTACGGACACGCAGCGAAGCGCTCTAGGGACGATGCTGACGTGGGAGTCTGGCCCAAGCGAAACGTCTGAAGGACGGATTGGGCTTCAGGGCGCGGTCTGACCAGGCCATCTGCGGGGGTCCACTTGGCCACCGTCCACCGACGCGCACGGGTCCGTAGTGCACGGGCCAGGTGTGGGTTGGTGTCCAGTAAGTAGTGGGCCAATCCCGGTGCTTCCGAGCTTGCCTGAACCACAGGACGCAGAAGGGCGAGGTCATGCTCGGCGGCGTCGACCGCATCTTCGGCCTGATGGGGAGCGGGCCACGATGCCGTGCCTTGCGTGGATGCGTGTTGTTGCAGCTCGGCGATGCTCGGCAGCTGGGCGGTAGCCGCGCGAACGACCTCGAGGGCATAGAAGCTGGGCACAACGGGTCGGCCGGTCGCGGCATCTGTCTGGGGCCAGGACAAGTGCAAGGTCTGCACTGCGGCTCCCACAGGGATGTGCAGCGCTAAGCGCTCGTCACTGGCGCGGTCTTTGACGGTTGGTAGCTCGGGTACGTCTGCACGTAGACGGTCGAGCAACAAGGGGTCTTCGCGCAGTAGAACAGGGAACTGGCGCTCGGTCAGGCCGGGGACGAAGACTGCTGAGAAGGCGTGTCCAAGGGCGTCGTCGCAGCTTCCGACCCACACCCGACCGAAGCGGTGTGCATGGCTTGGCTCGCGGCGGTCGGTCAGGGCGGACTCAAGCGTACGGGCGACGTCTCGCAGGGTGACAGGGCCCAGGTCTCCCAGAACGGCGAGCTGGGTGAGCGCGTCTTGAACGACCGCATCATCGCGCAGAGTAGTGGCAGCGAGCAGGCGAAGATGGGCGAGCCACTCGGCCCAGCTGGCGGTGGACGGCAGTGCGGCGAGGCGGTCGATGAGCGGCAGTAGAGAGTCGGTGAGGGCGTCCAGCTCGGAGATGAGCCGTTCGTTCGCGTGTTGTTCGACCAACTCACTGCGCAGCGCTTGTAGTCGTGCTGCATACCGGTGGTGACCCGAGGCAATATTCGCAGTCGCCAGGGTGCGTTCCCAGCGCCGGGGCACACAGGCGCCATCCAGCTGACCCAGCGACAGGAACTCACACAACAAGTCCGCTGAGAGGTCCTTTTCCGCGCAGTCGAGCAGCACGAGGAACGCTCGCCCGCTGGGCTCTGGCTGACGTACACCCCCGCAGAAATACGCCGGAATACCCGCTCGGTCCAAGGCTTCAACCAGGTGCGAGTAGTACCTACCCGGTTGACGCAGCACGACGGCCATCTGGTCGAAGGGCACGCCGTCGCCTGCCAAGCGGTGCATCTGCCGGGCGAGCTCCACACATTCGCGGTTCTCTCCCTGCGCCGACAGGACGCGAACCGAGGGGTCCATGTCCATGACGGGGCCGGACGCCCGGGCGAAGAGGGAAGACTGGGTGCGCTCGAGCGACGTGTTGTTGTGTGCCGGAAGTGTCTCCGGCATGACCGCGAGTGCGGAGGCGAGATGGTGCAGTGGCCCACCAACGGGTGCGACGGCGAGTGCATTGTTCGAGCACAGAACGCGGACCAGCTCGCGCTCGGCGGGCCAGCGAGGCAGGACGTCCACGAGCAGCGTGCGTCCTGGTGTGGCGTGGTGAGCCGCGATGGTCAGAACGGTGGCGTCGTCTGCCAACTGGAGGTCTTGCAGCACCGAGTGGTACGTGGTGAACAAGTCCTGCAGAACCTCCGGTACGTGTGCGGCGGGCAGCTGGGCGAGGCGCAGCTCGGTGAGGGTGTGAAGCACTGCGCGGGGCAGTCCGGGCAGGCCAACGAGGCGGTCTAGTCGTCCAAGCTTGCCGTTGAGGCGGGCCAACGTGTGCATGACGGCGGCTAGTCGTGCCGAGGGTGTGGCTACGACAAGGTCGCGTTCAGCCAGCTCAGGCGCTGCGACGCGGCGAGCCAGCGTGCGAAGCGTGTCTCGATGCCAGTTGAGGGCCGCACCCGTGGGAAGCGCCGTCCGAATGACTTGCCCGGCTGCGGCCAAGGTAGGGGCGACCACTGAGATTCGCTCGTGAACCGGCTGTTCCTGGAGCCAGCGCGCAGCTATCGCTAGGCGTTCGTGAGCGCGGGAACTGGTCAGTAGGCGGGGGGGCATGAGCGGCACCCTATCTGAATGAGGCCGGGTTACCCCGGAAGCGGAGGTGGGGATGCGCGGGTTTTTGGTGTTGGCTTTGGCACTCGCTGGATGTGTGCCACGCGCTGTAAACGAGCGAATCGGTGCCCTTGAGGCTCGTGTTGCGGCGCTTGAAGCCGGAGGAGCGGGCTCAGGTTCAGCGCCAGCACGCGCGGATGACTCTCTGGTGCGCGCTCAGTTTATGCAAGCCGAAGCCGAGGTCGCAGCCGGCGATACCGTAGCGGCTAGGCAGACTCTGCAGGGCATTCTCGACGCCAACCCGGATCCTCGAGTCGAGCAGCGCATTCGCCAATACATGGGCGAGCTGTCGGTGGTTGGGCAACCTGCTGGAAGCTTGGCGGACAGCACCGAAGCCTGGGTACAGGGTGAGGCGGACTGGTCAGAGGGGCGGCATCTTGTCGTGTTCTTCGAGACGTGGTGTCCGCACTGTCGCCGTGAGCTGCCGATGGTCGATGACCGCCTGGGTGGTCGCGATGCATCGGCTGTGTTGCTGACGCGTCTGACCCGCGACGCCACCGTGGAGTCGGTGCAAGAGTTCTTGACCACCAACGACGTCCAAGAGCCTGTTGCTTACGTCCGCCAAGATGTTGCCGACCGCTTCGGCATCCAAGGCATTCCTGCGGCGGCCGTTGTGGAAGACGGCGTCATCATCTGGCGTGGTCATCCGGCAGCGCTGGAAGGGGAACTGCTCGACCGCGTCCTACCGGCACTGTGATGGACATTCACCTGATCGACGGTACTTTTGAGCTGTTCCGCAGCTACTTTGGCGCCCCAAAGACCGCAGCGCCGGACGGCCTCGAGGTCGGTGCTACGAAGGGCTTTCTGCGCACCATGACGCGCCTGGAAGACAGCGGCGCTACCCACATTGCTGTGGCCTTTGACCATGTCATCGAGTCGTTCCGAAACGACCTGTTTGATGGCTACAAGACCGGTGCTGGCATTGAGCCGGAGCTGTGGAATCAGGCGCCGTTGCTCGAAGAAGCGGCGGCTGCGCTGGGCTACGTGGTCTGGCCAATGGTCGAGTTCGAGGCCGATGATGTGATTGCCGCGGCAGCATGGAAGTATGCGGAAGACCCTGAAGTTGGGCGCATTCTGATGTGTTCGCCGGACAAAGACATGGCTCAAGTTGTGCGCGGTGAGCGCATTGTGATGTTCGACCGCATTCGCAACACCGTCATTGATGAAGCCGGTGTTCAGGAAAAGTGGGGCATTGCCCCCGCGAGCATTCCGGACTGGCTGGCCCTTGTCGGTGACAAGGCCGACGGCATTCCGGGCATTGCCCGATGGGGTGCCAAGTCTGCCTCTACGGTGCTCGCACGGTGGGGCCGGGCGGACGCAATTCCCGAAGACCCAGCGGACTGGGACGTGAAGGTTCGCGGCGCCAAGACCTTGGCGACCAACCTCAATGCAGAGCGAGAGGCAGTGGTTCTCTACCGCTTGCTCGCGACCCTTCGCGCCGACGTTCCCATTGCGGAGTCGGCGCAAGACCTCCGTGTGACCGGACCCGATTGGGACCGTCTACACGCACTGTGCACGCGTATCGGCGACGAGCGCTTTTTTGACCGACGACGGAGAGCGCAAGGCCATGACTGATCGATTCCAGAACAAGTGGGCACTCATCACGGGTGCCGGCAGCGGTATTGGTGAAGCAACAACGCTGGCGCTCGCCAAACGCGGCTGCCACGTTTGGATGGTAGACAAGGATGGCGACCGTCTTACTGCGTTGCAGCATGCGCTTCGCGCGACGGGCGTCAACACGCGAACCTCAGTGGTGGATGTGTCCGATCGGGACGCCATGACCGCCCTGCGTGACGAGGTCCATGCAGACGTCGGACCCCTGTCGATCCTGTTGAACAACGCTGGATATGCTGTCATTGGCAGTGCCTTTGAGACCACGCTCGACCAGTGGGACAAGCAGCTTGGCGTGAACCTGATGGGCGTGATCTATGGCGCCCAGCTGTTCGGTCCGGAGATGGCCGCGGCTGCGGGGCCTGCCTCCATCATCAATATTGCGTCGGCAGCGGGCTTCACCGGCATGCCTCTGATGTCCGCCTACTCCGTGAGTAAGTGTGCGGTCGTGGCGTACAGTCAGTCTGTGCAAGCCGAGTGGGAAGACGACACCCTGCATGTGGCGGCTATCTGTCCCGGCTTCCTGCCCACCCGCATTGGCGAAGACGGTGACTACGCCGGCAAGTTCCAGGGCGAAAAGCGGCAGAACCGCGTCAAGCGCATCATTGCGAAGGACGGTCGCGGACCCGATGACGTAGCGGCGGCCATCATTGGCGCCATTGAGAAGCGTTCCTTGCTCGTGCACGTGTACGGCGAGTCGTGGCAGCTCGACATTGCGAGCCGCCTGCTGCCCTCACGTCTGCTGCGTCGCCTCAAGCAACGCGGTGCGGCAAAGCTGGGACGCTAGGGCGGACAGCTTGCGTTCGACTACTCGTTGGCGTCGGTCCCAACGCGGAAGTCGAACCGCCAAGTGTAGGTCCCGTCTGCGACGTCTTGGTAAAACCACTTCTGGGTGCGTCGTTCCATGCACCGGCTGAGCGAGCGGATGCCGACGGTGTCTGCGGTAGCCTCGGTGTGGGTGGCGTACTGCTCGAAGATATCGAAGGTCATCGTCACAGAACCGCGTGCTTCAGGCTGCTTCTTGTGGGCCTTGCCGAAGCACTTGACCATGTCCGAGGCGAACGCTCGGGCGGCCTGGCGGATCTCAAGGGAGCTGCCTTCTGGGACATCGGCGCTGGCCGAAAGAGGGAGCAGTAGGGCAAGGGCAAGGAGGCGAAGGTGTGTCATACGCCAGCATACGGCGTCTGGTGCAATCGCGCGAGTGGGGCGTCGACAACCGCCCACCTACGTTTCTTTTCACGTAGTCGACTGCTGAGAGCCGCCTCTACGAGCCTCGCAGGCGCGTCTCAAGTGCGGCGAGTCGTTCGCGCAGAGCGTCCAGCTCGGGGTCTTCACTTGGTGAGCTGTCGTCAGAAGGCGACTGCTCTGGGACATCGGCGGTCTCTGGTGGAGCTGTGGCGGGCGTGCTCGGCGACTGTTCTGGCGCTGACGCTGGGGCCGAGGCGCCGGCACTTCGCATCCATGGCCACTGACGCTCGGCTTGGGCAAGCTGCTGGTCCAGAAGGCTCAGGCCCAGGGACAGTTGTTGCAGCGCAGCAGCATGGAGGGGGGCGTCGAGCTGGAAACGTAGCAATCGGTGAAGCAGACCCATGGGGATGAGGTCTGACCCTTGCTGTTCCATGAGCAGCTGCAGCAGGACGCCTCGGGTCAGGTCCTCGCCGGACTTGGCGTCCGTCACTTGTAGGGTTTCTCCCGAACGAATGAAGTCCGACAGCTGGGCCAGATTTACGTAGGCAGACGACTTCGTACAGTAGAGGCGCCGGTTTCCGTACTTTTTGATGTGGCGCATCCTGTCCTCCGCTCGGCGGTGTGTATGTCGTTTCTTACCCATCGGGGGTCAGCTTTCGAGGTTGACGCATTGCAGCATTTTCAGTAAGCTCTTGGGGTGACTGGGAGTGTGCATGTCGATACCACCGTTTGGTTTTGCTGGAAATGAGGCGAGCAATCAGCTGTATGAACAGTGGGAAAAGGGCATGACCGAGTGGTGGGAGAGCATGATGCAGAACCCCGCCTTTCTGGGATCCCTCGGCGACAACATGGCCAGCATGACGCAGATGCGAACGGCATGGGACGACGCTATTGACCAAGGCTTGGAGCGGGCTCGCATGCCAACGCGCAAGGACATGATTCGACTGGCTTCGATTGTGTCGCTGCTCGAAGACAAGCTGATGAAGGTGGAAGATCAGCTGCTCAACTCCAATGACCGGCTGGTGGAGATGGAGAAGGCCCTGTTGGTCTCACGCATTGAGTCGGCGGAGATGCGTCTGGAGTTGAACGAGCGCTTGTCCAGGATTGAGCTAGCTCTTGAACGTGCGCTAGGCGGCGGAGAATCCAAGTGATTCCGGGAGCGGACGCAACGTCGCAGGTCCAGCGTGGTTGGTTGTTGCACGCCACCGTGGCTAGGCCCCCAGTCGGGCAGACAGCGCATGTTGTGGTGCATCAACACGACAAGCTGGCGGTTCGTTACTATGCACCAACCGGCGAATCTATTCAGAAAACGCCCGTTATCCTGGTCCCATCGCTGATCAATCGGGCCTACATTCTGGACCTTGAACCGGACCGCTCTGTTGTAGCCTCCCTGTCGGCGATGGGGCATCCGGTCTACCTGGTCGACTGGGGCATTCCCGGCGAGGAAGATGCCGCTGAGGACACTGGGTACGTCCTCCATGAATTGCTGTCGCGCAGCATTGATCGCATCTGTCGTCATGCCGGTCAGCCGAAAGCACTGGTGTTTGGCTACTGTCAGGGCGGCGTGCTTGCAGCCATGCTTGCAGCGCTAGCTCCCGAGCGATTCGCCGGTCTCGTGCTCTTGAACGCGCCATTTCGCTTCTCCGAAGGTGGGCGATTCCGCGACCTTGTTGCACCCGAGGTCATGGACGTAGACAAGGCGTTGACCGGCGGATTGGTCTCGGTGGAGAGTATGTCGGCGGGCTTCAAGCTGTTGGACCCCATGGGCAACTGGACCAAGTACATCGGCATCGAAAAGGCGAGCGGTGACCCCGCCCGAATGGCTCGTGTGATGGCCCGCGAACGCTGGCTTGAAGAAAATGTGCCGCTGCCCGCTGTGTTTGCAAGAGAATTCATCCGCAACGCCTACCAAAAAGACGCTCTGCTGGACGGCGGCTGGGTGGTTCGTGGAAAAGAAATCGACCTGCGCAACATCACCTGTCCGGTGTTGGTCGTAGCGTCGGAACGCGACTTCATTGCCCCCAAAGAAGCCTGTCTTCCTGTTGCAGAGGCGACTGGCAGCGACGACGTCACGGTCGAGGTGATTCCGACCGGACACATTGGCTGTGTGGTCGGCTCTGCTGCATCGCGGCATTTGTTGCCGCTGCTCGACGGCTGGTTCCGGCGGGTCCAGCCATGAGGGCCGTCAGCAACTGGCTAGACGTGTGGAGTCGCTTCTCGCCCAACCGTGAAGCGGTCTACGACCTGGGAACAGGGCGGCGTTGGACCTACGCACAACTCCGAGATGAGGCCAACGCGTGGGCTGCGCTGCTGCGAGAGCGCGATGTCTGTAGAGGAGACCGTGTTGCGGTTCTGGCGGAGAACCGCGGAGAGACCCTCGCATTGCTGTTTGCCGTTGCGGACATTGGCGCTGTCCTCTTTCCGATGAACTGGCGTCTCGCGGATGCCGAGCTCAACTGGCAGTGCGGGCATGCAAGTCCGAAGGTGGTCTTTTGCGATGACAGACACGCCGGTCGCCTAGAGGGAGCCGAGCCCCTCACCACACCTGCACCCGCAGCAGCCGTAAAGCCGGTCAGCCTTCACATGAGCGACCCTTGGGTGCTGATGTACACCTCGGGCAGTTCCGGGCGTCCGAAGGGAGCGATGCTGACACATCAGCAGCTGCACTGGAATGCGGTCAACACCACGCTGGCGTGCAACCTGACCGCAGACGACGCCACCCTCACGTTTGCCCCGCTCTTTCACACCGGTGGCCTGAACTGCCTCACCACCCCGTTGCTGCACCGCGGCGGACGGGTGGTATTGACCCCTCGGCTTGACGTGGCAGAGAGCCTGGCGACCATTGCGCGGGAGGGCATCACCTTGCTCATGGGCGTTCCGACCATCTACCAAATGATGGCGGATCATGAAGACTTTGAGACGACCGACCTCACACGGGTGCGAGATGCCCTGTGCGGCGGCGCTGCGTTGCCGAATGCGCTTCTTGAGCGGTACGCCGCGCGAAACATTCCGCTTCGTCAGGGCTTTGGCCTGACCGAAGTGGGGCCGAACTGCTTCTCATTGCCGCCGACGCATATCCGCAGCAAAGCAGGAACGGTCGGCCTTCCCATCCATCATGTTGCCGCGAAGCTCGTGCGTGATGATGGCTCGGAGTGCGACGTTGGCGAGCCTGGTGAACTCTGGCTCAAAGGGCCCGTGGTCTGCGGCGGCTACTGGAATGACCCAGAGGCAACCGCCAAGAGCATCACCAACGGCTGGTTTCACACCGGAGACGTTCTCACCCGGGATGCCGACGGCTTCTTCACGGTGAGCGGTCGCAAGAAGGAGATGTTCATCTCTGGGGGCGAGAATGTGTACCCAGCCGAAGTCGAGGCGGTGATTGCCGATTGTCCCGGTGTGGCGCTCGCAGCCGTGGTCGGTATTCCCGACGTGCGCTGGGGCGAAGTTGGCGTGGCCTACATTGAGGGCAGGCCCGGGGCTGAGCTTGGCACGGACGCGATTCGTGGTTTTTTGGCCGGCAGATTGGCCAAGTTCAAGCAACCCAAGCGTATCGAAGTGGTGGCGATGCTCCCGCGAACGGGAAGCGGCAAGATCGACAAGCCCGCGCTCATTCGCCGCGCAGTGGGTGCATCATGATGGCCAGCTGGTTGTCCCTGGTTCGCCCGGAACCTACACCGAGCACCGCTAAAGGGCCGCTATCTCCGCGAGATCTGGTCACTCCCATGCCGTCCCGTCGCGTTCGCGTGTCTGGCATGGACATCAACACAATCGACAGCGGTGAGCGGGACGGCACGCCCGTTGTGTTCCTTCACGGTCTGTCTGCGTGGATGGATTTTTGGCGTCTGCAGCTGGCTCCCGTCGCTGAGAAGCGGCGGGTACTCGCACTCGACCTGCCTGGATACGGAAGCTCTGACGCACCGGATGCGCCGTACACGCCGTCGTGGTTCGCGGACATTGTGGTGGCTTGGCTCGATTCTCTTGGAGTGGAGCAGGTGGACATCGTTGCCCACAGCATGGGCGGACAGGTCGCGTTGAACTTGGCGGCTCGCTTTCCCGACCGCGTACGTCGGCTGGTGTTGTCGGCGCCGGCCGGATTCGAGCAGTTCGTCCCCGCTGCGGCGTCCGTGATGAAGGCGTATTGGACACGAGACCGCGCTCAGCAGTCGAAAGAGCCCGCCATTCGTACGAACTTCAATACCGCGGTGTTTGCCCGCAATGACTCCCATGTGGAGCTGTTGGTTGAGCAGCGTGTGCGAATCGGCCTGCATCCATTGTTCTACAACACGAGCCGCGCCGTCTCTCGCAGCGTCGCCGGTATGTTGGATGAGCCCGTCTTTGAGCAGCTATCGCAGGTGCACGCACCGACCCTCGTGGTCTTTGGCGGCCGCGACACGCTCATTCCGAACCGCGTCTTTACCCGCTCGACCACTCGCCAAGTAGCGGATGACGGCATTGCTCAGCTGCCCAACGCACACTTGTGTTGGCTCGATACCGCGGGTCACACCGCCCATCACGATGACCCGACTGGGTTCAACCGCGCGATGATGCGCTTTTTGGAGACGCCATGATTGCTTGGTTGCTTTGCATGGGCGTGGCCTTCGCGACCCCAGGATTCGACGCGACAACACCCGCTGAGCGTCTGACCGGCGATGAGACCTACACCTCGGATGGTGTGATTAAGCTCTGGTCAGCCATTGAGCGCCTCGAAGACCCGGATCGGACGCTGCTGTCGGCGGATACGTTCAATACGGCGACGGAGTGGCCGGAGAACATCAACTACGCGCCGTTCATCCGTCAGAGCTTCGGGACGGCAAGACCCGGCTCACACAGTGCCTTGCTGCACATGGGGCTTAGTGAGACGGTTGCCAACGGAACGCCCATCCTGATGGTTCACGGTGCCGGAGACAACGGCAGCCGTTCCTTTGTGACCATGGCCTCGCGCCTAGACCGCACCGGACGCCCCGTCTACGCCTTGACCTTCGCGCACCCGCACGGAGACGTCTTCAAGCAGGCCGAGCTCATTGCAGATGCCATTGCCCGCATTCGTCACCGGACCGGTGCCGAGCAGGTGGACTTGGTGGCCCACAGCAAGGGCGGTACTTCCGCGTCCATCTACCTGTCGAACGCCGCGAACACCGACTGGGGTCGCCCCGACTACGCGTCTGCCGGAACCGTCTACCGGGGAGATGTCCGACGGGCTGTGTTCATTGCTACGCCGCTCGCGGGTACCGACACCACGTTCCGCTGGACCGCCAACAACTACGCGGCGCTGGACTCAGACACCGCGCTGACGCCGTCATCGTGGTCGACCTACTACCCGGCAGGGGCGGCAAGCTGGTGGAATAGCGTGGACCTCTCGGCCCAAGACCACCTGTCTGCGGATGGCGACTTGTTCCCAGGGCAACGCCAGATCTTGGCCCGCCAGCCGTACACCCTTCCCGGTGAAAACCCGACCTTGGGGGCGTACGCCCTACAGCAAGACTGGTACACCACCTATGAAGGCGGCGTTGGCTTCTTCTCTAGCTCCGCTGGCATTGATGCGGCGATTGCGGACGGCGGAGACGTCATTTCGCGCATTGCGGCTACCGGCGTGGACCCTGACGTTGAGCTGTTCATCCTCGCTGGCCGAAGTGCCGTACTGTCCAACGGTGTGGACTGGGTCACAGCCCTGTACGACGAAGCCTACGCAGGCGAGATTGGGGCTAGCGCCGATACGTGGTCCGAGTTCGTCGGCAGCTTGGTCGGAGACGGCCTGCTCGGTGAAGGACTCACGACTGCGGAAGTCACTGGAATCGCTCGTGGGGACTTGGTCCTAGGCGAAATCACTGGTGAATCTGATGGCGTGGTCTTTGTCACCAGCGCCACGAATACTGACGCACTGACCGCTCGCGGCGCGCGCGTCGAAGAAGTCCAAATTGTGAACCTGTCGCACTTGGACCTGCTGTACGCGAGCACCATCACGGGCCAGCTGCTCATTGATGCGTCCGAAGAGGAGGACGGTCGCCCGTGGATGCAGGCCTTCGGTGAGCGCTACATTCAAGCGGATGCTCTTGGCTGGGTGGAGCGGGTGTTGGCGGACGAGCCGGTTGAGGACGAGGGAACAGACGTTGTCATCGACGACACCGGGGATGTAGAAGACGACACAACCCCCAACGCTGGTGACGGCGACGGCGACGGCGAGCTCGATGCCTGTGGCTGTAGCAGTGCTCCGACGCCATGGATGGCGGGCGTGTTGCTCCCGGTCTTGTTCGGCCTGCGACGTCGTCGGTAGTCGTCTCAGTGTAGGGGTTGTCATCACGGTCTACGTGGTCATCTGTGAGCCATTCGCAGGAGGCCACCATGGCTCAAGACCTCTACGACGTTCTCGGAGTTCGCAAGACGGACGACCACGACGTCATCAAGAAGGCCTACCGTAAGCTGGCCCGACAGACGCATCCTGACCGCAACAAGGACAACCCTCGAGCGGAGAAGCGGTTCAAGGAAGTCAGCTCGGCGTGGGACACCTTGGGAGACAAGGAAAAGCGCGAACTGTACGATGCCTTCGGTGATGTGTCGACCAAGCCAGGGTTTGACGCCAACCAGGCCCGTGCCTACCGGTCCGCAACAAGCGGTCGCGGTCGCAGCGTGAACATGGGCGGCGGAAACGTGGACCTTGGAGACCTGCTCGGCGGCATGTTTGGCATGGGTGGTGGCGGTCGGCCCGGCGTCAACTCTGGATTCGGTCCGGGTGCCGGTGGTGGATTTGGTGGATCTGGATTCAGCAGTGGCTTTGGCCCATCTCCCGGCCAGGACATCACCGCGAATGTTGTGGTTCCGTTCGACATGTCGGTGCTCGGTGGTGAACGTCCGCTCGTCTTGAGTGATGGGCGAAACATCAAGATTCGCATTCCTGCGGGTGTCAAAGACGGGGAGTCGCTCAAGCTGCGTGGCCAGGGTGGTCGTGGACAACAGGGCGGGCGCAATGGTGACCTGCGCCTCACCATTCAGGTGCAGCCCCACGCCCGATTCCGGCGTGACGGCCTCAACCTTTTGGTCGACGTGGACATCACGGTCGTTGACGCCATGCGCGGCGGGAAGGTCGTGGTCCCAACGCTGCAAGGTGACGTCAAACTCACCATCAAGCCAGGTGTTCAGTCGGGCCAGAAGATGCGCTTGTCTGGTAAGGGCGTGACACGTCGTAAGCAGACCGGTGACCTACTGGCTGTGCTTCAAGTCAAGCTACCGAGTCAGCTGCCAGACGACGTTCTGGACGCCCTGCAAGAAGCGTACGACGCGGATGTAGTGGCCACCGAGGCAGACGCGGACGAGACAGTCGACGCTTAGGGACTGGCTCTCGCGGCGCCTCGCCTTGGTCAACCAATCTAAGGTTAGCCGTGAAGTAGCGGGGGCAAGATGCTCGACAGCCATTCCCGGATGGCACGCTCGCCGCCGAACTCAGGCAGCTCGGACTCCAGCAGGATGGCGCCGGGTCGGTCGCCTTCAACCCAGCTGCCTTGGCGTAGGGTGGGGGCTTCTGTCTCGTCGGACGGCCAGACTCCCCAGCACACTGCACCGTCGAACTCGCCGTAGCTAACGTCGACGTAGCGGTCCTCGGCTTGGGCGAGCGGAATCCTTAAGGACAGGTCAAAGTCGCGCGGCCAACATCGTGGGTCGTCGTCGGTCTCATGCTCCCGGCTCAAGTCGTCGAGAATGGCCGCAGCCCTCGCAAAGTATGTGTTGAGTTGGGTGGAAGCGTCCGGGCTCACCACTGGAAGCGGCGTTGTGGCCGAGAATCCTGCAGGAGGGTCGTAGGGGGGCAGGGACAAGCGAGAGTCGCGTCCGCCCAGAGCTGCGGCCGTGGTGCGCAGCCAGGTGACCAAATCGGCAGGAGAGGTGCCGCTCACCGGTCGATTGCGCAGCAGGGTGTCGTCGCGAACGAGGACCAAGTTCAGATCTGCGAGTCGCACACCTGCGGACAGGCCATGAGCGGGCCTTCCGACAAGAGCGCCGACCGCCGTATTCCAGCCCATGTTGAGCAGTCGGTGCTTCGATGACGCCTGGAGGTGGGTCGCGGCCCACGAGGTCGCGATGGTGGCCGCACTATGGGCTACACTTCGGGCCTCAGCAGCGAGGGCGATTTCGTCGGGTTCGGTCTCGTTCACAGTGTCACAGTACGCTGCGCGTCCGATGTTGGGAAGGGTGCGTTACTCGGAGCGCAGTGGAGCCGAGTCATTGTCTAAGCAACGCTTTTTTCACCTACGTAAACCGGCTCGTCGAATTGGCGGCTCGCACGTGCCAAGCCGCGAGCCCTACTCGTACCCAGACGTTGGCGCTACGCGTACTGCGCCGCCTAGCGGGTGGGCCGTTGACCGACTGGTGGATGACGTGGGGGTGGGGCGCGAAGCCTTTGAGCGTGCGAAACAGGCCATCTCCGCCTACCGGATGTTTCACCAGAGTTGGATCGATCTCATCCATGCCGACACGCTTGCGGAGGGGGCGGAGGTTGTGTTCGCGTCCCACCAGTTCGGCATGTGGACGCTGAACGCCTGTCGGGTCGTCTACGTCATTGATGAAGAGGATGCTGACCGCGCACAGTTCGGCTTCGCGTACGGCACTCTGGCCAATCATGCGGTTGCGGGTGAAGAACGTTTCCTTGCAACGTGGGATAAACAGTCGGACATTGTGGACTTTGAGGTCTTCAAGTTCTCTCTGCCACGTCATCCGCTGGTACGGATGGTGGCGCCGATAGCCCGCTCGATTCAGCGAAAGTTCTCGGAAGATGCAGTACTCACAGTAAAGCGGGCGGTGCAATCATGAGCAGTAAAACCGTTGTTGTTGCAGGAGCGAGCGGCTTTGTCGGGCGTCACCTTGTAGACCGGCTGCAGACCGAAGGCTTCCGAGTCCGCTGTGGCACGCGCAATACCGTTCGGGCCGGCTCAGTTCGGCCTGGATTCAACTGGGTGGAGCTGGATGTTGACCGTGAAGAGACGCTCAACAGCGCCTTTGAAGGCGCAGACGCTCTGGTCTTCCTGGTTCACCGAATGCGAGACGGCGGAGATCACCTCGAAGATGCCGAGGAAGCCGCAGCTAGACGGGTTTTAGAGTGCGCAGAACGTGCAGGAATCCGTCGTATTGTCTACTTGGGGGGGCCGGCACCAAAGGACAACGGTGAGGACGCTGATGTCAGCGAACACCTGCGCGCGCGCCTGAAGACGGGCGAGGTTCTGCGGTCGTCTACGAAGGTCTCCACTATCGAACTACGCGCTGGAATGGTGGTCGGAGCGGGATCCGAGAGCTGGCTGATTGTGCGTGACCTCGCGCTGCGTTTGCCTGTGATGATTCTGCCGAAGTGGTTGAAGAACCGCAGCCAGCCCATCTGGGTTGGAGACGTTGTCGATGCGCTGAATCACGCGCTGAGCCACGAGATGACCACGTCACAGGCCTTCGACCTGCCAGGCCCCGAGACCCTCACTGCGCAGAACATCTTGATTCGGATTGCGGCTCGGAGAGGCATTCGTCCGCTGATGATTAAGGTGCCGGTGCTCACACCGTCTCTGTCGAGTCACTGGATTCGACTGGTGAGCCGTGCCGACTACGAGATTGCCAAGCGACTGGTACACGGACTGACCCAGGACTTGGTTGCGGACGATGCGGGCTACTGGAACGAGATGCCAGAGCGCACTGCAGTGCCCTTTGATGACGCGATTGACCGCGCACTTGCTGCTGAGAAGAAGCTCGGCGGTGCTGCCGCCTTTTGGGAGAACTTGGCGCATTCGCTGGCGTGCAAGGCACGATGAACGAGGAACTACCAACAGAGCACGACTGCGCGGATCCCGCACATGACCACCAACATCTCCCTGCGAAGCGCTCGTGGGTGGTGACGGTGCTCATCCTGCCGATTCTGTTCTACCGCAAGGTCATCTCTCCAATGACCCCGCCGTCCTGCCGGTACCAGCCTACGTGTTCGGCGTACACGCTTGAGGCGATTGAAGTGTGGGGCCCAGTCGGCGCGTGGATGGGTTTCAAGCGGATTCTGCGCTGCCATCCGTTTCACGCCGGCGGGTACGACCCCGTTCCGAAACCCGATGCGGTCGACGGGTCACTCTGAGGCGGTCTACCGCTACTCATCGTGCGGTAGGCTGCCGCGTTCGGACCGAAGATAGGCGTGCGGCGTAGCCCACAACAGGTTGCTGACCCGCGAGGTGTAGAAGTCGGCGTATCGCTCGACCTGACGCGCCAAGTGGCTCTTGTCATTGCCGGCTCGGAACAGGGACCCCCAGCGCGCGTTGCCATGGGTGCCTTGAGCGGCCACTAGCGGGCTGACCTTGGCGTCCAGTTCTTCAATGTGCTGGTAGTAGCCGGTGAGCTGGGCGGTCAATGACTCGGCGGACTCTGTGGGCTGTGGACCGTACGCCTTGGAGAGTCGCTGTTGTTTGAGTCGAATCACACTCATGTGGTGCTCAATGGCGCGTTTTTCGTGCATGAGCGCTGCGATGGCACCGGTATTTCCGCCAGCGTCCAACACATCTTCTTCCAGCTCACGAACCACTAGGCCGGTTCGCCAGCGCAGGAGCTTCTTGCTGACGTTCACGTCCGCGAAGACATGGTCGCCTACGTACAGAATGGACTGACCGGTCAACCCGAAGGCGTCCTCTACGAGGCTTGCATTTCCGCCATGGTAGGCCTCGTCTGCAGCAAGGGGTCCCATGTGCTCCTGCAGCAGGCCTTGGTCGGCATCCACCACACGGTAGACTTGGTCTTCGCGGGTGAAGAAGGTTGGCTTGCGCGCGGCCACAATCACGACATCGAAGAGACTACGCCAAGATGCTCCCGATAGGTAGGGGTCAAAGGTGTGTTCCATGATGGCTCGGGTGTACGTCCACCCGCTATTCGTGATGAGGGCTAGCTTTTTGCCGGCGTGTCGCAAGTCGAGCAAGGCGAGGGGAGTCTCTGGGTCTGGGGCAATGAAGGCTGACGGGTCTGCGATGACCGCGTCTTTGATGTGTCCTTCGGTGTGCACTCGGAACAATGCGTGAGACACGCGCTCGAAGGCGGCGCGGTAGGAAGCGACCCCGGGCAGTGCTTTGCGGTCTAGTCGGTCGACGAGCTGGGCGAAGAGGCTGGCCATGGACAGGGAGAACAGCGTGTTGAGAAAGACCCATCGGTTGTCTCGAAGGTCGACAAAGGTGCGAGCGTACAGGTCACGCTGTTGACGCCACGGCAGCATCTCCGTGCCATGTGACGCCCGCTTGGGGTAGCCAAATCGGTTGGCTTTGACGACGTTTCCGCACTCCAAGTCCAGTACAAGACCGCGCGAAAAGGCGGTGTGGTCGAAGCTAAGGTCCTCAACTGCGAGCCCTTCCTGCAGAAGAATCGACTTTGCCGCTGCGAACGCCGCACCTTCCCAGGCCGCGACATCGTAGTGGACCAAGGTGTAGTCCATGTCGAACCCGATGGCGCCGATGTCGCGGAGGTTCAACGTTCGATTGGCGTAGATCCGTCGTGCCGGCGGTACCGCCGTAGAAAAGCCGTCCATGATGACCTCTGTGCGCGCCCGACCGGCTGCGCGTGGTATGGGGTTGCATTGTAGAGGTCACCATTTCTAGCGCCGACTGGACACCGCTGTATCCGCCGGGACCGTTTCCGCCGCACGGAACCGAGCCGATTGGGACCGTAGACCTTGGAATCCGGCTTCGAGATGCCTTGTACGTGCGCAGCATGTACGTGGGGCCGGTACGCCGAGTGTTGGCGGATGCCGTCTTGCGAGCCGGTAAGACGCCCTACCAGGTCGCTGCTGCCGCCGAACATGTCATCGCATTGCTCGACACTTACCCGCTGGGCGCCCTCATTGAGGATGCGCGTGAGGCCTGGAAGCGGGGCCCCAATGGCGATGCACTTGCGGTGTTGTCGCGGGCAACGGAAGTCTTGGCCCCGGTCTTGGGCTGGCCGCGCACGGTAGATCGGCGATGGCCGCTGCCGGATGAGGAGTGGATGCGGCAACAGCTCGACCCGCAGGTGAATTACGGTGTGGTGGCTCGTGGGCCACGGGATGGGGCACCTGCGGTCTGTGTGGCAACGGGACAGCCGATGGCCCCCGCAGAGCCGGTTGACTTGCCATGCTACTGCCGCATGCCGGGAGACAAGCTCGCCGCCACCCTGGATGACGTTCTGGCGCTGGTGGACAGCGACGGCATTGTGGCAGTCGAGTTTGAGAGCTTCGTCCCGACAGGGGCAGATGGCCTTGCTGCCCACGACCAGCTGCGCAACCTGCTGCCGAATCAGACCGCCATGGACACCTATGGACTGGCTGGATTGGTCGCTGGACAGGTTCCAAACTGGTCCACGCTGCTAGGGGATGCCCCTCCTGGCGTGGCCGGTCCGTTCCCGAAAGCTGTTGCTGACGGGCTCATCATTCCCAAGCTTGACGCAGACGAAAACGTTGTGGAACGGGGTGTTCTTGTGTGGGACGGCCCTTACCGCGCGGTCTACGTTCATCCCGCCGCAGTCGAAGTGTTGCACTCTCTGGACGGCAAGCGAAGCCTGGACGAGATTGCCGCATCAGTTGGGGCATCGTTGGCGCTTGTTGTGGAAGTCGCTCACCAACTTGTAGAGCTGGGTGCCGCCTCGGCCTAGTGGTCGTGCTCGTGCGCATGGTCGTGTTCGTGCGCATGGTCGTGTTCGTGCGTATGGTCGTGTTCGTGCGCATGGTCGTGTTCGTGCGCATGGTCGTGGTGGCTGTGGTCGTGGTCGCCATGGTCGTGACTGTGACCGTCTCCCCAAAGTTGGCCGAGCCATCCTCGGGGACCCTGGCGGAACAGAGAGCCGAGAGCCAACAGAGCGAGTCCACCGAGTGCAGTCCACGACACCCAACCGTGTGCATGCGTGTCTGCTGCGGCTGCAACGTCTAGGGTAAAGCGGACGAAAATGGCGTCTACGGCGAAGCCTGCGAGCATGGCGCCACCGCCAACGACAACGCCGAATGCAATGGCTGCCCGGGTACCGAACTCGCCGCGCAGCACACCAAAGGTCGTGGCGTTGGTGGCGGGTCCGGCGAGTAAGAATGCGAGGGCGGCGCCGGGCGACAAGCCCTTGTGGAGCAGAACCGCAGCGATAGGCGTGGACCCTGACGCACACACGTACACTGGCAGTCCAATGAGCACGGCTGCTGGGACTTGTGCCCACCGCGGCAGACCAACCAGAGCGTCGGTTGCGAGAAGCGGGGTTGCGATTGCGGCGACCGCGAGTCCCACAGCCATCCACGGCAGCAGGTGGTCAGCGAGCTCGGTGACGGACCAGACCATTCCAGCCCGCATGCGGACTGCGAGGGGACGGTCGTCTTCGGGCTTTGCCTCTGCATGAGAGTGCTTGGCCGGTAACCACGCCCCCAACAGCACACCCGTCAACCACGCGACAACGGCGGCCGCAAGCAGTCGGGCGAGGGTCAGAGAGCCGCCGAGCAGTGGAATGGAGATGAGTAGAGCATCGATCCCGAGCTCTGGTGTGGCCACCAAGAACGCGAGTGCCGCTGACGCCGGGACACCCCGTGCAATCAGGGTCTGGTAGATGGGCAATACACCGCAGGAGCAGACCGGTACAGGCAGTCCGACAGCCATACCCTTGAGCGCTTGGGTCGGTGCCGAGCCGCGTGCAATCCACTTCAAGGGCTCACCGCGTAGAGTGGCTGTCAGCAGGCCAGCACCGGCAAAGGCGATGAGCAGGGCAGGGGCGGACTCCAACAGCAAGTCGAGCAACGCTGTCGCCGCCTGCATGGCCAGAGTCGGACCGCCGCTGTGTCCGTGAACGAACAAGAGGCCGACGCTAAGGCCGATTCCCGCCAGCGCTCCGAGTGCGGATGCTCGTCTCCCCGATTGGGTGTTGTCCGACAGGTCTGGGGCGCGCTCTAGAACAACGTGGCCGAGGGTGCCTGCGACCAACGCTTGCATCAGGGCCAGACCCGTGATGCCCATTGCTGGAAGGGCTTCGAGACCCGCTTGGTAGCCGCCGATGGTGGCGACACCCACAGCACTAGCGACAGCCCACGGCAGCCAGCGGCGGCCCTTCGAACCCAAAAGGCCGATAATCATGCCCATAGGCAGACGATGAAGGACCACGCCGAGCGTCAGCGCATCCGAGTCGTGGAGATGCAGCGCATCAATTGACAGCGCTCCTCCGTCTAAGAATGCATGGACCAACAAGCCCAGGGATGCGACGGTCAGGATGCTCCACGGTTCTTTGTGATTGGCCTCATGCGAGTGGGTTCCGCCTTCGAGCAGTCGTGGCAAGAAGACGCCGGCGACCACCATGATGACGGCCCAAAAACCGGCCTCATGGATGCTCTCGGGGATCACATGAACCAGCAACAGCCCAGCGAGCGCTGTCAGGACGAATCCGTCGAGTGCGGCGAGTGCAAGGCGTCGCCCGCGGACCAGCGGAACAATGGCGACCCCAACGAATAGGGCGATGATTGCCGCGATCAGCACGTCCGACTCCCGAAAGTGGGCGGTCTTAACGCCGAGCCGTCTCTCCGTCGCTCAATGACCAGTGGCGACATTTTCTTTCTCCTCCGAAGCACCACTTTCGGTACACTCCAAATCGGCGGAAACTGGAGGACCCTCCTATGGATATTGCACACATCGGAACAGACAATGGGGGAGCGTTTGTGGTGCAGCGCGGCGGCCGTCGCGTTGGAGAGTTGACCTACACCCGTCAGGACCGGCAGGTCGTCGTGAACCAAACGTGGGTCGAGCCCCGTCTGCGCGGGCGCGGCGTTGCGGAGACCTTGGTCGCGTCTGCCGTTCGGGTTGCTCGGAATCGAGACTGGGTTGTGGTGCCGGACTGCTCGTATGTTGAGTACGCCTTTGAGCGGCACCCGGAATGGTCAGACCGCTTGTCTGCCGGAGCGGGCCAAGATCTCAGCGTCAGCCCCGTGGATGGTGGCGAGCAACGCCGCGCGTAGCCACATGCCGTTGCGAACCTGGCGCCAGACCACAAAGCCAGCATGGTCTTCCCACGAATCGGGAAGCTCGTTGACGCGTGGCAGCGGGTGCAAGATTGCGCAGTCGTCGCGTAGAAGCGAGCGAAAGCGTGGCTCAAGCACAAAGTCTGGGTGGGTGCCTAGGGGCTGACCTTCACCGTCCCACTCCTGCTGCAACCGAGTCATGTACAGCGCGTCTAGGTTGTGGCCGAGTGTGCGGATGGCATCGTCCAGCGAGTTGTGGCGATTCAGACGGATGCCACAGTCATCAAAATGCTGGCGGAAGGCGGGCTCGGGTTGGTGCTTGGGCACACAGGCCACATCAATATCCGTGATGTCGAACCGTGACAGCAGCATGGCTAATGACCGCGCTGTTCGGTTGCGACCAATGTCTCCCACGAGCAAGATTCGCTTTCCGTCAATGCCGCCGCGGCGCTCCAGGGTGCGCTGAAGCGTGTACACGTCCAGCAGAGCTTGGGTCGGATGTTGTGTGGTTCCACTTCCGCCTGAGACCACTGGAATGGGTCTGCCCGACGCGGACAGTGCCCATGCGGCGCGCTCAGCGAAGGCGTCATCTCCATGGCGGGTGACGAGGGTGTCGTAGAAGCTCGACAGCACTCGGACGGCATCTTCGACGGTCTCGCCCTTGGCAAAGCTCGACAAGCGCAGGTCGTTGATGACCCGTGCTGTGGCGCCCAGCTTCTCGCTGGCGGCAACAAAGCTCTCTGCTGTGCGCGTGGACGGCTGTGCGAACAGGCACAAGACCCGGTGACCGGGCAGAATGCCGCGCAGGAAGGCGCGTCCTGTCACATCGCGGTCGAGCCGACGAATCGCCGTTGCCGTCTGACATAGTCGCTCAATGACCGGTCGGCTGAACTGCTGGCTGCGCAGAACGTGGAAGGGTTGACCGCGCCTATCCAAGCGAGCTTGGCGCCCGGACTCGGTCTGTAGGTCTTCGCTGAATGCCTCGAAGCTTGACGGGTCCATCCATACCTCCGCGCGCGCTCTAGCACGTTAGGGCTGAACGATGCTGACCATTCGCCTTCGCGTTTCCGGGCCCAAAGCGGGCTCCTCTGGTGACTACCGTGCCTCCATCCGGACGGTGGAGGCCGGTGCCGCGTTGTCCGGTTCCATCCTCTGGCGTCTGGTTCCGCCCGATGCTGTAGGCACACCGCCTGGTGCAGGAACACGTGCCGCCAAGGCGTTGCTGGTGTGGGCAAAGAGTCGCGAGCTGGATCTGACGGATACAGTGGACGTTGTTGAGCTCTCCGCGGGATCTGGCGAGTATTCGCGGGAGCTGTGCACCACCTTGCTGGAAGCCTCGAGCCCGGTTCGTTTCCGTGTCGTCGTCACCGATCCGGACAAACGGACGGCACAGCTGCTTGCGCGAGACTCGGTGTTGCGGCCTTACATTCGCAAGGGCCTCGTTGACGTGGCTTGCTACGACCCCGCGCTGGACCCCCTTGTGGTGACCCTCACGAAGGGTGACAACGTCTTTCCTGGGGCAACCCGCAACCCGCTCGTCGTGTGCACTCATGGGGACCTTGGGCGCAGACCCGCCGACCTCGTTCGCTTTGACATGGGCAATCTGCGTGAAGCACTCGTCATGCTCACCGGACCTACGTCGATTCCCGACCCCCCTCGACCCCACCACCTGCATCGGTTGGAGCTTGAGTGGCGCTGGCGTGACACGGATACCGTCTACTACCAAGACGACCGCGTTCGAGCGTCTGTCGAGGAGATTGCCGAGGACCTTGACCTTGGCGCGCTGCCCATCCCGGTTGGGGCTGTGCATGCGCTGGACCGTCTGCGTGGACTCGCGAATGACCGGCTGTTGCTGATTGCGGAAGAGGGCGGCAGTGACGACCTGCAAGCGCTGCTGGTCTCGGACACGCCCTCAGACGGCATTACGCTTCCCACCAACCTGTTTGTGTTGTCTGCTGTGGCGCGCGCATCTGGCGGGTCGGTCGCTGTGCAACCCACCGAAGAGGGCAGCATCTTTGTCTGTGAGTTCGCCGAGCCCAAGATCGATGTGTCACCGCTCGCGGACCTGTGGCTCCCGGTTGAAGACGGTGCCTTGGACGTTGCCGGACTCGCTTCGCAACTGGAAGCCAACCCAGACCCCACTGCGCTGCTACAGCTCGATCTGTCGGTGCCATTGGTCGGTTCTGAGGACGAACTTCGGCGCCTTCACAGTGCGGTTGATGTAGTGCTAGGTCGACTTAAGGCCCTGCAAGAGGCCACAGACCTGCACAGCAAAGTGCGGTCCTGGATGACGTCAGACAAGGGTTAGACAACCGACCAAATGACAGGGTATGCGGGAGCCATGACACACCTCCGCTCCCTGTCCGCTGTTCTGTTTACCTTGTCGCTGTCGGCCTGTTGGCCGTACCTGGGTGACCCCTACGAGTCGTACGTGGACGGTTCTTCCGGGTCGGACTCGTCTGACGTTGACCAAGGCGAGCTGAACCTTGTCGGCCAGGTCATGTGGGGCGAGCAACGCGGCACCTATTGGGGGAAGGGTCGGTCGACGGCGAACTCACAGGTGGCACGGCTATTCTCTTCGTCATCGATGGTGGAGCGCGCTCAGCGTTGGCGCGATTCGCGGGTGGGGATGGCAACTGCCAGGCAAGCGAGCTGGTGAACAGCGGCATCGACAACGGCCTAGAGTCTCCCGATGCCGCTGCCATTGTCTTGTCTGGCCGCACCGAACTGTCTCTGGCATACCAGGCGGATGAGCCCTTTTGGGGCATGTCCATTCCGGCGGGAACGTCTCTTGGGCACGCCGGTGGCTACGACATGAACACCGTCGAGACCGACTTTGGAACGATGGGAGGCGTTGAGCTGTTCAGCACGCCCAGCCGCCTCACCATCACCGACCCAGACATGACGGGCAGCCAGCCACCATCCGTCGGACGGTCAGGCATGCGCTTGTCCTGGACAAACCAGGCAAACGCCGTAATCCTCGGGTTCACGACCGTCGGCGAGAACGGGGATGTCTTGGACAGCATCTACTGCGGTGTCACGAGCGGTAGTGACTTCTTCTCACTGACCTTGGACGACCTGCCGTCGTTGGCGACAGCCGCGTACACGGTGGTCGAGGTCGGCAACGTCTCCAACGGAACGGGCTCGGCGGGTGACGGCATCACAAACGATGTGGCCGCCATTCATTGGCAGATTGGCGCTGTGTTGCCCTAAGGGTCTGCGCATCCCTGGTAGGGTGGCCCCCTGGAGCCGCCTTGCACCCCGTTGACACCCTCACTCTGCAGTTCGATGCAGGGTCTCTTCAAGCGCTCAACATCGCGCTTGCCATCATCATGTTCGGCGTGGCTCTTGAGCTGCGACCGGCGGACTTTGTACGGCTGGTCAAGGACCCGAAGGCGCCGCTCATTGGCATGGTGTGCCAGTTCCTCATTCTGCCCGCGCTGGCCTGTCCGCTCGCCCTCTGGTTGGCGCCGACACCCAGCATGGCTCTCGGCATGATGCTCGTTGCGGCGTGTCCTGGGGGCAACGTCAGCAACTGGCTGACCCAGTTCGCGCGGGGCCGAGTCGAGGTCAGCGTAGGCATGACCGCCATCTCCACGCTGGCAGCAGTCGTGACCACCCCGTTTAATCTTGCTTTTTGGGGCAGCCGAAGCCCTGAAACCGCGGCACTGTTGCAGGACTTTTCGTTGAGCCCAAGCGACATGGCTGGGACCGTGGCGCTGCTGTTGGTGGTGCCCGTCGCTCTGGGAATGTCGACCCGCCAGTGGTTGCCGAAGGTGGCCAAGCGACTCAAGCCCATCATGACAGTGCTGTCGCTAGTCTTCTTTGTTGCGCTGATTGCACTTGCTTTTTCGTCCAACATAGACGCCTTTTTTACCGTCATTGGCGATGTCTTTGTGCCCGTTGCCGTGCTCAACGCTGTTGGACTCACACTGGGGTACTCGGCAGGACGTCTGCTGCGGCTGCCGGAAGCGGACCGACGGGCTCTGTCGATCGAAGTTGGGATCCAGAACTCGGGCTTAGGGCTGGTCCTCATCTTTGGCTTCTTCGGCGGTCTCGGTGGAATGGCCGTTGTTGCGGCGTGGTGGGGTATCTGGCACATTATTGCGGGCCTCATCTTGGCCGGGATTTGGCGCCGAAACCCGCCCAGTGCGCTACCTTCTGCTGCCTGAATGGCGCGCAAACAATCGCTTGACTTGGAGTACGAATGGGACTGGACCTGAAGATTGTTGGGGGCACAGTTGTCGACGGCAGCGGCAACGCCAGTGTGCGTGCGGACATCGGCATCAAGGACGGCCGCATTGTGGCCATGGGCGAGGTGCCGGACACCGCTGACCAGGTCATCAATGCAGACGGAGCGCTGGTCACCCCGGGCTTCGTGGACATTCACACCCACTACGACGGCCAAGCGAGCTGGGACGAGGAGATGGCGCCGTCGTCCATGCACGGTGTCACCACCGCCATCATGGGCAGCTGTGGCGTAGGGTTCGCCCCGGTTCGACCCACGGACAGAGACCGCCTCGTTCGGCTGATGGAAGGCGTGGAAGACATCCCCGGTACGGCCCTTGCCGAGGGCATTCCGTGGACCTGGGAGTCTTTCCCCGAGTACATGGACGCACTCGATGCGCTGCCGCACACCATCGATCTCGGCACTCACGTCCCGCATGATGCGCTGCGAGTCTACGTAATGGGCGACCGAGCGGTTGCTGGCGAAGATGCTACCGAAGCAGACGTCGACATGATGCGCAAGCTCACTCGTGAGGGCATCATTGCGGGAGCCTTTGGCGTCAGCACCGGTCGCTCAGACAACCACCGCACCGCAGATGGCGACTTCACCCCAGCCAGTGAAGCCTCCTTGCGTGAGCTGATTGGCCTAGCCGAGTCCCTCAAGGGCCTGGGTCATGGCGTCATTCAGGCAGTTAGCGACTTTGACCTTCAGGACTCCTGGGACCGTTTCGACCCTGAGTTCGACATGCTGGAGGCCATGGCCGCCCATGCAGACGGGCACAAGATGTCCATCTCACTGATGCAGCGCGACCAAGCGCCGGGCCAGTGGAAGCAGATTTTGCGACGGGTAGAAGCGGCGAATGCCAAGGGCTTGAACATGCATGTTCAGGTCGCTCCACGTCCGATTGGCGTGCTGCTGGGCCTTCAAGCCACCTTCCATCCGTTCATGGGCTTCCCGACCTTCAAGAAGCTCTCTCACCTGCCGCCGAGCGAGCTGGTTGCCGAGCTGAAGCGTGATGAGATCAAGGCAGCCATTCTGTCCGAGACGCATGAGCCCGTCGCCGGAGATGGCAGCAAGCTCCCTGCCTTGGCGGACCAGCTCTTGGCAGCCATCGACATGCTGTCCATGCGGATGTTCCGCCTAGGAAGTCCACCGGACTACGAGCCGAAGGTGGAAGACAGTGCCTACATGGAGGCACAAGCCCGCGGCATCACGCCAATGGCCATGCTGTACGACATGATGCTGGAGAACGACGGCGAGCAGCTCATCTACTTCCCGCTGTACAACTACACACACATGAACCTGGACAGTGTTCGGGAGATGCTCACCCATCCCATGTCCCTGTGTGGGCTGTCCGATGGTGGCGCACACGTTGGCACAGTGTGTGACGCGACCTTCCCGACAACGCTGTTGTCCTACTGGGGCCGCGACCGTCCAACCGGTCGCATTGCTCTCGAACAGCTCGTGAAGAAGCAGACCTTCGACACGGCCAACTTCATGGGACTGACCGACCGGGGCCTTCTCGAAGTAGGCCGCCGCGCAGACATCAACGTCATTGACTTTGAGCGGCTACAGCTCGGTCGTCCGCGGTTGACTGCAGACCTTCCGGCAGGGGGAAAGCGCTTGCTGCAGCCAGCGACAGGCTACTTAGCTACGCTGGTCAACGGTGTTGTGACTCTGCGCAACGATGAGCTGACCGGTACTCGCCCGGGACGCGTGGTGCGGGCAGGGCGGTAGTTCGATGCCCAATCTGAAGCGCCTCAAAGCAGTCGGAACGGTGGTTCGCAGCCTTGGTGGAGACATTCCGTACCCAACGGCACGTCCGACCGAGACCCTTGCGTACGCGGGACCTGCGAATCGCTACAAGCGTGTCGCAGATGTGTACCGGCCGGCCAAGCCCAATGGCACGTCTGCGGTGTTGATTCACGGTGGTGGCTTCGTCTTGGGCTCGCGTGACATGAAGCCTATACGAGTGTTGGCTACAGACCTTGTGAATGCTGGCGTTACGGTGTGTTCCGTTGACTATCGCTTGCTGCCGCGGGCACGCGTGCCGGGTATGCGCGATGACGCCGTTCTGGCCCTGTTTTGGTGGTTGGACGAGGTCCGGCGAAGGGGGCTCGACCCAGATGCTGTGGACGTCGTAGGCTTGTCTGCTGGCGGTACCTTGGCCTGTCTGGCGAATGAGGCTGTTCCCACAGGGAGTGTACGTCAGCTCGTTCTTGGCTTTCCGCTGTTGGATGTGACCGCGCTGTCCGGACGCGGAGTCGGAATCTTGGCCCGAGCCTTGTTTCCGAAGGGAGACCGGGCGCGGTGGTCCCCCTCGTTTGTGTGTAGGTCTCAGACGCCGATGACCATTCACCAAGGAACCGCCGACATGTTGGTGCAGGCAGACGTGGTGAAGCGGGTTGTCGCGGCCCTTCGAGACCGCGGTGTGACCGTTGAGCTGCATACCTACGACGGCGGCACGCACGGGCTGTTCAACGTCCCCCTCGACGCCCACGCGGTTGTGGCCCGAGAGCGTGTCGTCGCCAGAATCCTTAGCGGTCCCAGCTAGGCGCTAAGGGCGCGTCCTGGCGCTGTTTAGAGCCGGTGGAGGCGTCGTCGAGGACAAGTCTTAGCGGTCTACGCCAAGCTCAAGGGCAGCCTTAAGGCCGGTCCAGTCTGTGTTCAGGCCGTTCTCAACCATCCAAGCATTGGTCACGCCCATGCCTTCGAGCCAGTTGTTGCTGTCGATGTAGCGAATCTGGACGGTGTGGAACCCGGGTGACACGGTGAACAGTGCATTGAGGTCCTCGCAGCGGCCGTCCAGGTCGTTCGGGCTGGCCACGCCAACACCATCTAGCAGCACTGTCGGGCTGTCTCCACGGCACATGGTCCAGTCGACCACAACTGGACTTGAGCTTGGGTTTTCGATGTACCAAGTGACCGTCCACACGCGGCTGATACCGCCGGTGTAGTCGAGCCCAGAGTATCCGGAGAAGCTGAATCCGCCGCCGCTCGTCTGGAGCAGAAGCCCGCCACGACCCTGGGCAATACGGGCGTCGTAGTTGGCGCCTACCCCTTGGTATTCAAAGAGTGCCGGGTAGCCGCCGAGGACCTTTTCGTCCACGTCATCGATGGCTTGTGCCAGGACGTCGAAGGTGTCGGACAGCTCGCTCTCTAGGGTGTCTATGCGGCTTCCGTTGTCGCCGATGGCGGTGCTCAGGCCGTCTCGACCTGCTTGAGCGTCGGCTTCGACCTCGCCAATGAGGTCCACCAAGGTGTCTACGTCGGAGCTGGTGCTCGCTTGAAGGTCGTCGACGCGCTGATTGAGGGCAGCCAGAGCTTCCGTGCTCCCACCGAGTTCGCTCTCTGCGGTATCCAAGCGCGAGGCAAGGCTGGCAATGTCCGTGTTGAGGTCGTCTTGTGCTGCGGCGAGCGCCTGCTCGAAGCTATCTTGGGCGTCGCTGATTGCTGTCTGATTACCTTGTGTGGCGGATTGTAGGTCGCTGATGGCCGAGGCGTTTGTTGCGGCGGATTGGGTGTTGCCGCTGACACTGGACTGAACGGTGCCCACGGTGGCTTCGAGGTCGCTGACGGCGGCCGAGACGCCATCAATCGCCGTTGATTGTTCGACGAGGGCCGAGCTGTTGCCGCTAGCGATGGATGTATTACTGGCGATTGAAGCGTCTTGTTGCTCTTGCTCGACGTCTAGAGCATCCAGACGCGCAGTGTTGCCGGCAATGTCGCTGTCCAATCCGAAGCCTTGGTCGGTGACCCATCCTTCGCTGGCGAGATCGATGGCTTCGATATCCGTGAGTCGCGTGTCAATGGCGGCGACGTCTGCGAGCAGATCGGTCAGCTCTAGGCCGGTCAGTGCATCGATTTCGTCATTCAAAGAAGTGACCTGACCTTGCTGCGCTTCGGCCGCTGCAGCCAAGCTGTCTACGGTCTCTGTCAGTGTTGCAAGCTCGCTTGTGAGTGCGTCATTCTCTGCCTGCAGGGCGGCGAGTTGGTCTTCAGTGGTCCCCCTACAAGCGGTGAGGACGAGGGCGGCAAGACCGAGATGAGCAACACGCATGAGGACTCCTTGAGACGTAGTACTCAAGCATGGATTGACATTGGTAGCAATGCGGGCATCCCTACCTGCGTTACGAGCGCTGGCTCTGACGATGGGAGACTTTATGGGTTCGGTAATGAAGCAATGGTCCGGCGAGATTGCGGCGGCGACGGATGAAGCCGCACAGCGGGCACTCTTGGGACGAATCAGTGTGTGGCGGGCAACGAAGCTCGGCGACATGGTGGCACAACGGCAAGCGGCTGGGGCCATTTCCCGACTGCACGCGTTGTTGGGCAACTCTGCGGGTGCGGAGCAAGAGGCGCGGTCGTTGATCTCGCTGTGCCAAACGCATCCAGCAGCACCGAAAGAGGACCTTCGCGATGCACAGGCGCTGCTCGCAGGACTCGGCGCTGAGAAGGCGATTGTAGGCCCCCGGGCTTCGGAAAACCGCCGCGAGCGCAATCCTCGTGACGGCGGTCGCGACGGAAATCGCGGTGGCAAGGAACGTCGCGAGCGCGGTGCAAAGCCTACTCGTGAGGACCGTGGAAGCCGCGTTGCACAGGCCATGTCCCTTGCACGCAGGGGCAAGTGGGAAGACGCCAATCAGGCACTCGCTGGTGGCCGTGGACCGAGCACACAGCTCGTCCGCACCTGGATTCGCCTGTCCTGGGCACTCTCTGCTCCAGATGATGCCGCACGGGTTGCCGGCATTCGTGAAGTAGAATCGTCGCTCGCTGACTTGTTGGAGCGCGGTGGACGCGGTCGCAATGACGACCAAGCAGACGCCAAGGAGCCTCGTGCTGCCAAGGAGCCTCGTGCTGCCAAGGAGCCTCGTGCTCCGAGAGAGAAGGCGCCGCCCATTGAGCACCCGCTCGATGACGTTCTTGGGACGCTGACCCCGAAGCGCTGGCGCGACCGCCTGCGTCTGCTCGAAGAGGCTGTCTTGGCCTCTCCCGAGCGCGTTGACGAGATTGCGGCAATGGCACTCGACCACCACGTGGCCGTGTCTGGCGACCGCAGCCCTGCTCCGTGGTTGGCCAACCTGGTCAGTACCGCGTTGGCAGCCGGTGGAACCGCGGTCAAGTCGGCCATGGACGCACTCACAGCCAAGGGCGCCTTCGCGGTGTCCCTGTACGCAGAGTCCGCATTTGACGAACTCGTAGATCTTCGCCGCGCTTCTGAGGCCGCTGGATACAGCGTGATCAGCCTGCGTCGTGGCGTGTTGTCCCGTGGTGAGCCGGCCGAACGCCGTGTGTGGACCTTCCGCGCCGAGAAAGACGGCGTCGAACTTCTGTACGCACGGGCGCCCGAGAGCGACGTGCCGTGGGAGAAGGACCTAGCCGTGCGCATTGCCAATCGACTGCCCGAGTTGTGCTCGCGCGTGGCTCTGTACGCTCCAGGCTCTGGAAACGACGCCCTACGTGCCGCCGCCGAGAAGCTGGGAATCCACGTGGTCACCGACATATCGACAGATGCGTTGGTAGCCTCGTTTGAGACGCTTGCAGTCTCCACAGCACCGCCATCTCCCGCGGATGCACTGAAGGCGCTGCTCGCACAGGGTGTGCCAGATGACGCTGAGTTGGACAAGGCCGTAGACACCTTCGGACGCGCATACCAAGCGTTCCGCGCGGCTCGGCCTGTGTTGGACGAGCGGACAGACGGTGAAGCTGGGGCTGCCCGGTTGGCCTTCTTGAAGTCCGTCGACCGGATTGCTCCCGAACACGTACGCATTCCGGAAGGAACGTCCTGGGCTGTCCGTCTGTCTGCCGCTGGTGTGGACACTGGGATGCTGTCGGACACGTCTCGCTTTGGCGGACCTGGAATCGACACCGTCGTTGCCGTTGCGACAGGCCTCGCTGCCTCGAACCTGTCCGTGGAACGCGTACAGGTCGGAGCCAGCAAGCGCGAGCGTCGTGAAGACCCCGTGTTGGCCCCAATGGACGCACCGTACGGCGGCTTGTGGCGACTGATGGTCGGAGACGTTGAGGTTGCTGTGCTCACCGACCTGACCCCAGAAGGCCGTGTCGCAGCCACTCGCTTGCTGACCGGTGACAGTCCTCGTGTTGTCGTTGTCTCGCTCGACGGCGACCTGCTGTCCTGGTGGCGAAGCACCGGTGGGGCCGACCCCATTGGCTGGACCGGCGATGAGGGCGCAGACGTCGCTCGTGCCATCCAGGAATTGACCCCAGCCGCGTAGTCAGTCACAGATGAGAGGGCGCCTGGCCATGTGTTGGGCGCCCTCGCTTTGTTTGAGCCCCATGTGGAGGCGATGGAACGAAGCGGAACAACGGCTGGATACCCGGCGTGTAGGCCCATACAGGGGGTATGCTGTGTGGAGTCCAGATGAATCTTCGATGGGGCATGGTTGCCGCGATTCTTTCAACAGCGAGCTGCGGGATTCGCGAGTGGACACCCCCTGGTGTCGCTCTGGTAGACACGGTCGACTTTCACGCAGACGCGGACGCCTTGTGGCCGGGCTCCGTAGCCGTGGACATCACCATTGCGAACGGCACAGGCACTGTGAAGTGGGCCCAGGACCCAGGTGGATACACGCTATTTGGCGCATTCGTTGAGCTTCTGGCGGTTCTTGACGGTGCCGACCCGACAGTGCCGCAGACACCTGCGATGGTCGATTGGCATCAACGGACAGACACCGTGAACGTGTCGTCTCTGGCTTGGCTGGCCCGTAGTCCTGATGACGCTCTCAGCTTCGACCCACTGGCCCCAGATGCACAGCCCGAGCGCAGCGAGGTGGACGGTATTGTCGTGGGCGCTCCGCGTGACACCTTCGACAAGCGCGCCTCCGCTGCACAGGCGAACTGCGTGCAGACAGAGTGGGTGACGGGCTCCACGCCAGAGCGGATTGAGCGCTTCTACGACGGCGCGGGGGAAGACCCCATCTACGAGCTGTCGTCGACCGGTCGTAAGGTTCAGCGCACCACAACGCGCGAAGGCGACGTGTGGACGCAGACGAACACGCACCCGGGAGGTCGCACAGCGACATCGTCGGCCATCAAGACGGCAGACGGCTGGTACAGAGTTGATGGGGACCGCCGGTTTCGGGACTGGACCGAAGAAGACGGCCGCGTGACCGTCGCGCGAGGGGGTGTCACGATTGGCTGGGAAGGGGACACCTACACGACTCTGACGTCAGAGCGTCTGGTCGCCACTCGCACCGCAACACTATCGGGAGAAGGCGTCCCTCAATCGTTGGTGGTCGACGGCCCCGATAGGATTGTGACACGCACGTACGACGCCCAGGGGCGCATGCAGGCAGGCTCCACTCTCGGCCGCAATGGCGTCTCCCACTCGTGGTTTGCGTGGCGCTGCGAGGGCGACCTACCGGCAGAGCCGGTGCGCACCGTCGAAGAGCGCCCAGATGGCTACTCACTGGACATCAACCCTATGACTCTGGTTGTGCCCGAGACGCAGTGGCGGCGGTCCCCTTGTATCGCTGGAATGGGTCAGGAGTGGCTGGATACGCGTCCAAGAGCGGTGGCGCCGGGCTCATGCGGAGAGCAGACAGCGGACTGGATGCGAACGCAGCGCTTTGCCCGAGCGGCACCGGCAACGTGGTGGCGGCTGTTCTTTGAGCAGGATGGCGTGTCTGCGCTGCGCCCACAGGCCATCGTAGATGCGGCGCCGCAGCTCGAGCCGAGTGTCATTGTGGTGCCGGATCTACCGGCAGCCGTTCAGTGTGCCTTCACACCCGTGCTCGGCGGGAGCACCGTTCGTGCGCTCCACGCGCCGGGAGACTGTCCAGTAGCGCTAACCATCGCGGCGGCAGAGCAGTGGGTGGGCACGTCGTGGCCGTCGCTGCTGGTGGGGGGTGTGCAGACTCCGCTGCGGCCCGAGACCTTTGTGCAGGTATTCGCCCCAACAGACAGTCCACAGGTGGTCAGCGGGGAGTACGGAACCCGCGTCAATGCGCTGGGGCCCTACACCACGGAGATTCCCAGCGGAATGATTCGTCGTGTGGACTGGCCGCTGTCCATGGTGGTCGACGCTCACGGTGTGCCCGTCTCTCTGACCAGCCAGAACGTCTTCGACCAGGAGTCACGTCAACAGGTGAGCCTTGTCAACGGCGCTGCGACCGAGGCCCGTACGGTGGACATGGCCTTGTGGTGGCCGGTGATTGAAGACTGGCGTTTTGAGGCGACAGGCTCGCCACGACGTGTCTGGGTGCCGTCGGTGTCGCTGCACACCAGCCGGTCCAGACCGGCGGTTGAGCCTCTGATGGGCGCCGCTCCTGCTGTGTCCGAGGGCGTGCTCGTCCCGCTGCCCGTTCTGCGCAATGAGGCCACAGGCTCGGTCATCTACCTAAACTCCAACGGCTCGATGCTGAGCCGTCTGGACCTGCTTGCGGAAGAGACTCAGGTCTTTGTGGACCCGGACGCCACGTGGCAGGCCATGGCACCCACTCTGGCATCGCTATCGGACCCGGTCATTGTGGACGCAGGCGTGGGGCGGCGGCGCGTTGACCGCGTGGCGCAAGCGTCGCCTACGGACCAGCGCATCGCTGATGTGATGCAGCAGCTGGGCGACGGTGACGAACTGTTGGTGTTTCCTGAGGTCCTGCCGCTTCAGGTTCTCGTAGACATCACGCCGGCTCGTCCCGAGTCTTCCGGACAGCGGAACATCAACGAGTTCACGCCGATCTACAAGTCGGAGCCTGTGTGGCCCGAGTGGCCGACCCTCGATGACAAGACCGCTACGGCCTGCGATGTGAGCTTCGTTCACGTAGATGCGTCGGGTCGCATTCCCGTTGAAGAGCTCAACATCGGCTGTGACTGGCCCTTCCGAGACATGACCCGGGGGCTCATCGCTAGGTGGCGTCTCGACACTGGAGGGCAGTCCTACTCGCTTGAGCCGTTCACCGTGCAATGGACGCCGCCGAGGCCGTAGAGATGGCTCTAGCTTTCCGGAACGAACACGAACTTCAGTAGAAACTGGACCGGCACTGGTTGACGACCCACTTTGTACGGGTACCAGCGACTGCGCATGACGGCGTCTTCGGTCACTGCCTGGAAGGGCACCGGACAGCGGACGATCTTCACCGAGCTCGGTACTCCCTCGGCATCAATACTAATTTCGACCACGCAGTCCTGTCGGCCGGTGAACTCACCCACGTCACCCTCGGGGTAGCTTGGGGTGCGCAGTCGCTTCCGCTCCACCTCGTTTTGGTGGACGCGTGTGACGCCGAGGCCGAGCTGGCCGCCAATAACTCCGCCGGTCACCGCGACGTTTGGTTGGTCAGCGGCGCGTTGTTGCTGCGTCTGGAAGGTGATGGCTGCACCCACACATGCAGCGCGGACCTGGGCATGGTCGAGCTCGCCGAGCGGCAAGGTGCCGGCGCGTACAGCTGACGTGTCGTCAACGCCGGTGAACGTGGCCGTGTCGGCGGTCATAAAGACGGTGGCGGGGACGTCTGGGCTGGCCTTGCAGGCGAGTCGTGGACCGTCGTCGGTCTGTTCGACGGCGGACAGCTCGGCCAACGTGTGCTCCGTCTCTGCCACGCGAATGCCCTGGGCACTCCAACGAGCAGCCTCGTCATAGGCAAGCGTGAGTCGACCGTCCCAGTGCGCCTCTGCGAGTCCTGCAATCGTAACGCTCGACAGTTCCTTGCTGGCCAGGCCCAGCTGAATCATTGCGGTCTGCACTGCGTACGGCTCGCCTTGAATGGCGCCGACCTCGTCACGACCGCGCATGAGCCGCGAGCCGTCCACCTCAAGATACGGAATGGACGGACGCTCGGGCTTCCAATGGTCGAGTCCCATCATCTCGACCTCGAAGACGCGGGTCTGCGGCGGTCCTGCCTGTGGGGTGAACAGCACGGAGATGCCGCCGTTGTCGTAGGTGGCCAGGACCTGACCGGACGCATGGGCCAAGCGGGTAGGGGTCTCGAATCGGGCGATGGTCACGCCGTCCTGAGTAGCGGTGGCGTAGGTCCCATCCGGCGGGTCGAGAGCGGGCAGGGCAGGCTGAAATGACGGCGGGGGGCTCGCCTCAGCGTCGAGCAAGACCTGCAGACCGGTCAGCTCGAAGTGCATTCGGGATGTCCACAGCGCAACGTCTGCCCAGGGTGCTGTCGGTGGGATGGTCATCACAACGTGGCCCTTGTTTCCCGACTTACGAATGGCATCATAGAGTGAGGAGGTCTCGGCGAGGTCGCCGGCTTGGAACTTGGGACCTCTCGCTCTGGCATCTGCGATTGGCAGAAGAGGGCCGCACCAGGTGCCGGACTGTGGGCGCTCCGCCGAATACAGGGCGGCAGCACGAATCGGCATTCCCTCGGGAACCGCTGCGAGAACCTCGCTTAAGGCAAGGCTAGCATCTGCGAACACGACCGCTCCGCCGTCTCCGCCCAGCTGCTCTACGACAGCAGAGCTACCATCGGGCGGAACGGAGATGAGAGCTGTGGGGGTCTGTGTGCAGTCCCGAGTGTGTCGCAGGAGAATCGGCAGCGTCATGCCTGGCACGGGATGGACGCCGTACTGAAAGCCGCTACCGGTCTCAATGTCGACGAGGCGGTATGGCTCGGGCAGGGTGTCCATGTCCACGGCGGCGGCGGTGGCTGCGAGGGACAACCCTACAACGACCGGTACAATACGATTCACGCGGGTCTCCGATGTGACGAGTCAGTGGCGTATGGACTGGAGCCTATTCAACACAGGGCGGAGAGGTCCACGTGACCCACACTGTGACTCTTTGGCCCTAGTGGCTGCGCCGTCGTCCAGAGGCGTTCCGACCGGGGTGTACGTTGAGGGACTGGAGGCGTCGTTCGACCCAACGTCCACGGACCTGGCTCCTAGGCCGTGGATTGCCGCACAGGACGCGTGGTTTGTGTTCGGGTCTACCCGTCCAATGGTGATGGGTCTGCCGGTGCTCACCTACGCAGACGAGGCGGCTGCGACCCATGCCGCAGCGACTCTGTCGGGCACGCTGGCCGACTGGGGCGTTGTGTCTACAACGCCGTTCAACGAGGCCCCGCGGTAGCGTGACACTGGATGAGTGAGTGGGGACGAGCTCTCCGGCTCCGGCTACGCGATTGTGTTGGGACACAGGGCGTTGTGCCGGGGACGTTTGTGCATGAGCGGTACCGCTGTTCGGTCAGCCGTATCCACCGCCGACGAAGCCGCCGGAGCTGAAGCCGAACCAGATGAAGCTCATGAAGAAGTTCGACGTGAACAGCCACAGTAGGGTCATGGCCAACACGAGAGCCACGCAGAATGCGACGAAGGGCAGTGTCGAGATGGGCCCAACGAAGCTTCGCACTCGCTCGCTGGTTGTGCGGTGTCCGACCAGCGTGTCGACCTGCTCAATGGTGGCCTTGACGGCAGGGCCATCGCCTCGGTCAATGCTCAGCCACTCGCCCACGAGCACACGCGCTTCGGGTAGCTCTAGCGTCCAGCCGGTGATGGGGGTGGCGTGCGGGTCGGTGCTGACCATGGGCTGCGCGCACATGTCGCACACTCCCACGACGACCGGCCCGCCTTCTTGCCAGGCGCGTAGCGTCTTCCAGGCGTCTCGGTAAGCAGGGTCTGACGGCCGCCGACGCCCGCCTTCCATGTCTACAACTTGGGTGCCGTCGGCTGTCCATCGCTCGGTTCTAAAGCATGTGGAGCAGCGTGCGGTGACGTGTGGTGTGGGCATTAGCTGTGGTCCTCGTGAAGCTCAACCAGCAAGTCGCTGGCGATGGCCTCAAGGTCCTGGTGGAGCTGGGAGGTGTCGAGGTCGTCTGCGATGGCCAGAATGGCCGTGGCCCGAAACAGGAAGCCTCCTGTCATCGGGGTCTCCAAGGATGTCGTCGACAGCTCGGTGATGGTGATGTTGTGCCCGACCATGACTTCGGTGAGGGCCTGAACAATTCCTGGCCGGTCCATGGCCGTGCACTCCAGACGGATGCGGCGCTGTGCGGGCAGCAGGGAGTCGTCACCGGCGTCTAGTAGGAACCGGACCCCTTGTTTTTCGAGGGTGGCTAAGCCGGACCGGAAGCTGGCCTCGTGTTCATCTGCGATGAGCACGTCTAGGATTCCGGCGAACCGACCTGCCAATCGAGCCATACGGCTGTCTTGCCAGTTTCCGCCATGGGCGCGAACAACATCGGCGAGTTGGTGTACGATACCGGGCTGGTCGCGGCCGGTGAATGTCAGAACAATACGCATACGGCTGGCTAACCCGGAGACCCCATGTCGGAAGAACTGACGCAGGACCAACTGACACTGCTGTCTGCGCGCCTGACGCATGAGCAAGACACGCTTAGTGCAGGTCTCAAAGGGGCAGATGACCGTTCGGGTACCGTTGAACTGGATGGGTCGATGGGACGCCTGTCCCGCATGGATGCGTTGCAGCAGCAGGAGATGGCTCTGGCTCAAGCGAGGCAGGCAAAGCAGCGCTTGAAGACGGTACAAGGCGCGCTACGACGGATTGAGACGGACGATTATGGCTGGTGTCCCGACTGTGGAGAGGCGATTGGGTTCAAGCGTCTAAACGCCCGTCCTGAAGCCCCGTTCTGCCTCATCTGTACGCAACAACGCGGAGGGTAGCGTACTACTCAGCGGGTAAGAGGTGTCCAACGCGGCGGCGGCGTATCCACGCTTGTCCCACCGCGAGGCTGGGGGCTGCGTCCAGGGCCTCACGAATATACGGCTCGGGGTCCTCTCCGAGGATGTCGGCGATATCGGATAGGCCAGCGTAGGCGAGGACCCGTGTGTGGGGCTCGTTGAGCAGGCTGGCTCGGTAGTAGATAGCCTTAGCCGACTCGTATTGGCCACCTGCGACGAGTTGGTCGGCAACGAGGAGAACGAAATACGGCGCGGTGTTTAGTGCATCACCATCGATCAACTCGGAGAGTTGGTCGAGCGAGAGTTGTCGTAGTTCGGGGTCCGTTGGGTGCATGTGTAGAGCCGTCTCGAAGGTACGTCTCACAAGTGCAAGGCCATCTTCGCCGTCGAATGCGGACGAAGGATTCTGGCGTATCTGCCACATTCGCTGTGCCTCTTGGGCTCGCTCGGTCACTGGGGGACCTTCTACAGGGCGGTTTGTCGGGATGAGTCCATGTAGGGTGAGGTCGGTGAGCATTACCCGGGCAACCGCTGCATCTGCCTCGGCATGAAAAGGTATAACTACCTCGATAATGGCGGTGTTCGTGTCGAAGACGATGTGGCGGTCGTGACGCAGTATCCTCTCACCTTCCGACCAAGCCTCTGCGTGTAGTTGGTCTTGTTGGCGGTCGTAGGCCAAAAAGAGGCGTTCACGGTGGGGGCCTTGTGGATTGTCGTCGCGCCGATATTCGATGAATCCACCAACATGGGGACTGCGGTACAGCTCGCCGTCGCCGCCATGCGCAGATTCTCCCATCTCAAGGCTTTGGCCGGTCTGTGGATTTATGAGGTGAACCTCGATGCTCGCCGCCCATTCCAGTCGATCAACGACCATGCCAAGGTCAATTGCGAACACGTCTGACCGCCGCTCCACCTCGAATCGCAGAACGGTGGCCATGCCCGAGGTTCCTTGAATGGAAACGCCTTGGCGAGTGGGGTCCCAGTGGACCGCCTGCGGATTTGTCCACGTAGCTTCGGACAATGGGACTGAAAAATCGAAGCGCGTCACATCATCAGGCGCGCGTGTTGGCAAGCCAGTCCGCGTGCTGTAGCTGCCCGCTTCTTCCAGGGCCCAGCCCGCCATGAACGCGTCCAACGCTCGTGCGACGGCATCGGTGTCTCCAAGCGCTGCCGCCTCTTGGTATGCTCGCGCAGCAGCCACAGGTTCGTCGGCGTCCAACCATGCTTGGCCCGCAGCATTCCACGCATCCAAGGCCTCGGAGCTTGCGAGAGTTCTTGCGGTTCGTTCTGCTTCCTCAGCGCTGCGACGGTGCAGGCCCAAGCGGCGTAGACTTTGGCTAGAGGAGAAGGCTTCGCGAGGGTCGTCGACGGTCGGGGGCGGGGCTTGGCGGGCCACCAGAAGGTCCTCGCCAAGACCCAAGACCACAGCTCGCCCGTTTTGGGTGGCGACAATCTCCAGTTCTGGGTCCTCGTCGAGCTGCAGTAGCGTCGCATTGGCGAGCTCCCCGAGCTCGATGGGGAGCCATGTACCCTCGTCATCTAGCCAGATGGTCAGCTGGCCGGATGGGCTGTTGTGGGTGCCAATGATGTCTATGTCGCCGTCGTTGTCGATGTCTCCGGATGTGACCATCCATGCGTCCACGGTGTCGACGATGGGGTGGTGTAGGAAGGTCGGCTCGCTGAATCCGTTTGCGGTCCAATCGAACACTGCAAAACCCGACCTGCCGCCTTCGGGGAAGAAGTAGGGGCTGATATGGTAGTTGGAGATTGCCGTAATCACGCGTTTGCCATCGCTACCGGCGAGTGGATACATGTTGCGGAAATCGCCAACGGTGGTCTGGTCCAGCACGGTGTTGCCGTCCGACGATATCGCGCGTAGTTCGTAGCCGAACGAGGAGCCGGTAGTCAGGACGAGCTCGTCAGAGCCATCGTCGTCCAGATCGATGGCGTGAAGTGATGTGACCCAGTTGTTCAGGCCGCCATCCGCGAGTGGAGCCGGGGTGAGTTCGCAGGATTCTGGGTCAAGAATCACAAGGCCATGGTCCTGATCACTGGCCGACACGGCGAGAGTGCCATTCCAATGGGTTGCACTTACGATTCGGTGAAATGGGAGTTCGCAGACGAGTCCACCGTCGGGGCGAATGATACCAACGTCCGTTTTGTAGAACAGTATGCCCATAGGACCGCCGTCAATGATGGCAGACACGGGCCCTGCGAGCTCCCTGCCGTCGACGTTGCGGCAGTGGTCCGGGTCGCAGAACCATCCATCATGGGAGCCTGGGTGAAGGTGAGGCCCCATGTCATCGTAGTATCGAACCTGGCCATAGAGCGCGGCGATGGGGCGACGGGGGTCGTCTGGGGTCATGCGAGCGAGTGCAGCGTCCATCCGGAGGGCCTGAAGGTCCAGCTGAATACGCAGTTGGTCGGGGTCCAACCCGGCTCGAATGAAGGCGTCGTCCGGGGTATCGACCACCAGCGCGTCGATTGCGTCCCATCGGCCTGCTCGCATGAAGGACTGTACGAGACCGGTCAGAGCCTCATCTCTTTCTGCCGCCGCTTCTGCGAAAATCCAGGCGGTCGCCCAGGACTCAATGACGACGTCTGGGTCGGTGCTGGTGGTCGCACGTCGGCGCCAGGCTTCACGCCACGCGGCGGTATGCTGGGTCTTAGGGTCGTCGACGAAGGCCTGAAAGGTAGGGTCTATGTCTGGATTGTCTGCGGATAGGCCTTCAATGCGCGCCCAAGTCGCTTCAAGACGCTCCGCAGCTTGCACCTCGCGTTCCTGCTGAGCGAGTGCGGAGGACACAAGCATGGCTGCCGGGATGAGCAGGGCCATGGCGACGATGCCCACGGCGGCAATGGCCATGCGGGAGCGCTGCGTCGACCGCCACCAGCGCGGATTTCTGGCCGCATCGATGGCCTCTGCTAGAGCGGTGGGGGACTCGAAGCGGTGTCGTGGGTCGCGGTGGGTGGCACGTGCACACAGCGCTCGGATGGCCTCTGACTGCATCTCGAGCGCCGGTAGTGCGCCGGGGGGAAGTGAGCCGGTCAGTGCCTCTGTGAGCACCATTCCGAGGGCGTAGACATCCACCTTGACCCAGTCGATGGTGTCCCAGGACTCGGTGTTCTGCTCAGGGGCCATGTACAGCGGAGTGCCCACGACATCGAGGGTGATTCGCGGCGAGTCCTCGTCTCGCCGCAGCGAGGTGACCAGGCCAAAGTCGACAAGCACGGGGCTGCCGTCCAATGCCAGCAGGATGTTGCTGGGCTTGATGTCCCGGTGGGCAATGCCTTGGGCGTGCACTTTTGCCAGCGTGCGAGCGAGTGTGCTGACCATGCGCAAGGCCTCGTCCCTCGGCAACATCAGCGCATCAATGAGTACGTGTTCAAGCGTAGGGCCGTGTACGCGCTCCATGACGTACCAGGCCATGCCGTCATCGGTGACACCGCCGTCCAGTAAGCGCGCCAATCCTTCGATTCGTAGATTCGCAAGAGTCTTTAACTCTTGCGCGAACCGCATTTTAGCGGTCTCGCTCGCCCGTTTACCGCCGATCTGGACCTTCAGCGCTACGGCGCGGTCGAGAACACGGTCGTGTGCTGCGAGCACCAACCCCATGCCTCCGCGGCCAAGCTCCTCACCGATTTCGTAGCGACCGAGACCTTGCAGAATCTCGGCGGTCGCGGACGGAACGGCGCCGGGCTGTGGACCCTTCTGCGTCGTCTGACGGTCGCAATACACCCACTGGCGCGGTCCTGGCCCGCCGGCGAGAGTACGCGAACAGCGTACGCAGACGGCATTGCTGGTGTTGGCCGGCAGCCGAGAGAGGATGTCGCAGTCGGGAAAAGAGAGGGCCATTAGCGCGATAATACCCGGAACCGTGGAGTCGGGGGACCGGGACTGCCGAATCGCGGTTGTTTTGGAGGTCAGAAGTCAGGTATCAGAGCGGACGCCTACAGCTACAGCAGTTTAGAGGTGGGCTGTTGGAGTAGGCACGCTGTGGGGCAGCGGATGGTCCTGGGGTGTCGGCACGTGGAGAACATGCACCTGGCGCCAGCCGGTTGCTCTGACTTCAGACTTCAGACTTCTGACGTCTGACGTCTGACGTCTGACGTCTGACGTCTGAGCTGGAAAGAACTCCTGAACGTTCCGCCTACTCGCAGGTACCTTGCGCAATCCGCGGTGCTTCGGGATTGACCAGCGGCCCAGCGGCGCCAATACATTCGTCTCCAAGACTGCTGGTCGCGCTGTACAGAACCTCACGAAGGAGCGGGCCTTCTTCGAGCAAGGTGGTGTGTTCAAAGACATGGCCAAGGTGGTCGCCGCCGTCGAACAGGAAGTCGGTGGTGACGATTTTGTAGGTGGCTTCGTCGGACACTGGTGCGTCTGCAACGCTCACTGAGCACAGGCGGTTGGTCTCCCAGTCGGCGGTCTCACCGTCTCCGTCCAGGTCGCTCCCGCCGGTTTGCTCGGGGTCGAAGTGGTAGTTGGCACCTGCCACCTGCAGGATGCCGTGGGCGCCACTGCTGCCTAGACGGAACAGCTCATTGACCTGCTCGCCAGTCATTTCGACGAGGAAGACGCGGTTGTCGAACGGCATCATCGCTTGCAGACTTCCGCGACGAACCACGCCTTCGGGAAGGTTGGCGCGAACTCCGCCGCTGTTCTGGATAGCGAAGTCGGCTTGCGGGAAGTGGCTGAGCATCGCATCCGCCATGAAGTTTCCGGCTTCGCTCTCAGCGGTTCGGGTGCGACCCAGGTAGTGGTCTGCGCAGCCGAGGGCCTGGCACATGCTGCCAGCTTCCTCTTCAAGGGCATCGACGAGGGCGACGGCTTCGGCATTAGGCGTGACAGTACGCGGGCCGATTGCCTGAGGCGTCATGTCGTATTCGCCTTCCTCACAGCCTGGGTCAGCCTGCGTGTGCAGAAGGGGCCATGGCTCCCGAATGTGGCTGGCATCTGCGTCTACGCCGTCGGGTCCGAAGACCAGCTCGAGCTGTCCCAGGGCGTGGCCCTTGGCGCGCTGTTCCATCAGGAAGGTGTCTCCCACGCGGTGGGCCATGATGGTGTGAGCGTGACCGAGGACCATGACGTCGAACGTGCCGACGGGCAGCTCGTTCAGCAAGCGACCGATTTCGTCGTCTGGTGTACACGGGGCACCCACTTCAAAGTAGCCCTCGGGCTCGCAGCTACCGGTGAGGTGGGCGACGAGCACCATGGCGTCTACCCCTTCCGCGTGGATGACCGGAAGCAGCTCTTGCACGGTCTCGACGATGTCCGTGAAGGCGAGGTCGGCGACGTTGCGCAGAAGTGTGGTCTGCGGCGTGTCTTGCGTGGACAGGCCAATCACACCAATACGCTTGCCTTTGCGCTCGATGATGGTCCATGGCGCAATGCCTTCTGGTGCCCAGACGCTTCCATCACTGTTTTCGATGTTGGCGGACAACCACTGGAAGTTCGACCGCTTGGCACCCGCTTCGAGGGCACCGCGAAGGTTCTCGGGGTCGCCGTCTTCGAGGGGGCCGTAGTCAAAGTCGTGGTTGCCGACCGCAGCGGCGTCTAGGCCGAGCATGTTCAGTGCGTCGACAGCGCCTCTGCCTTCGGTCGCGTTGACTTCCCAGTCGCCCTGGAACACGTCGCCGCCGTCCAACAGCACCATGTCTGGGCTCTCAGCGCGAATGGCTTCGACTGCACCCACTAGCCACGGCAGTCCGCCCATGCGCATGTCGTCTTGGCCGCGTGGGGTCTGTGAGTGGATCGCACCATGGAAGTCATTCATGGCCACAATCGTGATGGTGACCGGTGCTTCGGGCTGTGCCGGCGGAACAGGCTTGGTACAGCTGAACAAGGTGATGAGGGTCAGGGCAGACAGGTAGCGCATGGAAACTCCCGAACAGTAAGAGCGGGTAACCCGGTAGTGGTGCCTCGTGATAGTCGTGGCGCCATGAGCCTTGATCCCCGAACATGGCGCGTCCTACGCGTCCTCAGCACCGTGCCAACCCTGTTGGTCGGCGTCGTTGTGGTCGCAGGCATTGTAGGAATTTGGTCGGCTCGCAACGCCTATCCCTATGACCTGGAGTGGATGGAAGGCGGCATGCTCACCCACGCTTGGCGGTTGATGCAGGGCAAGCTGACCCACACCGAGCCACAGGTCGACTGGGTTCCGTACTTGTACCCGACTGGGTACGCATCCGTGCTCGCAGCACTCGGCAAGGTCTTCGGTCTGTCCATGTCTATGGCCCGAACGGTCAGCACCTTGGGGACGGTCATGGCAGCGCTCGCCATGCCGTACATCACTCACCGAGCTGGGCGGTCTGCAATTCCGGGTGCCATTGCCGCCACACTGTTCATTGCCTGCTACCCGTTCAGCGGTGCGTTCTATGACTTGGTCCGACTCGATGGGCTGATGGTGGGCCTGTGGGCGTGGTCGTTGGCGTTCGCAGTCGACGGTCGAAAGGGGACGATTCCGGCGGCAGGTCTACTCCTAGCCGCGGCGTACCTAGTCAAACACAACGTGGCGCTCACCGGTTTTCCGATTGTGATTGCGCTGTGGCAGCGCGGCGGGCGACGAGAGGCACTGACCTTCGCGTTGTGGGCGGCAATACCGGCGTTAGCGGTCACGGTGTACTTGGACGTGGTGAACGACGGCAACTACCTGACCTGGTTGCTGACCGTTCCGTCGTCGCACAACTGGGCCCCAAAGCGCATCTTTCCAGGCATTGGTCAGGACCACGGTCATGCCATGCTTCTTGGATGCATTGCGGCAACGGGTGCGTTGCTGTGGTGGCTGCGTGATGTGAAGAAGGCGAAGGTGATCTTGGCCATTGCGGTCGCTGCGGCTGTGATCTCAACGGCCATTGTGTACCGAGAGCGCTTGGACAAGACGGTGAAGATGGCTGAGCTCGTCAGCGGTCTGACGGTGGTGTTCAGCGGCTTGTTGGTCGTCGTGGGACTGCTCGCGAGGCAGCTGCGCAGTCCGTCGTGGCGGTTCACTCTCGGCGTGGGTGTCGCCACGAGCACACTGCTGATGTGCATGCTGATGCGCGGACACGTTGGTGGATTCGTCAACGTCAACATCCCAGCACACTGGGTGTTGTGTCTGGCTGCCGCAGGGGCTCTCGGCAATCCTACGGCGCTGTCGGCGTCGTGGAAAGGCACAGCTGCCACCGCTGGAGTCGCCGTCCTGCTCATGGGTCAGCTGTGGTGGGCGGACAGCTGGATTGACGGTGAAAAGCTCACTCCAACAGAGGCAGACGTTGCCGCAGGCGACGCCCTGGTTGAGGCGTTGACGGGGCTGCCAGAGCCTGTGCTGTCGCCGTTTAATCCCTGGCTATTGGTGCTCGCTGGACACGAAGAGCCTGGCTGGCACCTGATTGCTCTGTGGGATGTGGCGCATGCACGGGGACCGTGGCCGGGCTCCGCGCAGATGATGGACGACGCTGTGACAGACCAGCACTGGACGTACATTCTTGAGGGAAATCGAGAGCTATCAAAGGGCTTAGATGAGAGCATTGACCGGCGCTATGGTGCAGGTCAGGTGCTCATTGGGCGCGGCGTGTTTCGTCCGAAGTCTGGGTTTGGTGTCTACCCGATGCGGTTGCGTCCGAGACGGTAGACGCTTGGATACGCCGTTGTCCGAACAGGACGATTCGTTGCCGCGACAACCCTACGGTTTCACGCTAGGCGCGCTGCATGAAACGACTACTCCCTCTGCTTGTTCTCACGGCCTGTCCTACGGCTCCCCAGTTCCCCGAGACGGCGCCGGAAAACGCCTGTGTCGCTGGCGCCATTCAGTCAGGAGAGCAGCTGCTGCGGATTGATGTCGCCGGCAAGACTCGCCAGGCGTTGATCTGGATGCCGGAGGTAGATGGGCCCTACAGCATTGTGATGAACCTGCACTCGTTCCGCAGCGAGCCGCGTCGCGTTGCTCACTACATGGGTTTGGTCGAGTGGGCGAAAGACAAGCCCATCATCATTATTGGGGCAGACGGTAAGACCGCGACGTGGAACGCTGGCGAGTGCTGCGGCAAGGCCAAGGACCGCGACTATCCGGACGTCGAGTTCCTCGACACCGTCATTGCGCATGTGGAGTCTGTGGCGTGTACTACCGGTGAAGTGACAGCCAGTGGCCTGGGCAATGGCGCGTTTATGGCGCACCGTTGGGCCTGTGAGTCGGATGCACCGGACGCGCTGATTACGGCGGGCGGGACCCTTCAAGCGGAGAGCTGCTCACGCACGCGTCCGCTTCCTGTCCTGCACTACCACGGCACTGAGGACGGCTACGCGCCTGCAGATGGCTCTATGGGCCACCGCACTGCTGAGTACGGCTTGGCGCTGTGGCGCGACATCAACGGCGTGACCGGTGAGCCTACGGTGACGTCGGACGGTGAGCTGTCTTGTCAGTCGTGGACTGGAACAGCTCCAGTGACCTACTGCACCGTAGAAGGTGGTTTTCACGGATGGCCGGGTGCCCAGGACATGCCGGTGGTCACGGAGATGGTCCTCGGCCAGGCCACACCCAACGGCTACGACTGGCTCGATGCTGCGAGAGTGGTCATGACCACGCCGTCAGCGAATGATGACGCCGTGGAACCGGGTCTCGCCACGGACCCTGCGGGCGCGGTAGAGAACGCGCTTGAACCGGGCGTAGATAGTGAAGAAGGCGCGCACTGACATCCAGGTGTCTTGCGACGCCGGCCACATGCCGACCACCCATTTGTCGTCCGTCACTCCAGCATCTGTGAACTGAATGCGACCGCGCACGGTCATCTGGGCACGGGTGCCTAGCGGCAGCTTCGGACCGAGAATGATGACGTCTTCGGGGTCACCGTCTCCGGCGAGAGAGCCGAGCACGCTGCCGTAGTTGAACGGAGACGGAAGAGGGGACACAAAGTCAATGGTCCCGTCGGCCTTGCGCTTACGGTGCGTACCTTTGGGAATCTCTACAACGACTTCCAGCGTTTCCGGCCAGTTCACCGTGCCTCCAGGGATGACCGCTTATCGCGACAGCGGCCGGACGCGAGGAGCAATTGGTGGCACATGGTGAGTGAAGACGTGCTGTGTCGTGCAACAAGGATACGCAGCAGACCTTGGAGGTACGATGCGTACAGTTTGGATGGCTCTGGCTTTGGCAGCATGTGGTGGAACGGCAACGACTGAGGGTGAAGCGACTCCCTCGGACGCAGCCTACGTCTTGACCGACGCCCACGAGGCGGTTCTCGCCGCGGCAGACGCCCACGATGGCACCGTTGATCACGTTGTCAGCGAATGTGCGAGCTGTGGTCTGGGCATGCCTGGTGACGCTGCGCATGCAGTGACGGTTGGCGAGTACCAGGTGCACATGTGCTCGGACTCGTGCAAGACCATGTTTGAGGGCAGCACGGGCGAGACCCTCGACCGTATTGGCGAGCTGGTCAACTAGCGTACAGCGGCTTCAATCGATTGATTGCTTGGCCGTGGTGCAGTATACGTGGCGGATGAACACTCGATCCGTCTATCTGTTGCCGCTCCTTCTCTCCGCTTGCGTAGACTACGGATTCAGTCCGGGTACCGAACCCGGAGTGGAGCCGCTCGATACAAGCATCACCGACACGGGCATTCCCCAGTCCATCTTGGTGGTGAGTCCCGAGCGCGTGGACTTCGGTGAGGTCGAGCTAGGCGACTCCGCGTCGGCCGTTGTCACGCTGCGAAACGAGGGGTCGATTCCCTTGGATCTGACGGACATTGACCTCATTTCGGACGGCACGCCGTTCACGGTGGGGCCAGCCAGCGACGGTGAGCTTGCGCCGGATGACGTGGCCGAGGTTGTAGTGACCTACTCACCGGTTCAGGGCATTGAACACGAGAGCAGTGTGGTCGTTGAGTCGACCGCTACGGTGGACCCAAGCTGGCGCGTACCGCTGACAGGCAACGGTCTACGAACCCAGTTCGACGTGGACATGCAGCTGACTGCAGACGACTCGTGGAGTGCCACGCTGGACGGCGACCCCATTGGGGGAACGAACCAGAACGCGTGGAGCTCGGCGGACGTTCTTGTCTTTGATCTAGAGCGCGGCGAGCACGTTGTCGCCGTTCACGCCTGGGACGTTGCACGCGTCATCGCCGGATTTATGGCGGTCGTTCGCGTAGACGGTGAGCCGATTGCTGTGAGCGGCGGAAGCGGATGGACAGTGTCGACGGTGGCTCCGGCGACGGGTTGGGACGTCCCCGGCTTTGACGACAGTGCTTGGGCCGTTCCCAACCTGTGTGCCGACCCGTCCGCGTGGGGCAACCGTCCCACCTCATTGACGGACGACGGGGCTGAGTGGGTCTGGCATGACGCGAACTGCCGCTCGCTCGGAGAGGCGTGGTTCCGGCTGTCGTTTACGCTGGAATAGGCGGTCTGTACGCGCCGAATGAGCGTATCAGCACCCGCCAAAGCTCACATCCACCCGGTACTCCACCACTGGGCTTGCGGTTGGGTACAGCACCATTAGCGTTGAGGCGTTGGTCCCCAAGACGATTGGACCCAGGGCGCTATCCCCGGCTGCTATCCACGCTGTCCGCTCGATCTGCATCGACTTTGTCGGTGCCAGCTCTGTCCCATTTTCCAGTACGAAGCGATGGAAGTACGCCGCGTCGCAGGGTTGCGAATACCCGGCTGAGCCCTCCTCGCACACGGTCGCTGAGGTCGCCTGAATGTGTACGACTCCAGCGACTTCGTGCAGCGCAAGCTCGGTCACCGAAGCGAGTGAGTGGATGGACTCCGAGGCACGGGCAAGGAGGGCAGCGGGGGGCTGTGGAGTCGGCTGCAGGCCAACGTCGTACCGACTGAGGTACAGCGCGCCCGGGTCATGACACGAGCCCAAGACGATGACCTCTTCGTGCCCCTCCCCGCGGAAAATCATGGCCTGTGCGTCCAGGCGTGCGGCAGGGAAGCGCGGACCGTTGATGGAGTGCTCGGTGTACCAGCGCTGGGTCACGACTTCGGACAAGTGAGCCCGCAAGTCGTCAGCGCCTTCCCACGACTCAAAGGGGCCAGTTTGGGGAATGGTGCCTGCGACGATGAGGTCGTTGCCGTCGCACACCGCAACGTAGACCGGAGGTGGCACGGCGATTACCGCTGCCGCGTCGGCTTCTCCCATGTCGAGTAGCTGCTGGGCGAACTGTGCCCGGTCCCCAGGGGAGTGGCCGTACTCGATCAGCATTCGGCTCGCGGCGCGGACTCGGTCGGCAGTTGGGGCTGTCTCGGACCTCAGGGTGTCGTAGTTTTGGACCTTACCTTCGGAGAGAAACGTCGAATCAACCCATCCATCCACCCAGCCGTCGTGCGATTGATGGCGAACGTGTGCGTACGCTCCGTTGCGCTCGGTGACATCTACCTGGTCGTTGGAAACAAGCCGGGCAACGATGTCACCGCCTGGCGCCTCCCGCACATTGAGCACATCGGCGTCCACCCACTGGGGTTCTGCGTTCGAAAAGGCAGCCAAAAGTAGCAACAGCATGAGATCCATCCTCCGTTGCCCCTAAAGCAGCTTTCGTGCCATCTTTTTGGGCCCAGATCAGCATGCTGGTCTATGATAGAAATATTTGGTGGCAGATTCGTTGCAATAAGTCGACGTTGCTGGCCGCGTCAGGTCGGCCCGGCGCGCCTCCGCCGAACCGCCAGCACACCGAGCACTAGGAGGAGGGCCGAGCCGCTGCCTGTCGGGGTATGGCCACACCCGCAGGACGTCACCGTCTGGCTGGCATCCGGGGCGTCGCTTGCGGTTGTTGTGGTGTCGCTGTCGTCGTCTACAGCGGGCTCGGTGTCGTCATCTTCACGTTCGGTGTCGTGCTCGATTTCGCGGACCTGAACGTCGAAGACAAGGGCGTCGTCTGACGGTCCCTGGTGGTCTGCGAACCAACCGAGTGACTCGGACAGAAGGCCGAACGCCTCTTGGTAGGAACCGGGTGTTGTTGGGGCGGTGAAGTCGAGCTCGACGGTCCAGGTCTCGCCTACTGCTACGGTCCCGTCGACTGCGGTCACGCGACTCGGGGCAATCCAGCTAGGGCTGACAAGGGCACTCTGACGGTATCGTGGCGCGGTTGTGGCAATGCGGACGTCGCCCGGTTGCCAGTCTCCAACGCCAATGTTTCGCAGCGTCACCTCAGCGATTCGTGTCTCGCCCGCAGTCGCTTGCCAGGGCTCAAGGCCCGTCACCGACACCACCTCGGCGGCCAAGACAGGACGTGGGTCGGGAACAACAACGTCAATGTCGATGACCGGTGCGACGGGGCCGCCATGGTCGGAGAGGTAGCGCTCGGAGTCCGCCATGAGCTCGAGCTGAACGGGGTAGGTCCCTGGGGTCTGCGGGCCTCGGAGCAAGAAGGAGTACGAAGTTTCGCCGCCGGTTGTCACCTGACTGATGTTGGCTTGCGGGCTGTCAGGCTGGTCCCAAGTGGGGTGGGCGACCGGGCTGACCATGCGTCGTGGGTTGCTGGTCACGAGGTGTAGGGCGCCTAGGTCCCAGGTCTCACTGCCGGTGTTGCGGACGTCCAGCCGGATGATGGCGTCTTCACCAGCCTGGACACGCACCCGACCCGACTCCGGCACGCCCGCTGTGGAGATGACCTCGGCACGAAGGCGCTCCATGACGGTGATGTCCCAGTGCAGTTGGTCGTCTGTGGGGCCACCGGCGTCCGCGAACCAGGCGCCTGTTCCCAAGGCGAATCCTAGGGTCTCGCTGTACAGTGCTTCGGTCTGCGGCGCGGTGAGAGACAGCGACAAGGTGGTTGTGGCGCCAGGACCAACGGCTGCGTCATTGGCAGCGGGGGTCGTGGTGTCCAGCCATGACGCGTTGGCGAAGGGGCTGATGTGGCCGCGAGGGGCGGTGGTCGCGAGGCGAAGCTGGCCGGGTTGCCATGTCGCCGTGCCACGGTTTTCTACAGTGACCAAGGCGGTCCGCGTCTCCCCCGGAATCATGCTCACATCGCCGTGTACCGGAAGTCCGGACACCGAAATCAGCTCGGCTCGGTAGGGCTCCGCGACGGTGACATCCCACTCCACAAGAGGCTCTGGCGTCTCGCCTTGGTCGGCAAACCACGTGGCCTCACCAGCGACGAGGGCGAAGGCTTCGCTGAAGACGCCTTCGGTCGGGGGGGCCCATGCTGAGACATCGAAGGTGACGGTCTCTCCGGGGGCAGCGACCGCTTCGTTGCTGGCAACTCGCGCACCCGTCAGCCAGTCCGGATGGCCCAACACGCTGGGGTGGTCGCGTGGCTCGGCGGTTGCGAGAAACACGTCGCCGGGCTGCCAGGTGAGTGCCCCGGTGTTTCGCACGGTGACGGTTCCCGCGAGCTCTTGATTGGGGTCGACGGTCGAGCCTCCAGCAACAACGCCGTCAACCGTCACAAGCTCAGCGCGGTAGTCGGGAGTGGGGTCGACCACATCGATGGTCCAGCGCAGCATGTTGTCGGCCGGACCGCCTTGATTGGCGAACCAGGTGATGCCTTCAGCGACGAGGCCAAACTGCTCGGTATAGCGGCCCTCCTGAAGCGGTGCCTGTAGGCGAACGGTGTAGTCGCGCGAGGCGTTGGGGCCGACGCTGCCACTGTTTGAGGCCACGCGAGAGGCCCCCAGCCACGACGAATGCCGGAACGGGCTGCTCCGGTCTCGCGGACCTGTGGTGCCAATACGCACGTTGCCGCTGTTCCACGTGGCCCGTCCGGTGTTCTTGAGCCGTACGGTCCCGGTCACGACTTCGCCGGGTGCGACGGTCCACGTGCCTGTGGGGAAACCAGTCTGGGAGACGAGCTGTGCCCGGTAGTTGGGGACACCCCCAGTGCACTGTGCAGATAGGGTGAAGCTGCTGTTTGCGCCCGAGTAGCCGTCCGCCACAACGGTGTAGGTGGCGTTTGCAGCAGCGGTGAAGGTCACCGTCTCGTTCTCGTTGTCGCCGTTGTAGGAACTGGTCACACAGTTGCTGCCATTGCACGACGAGCTGCTGGTCACGAACAGATCGATGTCCGCGGACAGGCCGGTCATGCGCAGGGTAACGGCCTCGCGAACTGGAGTTCGAAAGGTCCAGCTCTTCTCTCGGCCGGTCGTCTGCCACGGACTACACCCGTACGAGGCGACCTCGCTGCGACTGCCAGAACCATTGTTGGACGCGGTGAAGGACTGGCCGCAGCTCAAGGTTCCGACAGGATGACAGCTTCCGCTGGACGGACACGACCGCCCAGGACGACCTCGGTACGCGCCCTGGCTGACCCAATACGTGGGGGGACCAGAGCACGGTCCGTCGAAGGGGTCGACGGCGCCACCCGAGGGACTGTTCACCTGAAAGTGGAGGTGCGGACCGGTGGAGTTGCCGCTGGAGCCGACCTCCCCGAGCTTTTGGCCGCAGGAGACGACGGTTCCCACATTGGGAATCACGCTCCAGCGCTTGAGGTGCGCGTAGATGGTCACCCGTCCGTTGGCGTGCTGGATGTACACGTAGTTGCCGAAACCGCCGCCCCCGCCGCACTCTCCAGAGGTACAGCGGTCCGAGATGCCGTCGTTGCGTCGAATGACGGTGCCGGCTGCGGCGGCCACCACATCCCGGCCGGCGTCCATTCCTGCAAAGCCGCCCACGCCGTAGTCGCTGCCGCGGTGATTGTAGTAGCGCACGCTGCCACACGACCAGTCACGCCCCGAGTGGTCCATGTAGGCGGTGGGGTAGAAGGAGCCATAGTCGGCGGCGGAGGTTGGAAAGCTGTAGCTCTGCGCCTGCGCAACACACGCCCACAGAATGCCGAGCAGTAGCGTGAGTACCGTCCTCATCGCCACGCCACCTTGTGGGCGCCTTCTTCGGAGGTCCACACCAAGAAGTCGCCGTCGAACGCTAGGTCATCGGTTGTTGGTGGAGGTGTCCATCCCTGTGGCGGTCCGCCTCGCTTCTCCTGAACAAGTCCGATGTTGGTGACCTGAATCGCCTCACCACCGGCAAAGCGCTGCACATACAGGCTCGCAAACCCGCTTGCCGCCGAGCAAAAAGCGACGTGCTCACCGCTTTGGGAGATGGCGACGCGGTCTGGGTTTCCGTCGATGTTCAGGACGCGCTCGTGCCAGCCGGTGTCCGACCGCTCGGCCACCACCAGCTCGGTAGACATCTCGTCGGCACTGCGCCGGGACAGGGCACGTCGGCTGCCGGAGGCGTCGAACACGGCCGGCCCGACCGGGTCTTGGGGCCCGGTGAAGTCTGCATCGACCGGAAGGTCAGTGGGACTGTCGGCTACGCGCTGGACCGATAGCGGCACGGCAGCGTCGGTGTCGACGGGGAGTTCATCGGGAGTCGCACAGGCGACAAGCACAGAGCAAAGCAGAAAACGGTACATGCTCGGGAGCGTACAGCAGGGATAATGCACGGCTCAATGTCGAGGATTTTTCACCGGTTCCGGGCCTGCGCTTAGGGAGACGTCACTCGCTGGGCTTGGGGATGACCGGTACCTCTTCCAGCCAGCCGCGCGAGGCATTGGGAAGCGCGTCGTAGTCGGGAATGTAGGGCTTGATGTCTAGGATGGGGGTGCCGTCGATCAGGTCAAGGTCGTCGACAAACACGGTGCGCCCCTCAATCTTGAGCAGTCGCACACAGGACAAGCCAATCGGATTGGGACGATGCGGCGCACGCGTCGAGAACACCCCGCGCTTGGGGCCGCCTCGGGGTGGGCTGACCAGGGGTTTCTTGCGCGGTCCGTTCAGGTGAAACCAGCTGATGAGCCAGATGTACTCGAAGCCTTCAAGGTCTCGTAGCGCTTCGACCTGTACCTGATTTCGCAGAAGCTCAATGCGTCCCTTGCCCGAGAAGTTGCCTTCTTGGCGTAGGCCACGTGCGCGGGGTTGGCGGGGTGTGCCAAAGCGCTCGGAGAACTCGCTGTGCACGCGTCCAATGGTGACCGCTTCAATCGACAGCGGAAAGGGGACGGCATCTCGGTAGTCGCGCACATCTCCCATTACAGAACACCCGGCCACAGCACCGTGTCGCGTCCTGACCACTCGGCCCCGCGATTGCCTGGAATGTCCGTGCCGTGGGAGTCGGTGACGAAGTTGCCGACGTCGCTAAACGCGCGCTCTTCGCTGGTCTGTTCTCCGCTCTGACGGAAGGGAACCACACCGCCACCGCGGCGAACAAAACACGCTTCATGAGGTCCACAGCGTAGGTCGACAAGGGCTCCCTTGCGTGCTGGGTTCATCAGCTGTTCTTCGTTGCCGATGGGGTCGCCGACAGTCTTTGCCTTGAGCGTCCACATGAGCAGCGAGGTCGGGTCCTTCGACGGATGGGCGCCGGAGAGCATGTCGCGGAAGCCGAAGAAGGTCTTGCCCACGTCATTCTGGTTGACCGGTCCGGCCATCAGGCAGATACCAGCGAGCAGGTCACAGCCTTCCGGGATGTTGGTGCAGCCGGACAGCTCTGCCACGAGCGAGCTGCGTGAACAGGCGGCTCCCACAGCGCGTACGGCGAGCTGCCAGTCAACGCCTTCGGCCTTGCACTCGGACTTGTCCGCACCCACGATGTAGATGCGCTGGCCGGCCAGGGCGAAGGCCTTCTTTCCTTTGGCAGCATTGCGGGTGAGCGCCTTGCCCATGGCGTAGTCGGCCCACTTGGGGATGTTTGCGACCACGGTGTCGGTGATGTCTCCGAGCTCGCCACGAATCTCGCGCAGCCGACGCTTTCCTTCGGGGTGCAGCACGTCTACGCGCTCGAGGAGCAGCAGGTCTTTGGCGCGCTCACGGTTGACGCCGGTCCAGTGAGAGAAGGCGTTGTATGCGGCGCGTCCGCACATGACCGTGAGCTCGTCGTCGACCGACATGTCTTGGCGGCCTTGGTAGGACGCTGGCGCACGCTCTTCTTGGTTCACGCCGGGCTGAATGCGCTCCGAACGCAGGGCGAGCAGGTTGGCGCCGAGCTTACGTGCGGTGGCCTTGCTGAGGGCCACACGCTCGTCCTTCAGAGCGGTGCCGACCTGCGCAACAATGGCAATCCGCCACCCAGCGCGGCGGTCTGAGCGCGACACACCGCACAGCTCGTAGATTGGCTCTAGTGCCTTCTTGTTGTCCGCCAAGTGGTCGCCGGAGAACGGGGCCATGTGGACCTGGGCACGAAGGGCTCCGGCACTCGCGATGACCGAGGCGCGCTCCATGGCGTCTGCCAGGATGCCGACGTGAAGCTCCGTCAGGTAGCCGATGGTCGGGATGTCGTCTGTGTGGTGCACCTTCTTGCGGAAGGCGCGGCGAGGGACGGTCACCAGGCTGCGGAATGCCTTGTGCCCAATGAAGGTGAGCAGCATGGTGAACGGCGTGCGGTAGGGCCGACACAGCACCACGTTGGTGTGGCTAGCGCCGGTGAGAATCGCGGCGTCACGGTGCGACAGGCCGCCCATCAGACTCGCGAGCTTGGAGCTGTCCGCCGGTCCCAGCGTGACCTGCTTGTGGCCGCGGAAGTTGGTGGACTGACGTGCTGAGAGCACGCCAAGAGCGCTCTCTTCGAACAGCATCTGGTCGGTAATGTCGGTCGCTGGACCAAAGCCAGTGGGGCGGTCCATAGAGAGCAGGCCGAGCGCTTCTTGGGTCTGTGCGGCGGACAGCGAGATGCGTGTGCGGTAGCCGACTGGCGACGATGACGTCAGCTTGCTCGGCAGGTGGTAGCGATTGCGGCGCTCCCCGTCGTCTGCAAACCGGGCATCACGGCCGTATTGCTGGTCTTTGGGCGGGGGCTGAATCGTCACAAGCTGAACGGGCTTCACAAGAACTCCGGGTCTCGGCCCGTCTAACGCATGGCGTCATGGCGTGGATGCTGTCAGTTCGCGAAGCACTTGACCGTAGTTGTCGTACACCGGAGCCCCATCCAGCGCGCCTCGGTCCTGGAGCATTCGGTAGGTTTGCCGTGTGCGATACCAGGGGATGCTCGGGTATAGATGATGGGTGATGTGGTAGTTGAGCTGGCCTGGAGCCACCCACCAGGCTTGCCAGCGTGACCGCACGGTGCGGGTATTCATACGCTGGTCGTCTCCTTGTTTGAAGCCCGCATGCTCGGAGATGCCCCGGATGCGAAGGTAGACCTGCAGGGCGGTCATCTGCGGCACAAGCCACAACAACGGGTACAGCCAGACGCTGCTCAGCGCGAAGAGCAACGCAATCAAGCTTGAGTGAAAGACCACAATACCGGCGAGTACCAACCACATCGGCACGCCGTCGTGTCGTTGGGTACGTCGTTTTTTTGGGGCCAAGGCTTTGTTGGCGACGGCCGCGGTCCGGCGGTGCGGTGCGATGAAGTGGCGGATGAACTTGATGTAGGTCTGCCCCGTCATGTCGCGGAAGAAGCGCTTGGCGAGTCGTCTACGTGAGATGGGGTAGCCACCGGTAATGCCAATGTCCGGGTCGTCGTCGGCGAGTGGGGCTCGGTGATGCTTGAGGTGAGTGCGCCGGTAGCCGTCGGAGACCAGCAGCAAGGGACCTGAGACGAACAGCTGACTGACGACGTCGTTGAGGGGGCGGCTGCGGAATAGACGCCGGTGAGCAGCGTCATGCATCAGCGCGCCCATTGCCATCTGGTAGCGGGCGACGACTGGCACCGCGATGAGCCAGGCCCACCAGGTCCCAATGACGGTGACGGCGGCAAAGAGCAGTGTGATGGCCAGGTAAATCTCGGCAATGCGCAGCCAGGTCCGGGTCCCAGAGAGCTGGCTCAGGCCACGCAGCTCCGTGGGTGACAAGCCGCCGTCTTCTTCACGCAACATGGGTGGGCTCCGCGTTCTTGTCGATGCCGGGAAGAGACAGGTTGGCGCTGGCCAGGGCGTCGCGCCACAGCCGACGTGCGTTGTCGTCGTAGGCGAGCATGGCGCGGGTGAGTGCTGCACGAGCGTCTGCGTCCACGATGGATGGGGGCAGCAACGGGTCTAGGCCGAGCTGACGAATGACCCTGCGTCCCACATGAAATGCGTGGACCAACGTCGCTTCCGAATCGAGGGTTTGCAGTTGCTCGTGGCTGTCATGCAGTGCCTGCAGGCCGTCGGCGTACTGCTCGGCCAGGGCCTGACGGTCCCACAATGCCGACGACCACATCTGCGCCAGCTCGGTCCGTGCCTCAATCCACAGGGGCTCCGCCTGGCTCTCCAGCCCCAGTCCGGCAAGGGCTTCGATGGGCTTCATTGCATCGCTGAGGCAGTCCGGTCGGACCCAGAGCAGTGAGCGTGCTTCTCGCAGCCCGAGCTTGGTTAGCGCATTTACGCTCTGACGCCGTACGCTGCGACTGAAGGGCTTGGCGGGCAGGTGAATGGCGAGCCAGGTGCCGTTCCACTCCCGCAGTCGGTTCTCGCCAAGGCGCCAGGTCTCTAGGTAGGCGCGCACCGGATCTGCGGCGTCTGCTAGTCGGTAGCTGGCCGTTGTTGGTGTGTGAATCAGGCCGCGCTTGACCAGGCGGGTCAGTGCCACACGAACGTTGTTGGAGGTCACCTCGAAACGACCGGCGACCTCTATGAGAAGGGCGACGCTGACCGCGTTTCGCTCGGCAATCTGCAGAACGGAGAGGATGAGATCGGAGGCGGTCAGATGGGGATGCATGAGCCTGTATTACAGTCTTTGTACGAATCTGTCCAACTAGTGTTCGCGCCCGACCCTCTGACCCTGTCGGATGCATGTACGTGGCCCTGACTTTGCGCTACACCATTGCAGGAGGCCGCATGCTGTTGTGGATGATGGGCGTAGCGCTGGCACAGGACCCTGTTCCGCTGTGGGACCAAGTTGCAATGGCCTCTGGACAACCAACGTGGCGAACCGTCGACCATGTTCAGTTCACCTGGAGCCATGTTCCGTCCTCGCGTGCGCGGACCTACGACTGGAACGTGCCTGCGGGAATGGTCGAGGTGACCATGGAACCCGGCGCTCAGTCGCTCACCGTGCCGGTCTTCGGGACGGACTTGGACGGGGAACAGCTCGACGCCCACCAGGCCTTCGTCAACGATAGCTACTGGCTGTTGTTTGAGTTCAAGGCCATCACGGACACGGTCACTCGGGCGGAAGTGTCGGCGTCGGGGCCGTTCGACACGGCATCAGCGGCGTATGAAGTTCGCTACCCGGTGGGTGGCGGGTACACACCGGGCGACCGCTACGTTGTGTATGTGGGGGAAGAGGGGGCTCCGGTGGGTTGGAGCTATTTCCCCGGCGGCAGCGACGAGCCACGACTGTCGACCACGCGAGCGGGGTGGACAGAGTCGAGCGGAATTCGTGTGCCGACCATCTTTGATACACCAGATGGCCAGCCGTTTATCCGTATCACTGACTTTCAGGTGACCACGTACTGAGCGGCTACCCGTGGCGTTTCTCATGGGCCTGAAGCACCCCTTCAACCCGTTCGAGGGCGTCGAGAATACGAGCGGAGATAGTGTTGCTCTGGGTGTCCGCCTTGAGCAGTGCTCGGGTGTGGGCTGCACACAGGTTGTCGACGTCAGCGCACTGCTCAGCGAACTGTTTCGCCCACTCGCGGAACTCGGAGGCGGCGCCGGCACGGGGCTGCAACGCCTTGTTGAGAGTGGGGTGGAAGCGCACCCCGCCCACGACGGGCAGCTGGGTGTGCATCAGGGTGTCGTCCACGTGCAACGTTCGCGATGCGTTGTGAATGGCGAGAACGGACGAGAAATGAACGTTCTCGTTGCTGGAGATGAAGTCGACGCCACGAGGAACGGTAAAGGTGAACTCGTCGAACAGCGCATGAAGGGCAGGGGAATCGGTGTGTTCAGGCTGCCAGGGCAGGTCGGGGGCCTTTGCGATGTGTCGGGTGGTTCCGTACAGGCGAGCCTGCGGGAATTGCTCGTGGGAGCGCCGAACGTGGATGGTGTGGAACGGGTGGAGGTTCAAGATGGCGTCGACCGCAGCACCCCCATCGGTCAGGTCGCGTACCTGCTGCTCGGTCTCGCCGGACAAGGTGTAGGCATCCAACAGCACGAAGCGCCCATTCGCACGACGTACCAGTGAGGCGTGTGTCCCAATGTCTACCACCTTGAAGATCTTGAAAGACCCTCGGATATTCCAGAAGTCATCGGCGACGTGAATGAGGGAGTCGGACATGTATTTCCCGAGGCTGTACGTTGGTCCTTGGGCGGTATCGCGGTTGTGCTGACACCGTCTTCCATGGCTCGACAAGGCCACTCGAATGAGTCATCATTGACTCATGAACGACCGAATGCGACCCGATCTGAAACAAACCGTCTTCAATGGGATGGTCACCTGCTCACCGCGCATGCTGTCGCTGTTCGAGCTCATCCGTCGCGCTGCGCACAGTGATGTGACCACGTTGCTGCGTGGCGAGAGCGGCTCGGGAAAAGAGTTGGTCGCTCGTGCGCTACACGCTGAGGGCGCTCGGCGCTCGGCTCGGTTTCGTGCGGTCAACTGCGCGTCTTTCACGTCGGAGATGCTGGCGAGTGAGCTGTTTGGGCATGTGAAAGGGGCGTTTACTGGAGCCGTGGGGAGTCGCGATGGCCTGCTGGTTCAGGCCGACAAAGGCACACTATTTCTCGATGAGGTCGCGGACATCCCGGCAGACCTTCAAGGGCGTCTGCTTCGCGTCCTACAAGAGCGCCGCTTCAGGCCGTTGGGTGGGTCGGTTGAGAAACAGGTGGACATTCGCATTATCTCGGCCACAAACACCGGACTTCGGGACTTGGTGGCGCAGCGAAAGTTCCGCGAAGACCTCATGTACCGCCTTCGCGTTGTGATCTTGCGCCTGCCGCCGCTGCGTGAGCGTGAGGGGGATCTGGAGCTGTTGACATGGACACTCATCGACCGCCTCAATGCCAAGGGAGGACGTCAGATTCACCGGATTTCCGCCGATGCTTGGGACGCGATGCAGAGCTATCCGTGGCCCGGCAATATTCGCGAGCTGGACAACATGCTCCAGGGCGCCTTTGTCCTAGGACTCGGACCGGTATTAGGCGTTGAAGACCTGCTTCCAGAGCTGCGTGGCGAGGCCCCTCCCATCGACTCCATCATGCTGTCTACCGGCCATCCAGACCGGCCGGTCACCAATGAGCTGGACGCGCTTGAGCGCCGGCAGCTGGTTGACGCGTGGCAGCGCTTTGGCGGCAGTCGCGGAAAGATGGCGGATGCGCTGGGTATCTCTCGGTCCACTCTGTATCGTCGGCTACGCGAGCACGAGCTGGTCTAGCCCACCCGCTACTCCACCAGTGGGTAGCCAGCGCGTCGCCAAGCGCTCGTTCCGCCGGTGATGTTGATGGTGGTGAACGGGTTGCTGGCAAGAAACCCTTGGGCCCGCCCAGATCTGGCGCCAGACAAGCAGATCAGATGGACCGTTTGGTCGGTTAGCTCGGCGAGTTCCGGGGCATTGTTGATACGGGCCAGCGGCACATTGATGGCGTTTGGGACGTGTCCCGCCGCGTACTCAACGGCCGTGCGAACATCGACGACGACCAAGTCGGGATTGCTCTGCAGCGCTGCATGTAGGTCGTGTACGTCCATGCGTTGAGCGGAGGGGGAGTTCCCTGACCAGGCGTCTAGAATAGCCCTAAAAAAGCCTTTCATAGTAGGTTCCTTTCGCGTTCCTTAGAAGGATGCGGTGACTTGCGTGGTGATGCGGTCTGCCATGGCGTCGGCGACCTGCTGGGCTGGAATTGGGGCATTGGGGGCGTTTAGGTCACGAAATTCGTAGTTGACCTGAATGCGGACCTTGCGGACCGGGTTGTACTCCACCCCGATGGTTGTGGTCTGGAAGACGCGCAGTGCGGCGCTGTCATCTGTACGTCGATGATAACGGTCGTATCTTCCTTTTAGACCTATCGACCCTTGAGAGAACTCCAGTCGTCCTCCGGCCTGTGCCACCGTCCCCCAGCCGCGTCCGGTGGGTGAAATGACAACCTCACCGGTCGCGAATGGTGTGGTACGGCCCGACTCGAGCATGCCCACGCCATCTGCGAACTCCACGAGTCCCCAGTACGAGCCCTGTTCAAGGTGAACAAAGGCACCCCGTCTGGCGCGTCGGGCGCGGTCGCCGTCCGAGGACCGAGTCCCCTCGAGCCACCATCCGCCTACCTTCAGCTCGTGCCGTCGAGCCGACTTGCGCTCCCCTTCGAAGACCCACGCCACCTCTCCTCGGACCGATAGGTCTTTGGCGGGGTCGTTGTCACCAGCATGAATGCCATTGCCGTTCGACAACATGATGGCGTAGGAACCTGCGAATGTGTCGGTTTGAAAGCCCTCGAACACCTGGGCACCCACGTCGCGAAAGCCAAACGAGGGGCCGCTGTACTGGCCGGTTGCGTCCACCCGGTTCTCGAGCAGCAATCCGGTCAGGGTGTTGGAGAAGTGGATGAACTCCAGTGACACGGCCACACCCTGCACAATCTCTTCCATGACCGGGAGCTTGAACTGACCCAGTCGCAGACGTGCGCCAGGGGCCGATAAGGTCAGGGAAGCATCGGACAAGACGACGGGAGCGCCTCGGGTCAGCGAGACCTCCCCGGCCTCTGCAAGCAGGTAGTAGGAGACGCGTTGTTCGGTCTTTGGAATCGACCCACGGACGCCAATGCGCGCTCGATGGACTCGGACCGAAGTGGGCGTACCTCCGATGGTGTTGAATATTGGACGCTCACCGTTGACCCGCTCACCGCCGACAAAGATGTCGAGCTGTGGTTGGACGAAGCCGAAGGCGTGAATGGGGGTGTCGTCGCGTCCGAACTCTGAGCCCTGAAGGGTCAGCCAGTCGGCGGCGAGAGATGCAGCGAGCAGAAGGAGCCACATCAGTACCTCGCATCTGCGGGCTTATCGCCGTTCGGCCAGTCGCCTTCTTTGCCTTCCAAGTCAGGACGTTGCTGAACGGTGAACCATGCGGCGACGTCGTACGCTTCTTGGTCGGTCAGTGTTCCGCCCTGATTCAGCGGCATGTTCCACTTCACGAACGCGGCCGCTGTGTCTAGACGGGCCATGCCAGCGCCCACATTAAACGACCCATCACCCCACAGTGCAGGGAACATCAACTGTCCGTCTGGCAAGGTGAGGCCTTCGCCATTCGCTTGGTGACACGCCATGCATTGGGTCTCGTACACATGCTGTCCACGCGCCGCATTAGGGGGCTCGGGCGACGTAATCCGAGGCATTCCGGCACCCGGCATGTCAACGCCGTCCACCCCCTCCGAGACGAACTCTGCGTACGCGACCAACGCCGCCATCTCCTCGCTGTCCGTAGCGAGTGGGGTGCCGTTCATGCTGCGCTGAAAACAACCGTTGATGCGCTCTTGCAGAGTGTCTACCTTGCCCGAACGCTTGCGGTACCGAGGATAGCGGTCCGTCACGCCTACCCATGGAGCGGCCTTGGGACGCGTGGCATTCTCCAGATGGCAGCTGGTGCAGACCAGGTCGTTACCAACGTTGTCCGGCAGCAATCGGTGGGTGTCCGTTGCGAGTGCGAGCCCCCGTTCGGCAGCGGGCGACATCACCTTGTCTTCCGACGGAGCCGGAGGGGGCGCCTCGACACGTGCGAGTTGTTCCTGTTGTGGCGCCTCGGGAGGGGCTGTCGGTTCCTCCGACATCTCCACCCCGGCGCAACCCACCAGCCATCCGATTGTCCACCACCAGCGCATGTCGAGACCTCCTAGCCTCGGTTTTGCACCATCCGTGCCAAGGCGAAGTCCTACTGTGGACGGGCGAATGCTGGAGGTGGACATGGTAATGACTCACTATCGGTCACTCTCTGACCGATTTTGATTCATGGCGGTCGAACCGTCCCCGCGGATGCCGCCACCTCCTTGGCACGTAGTTTGCTTGTGACAGGGCATTAGCGAAGGAGCTACCCATGACCGTCGAGATGTTTTTCGATTCTGCCACCTGGACGCTGACGTACCTTGTGTTTGATGCGCACAGCAAAGACGCTGTGATCATCGACCCAGTGCTCGACTTCGACCCGCTGGCTGTTGATGTGTCCACCGCCTCGGCCAAGCACGTCGCTGACCGGGCTGAGGCGCTCGGGTTGAACGTTCACTACGTGCTGGACACCCATGCGCACGCGGACCACCTGTCGGCGTTTCAGTACCTAAAGGAACGGCTGGGAGCCAAGATTGGCATTGGTGCTGAGATTGGCGCGGTTCAGGCCGCCTTCAAGGGCGTGTTTGGATTCGACGACACGTTCAAGACGGACGGTACTCAGTGGGACGTCCTACTGTCGGACGGCAAGGCCCTACAGGCGGGCAGCTTGACGATTGAACCGATGCACAGTCCAGGTCATACACCGGCTTGCTACGTCTATAAGATTGGCGATGCCTTGTTCGTTGGAGACGTCTTGTTCATGCCGGACTCCGGTACCGGGCGCTGCGACTTCCCCGGTGGGTCTTCGGATGACATGTACAACTCGATCAAGCGCCTGTACGCCTTGGACGGAGCGCTGCGTGTCTTCGTTGGGCATGACTACCAGCCCGGCGGCCGTGAGCTTGCGTACGAGACCACGCTTGAAGAGTGTTGGACTCACAACATCCACATGCGCAAGGACACCACGCGCGATGAATACGTGGCCATGCGTACGGCGCGTGACAAGACACTGTCGCCACCCAAGCTCATCTTTCAGTCTCTTCAGGTCAACGCGAAGGCCGGCAAGTTGCCTGAGCCCGAGCCCAATGGTCTGCGGTACTTTAAGCTGCCGCTCGGAATCTTCTCGGAGGCCAAATAATGCTACTCGTAGCCCTAGATATTGAAGGATGTGCAGGCGAAGTTGTTGCCTGTGCCGGACAGCTCGCACTCGACCTAAACTGTGGACTGGAGCTGATGACGGCGGTGGCGGTTCCAGCCGGCCTGTCGCCCGATGATGTCCTTCCTGGGCGTCGTTCAACAACCCATGACGTGGTGTTGCGAGAGGCCCAGCACGCGCTTGAGCTGCTTGCGGCGCCGTGGGAAAAGGCGGGTGTAGCCACTCAGTTCATGGTGCGTTTTGGCAAGCCAGAACCGGTGATTGTGCAGCGTGTAGCAGAGCTGAACCCACGCATGTTGGTCATGGGAACCCATGCTCGCACTGGTGTGTCGCGCTGGGTGTTCGGGAGCGTTGAGGAGAGTGTCGTCAGGCGCGTTCACCTGCCAGTGGTGGTGGTCCCGGCTCAGGGCGAAGGACACAATCCGTCCGCTACCCTCGCGGCCTTGCGCGCCGAGTCCGAAGGCTAGCCGCTTGTACTGCCGATAGCGGCAGTCGCTCGGTTGATTCAAATCCGGTCACATTGGGTCATCTCCAACAACCCAATGTGGTCAACTTCCTACCTGGAGACGCCGTTCTACTCCTTTCCCTAGGGATATCGGTGGTTCGGTGATTGGCACGATTCCTGCTCATAGATGAGGAGGAGGCCCCATGATGAACTACATGCTTTGGCTGCTGGCTCTGTCGGTCTTCGTCTTTGGTCTGGAACGATTGTTCGCCGCCCGCAAGCAAAAGGTGTTGCGCAAGTGGGTGTGGTCAGATGCGCTTCATCTGGTGTTCAACGGTCACTTCCTCGGCCTGTTCCTGTACGGGATTACCGTGTACCGGGTGCTGCCTTGGGTAGACGGCATCCTCGCCGAGAATGGCTGGAGTGCGCTGCTGTACCGCAACGCGTCGGCCAGCTGGCCGATGGTCCTTCAGATCATCGTGGCCCTAGTCGTGGTGGACTTCGTTCAGTGGTCGGTGCACAACTTGCTTCACCGGGTGTCGTTCCTCTGGAAGATTCATCAGGTGCACCACTCGGTCGTTGACGGGGAGATGGACTGGATTGTCTCCTTCCGGTTCTCCTGGATGGAACCGGTCATCTACAAGTCCATCACCTTCATTCCGCTGGCGTGGTTTGGCTTTGCTCCCGAGGCGTTGTTCTTTCACGCGGTCTTCGGCACGCTCATTGGTCACCTCAACCACGCGAACCTGAGCTGGGACTACGGTCCTCTGCGCTACGTGCTCAACAGTCCTCGAATGCACCTGTACCACCACGACGCTGCCGGTCCGCGGACGGGCCAGAACTTCGGCATCATCTTCAGTGCTTGGGACTGGATTTTCGGAACGGCTCACCTGCCCGATACGCCACCGGAACACATTGGTTTTCCCGGTGTAGAAAAGCTGCCCCACGACTTCTTCGGCCAGCTGGTCTGGCCACTGCCTCTGGTCTTCCCGCGACTCCAGGGAAACAACGTCTTTGGGTCTGTGATGGGTGTCGCTGTGATTGCGTCGCTGTACCTGTTGAGTCAGCAACCCACCGTTCCTACGCCCATGTTCGGTGAGCCTGCCGCCAGCTCCCAGCCTTCCGTGGAGCCTGGTGCGTCGGACGTGCGTCATGCAGCGACCCCGGCCGACGGAACAGCGGCCATGCAGCGGTTTGGCGGGACAGCATCGGATGCGGGATGGGCCCGACCCGAGTTTGCCCTGACCGCGAAGGAACTCGCGGAAGCGTTGCGGGCTCCCTCACTCGTGATCTTGGATGTTCGCGCTTCGGAGCGGTTTGTGGAGGGCCATGTTCCGTCCGCACAGCTCGTTGAGCGCAGCGACTACTCCGGTGGCGATGTCCCCGGCGTCTCCTTCGACCGTGCGGCTCTTCAGGAGATGTTGCGCGAGCGCGGTGTGTCCGACGGTGACACCTTGGTCCTGATGGGCGACGGCGGCCCGGAGCCCTACCGCTTGTGGTGGACGCTGACCCAGGTGGGTGGCGTGTCATCGCGGGTGCTCGATGGGGGACTTGGTGCGTACAAGCAGCTCGGTGAGCGGCTTGCAATGGGGTCGGGTGTGACCCGTGAACGAGGGGACATCACACTGCCTGGCGGTTCCGCGGACAACCTGATGTGGGAGGACGTCGCCCGACTGCAGGAGCAGTACTCCGACCTTCAGTTTGTCGATACCCGCAGTGACGACGAGTATTCGGGTGTGGAACTCAACTCGAAAGCTGCTCGAGCAGGACGCATCCCAGGTGCCAAGCACGTGGCGTGGACGGATGTGCTGTACCTGGACGGCGACGCGCCACGACTGCGAAGCCCCGACGACCTTCGCGAGGTCTTGGCAGCTGCAGACGTCGACCTGAACGACCCGATTGTGACGTATTGCCAGAGTGGAACGCGGTCGTCAGCGATTTACTACGCAGCGCTTCAGCTCGGTGTGTCTGAGCAACAGCTGTGGAACTATGATGGCTCTTGGGCGGAGTACAGTCGTCTCGATCTGCCGCTGCAGACCGGTCTTCCATGATTCTTTGGCTCGTCGTAGCCCAGGCATTGGCCACGCTGCCCAACTCAGGCGGCGGTATTGCCCTGGGGCTGTTCGCGGACCGTGTCGACTACGACTACGCGCCGCTGGTCGAGGAAATTGGTGCGACAGGTGCCACCGAGGTGCTCATTGCCGTTCCTTGGTCGGTGCCGCATGTCGATAGCCATGCGCTGAAGAGCGATGTTCCAAGGGGGGCACTCGCCGCGGTCCTGCGGGCGTCGAAGAGCGCGGGCCTTGCTGTGTCTGTCATGCCCATCATCACCGTACACAGTCGGCCGGATGGCGAGTGGCGCGGTGTTCTGGCTCCGCTGGACCGCGACATCTTCTGGTCCAACTACCAGGGACTCATTCGCGACGTAGCGGTGGACGCAGAGCGCGGTGGCGCGACCCGTCTGGTGGTTGGCTCGGAGCTGAACAGCTTGGAAGACGACCCGACTTGGTCGGATGTCATCCAGACGGCTCGCGGCGTCTTCTCGGGCTCGGTGCTGTACTCTGCAAACTGGGACCGCTTCGACCAGGTGCCGTTTTGGTCGCTTGTCGATGAAGTGGGGGTCACTGCCTACTTCCCAATCGAGGGACACCACACCTGGCCCGACGAGCTGTCGCGCCTTCAGACCTTTGCGCAGGGCCAAGACCGACCTCTCGTCATCACCGAGTACGGGTACCCTGCGCTGACCAGTGCCCGTGAACGCCCTTGGGACGAGACAACCGGCGCGGCCTATGATGGGCGACTCCAGGCATCCCTCATCGACAGCGCACTGCGCTCGCTTCAGGCAGACCCGCCAGCCTCGCACTTTCTGTGGAACTGGTTTGGCACGGGTGCTGTGACAGAACCCAGCTTTACCCCCCGCCATCGCCCCGCAAGCAACGTCTTACGGCGCCGTCTTCATTCCCCCGAACAACCGAGCGAACTGTAATGAGCAGCACACGACGGACCTTCTTGCACGGCATGTTGCGCACCGCCGGTGTCGTCACCTTGGCCGCTTGCTCGGGCACAGCCCCCTCTGAGTCCAGCACGGATGATGACGCAGCGCCCGCGCCACAGCTCACAGCATCGGGTCCAGATCCGCTTCCAGACAGTCTTCAGCGACGGCACTTTCATGTTCACAATAAGCGCCCACTGGCCCTAGAGACGCGCCGCTCGGAGATGGGCGTGGGCGTCATCACACCGCTGTCCCGCTTCTTTGTTCGCAACAATCTGCCGCGTCCGAGCGACTCGATTCTCGACAATCGCTTGGCCTGGACACTCCGGGTGTCCGGTGTTGTCCGACCGGGGCAGATCCGCCTGGCTGAGCTTCAACAGCTGGGTGCAGAGACCCTGACTACCGTCATTCAGTGCTCGGGCAATGGCCGCGCCTTCTTCGAGCATGGGCCGTCGGGCTCGTCGTGGGCGACTGGCGCTGCGGGCTGTGCCATGTGGACAGGTGTGCGTGTGTCAGACGTCCTGACCCATTTTGGTGGACCCGTCGAAGGCGCTGCGTTTGTGACCAGCACCGGTGGTGAGCCCCTACCGGAAGGTGTGGACCGTGATGCTGTAGTGGTGGAGCGCTCGATTCCGCTTGAGAAGGGACTGGCAGACTGTTTCTTGGTGTGGGAGATGAACGGGGAGCCGCTGCCGCTGACGCACGGGGGACCGCTGCGCCTTGTGGTGCCTGGGTACTACGGCTGCAATCAGATCAAGTACATCGAGCATCTTGCCGCTACGACCGAGCAGACGACGGCAAAGATTCAGCAGTCTGGCTACCGGTTCCGTCCAATTGGTGAGAGCGGTAGCCCGGACCAACCCAGCCTGTGGCGCATGCCGGTGAAGTCTTGGCTCCATGGCGCGGGGGCCGATGACCTGGCCATTCTTGCGGGGCGACGTCGCCTTCACGGGGTGGCACTGTCTGGTGAACGCGGCATTCGAAGCGTAGAGTACTCGGTGGATTGCGGGGTGACCTGGCTGGCGGCAGAGCTGACCGGGCCGGACCTGGGGCCCAATGCGTGGCGTACGTTCCTGTGCGAGGTGGACCTGCCCACGGGTGCCACCACGGTCGTGACCCGAGCGACCGATATGCTCGGTGATGTGCAACCCGAAGCGCGCGACGAAAATGAGCGCGGCTACCGACACACCGGCTGGAGAGACCATGCGCTCACCATTCAGGCAGTGAACGAGCTGGCCGCGGTCACGCCTAGTGCTCCCACAGCAGTCGACGCTGTACCCACGGCTGAACCACAGGCGGAACTTTCGCTATCGGCTCAGGCTGAGCGAGGAAAGACCGTCTTTACGGACACGTCCTCTCCATCGTGTGGGGTCTGTCACACGCTCGCGGACGCGGGAACGCAAGGGGCTGTGGGGCCCAACCTCAATGCTCTCGCCCCGAGTGTGGACCAAGTTCAGGCAGCGGTCAGTAAGGGCGTCGGAGTCATGCCCGCGTTTGACTCGTTGTCTCCCGAACAAGTCGCAGATGTAGCGGCGTACGTTGTGGAAGCGACTCGCTAGCAGCGCGACCCTGGTGACAGGGGATTCCGCTCTCGGTCATGCTCGGTCAGTCCTGACCGAAGTCTGACCGATTTTGAGACGAATCTGGCGCTTAGGCGGTGGAAGGCGCTGAATCGAGGTGGCACGGACCTTGCTCTAGTCTGGTCAGGAGGCGCCATGTTTCGCCAGTTGTTTGATGCCACGTCCAGTACCTACACCTACTTGCTCGCAGACCCGACCACCCGTCGGGCTGTGCTGATTGACCCTGTCCTCGAGCAGGCAGACCGTGACCTACAGATCTTGGGTGAGATGGGCCTGACCTTGGCGTGGGTTGTCGAGACCCACGTGCACGCCGACCATGTGACGGCGGCTGCAACACTGCGTGATGCGACCGGCTGCAAGGTTGCCTACCCGTCCACTGGACTGGTGGAAGGGGCTGACCGTCTGCTTGAGCATGGCGACCGGCTCACTGTGGGGGCGGTTGAGCTGCACGTGCGGCACACGCCGGGGCACACTTCGGGCTCTGCCTGCTACCTCGACATGGCCAACAATCGGGTCTTCACTGGGGACACACTACTGATTCGCGGCTGTGGCCGAACGGACTTCCAGGGCGGCAGTGCCAAGACTCTGTTCGAATCGGTCCACGAGCAGCTCTTCTCCTTGCCCGATGACACCCTGGTTTACCCAGGGCACGACTACAAGGGCCGGACTGTGAGCTGTGTGGAGGAAGAGAAGGCACACAATGTGCGCTTGGGGGCTGGACGGACCGAGGCCGAGTTCATCCACATCATGGACTCCCTCAACTTGTCCTATCCACGACTTATCGACGTTGCGGTCCCGGCTAATCGGATGCTGGGTCGTAAGGAATGCCCGTGGACCGGTCTGGAGCGCGCGGCATCTGGCGCCATTCAGGCCCCGATTGAGTGGGTAGAGCAACATGCCGACACGGTGCGCCTTGTCGATGTTCGCGAGCCTGACGAGTACAACGGTCCTCTTGGCCATGTGCCAGATGCCGCTCTCGTGCCCCTTGGCACGTTGTCGGCCGTGGCGGCGACGTGGGACCCCGCAGAACCTGTGGTGCTGATCTGTCGGTCGGGAGCCCGGTCGGACCGTGGGGCGCTTGCGCTTGAGGCGCTGGGCTTTGCTCTCGTCTCCAGTATGACCGGGGGAACGGTCGGCTGGAATCAACGTTCAACTGCCGCATCGTGCGGCTGAGGGAGAACGGTCATGCTTACTGAATTTACTCCAGTAGCCGCCCTCGCGGGTGGGGCTCTCATTGGGCTCGGCGCTTCAGTCATGCTCCTGTTCAATGGGCGAATCGCTGGTATTAGTGGCGTCTACAAGGGCATTCTTCGCCCAGTTCCGGGCGACCTGTTCTGGCGCATTGCCTTTGTTGGTGGGCTTGTAGCGGCAGGTCTTGCGTTGATGTTTCTGGCGCCATCCGCCGTGGCACCCACCCAGGCACGCTCCATTGGCATGACGGCCATCGCCGGACTTGTTGTCGGCGTGGGCGTCACCATGGGCAACGGCTGTACGAGTGGTCACGGCGTGTGTGGTCTGTCTCGGTTCTCGAGGCGCTCCCTCTTGGCCACCGTGACGTTCATGGCTACCGGCATGGCCACGGCCACCGCCATTCAGGTAATGTTCGGAGGTTCGCTATGAAAGCGGTTTTCAGCGCGTTGGTCGCAGGTGCTTTGCTCGGACTGGGTCTGGGTGTGAGCGGAATGACCCAGGCCGACAAGGTCATCAACTTTCTCGACCTGTCAGATGCTTGGGACCCGAGTCTGGCCTTCGTCATGGGCGGTGCGATTGGCGTACACCTGGTGTTGTACCGGCTGATTCTTCTACGTAGGTCGCCGCTCTTCGCGGACCGATTCGGCATTCCAACCCGCACCGACTTCGACGCGAAGCTTGTCGGCGGTGCAGCTCTCTTCGGAGTCGGCTGGGCGCTGGGTGGGTACTGTCCAGGGCCAGGCCTTGTCTCGCTGTCTAGCGGCGCCGTCAATGCGGTGGTCTTTGTCGGAAGTCTGACCCTTGGAATCTTGGGATATCAGGCCTTTCAGACGTATCAGCAGAACGCGGTCGCGGACACCACCGTGGCGAATGAGCGTGTCGCATGATTCCGCTGATTCGAACTCTGCGTACGTCGAGCAAGGAAGACCTACGGGCTGACGTCATTGCCGGCTTGACCACCGCCATCATGTTGGTTCCACAAGGAATGGCCTACGCCATGCTGGCCGGGCTTGACCCAATCGTCGGTTTGTACGCCTCTACCATTCCTCTCGCTCTGTACGCGTTGTTCGGATCCAGTCGGCCCCTCGCGGTTGGACCGGTGGCCATGGACTCGCTCATGGTCGCGGCGGGCCTGTTGCCGCTCGTTCAGGGAGATCCGGTGGCCTACGCCGCCTATGCCGCAATGCTCGCGCTGATGGTCGGCGGCATTCAGATTGCCCTTGGACTGCTGCGCGCGGGCATCTTGGTGCGCTTCCTGGCTCAGCCGGTCATTCTTGGATTTACGGCTGCGGCGGCGCTCATCATCGGGCTCTCTCAGCTCAAGTCGGCCGTCGGCATTCCGCTTCCACGGTCGCAACAGGTTCATGTGATTGTGATGGCTGCCGTCCAGAGCCTCAACCAGATTCATCCATTGACCTTCGCCATCTCGGCGGCCGCCGTGGTCACGCTGGTTGTCTTGAAGAAGAAGGCTCCGAAGTTCCCACGGTTCTTGCTGGTCGTAGCTATCGGCACCCTCGTCACCTGGGCTGCAGGGTTGAACACCATGGGCGTGGATATCGTGGGTGATGTTCCGGCTGGTTTGCCGGGAATCGGGCTTCCAGCGGTTGACCTTAGCGTTGTCGCTACGCTGTTCCCGATTGCCTTTGCGATTGCCATGGTGGCCATGATGGAGGCCATCTCGGTGGCCAAACGCTACGACCATGACGTGGTTCCAAACCGTGAACTTGTCAGCTTAGGACTGGCGAATGTTGGCTCTGGCATGGTCGGCGGCTACCCGGTCACAGGCGGGTTTTCCCGAACGGCCGTCAACGCGCAGGCCGGTGCACGGTCCCCGTTGGCCGGGCTTGTCACCTCGGCAGTGGTGGTCGTCACTCTTCTGTTCTTGACCCAGTACTTCTTCTTTCTGCCCAAAGCAGTCCTTGCTGCCATCATCATGACGGCTGTCGCCGGGCTGATCGACGTGGCTGGTGTGAAGCGCTTGTGGGCGAACAACCGGGTGGACTTCGGTGTGGCGGCTGTGACATTCGCAGCCACTCTCGGACTCGGCATTCAGCTCGGAATGGCCATTGGCGTGGGTACCAGCTTTGCGGCCTTTGTGTGGCGCACGGCCCAGCCCAGCGTGGTCAACCAGAGTGGTCGGGAAGATGAGCTCCATGTCGTGCTGCCTGGGCCGCTGTACTTTGGCAATGTAGAGGCTGTAGAGAGCGGTCTGGAGAGCCTAGAGGCTGGGCGTACCTTTCGCAGCGTAGTCATCGATACGTCGGCCAGTGGGCAGCTCGATAGCGTGGCTTTGAGCCTGCTGGACCGGCTCTCGGCTAGGTACACAGATGCCGGCAGTGTGGTGGAGTTCGTACATGCGGCCACGACCACAACAACACCCGCTCCCGCCGAACCGGTCGGTGCGTAGCGGGGAGTTTGCACAGCGTGCGTGAAGGATTGTGGCTCCGTCGGACACAGCGCTTCGGAGGGGGTACACTGCGCCGCCTCGTCTTGATGTGAGGACCGGTCAATCACGGCTGGGTTCTGGCCAAGACTACCGAGCGACCTCGACTTGCTGTTCAACTCCCTGGACTACTTCGTCTTTCTGCCCATTGTGTTGGTGGCGTACTTTGCGCTGCCGCTCCGTGGGCGTCAGATCATGCTTGTCTTCGCGAGCCTGTTCTTCTACGCCTGCTGGCGCTGGCCCTACGTTGGGCTGCTCCTGCTGTCCGCAGTCGTCGACTACAGCGTGGCGAGGGCCATCGACGCGTCTGACACCCAAGCCGGTAAGAAGCGCTGGGTGACCTTGAGCGTGGTGTTCAACCTCGCGGTTCTGGGCTTTTTCAAGTATTGGGGCCTGTTTGTCGAGTCGCTCGGAGTGGTCGACGGTGGCGCTTTGGGACTGCCGACCTTCGACCTTCTGCTGCCCATGGGCATCTCGTTCTACACCTTCCAGACCATGGCCTACACCATTGATGTGTACCGTGGAAAGATGAAGGCGGAGAAGGACTTTGTGAAGGTGCTGCTGTACGTCAGCTTCTTCCCACAGCTTGTCGCCGGGCCGATTGAACGTGCCACCCATCTGCTGCCGCAACTCAGTGAAAAGCACGCATTTGCTTGGAGCAACATAGCGATAGGCAGCCGTCGAATCTTAGTTGGCATGGTCAAGAAGGTCCTGATTGCCGACAACGTGTCCGCCATCGTCAACCCCATCTACACAAGCCCTGGGGACTACTCGGCGCCGGCCTTGTTGCTCGCCACCTGGGCCTTCGCGATTCAGATTTTCTGTGACTTCTCGGGCTACAGCGACATTGCCATCGGCACGGCGCGTCTCATGGGCATCGACATCATGGAGAACTTCAAGAATCCCTACCGAAGCCGAAGTATCCAAGAGTTCTGGCGGCGCTGGCACATCTCGCTGTCGTCTTGGCTGCGCGACTACCTGTACATCCCGCTCGGCGGCAACCGTCATGGACCGGTTCGCACGTACATCAATCTGTTCCTGACCATGGTGCTCGGCGGCCTGTGGCATGGCGCGTCGTTCAACTTCGTCATCTGGGGCATGATGCACGGCTCTTGGCTGGCCGTGGAGCGCTTCATCACCCGTCGTACCGGCTGGGTGAAGACGTCGGACGCCTGGACGCTTCGCAGCATGGTCCAGACCTTCTTGGTCTTTCAGGGCGTGTGTGTGACCTGGGTCTTCTTCCGCGCCAATACCCTGGGCGATGCCACAACGGTTCTGTGGCGCATTGCCACCTTCGCGGACGGCGGCCGCCCGAATGCCTTCATCACCGCCTTTGCTATTGGCTGTGCGGTGCTCGGAGCGGGCATCATCGCCCTGGCTCCACGAGCCGAAGAGTCGTCGTGGCGTTGGTGGGTCGCAGGTGGCATTGGTGTTCAGGCCATCGTGTTGTTTGGCGCTACCAGCAGTGAGTTTATCTACTTTGTCTTCTGAAACCCGAACAATGCTGGTGAAGATAGCGGCCTTTGTGGCGGTCAATCTCGGAGTGATCTGGGGGGTTGGCCTCGCTCTCGAACAGCTCGCCCTGCGCTTCGACTACAACGTGCCGAAGGTCCAGGAGATGATGGCTCTGCAAGGCCAGAGCTTCGACACCATTGTCCTTGGAAACTCCGTGGCTCAACAGTCTTTCGACCCAACGGTCGTGGACCCCATCGCAGGTACGCACTCGTACAACCTGGCGACCGGCGGTCAGGGATTCTTGGCGGCTGAGCTGATTCTCCGCCAATACCTTCGCTACAACGAAGCCCCAGAGCGCCTCATCATCGGAGTCTTCATCAACCGTGGCTCGGACGGTGCAGACCTGTCGCCCGAGATCTGGTCTCAGCTAGATTCCATTGAGCGCGGGATGTACCGCGAACGCTATCCGTTCTACGAAGAGGCAAGGCTACCGCTGTCCTTCCCAGTGTTCAGCGCGGTTCCTGCCTTTCGGTACCGTCGGTCTCTCAACGAAGGCGCCAAGTACTTGGTGGCCGGAGACGCACGCGTTGCCGAGTACCGCCGAGGGTTCTTGGCAACGCGGTACCACTTGAGCGCCGCACCGCACTTTGACACGGTCATCGGTGAGCTGGATGCACCGGGACTGAAGCGCTTGGTCGATGTTGCCACCGAGGCAGGCATGGACGTCTTGCTGTACGAGCCACCGAGTCATCCGGGTCTGTCCCAGCTAAATCCGTCCCGTGAGGCACAGCTGGCAGAAGTCGAGCAGATTGCGCGCGACAACCCACGAATTCTGAGCTTTCGCAGCTTCAATGACGATGCCGGCTTGACCTACGCACATGAAGATTGGTCGGGCGCCAACCACCTGGCGGTTGAGGGAGCCGAGAAGCTCTGCACCGAGCAGCTTGGCCCGTGGTTAGAGGACTTCGTCGTTGAGTGAGCGCCATAGGCTGGCAAGCTGAGCATGGACGGCGGCGTGGGTGTACACCTCTCGGGCCAGTGTGTTGGCCTTGGCCCCTGCAGTAATGACCGCCTTGGCGGTGAGAGCCCGCAGGCTCTTGGCGAGCTCGTCTGGCTTGCCGACGGGAACGACCCATCCGGTCTGTCCGTGTCGGACCACTTCGGGCATGGCGCCAACGGGCGTGACAATGCTCGGCATGCCCGAGACCATGGACTCGAGCAGCGTCATTGGGAAACCTTCGGTGTACGAAGGCAGCACTAGGACATCCGTCTGGGCGTAGTAGGTCCACACTTCTTCGGTAGCGACAGGGCCGATGAGGTGGACGCGCTGCACTAAGTCTGGGTCGGCAATGCGGTTGCGAACCTCTCTCTCGCACGATGTCCCGTCTCGGTCATTCATCCACCGTCCCACGATGAACAGGTCGAGATGTGGCGACGACTTCAGGGCTTCAAGCAGGTCTATGATCCCCTTGGCTCGTTGGATATTGCCAAGGAAAAGTAGCCGAATTCGACGTGCCCCAAGCGGGGGACGGTCGGGAAGGGGGCGTGCGGCGATGCTGTTGGGAAGCACCTCCACATTCTTCAGGCCAATGGACTCAGCGCTCGCTCGGCTGCCGGCACCTAGGGTGATGACGCTGTCCACCTTGCGCAGAATGCGGTGGGACAGGCGTGGACGTACGGTCAGACGTGCAGCATCACCGTGGATATGGACCGCTGTCGCAACACCGGAAGCCCGCGCCATCCGCAGTCCTGGGGCATCCCTCAGGAGGGGACGCGGGTGTCCGGTCGAACACACATGGAGGACGTGCGGACGGTGCTGCAGCAGGCCATCTACAACGCCGAACAGGCCGTGCACGCCCTTGCCTGCTTTCTGTAGGAGCGACGCCTTGTCGCCCCCCGCACGCGTTCCGTACGACATGTCCACCAGGCGGATGTCGAACTCCTGCGCCAGATCCGAGTGCACAACATTGTGTGTCCACGTGGCAATACCGCCTGTTGGCGGTGGAAGAGGGGCTTGAAGCAGGACGCGGATGCGGTCAGACACAGGGCTCTCGCTTGTGGGACGCCGGCGGTCGCCCCTGTAACCGACTTGTGAAGACCAACCTCATCCACCGCAATACACGGCCCGACCGGAGGGACCGTGGACCCAGTTGAGTGGCGTCGCGCAAAGCAGATTGGAGCGGTGGGAGTCACTGTGTTCTTGGTGTGGCTTGCAGGGATGGTCTTCATGGCAATCCGCCAGCCGGAGCCGTACGCTGGAGTCTGGCTTCTGGTTGTGGAGATGGCATTCACCGGTCGCGCGGTGAACATTGCTCATGGCGTTCGCGACGGGTATTCCACGTCATTCCTATTCTTTCAATGCGGCTTACAAGACGTGGCGCTGCTGCTGTGTGCCTGGCCCGGTCTTGTCTTGGGCGAATCAGCGGCTCAGCGCATTCCCATCGTTGGTGGCTGGGTGAGTGGGTGGCACGAGACGGCAAAGACCCATCAACGATGGATGGACCGCTTCGGCATCATTGGGTTGATTGTGTTCGTCTTCTTCCCGTTCTGGAGCACTGGTGTGTTGGTGGGTGGCGCGATTGGCAAGCTCATGGGCATGCGCACGGGGCCGCTGCTCATCACCTGCCTGCTCGCACACATCGCGAGTGTGGTCAGTCTGCTGTGGTTCTTTGACCTGGTCGCCAGCTGGTCTGATGCTCTGGATTCCGGTTTCATGGCATACTTGCCGTGGATTGTGCTCGGCACGCTCGCCAGCGTGTGGGTGCTCCTGCGCCTCATCAAAGCGGTCCGTACGTGACGGTTTGCGGGAGGTTTTGTCTAGCCGGGCAGAAACTCGGTGATTATGGAGGTCAGCAGTCAGCTATCAGAGGTCAGAGCAGACGCCTTCGGCGCCGGCAGTTTCGGGCGGATGGGTGTGGTGAGTCGTAGCCTGTGGGGCAGCGAGGGTCTTAGGGGGGGCTTCTGAGTTTGGATGTTCGAAAAACATCTGATCCACAGTATTCTCCGCCAGTGAGAGCCCGCTGGCGGGCGAGCCCTGAAAGCTGACGACTGACCGCTGAAAGCCAGGCCCGCGAAGTCCTCCCGCAAACGCACCCGCCGCAAGGCGGTTGCTCTGACCTCTCACCTCTGACGTCTGACATCCGAATTGCCGAGGTCTACGTAACGGAAAGTGCGACGACTAGCGGTGCGGTAAGTCCGTGAGCACCTGTCGAGCCGCCGCGTCTGCTGCGACCAATGTCGTGCAGATGTCTGCCGCAATCGACGCGCTCTCAGGCCACTCAGTGGTGCACAACAGTGCTGCCGTCTGACGGCCGTCTGCCGACGTCGCCGTTGCCGCATGGGGAGCGCCGGTGATGTGAAGCTCGGCGTCTTCGGCGGTCGGATAGGTGTTGAGGCGTACGGTGACGCCGAGGGAGGCCCAACGTAGCGTGCCGTACTCCGAGATGTCTGGGTGGTCCGGCCCGGTGACAGCCCAAGCGGTGCCAGGAATGGCGACTGTGATGCGTTTTGTGCGCACGCGTGGCTCAAGGCTGGCGCAGATGCTTCCAATGAGCTCATCTGCCCATGCTGGGCCCCAGCAGGACGTTGTCCAGACCGCAACCTCACCGCGGGTGACCTCAACCCACGGCGGTGTGGGCGGCTGCCAATCCCTTGGGGCGTCGTCTGGCTCTTCGGGGGGAGGAACCGGCAGCCCAGGGCGAACCTGAACGCGGATATGGTCGATTCCGGCGATGTCGAGTGCGGCCGACCCGTCGTGCTCTGCCCAGGTCATGGCGAGCGCGCTGGGCACAGTCCACGTGTACCGTTCACGCTCGATGCGGCTGTCGAGACCCCAGGTGTCGGGTGCGCCTGTCAGTAGGAACAACTCGGTCCGAGCTTGCACCAAGTCGTGGTGGGCGGCGGGGGACTCCAGCACGCCTTCAATGCGCTGACGCTCGGCGCCGGACTCTGCGCACCGCTGTACAATGGCTGCTGTCTGAATAGCGAGCAGGGTGGCGGCATCGGCTGCACGGTCCAAGCGAACGCCAGCAGCCGTCGTACCGGGCGACAAGCGCTCGGCGACGGCTTCGGCGTCACAGGGTGCGGCAAGTGCCGCTGTAAACCACCACCACAGCACTGCTTATGGGCAGGTGTAGTTGCCGAGGTCGGTGGTGGTGTCCTGCGGGAAGCCATCCCATTCTAGCGACGGGTCGAAGGCGTCTACAGGGTTGATATCGCCCTGAATAACGGTGCACTTGCGAACCAAGGTCTGGTTGGCAGTGGACTCGTCATCGCTGCCTGCCCACTCGCTTCCAGGGTCGCCGCCGGTTGTGGAGCCGATGAAGTCGACGATGTTTCCGTCGCACACCAGGGCCAGTCCGTCGTCGCCGTTGAAGTCGAGGTTCGCGGTCTGGTCACAGGAAGAGCCAGGCGAGAAGCCGCTGTTGCACAGGACGTACTCGTCACCAGCTTCCAAGGTGATGGCGTCGAAGGTGAAGCCGTTGCCCGAGGGCGCGGTGGCGCCATTGCGGTACAGGTCGACCTTACAGCGGCTCGCGTCGACGTCACCGCCGGTTGCGTTGGTGACCTCTAGGACCTTGTTGCCCGAGCCCGAGCCTTCGATGTACCGCGAGAAGTACAGGTTGGGCTCTACTGTGACTGAGGCCACGTTGATGTTGGCTGTGGCTTGCGCGCCGAGGTCTCCGCTCACGCTTGCAGCACCCGGTACGTCTCCAGCAAGGACGGTGAAGGTCGCGGTTCGGCTGCCTTGTGCGACGGCTACGTCCGACGGTCCGCTGAGGGGACCTGTGTAGGTCAGTGGCACGGTGGTCGCGAGGCCAGCCGGGATGTCGAGGAGGACGGTGACGTCGACCGAAGCGCCCGGAAGGACCGTGTTGTTTGCGGCGGTCAGGCTCGCGAGGTTGCGTGTGGACAGGTCGTTGTACACGCGCACGCTAGCGGTGTCTGACTGCGTGCCGATGGTTGCGGTGACGGTGACCGGGGTCTCATTCGCAAGGACGCCTGTGATGGCGATGTCTGCGCTGCGCTGGCCGCCAGCAATCGTGACCGTAGCGGGGCAGGTGACCGTGTTTGCGGGCAAGCAGGTGATGTCCACGGTGATGTCTTCGCTGGTCTCACGGGTCAGCGACACGGTGAGAGTTGTGCTCGAACCTTGTTCGATGGCTGCGTCGTCTTGGTCGATGCCGTCGAGGGTTGCGTCGCCGGCGATGATGTCATCGGGACCTTGCGGGAGAAGCTGGCTCTGGCCGTTGCCCCAGCGCATCACGCCGCGAACCACTCCGAAGGTCTCGCCGACCATGGGGAATGGGTCCGCCAGGTAGGTGTGGTCGTCAACGCGAATCTCACCGTCCAGCACGAACTGGTTGGTTGGAGCCGTGTCGCCGCCGCCTGGATCAGGGTTGATGGCAGTGACGGAAGCACCGACAATCTGGACTAGGGTCGACTCGTTGACGCCGGCTTCTGCTGTGTTCGCTTGGAGTGGGGTGAGCACAGTGTACGCGGGGAGGTTCCGGCCCGTGGCAGTGACTTGTACCGAGGCGACGTCGCCTAGCTGGGTCTGACCGAAGAAGTCTGCGACCGTACCTTCGATGGTCACCACATCGCCTACGTTGGGGCGTGGCTCGAAGTCAGGCATGTAGGCGTAGATGCCGCTGTTACCAACGCCCGAGTAGTCGATGGTGCTGGTGTTGGGGTCGAGCTGGAAGAAGACGCCCGCTTCGTAGCTACCAATCACCATCATGTCTGAAAGGACCACACTGCCCGTCGCAGTTCCGGCCTTCACGTCGTAGACCAAGGCGTCGCAGGCGCCGCGCTCGTTGGCGAAGTCGTCGCACGGGTCACACGCAGCGCCAATGCCGTCTTCATCGGCGTCTAGCTGGTCGGCATTGGGCAGACTTGGGCAGTTGTCGGTGGTGTTGTCCGTGCCGTCGCCGTCAATGTCGAAGGGGTCGACCTGTTCGCAGATGCTTCCGGGGTTGAGCGGGCAGGGGTCGCAGTCGTCGCCTAGGCCGTCGGCGTCGAAGTCGCCCTGCATGAAGTTCTCGAGCGGGCGAGGCGGGTTGAAGATGTTCGCGCAGTTGTCTTGTGCGTCAGCAATGCCGTCGCCGTCGCCATCTGTGACGTCGACCAAGGGGAAGATGACGCCGTCGCCGTCTTCATCATTGCGAAGGGGCTCACAGGTGGGCTCACCTGCTGGGACTCCACAGAAGAACAGTGGGTAGGCCGAGCCGCCGGCAGCGCTCTGAAGCTCACCGATGGTAATGCCTGCGTCGAGGTCCGAACACACGCTCTTTTCGCTGCCGCAGACGTCCAAGGTGTCGCACATGGCACTGTCTTGGGACGTCAGCAACGCGCCGACGATGTCGCTGTTGCCCGAGAGAATTTCGGAGCCGCGGAACACAGCGACCACGTCTTCTGTAGCGGCGTCGATGACTGCCCGGTAGCGCTCGTTCACGCTACCGTCGAAGATGGTGATGTCTCCCACGTAGCCTTCGGCCAGGCGGCCTAGGGCTTGCTCAGCACCCATGGCGACGGCGGCGTTCTCTGTGACCATGGCCCACTGCTGGCGGTCGGTAAAGAAGTCGCCGTAGTGGTTGGTGTCGAGCTCGTCGGCACACTGCAGCTCACGCAGCAGCTGGGCAGAACCGGATGGTGTCCAGTCCGTACCGAGTGCAATGCGCACACCGGCGGTTGCGTACTGGGTGACCGAGGCGGTCATGCCGTACAAGCTGATGTTGCTTCGCGGTGACCAGACGAGCTGTGCGCCTTCGCCAGCCATGATGCTGATGTCTGGTGGCGTCATGCCAATGCCGTGGACCACTGCAGTGTTGGACGCGATGACGTCGCTTCCACCGTTTGCGCCGGAAGATAGGCAGCGGAACTCGTTGTTGGCTTCGGCGTCGATGCCTTCAGCGATGTGCGGCAGGTAGCTGTCGTTGCTGAGAACACTCGGACTGTCCATGTCGTACGAGTCACAGCCCGATGCAACGAGCTGGCCGCTGATGTCGGACAATGGGAAGGTGGCGTAGTCGGTGCGACCGCTGCGCAGGCCTTCGTTGTCGGTGTTGCTGTCCAGGTTGCGAAGCAGGCCAACGGAATCGACGCCGGAGATGGAGCCGGCGATGCTGGTTGCGCCAGCGAGCAACATGCGAGTCTCGCCGTACAGAACGTTCTCGCGAGTGGACCGTGAACCGCCAGCACTGATCTCGGTGTGTCCGCGGCGACCTTCGCGCCAGTCATGGCGGTGATCGAATCGTTCGTCGCTGTTCAGGTTCACCGGGCGGTTGTGCGCGTAGCGAATGTGGTCATGCGAGTTGATGAGGCCCGGGCTGATGACACCGTCTGGGCAGGTGACAATGAGCGTGTCTTCCGGTGCTTCGTCGGCACAGTCGCAGCCCGTACACGTAATCAGGCCGTTGTCACCGCGTTCGACGAGAACGCCGCCGTCGTAGATGACGTTGTCTCCGAGCACCACGCCTTGAAGCAGCAGGTGTGTGGCGGTCGCTGGGTCACCGGACACGTCGCACAGGCCGTCTGTGGCTGGAAGCGGGGTGTCACAGAACACATCGTCTGCACCGGGATCGGTGTCGTCCTCTGTGTCGGGGTCGGTATCGGTGTCGGTATCCGTGTCGACTTCTGTTCCCGGATCTCCAGTTTCATCTACGTCTTTGTTGCACGCAGAGAGTGCCAGGGTCAGCGAAAGGGGCAGCCAGAACATGCGCAGCGTCACGAGAACCTCACCATCAGGATGGCGCGCAACATGGCACATCTGAGGACATTTCGCCGTATCGATTGTGTGTCAGTGTCGACAAGAGAGTACCTGGAGGGTTTTCGAAGGCCGATTCAGCGGTGGAACTCGCTGGACGTGAACCGGCCCTCAAAAAACCATCCGCCAGAAATCAGTCGCGACCGTAGACTTCAATGTCGTTGGTACTAAAGTTGTAGGCACCGCAGAAATCTGTTCGGCATGTATTGTCAGCGTAGGCGCCGACACGGCACTGATAGTTGTGCCCGATATTGCAGTATGAGGAGCTCCCATTGTTGGGATAGAACGTCAAGTCGTGGCCACCGCCGAAGGTTGGACCGTAGGCGCTGTGGGCATAGATGTCGTGGGTGTACCGGTACGGTAGGTGCTTGAAGTTGTTTGTGAGTGAGAACAGGAACGACGTGCGCGGTGTTTCTGTCCTGTAGGCACTCGCGTGGTTCCACAGCAGTGGTGTGTACCCGCCGAACTTCTTTCCGCTGGCGTCAATGACCGTGACCGTACCGGCGATGCCGTCGCATCCGCTATGGAATGCACCGGCGCTGAATCCGTCCGTGCTGCCCTTCCAGCAGAGCGTCCAGTTTGCGTTGGGGTCGCCAATCCAGCCATTGATCTGGTCCATCTCGGACTGCGACAGCATGGTACCTCCGACGAACACACCGACCGACGGGTCATCGTAGGTCTCTCCGCGTGGGATGACGGCGTCGTCTGGGACCAAGGTCGTTGCAGTGACGGTCGCCCCGGCACCGATTCGCGCGTTGGCCCCAATGGTCACGCCGTCTCCAATGATGGCACCGCGAGCAATGCGGGCACCGCCTAGAACGGTGACGTCGTTCCCGAGTGTGGCGTCTTTTCGGATGCGTGCGGTGGCATCGATGGTGTTGTTGCCGCCGATAGACACATTCGGTCCAATGAGCCCGTCGATCGAAGAGGAGCCCGATGAGCTGAGAATGGTGACACCGCGGGCGAGAACGGCATTGGTCTCAACGGTTGTGTTGTCGCCTAGACCCGCCAAGTTGCCGATGACGGCGCCGGCGTGCACGGTGATGTCATCGCCCAAGATGGTTCCGTAGCCAATGGAGACGTTGGCGTCTGTCACGAGCCGTTCGCCGGCATCGACGTTGCGGCCGAAGGTGTTGTCCGCGCCAATGTCATGGTCGGCGTCAATGTAGGTGGCGCGGCCCAAGACCGTACCGGTACCGACAGGTCGGGCACCCACAGCGGCGGCGCGTCCGACCAGAGTGACGCGTGCAGCAACGAAGGTAGAGGCTGCGAGAGAGGTATCTGCCCCGATAGTTGCGAGTTCACCAACAACGGCACTCGAACCGATGGTCACGCCGCTACCGATAGTCGCACTGGGGGCTACGCACGCGCTGTTGGCGTCGAAGTAGGAGTCTTCGCAGCCGTCTCCGGTGAGGTCGGCTGCCGAAGCGAAGGAAGCTACGAGCGATAGGAGTGTCAGAAGCATGATTTTATCCCCAGGATTAGTGGGGTCTACAGTACTCGATTTTCATGCTGGAGCCTCTCACTTCGTACCTACGGGAACGATGGAGTGCAGCGCCTGCTTGAAACAGATGAAAGAACGCAGTGAACCTGGGGGCGGCTCCGCACCACACAGGACACGCGCACAGATCCTTCGCACATCATCGGGGACTTGGCGCGGTGCGCTAGTGACGGCAGGACGTCGCTTCTCAACGTTCTGATCAAAATCGCCACATCCGTTGTAAGCACCGATGCGGTTGCTCGTTGCACCGGCACCTTGGAGGTTGTCGTGCTCATTATTCTGTCCCTTGTGTTGTCCGTCGCTGATGCTCGTCCCTCTGAAACGCCGGTGCGCGCTTCGTTTGGAGACGGCCAAGTCTTGATGGGGGACGTTCGGACTGAGACCTTGGTCTTGACCACGGGAGCCGGTGTTGTCGACATTCCACTCAGTGATGTTGGTGAGGTGGTTCCGGCAGACGGCGAAGGGCTAGCCGAAGCGCGCGGCCGGGTGACCGTGTGGCTGCGAAACGGCAGCGAGCTCCGCGGAACCTGGACCGACCCCACCTTGGCCATGAGGGTGAAGGTAGGCGGCGAACACACAACGGTGGACCTGCCGCTCAATGACCTACAGCGGTTCCAACTTCAGGGGCGCAATGAGTGGGCGTCTGGCCCGGTCTACCGGTTGAAGACGGCGTTTGGAGACGATGTCTTGGTGGACCCGGCCCGCACCACCCTCGTTGTGCACAACCAGTTCGGGACCTTTGAGCCGCGACTGTCCGAGTGCACGCGTGTGGAGCCGGTTGGTGCCACAGATGGTGAGTGGCGTGTGGAGCTTTCCAGCGGAACCATTCTCATTGGCAACCTGGACAATAATGCGCTGACTGTTGCCTTGCCGATGGGGCCTGACCACGTGTCTCTGCCGCTAGCAGACGTCGTGTCGCTGTCGACCGACAACTGGCAGCCCCGTGTGGTCCAGTCCTACAACGAGTATCAACACGAAATCGTTCAGGAACACCAGTCGGTGACCGCCTTGTCGGCGGGGCCGCGCAGGGCACGTCGCCAAGGTCAACGCAGTCAAGCTGCGCCCGCAATGGCACCGTCAGGCTCCGATGATGCGTGGTTCGACCGGTCGGTCCTTGAGGCGTCAAAAGCTCAGTAGGAGCTACTCACTCTCAGCGTCATCAGACTCGGTGACTCGCCACTCGTGGTCGTTCTCACAACCGTATCGCTTGATGGTGACCCCGTCTTTGGTCCGCGCACCTCTGTGAAAGGTCTTGCTCGGCTCCGTGCATTCGGGGCAGTCGTTGTTGGGGAGTGTGTGTTCGGGGCGTCCCAAGTACGCCCAGCGGTTGTGTCTAGCCATGCCGTAGCTTACCTCGTGAGTCAGACCGGGGTCGAGTTTGAGTACAGTAGACGCATTCGTGGAACATGCCGAGCAGTTGGCAGAAATGGGCGATTTTCCTGGAGCGCTGCGCTTGCTTCAGACCACCCAGGCCCAGGCCGGCACCCCCTCGGAGCGGACCCGTGTGCAGATTGAGCTGGGTGCCATGACCGCGCGCTCCGGTGCGCTTGGGCAAGCTCTCGTCATGCTTCAAGATGCGGAGCGCAGCGCACGCGAAGCCGGCCTTGAGGTCTTGGCACTTGAGGCGAAGCTCAACCACTGCAGCGTACTCGGGGCCATGGGGCACATGGAGCGCGTGTTGCCCGCGCTGCGTGAGGTTGTCGGGCAACTCGGCACGGTCGCGAGCGGAACCGAGCTGTTGGAAGATGCCCAAGCAGAGTTGGCCTCTTTCGAGACGGCGGTCGCAATGCATGGATCTGCGCAGTAGCGTAGAGCGCACATGCAGGGGTGAACATGATCTGGGGACTACTCGCGGTCGCGATGGCTGGAACGCCAGACGAGATTCACCTAGCGCTGGCGACTGAACTAGCGACTCAACAGGTACCTGGCGTATCTGTGGCCGTTGTTGTGGACGGAGAGATGGTGCTGGCGGACGCGGTGGGAGTGTCCGACCGCGACGCCGGAACTCCGGTGACCGTTGACACCCGATTCGGCATTGGCTCGATTGGCAAGACTGCGACCGCGACCGTCGTTGGACAGCTTGTTGGTGAAGGCCTGCTGTCCTACGAAGATACCCTTGGACAGCACATTCCAGAGGTCGGTGGCACCTATGCTGCCGTCACCCTGCACGAGCTGTTGAGCCACATGAGTGGTGTGCCCCGTGACTTCAAGAGCGGTGACTCCTTCACTGGCCCAAAGCTGTACCGAAAGGTGCGAAAGTCATCTCCAGACTTCGCTCATGGCGGGGGATGGTCGTACAGCAATACCGGCTTTATTCTGCTCGGTGAGGTCATTGAGCGCGTGACTGGACTGACCCTTGCCGATGCCGTCCGCCGGCGCATTGTTGAGCCAGCCGGCATGGCCAATACCGTGGTTGTTGAACCTGGCGACGACCCGGAGCGCGCCGTTGCGTACGAGGGCGTTGAGGGGCCTGGGGCACGCATGTTCCCCATGCGTTTCGGCGCCGGCAACTTGGTCACAACCGCTGTAGACCTTGCTCGGTACGACATGGCACTGTCATCAGGTACGTTGCTGTCCGTAGCGGCTCAGCAGGAACAATGGACACCTGGCGGACCCACGGTGGAAATCGGACTCCCCACAGGCGAGACGTTCATTGTGGGGCGGTGCTGGTGGGTGGGGGAGTTCTCTGGCCACCGAACGGTCGGGCACAGCGGAAGCATTGATGGCTACAACGCTGTCATCGAACGATTCGTCGATGACGGCGTCAGCTTCGTAGTCCTGACGAATGCCGAGTACTCGAACCTGACGCCATTCCTCGACATCTTGCGCGGGCACTATCTGCCCGGCTCGGGCGGCTGACTACTGAGTAGGCTTGCGGAAGCGCAGGGTCATTCTGTCGCTCTCGCCGATAGCAGCGTACTTTTCGCGGTCGACATCGTCCAAGGCAAAGCTAGGTGGCAGCGTCCACACGCCCTCGGGGTGGTCGTGGGTGTCGTTCGGATTGGCGTTGATATCGCTGGCCTCTTCAAACACGAAGCCAACGGCTGTGACGGCGTCAATGACGGCTTGCTGGTCCATGTAGCCGCTCTCTGCACTCTGCTCGCGTGTCATTCCTGGCGCGCTGTGTTCTACAATACCGAAGGTTCCGCCTGGCTTGAGGGCGGCGAAGGACTGCGCGTAGACAGAGGCATCGGTGTCGGCCTTGACCCAGTTGTGCACGTTGCGGAAGGTGAGGACCACGTCGACCGCGTCGGTCACGCCGAGCTGAGGATTGTCCGCTGTGATGGTGATGGTGCTGGTTGAGGACTCTAGGCCGTGCTCGGTCCGGTACGCCTCCCAGCGCGTCGCGTGCTCTGCGCGGTAGCTGGGCTCAGCATCGTGCGCGTACTGGGTGACGTGCAGGTGACCACCATCCGCAAGGTACGGAGCGAGGACTCGGCTGTACCATCCGCTACCTGCCCATAGCTCTAAAACATGGTCGGTAGGCTCAATACCGAAGAACGCCAAGGTCTCAGCCGGATGACGCTGACTATCACGGGCGGTGTCGGCCTCCGAGCGTGCCGCGTGGGTGAGTGCCGCGGCCATGGGGTCGGCTTGGACCTCGGTGGCCGCCTGCTCGGTCTGTGTGGGTGTTTCTGTTGCAGGTGTTTCGGGCGCAGGTGCCCCACATGCGGCGAAGAACGTGAGAAGTAGAATGGAGCGCATGGTGGATCCGGGTCGAGAGGTTGCCGGCCTCATACCCAGCGAGGTGATGGATTGGCGCGGTCCGATACACTCTGTGTCATTCGAGGAGCTTCTATGTTGGGTTGGTTGGCAGCAAGCGTGATGATGGCGTGCACAGCGGTAGCCCAAGAGGTGGAGACGCCGCCGCTCAACGTGATGCTCATTACGGTCGACAACCTGCGCCCCGCGAACATGGGTGTGTACGGCTATGAGCGCAACACCACCCCGTTTTTGTCGTCCATGGCGGACCGCTCGCTCATCTTCGACAACGCCTGGTCCACTTCTGCCTGGACGTCTCCGGGCATGAACTCGTTCTTCACTGGCTACTGGCCTCCGACCCATGGCCAGAACGGCCACTCCGACTGGTGGGACCCGACCCTGCCGAGTGCGGTGAAGTCGTTTACAGACGCCGGGTATCGGTCGGCTGGCTACAGCAATCAAGGGCCGACCTACGCCAACATTGGCTGGCAGTTCCAGACCAACCCGTACGCAGACGAGCTCGACGTCATCGACAACCGAGCCCTTCCGTCGCTCATCAACAAGCCATTCTTGGCCTGGATGCACTTCAAAGACGTACACCTGCCCTACAACAAGGGGGACGCCTACCATCGCATGCTGTGGGGAGCCGATGGCGAGCCTACGGTCGCGGTCCAGACGGTGCTCGACAACGTGACCATCTACCGGGGCCAGCAGGAGTTTGAGTTCACCGAAGACGACCAAGAGGTGGTTCGCGGCCTGTACGACTCGGCTGTTGCCCACGCGGACGCACGCATTGGCGCCATGTACCGCAAGCTTCAAGAGACCGGTCTACTCGACCGAACCATCATCATCATCAGCGCGGACCACGGTGAAGAGCAGTTTGAGCATGGCTGGCTGGGCCATGCGAGTACGTCATGGGACGGCAAGCTGTACGACGAGAGCTGGCACATTCCGCTCATTGTCATCTTCCCCGATGCAGCGATGACCGGCCGTATCGACGCCCCGGTTCAGCAGCTGGACCTGATGCCAACGCTGACCGAGCTTCTGGACATTCCGACTGACAACCTGGTGCTGCCCATGCAGGGCGCGTCACTGTTGCCGTTGATGCGCGGCGAGACCACCGAGGGACCGCGCCCCTATTCCTTTGCCCAGACCACCTACAAAGGCTGGGCCACGCCGTTGGATGAGATGAGAGCGCGAGTGACTGCGGTGCGTTCGGACACACTCAAGCTGTTGCGCTGGGGACGAGTGGAAGGCGATGAACTGGTTGGCTTCGACCTTGTTGCCGACCCCGATGAACAGGCTCCAATTGATGTGACGACGGACGACCGCTTTGCCCCCCTACACGCAGCACTGCTGGAGTGGGACGCGGAGACGCAGCAGGGAGCGGCGACGTTGGCCATGGCCGCTGCAGAAGGGGAGATTGAGCGACAACGCGATGCTGACGGGGATGTTCGCAAGATTATGCAGGCGTATAGCGACCTGTTGCTCGTAGACCAGACCTTCACCAATGAGGTCTTTCCGTTCACGGAAGACGAACGCTGGGCGCGGCAGTGGCGTCGATTGCTGGAGCGTAGTCGGAAGAACACCGCTCGGGCGGTGGGCCGGCCGTGAAGGCGCTCTCACTATGGGCGCCTGTTGTGGCGCTGTTCGCCCTCATCCTGTCGACACTTCCGCTGGGGCCAACTTTTGGGCTGATACTCAAGCGCATTGGAGCGTCGAGCGCTGAGCAGACGGTGGACCTGCCGTCAGCAGGCGTGGAGCTGGACACATCGAGCGGCGTCACTGCGGTGCGACTGTCGGACGACCGGCTTGCGATTTATTCGGAAGACACCCTGCATGTGTCCGATGTGCGCTGTCTGGGTGTAAACGTTGCCGCAGGAGAGGTGCTCTGCGCGGGCGGGACGGCCGGACTGCTACGTGTGGACCCGACCGGCACGCTCATACAAGCGCTGCCGATGCGCGGAGTCGCAACACGAGTAGCGCGTAAGGGGCGTTTGGTGACGGTGGGCACGGCGGCTGGTGAGCTTCAGCTATTTACTGTGGACGACGGCGTGTTTCGCCCAAGCGGCACAGTTCCCAGCATCGCCCAAGACATCGTGTCGCTGTTCCCGGTGGATGGGGCGGTCATCGTCGCAGATGCAGATGGCGACATCATTGGTGTGAGCCTGTCCGACCCAGCCGGCCCGGTGGTTGTTGGCACGTCCCGCTTAACGGACGTCATCTACGACTTGGTGACTTTCGGGAACGTTGGCATGTTGGCGGCAGGGGCAGACGGTGTCGTGGTCTTCGACATTTCGGACTTGGGCAACGCGGTCGAAACGAATCGCTATGCGATTGGCGATGTGCGTGATGTTCACGTCAGCCATGGCCACCTGACCTGGGGGATTACTCCGGGAGAAGGAGCCCAAGCGCTGCTTCATACTCGCGTAGGCCCGATTGTTACGCAGCGAGCCCACGGGGTCGAAAACCAACTGCACGCCATCTCTGGTGCACCGCCTCTACAGCCTGGATTGGCTGGCAACACCTTACTAATAATCGATACGCAACCCTCTGCAGACCGCCTGATTGTAGGTGTGGGCGCGTTGGCGTTGCTTGGAATGGTGGGCCTTATTGGCCCGTTTTTGTACCGCCGCGAAGAGGGATGGACCGGTAAGCTGCTGTGGATTGGCCTGGGTGTTTTGGGGCTAGGGTGGCTGCTCGCGGACCGTACCCACAACCCGATTGAAGCGCTTCACATCCTGGAGTACGGCGCGCTGGGAGCCTTGTTAGTGCGAGCCATTCGGCCTCTCGGAGGCGGTCTGTCTGGTGGTATGCTTGTGGTCTTGATCGCCACCTGTGCAGCACTCACGGATGAGACCGTGCAGTTCCTTTTGCCCATGCGTACTGGGGACCTCGATGACGTGTGGCTGGACTTGCAAGCCGCGGGTGTCGGCACAATCGTTGGCCTTCAGGTGTGGACTGCTGACAAGCGTGTTTCATGGTCGTGGTCGGCGTTCGTAGGTGCTGGTTTGGTCTGCTCGATTGGCCTGTTTCAGCATGTGACGGTGGGTTATGGCAACGCGCATACGCTGGGCGATACCACCTTCACCAGCCGTCTAAGTATTGACGAGATTACCGCCTTGGACCTTGACAACGGTGCCGAGTACGCCCACACCCTCGAGCGGACCGCGGCCATGGGCTACGGCATCTTCTTGGCCGAGTTCCCCGCACGGGCCGAGCCGTTTCTATACGAGCTTCGCGTGCATCTGTACCGCCGCGACCGGCGGTTGGAGCAGGGGGATGTCGAGGTCGCTTGTGGCGAAGAGCGCCTGCTTCAGCAGCTGTTCCGCACGTCGTACACCGGGACATCGTGGGAGTGGCCTGCGGAAATGACCGTCCGGTGCGCACCGTTTGTGGACACACCGTACAACTCGCCGGTCAGTGCCGAAATCATGACCACCACAAGCCCATTTCGACTGTGGTTGGGCGTGTTCTTTGGGGCGGTGTTCTTGATTGGAATGGGCGTTCGCTTTCGTCAGAGAGACGCTTAGAACAACAGGTCTGGCCACTCATGGCGTCGGTGAAAGCCCACCTCGGTGAACGGCGCTGTGCTCGCGAGGGCGTAGGTGCCGTCCGCTGCGTAGTCGTAGCGAGCGACATGTCCTGTCCATCTGGCGCCAGGTTCAGGGGCGCCACCAATGTCGGACCATGGAATCCAAACCTCGGCCGACCAGCCTTCGTCTGGGGTCGTGTCATTGAGACTGCCGATGAGGTGTACTGCTGAGAGCTGGTGAAACACGGGGGCGTTTGTGGTGCGGGCGTCTTCACCTTCGGGTGCGGGCAGGCGCAGATCGAGGGTGGTGCCGGCGGGGGTGATGTGAAACTCGTAGTAGTGCTCGCCGGTGTCCGGCTGGATGAACACCTCAAACACGTCATCGTCCCAGGTCCGGCCATCGTGTTCGGTGACGGTGGCGGTCAGGTGAGTGTCGGGGCCGCTGACGAACACGGCGAGTCCGTCGTCTGTGCGCAAGCAGCGTGCTGTGCCGGTGGACTGCCCAAGGGAGGGCAGTAGCGTAGTGGGCCTGGCCAACGTCCAACTGGTGTCAGTGTCTTCACCGTCGATGGTTGGCGTGGATGACGTCCACAGGCAGACGAGGGCTTGCGCAGAGGGGGGCTCTACAGGCACAGGCGCTTGGGGTGGAGCTGCGCAGCCTGCGAACAGTGCCGCCCAGACCAGCGGTCTCACATAGCCTTCAGCGCTTGAGCGACCCGTGCTAGACCGGCTTTGGAGCCGCGCAGAGTGTAGCGAATGCCGTCGTCTTCAAAGCTCTCATCGAGTACTTCGGTCTCGCCACGAATCGTGCCCATGACGCCTGCTTTGGACCATGGAATCAAGATCTTCGCTTCGATGAGCTGCTGGCCGAACCAGTCCACAATGTCAGCGATGAGCGCCTGAATACGCTCGGGCGTCTTGGCGGATGTGCGCCAGGCCTCTGGGAATTCCTCGGCCAGGGCGGCTTCGTCTTCGGCGCTCAGCACATCACACTTGTTGAGCACGAGTACGCGCGGGATGTCTTGGGCCTCGATGTCCTCCAGCACGTCCGTGGTGACCGTGATGTGGTCGCGGAAAGACGGGTCTGCGGCATCTACGACGTGCAAGATGAAGCTGGCTTCGAGTGCGGCGTCCAGAGTGGACCGGAAGCTGGCGACGAGGTCGTGGGGCAGGTCGCGGATGAAGCCGACGGTGTCTGTGACCAACACCGGTGGGGTGATGGCGGCGTCTAGCTTGCGCACTTGGGTGTCTAGCGTGGCAAAGAGCTTGTCCGCCACGTAGGGCTCTGAGCCCGTGATCTGGCGCATCAGCGACGACTTTCCTGCATTGGTGTACCCAACCAATGCGACCTGCCGGGCAGCCCGACGGCGCGCACGACGGTGGCCGCGCTTGGTCTCAATCAGCTCGAGTTCTTTGCGCAACTCAGCAATGCGGTCTCGGACTTTACGACGGTCCAACTCAAGGTTCGACTCGCCACGGCCCTTGCCACCCACGCCGCCTTGGGCGCGCTCGGAGGTGCCGCCGGTCTCGCGCAAGCGTGGCGCCATGTAGACCAGTCGCGCAATTTCGACCTGGGTCTTTGCTTCTTTGCTTCGCGCGTTGCGAGAGAAGATTTCCAGGATGACACCGGCGCGGTCCAAGACCTCAACACCCGTGATGGTCTGTAGATTGCGAAGCTGTGACGGTGACATTTCGGCGTCTACAACAACGATATCGGCTTCGGGCTCCTTGTCTTCCTTGGGCCCCTCAGGCAACTCTTCTTCCTTGCCGAACCGTTCGTCATGCTGCTTCTTGCTGAGCTGCGGACCCCGATAAATCCAGCCGGGACCGCCCGTCCACTCGGCGAGTTCCTTGAGCTTTCCGTCGCCCAAGACGCGGCGCTTGTTCTGCGACGAGAGCTTCTGCGTGAGCCGACCCACGGCCGTCAAACCCAGTGTATCGCAGAGCCGTTCCAGCTCGTCGAGGGACGCCGACAGCTCGATGTCGGTCTGTCGATTGGTTTGAATACCGACAAGAACTGCGCGGGTTTTACTCATGGTGCCTCTTTCGTTGCGACCTGTGTGTAAGCGTTCCCTGTGTGTTCGTCGCGTTGTGGGGGGCTACGAGCCTAATTGCCATTCGTTGGCCTGACCGATGACAGGCGTGTGGGCGTCACTCTTGAGGCGCAAACCACCAGCCGGCCTCGGTAACGACTGCGTGGACAGACTGGTCGTGTGGCTCAGTAGGCACGAGGTCCACGCGTTGGCACTCAAAGACAACGGCCACGCGTAAGCCGGGCTTACCTGCGAGGGTGCGGTCGTAGAAGCCTCCGCCTTGGCCTAAGCGGAACCCTCTTTCGTCCATGCCAACGGCTGGAAGAAGCCACAGGTCGACTGGACCGGTGTGCTCTGGGGAATCGACGGCGGGTTCGCGGATACCGTAGGTGCTTGTTGCGACGGGAAGCGTTGTTGTGGGATGCCAGCGGAGGTCTTGACCGTCCACCCGCGGAAGCAGCAGCATGTGCGACGGTGCTGGCCACAGACCGTCTAGACTGACCTCTGCGCGCATACTTGCGTAGGCGGTCACGGTCTTGGCCTGACGATAGTGAGTCGACGCCACAATGTGGGCGACGATGGCATTGGAGGCTTCCTGACGCTCGGCGGGGGTCATACCAGCGCGTTGGCGGCGGAGATGTCGACGGAGACGTTGCTTGTCGGTGATTGGCATGGGGTAGGATAACGCCAACCGGAGGCAGCATGGGGTGGGCGTCGCGATGGGTCGGTCCACATGACCGTGCCATTGCCCAAATGGCGGTTCCGGCGCTGGCGACACTTGCTGCAGACCCGCTCGTGTCCTTGGTCGACACAGCGATTGTGGCGCGCATCGGGACTGCTGAACTTGGGGCTCTTGGGGTCAATGCCGGCGTGTTCGGTTTTGCCTTCGTCGTGTTCAACTTCTTGGCGTACGGCACGACTCCACTTGTCGCGACCGCCGTTGCTCAAGGAAAACGGCGAGATGCGGGCCGCTTGGTGGTGTCATCCCTGGTGTTGGGACTGTGCATTGGCGTTGTGGGAGCGCTCATCTTGTCGGGTGCTGCAGAGCCTATTGCTCGGCTGATGGGGGCTGATGCGGAACTCATCGGGCCTACGGTCGAGTACCTGCGAATTCGTGCGCTGGCGGCACCTGCGGTCCTTGCGATTACGGCAGGAAATGGTGCCTTTCGGGGGTACTCGGACACGCGAACCCCGCTGTATTTGACGCTTGGCCTGTCTGCGGTCAATCTGGTCGGAGACATCGTCCTGGTCTTGGGCTTTGGTTGGGGAATCGGCGGTGCTGCTTGGGCAACGGTGTTTGCGCAGTACCTTGGAGCGGTCGGCTTCCTCGTCGCGTTGCTAGGCGCTCGCCGGCGGTCGCTAGGACTGGTGCTGGAGTGGCCCCAATGGGGGGCGATGCGTCGCTTGCTGAGCGTGGGCTCGGTGATGAGCATTCGCACCTTCGCCCTGGTGGGCACCCTCACCGTGGGCACCTCCATGGCCACACGAATGGGGCCGGTGACGATTGCCGCCCACCAGATTGCGACTCAGCTATGGCTCTTGTTTGCCCTGTTTATCGATGCCTTGGCGTTGTCAGGGCAGATTTTGGTGGCAGACCACGTGGGTCGTCATCGCCCGGACTTGGCCCGTGCCGTGTCGTCGCGGCTGCTGGTCTTTGGCGGGCTCTTCGGGGTCTTGTTTGCCGTGGTTGTGTCTGCTGGAGCGCCGTTCTGGCCCTGGTTTTTCGATCTAGAGCCAGAGGTGACCGTAGCGCTGGGGACGGTTCTGCCGATTGTCGCCTTGATGCAGCCGCTGAATGCGGCGGTGTTTGTGGGCGACGGCGTCTTCATGGGAGCGCGCGCTTTTGGTTGGTTGGCTGCGGTAATGGTGTTCACAGCACTGTGTACGGGAACGGCCTTCGCAGTCACGTGGATCGGTGAGTACGGATTGGTCGGTCTGTGGTGGAGCATGGTGGTCATGATTGTGGCCCGAGCTCTAGGCCTCGGGGCTCGCTGGTGGGGCCCGTGGGCGATTCTGACCGAGTCGCCTTCACAGGACTTGGCGGGATAGGCGGCGGCATGCGCATTCTTACCTTGACCAGTCCGGATATGGTCCCCGGAAACTCGAACAGTCGTGACGATATTTGGGAGCTTGAAGCTCATCTTGCCGAGCTGGAGCCGGAAGCGGAGCGACGTGGCCACACCCTTGACCTGCGGGTGTGGAGCGACCCCACGCTCAGCGCAGAAGGGTACGATGCTGTGGTTGTGGGAACGCCGTGGGACTACGCACAGCATGTCGACCACTTTCTGAGCGTCATCGACCGGCTGGCTGCGCAGAGTCGGGTGTTGAATGCCCCAGAGGTCATCCGGTGGAACTCGGACAAGACCTACCTACAGCAGCTCGGTGCGGCTGGGGTTCCGACCGTTCCCACACTGTGGCTGAACGACATTGGAGCCGAGGATGTGCGAGAGGCAAACGCCCACTTTGGCGGGCCAGGTGTTGTGGTGAAGCGTGTGGTGGGGGCTGGTGCCACTGGCCAGGTGATGTGGACGGGCGAGGGACCCATCCCAACACCGTCGGCCGGTCGGGTCATGGTGCAGCCGTTTCTCCCTGCCGCTCAATCGGAGGGAGAGCTGTCGCTTATCTACTTTGATGGCCAGTTTTCGCATGCGGCGCAAAAGCGTCCGAAGGCCGGCGACTATCGCGTACAGTCTCTGTATGGGGGAACCGACACGGTATACGAGCCGGATTCCGAAGCGCTCTCCGTCGCCAAAAGGGCGCTAGACGCTGTCAAATGGGATCTCCTGTACGCGCGAGTGGACCTCATGCGCCACGACGGGAGACTGTGTTTGATGGAGCTTGAGGTGATCGAGCCGTACCTGTATGCACTGCAAGGCCCCGGTATGGGCGTGCGGTTCTTCGACGCTCTCGACAGGCTGCTGGAGCGGTTTAGCGCGGTTTGACGCGGCGACACTGTGGAATTCTCTCGCCCAAACGTGTCAAAGATCGTATACGTGAAACGCAACTCCTCGCACCAAAAGGGATTCGACCATGCCTCAAAGTCGCCTCCAACGCTCTGCTGAATCGTCCACCTCGACCGCTACGGGAACCTCCACTGAGGTCACGACCGAGACCGGACCCGACAACTCAGTCCTCGCCAACCTTCTGAATGGCTCGACAAAGCTCGATGGCACTGCCCAAGAGTGGTTTGACCAGGGCATTACCATTCAGCGCGGCATGAAGGGCAAGGTCGTTGAAGAGATGCAGAAGCTGATCGGAACCGGCGCAGACGGCGACTACGGCCCCGGTACCGAGCGTGCGGTCAAGCGCTGGCAGAAGAAGAACGGCAAGGCAGAGACCGGCCACGTTGACGGCGTGCAGTGGGACCTGATGAAGATGAACAGCAAGTCGTTCAGCAAGCCCCAGGGTGATGCTGCGTTCGACGAGATGTGGGAGGCTCACCCCCACAACTACCTGCAGGATTCATCGCAGAACACCGACAGCGGTGACCTCAACGAAGAGCTCGGCTACGAACGGGACCAGTGGGGAAACACCTGTGCTGTCCGCATGAGCACCATGCTCAACCGTATGGGTGGCGAGTACGCCATTACCCCAGAGAAGGCGATTGCTGCCGGCCTAGGCAAGATGCGCGATGGTGGTCTGTACCTTCCGAAAGCGAAGGACCCTAAAACGGAATCGACCTCCGACCGCATCATTGTCAGCGCGCGAGAGATGATTGCCTACCTCGACCACCACATGGGAGAGCCTGACCGGGTGTTCCCAGAAGAGGGTCGCAACATCATGCGCAAGGACGCCGAAGCGGCCACCCCAGATGTGGAAGGTGCTCTCGCTGGACGCAAGGGCTTCATCTGCTTTGACAAGATGAAACTGAAGGACGCTGACGGTTCTTGGAGTGGCTACGGCGGCTCGGGACACGTTGATATCTTCGATGGTAAGCAGCTTTCGGACGGTGACGTCTACGCTGCCCAGCGCGTACTCATTTGGTATGTGAAGTAGTCGACGGACACGGGGTGGGGTTGCGCCCGTGGATTGGGCGCGCACGTTGAATGCATGAATGACCGAGGAGGTCCCATGCATCGTCCCGTCTCCAGACACCAACAGTCTCGCCTCACTCAGGGCGGCGTCTCGCGTCAGGCTGTCGAGCGGTTGCTTGCTGAACGCGATGGTTTGGCGCAAGACCGCCAGACCCTCATTGGTGAAGTCCAGCGGCTGCGTCAGGCGCTGGTGCAGGCACAGACCGAGCCGTTTGTGGAGAGCCCGCCTGTCTTCGAGCCCGAGCCGCAGGTGCCGAAGGCCCTTGGGAGTGGGCGGGAAGAGGAACTGCTCAACGACATTGCCCGGCTTCAGCGAAACGTCGCATCGACGGTAGAACAAGCCGTCTCACGTGAGCGTGCTCGCCTGTTGTCCGTCGTCGCAGATACTTATGACGACGTTGCTCGGGCCATTGGCTCGGCGACGACAGAGGCGTCGGTTGGACTGACCACGGTTCTGCACGCGCTTGACGACCGGTTGAGATCAGTGGGGGTCTCCCGGGTTGGTCGTGTGGGGGACCGATTCGATCCCGCACTGTTTGAAGCGGTTGCGCTGGATGAGACACAGCCGAACAACGCTGTCGTCGCCGTAGTCTCGACCGGTTTGCAAGACGAGAACGGTCGGCTTCTTCGTCCTGCTAAGGTCGTGGTCGGCTCCTCGCGGTTTCAGTAGACGATTGTGACTTCGGCGGTGCTGCTCGGAGCGATCCTAGGCCCCACGTGTAGGTGTACGACGTCATCTGCCCCCAGTTCCTGTCATCCGTGCAACAAAGCAGTTGCCCATGATGGGGCGGGGAATATGCGGCGCCGCGATTCCGCGGAGGTGGCATGTCCACTACGTTCGATCCCGATGGGCCTGCAGCAGGTGATGGACTGTACGGCTTGCCGCACACGCCCGAAGAAGCACGCGTTTGGGTGCTACCGGTGCCGTTCGAAGCAACGACCAGCTACCGCCAAGGGACTGCGGGTGGACCCGATGCTGTTCGCGAAGCGTCCCAACAGGTGGACCTGTGCGACCTAGAGACTGGAGAGGTCTGGCGTGATGGGATGGTCATGGTCGAAGCTCCGGCCGAGATTGTCGCGCTCAACACCACGGCTACGGCGGCTGCCCGTCGCGTACGTGAGCTGGACGACTCGCCCGACGAGCTGGCCCTCGTTCAGGCACTCGCCGAGGTCGACGATGCCGGCGCTCGAGTGACCGAGCTGGTTGCTGCGTGGACAGCGAGAGCTCTCTCCGAGGGGCACATCCCGGCCATTCTGGGAGGAGACCACTCCGTCCCTCTAGGCGCCATTCGCGCCGCTGCTCAAGCCCATCCCGGCTTGGGTGTTCTACACGTCGACGCCCACGCAGACCTTCGTGAGGCCTACGAAGGCTTCGCATACTCGCACGCCTCCATCTTTCACAATGTCCTGGACCAGTGTGACGTCGGGAACATTGTGCAGGTCGGCATTCGCGACCTCGGACACCGTGAATTGGCGCGGACTCAGACCGAGCCACGGCTGCATCTGTGGACAGACATTCGCATGGCGGATGCTCTGGCCGAAGGCACTGCGTACGCCGCTCTCGTTGACCAGATGATTGCTCCGTTGCCGCAGGATGTCTGGGTTTCGTTCGACATTGACGGACTCGACCCCGCACTGTGTCCAAACACTGGAACCCCCGTGCCCGGCGGCTTGTCGTGGCGTGAGGCGCTTGTGTTGTTGTCTCGTCTGGGCCGCTCTGGCCGTCGCATTGTTGGTGTGGACCTGTGTGAGGTCGGACATCAAGAGTGGGACGCCATGATTGGCGCTCGTTTGCTGTACAAACTCACGGGCTGGGCGATTGTGTCCCAGCGCCCGTCGTAGGAGTTCCCATGGACGTTCGCACGTTTATCGACACGCACTATCACCACTACAACTCGCGCGAGGTCCGTCGTGCTGCTCGTGGGTATGAGGCGCACATTGCCGCCGGTGGAAAGATGTTCGTGACCTTGGCGGGCGCCATGAGCACCGCACGCATTGGCCGTATCTTGGCGCGGGCGATTCGCGCAGACCTGGTGCACGGCATCAGCTGTACAGGTGCAAACCTCGAAGAAGACGCGTTTACGCTGCTTGCCGGCAGTGAGTACGAAGAGATTACCAACTGGCGTGCGCTGTCCGCGGAAGACGAAGTGGCCCTGTACGAGCGCGGCATGAACCGGGTGACCGATAGCTGCATTCCAGAAACGGTCATGCGTCACATGGAGCGTCAGCTGCTGGAGCGCTGGAAGGCGGCGTCGGAAGAGGGGCGCTCGTACTTGCCCAGTGAGCACATGCTGGCGGTCCTGCGTGACCCGACGGTCATTGAACACTTTGAAGTGCCGGAAGATAGCTGGCTTTTGGCGGCGATGGAGAAAAACATCCCCATCTACACGCCGGGCTGGGAAGACAGCACCACAGGCAACATGTTCGCCGCTGCTTGCTACCGTGGGGACCTGCCTCATCACCGCGCCACAATGACTGGAACCGAGCAGTTGGTGCACCTCATGAAGTGGTACCAAGCGCAGACCAACGACCTGGGCGACGCACCCAGCGTGGGCTTCTTCCAAGTGGGTGGGGGTATCGCTGGTGACTTCGCTATCTGTGCGGTTCCTGCGCTCATTCAGGACCTAGAGTTTGAGAAGACCCCGTTCTGGGGCTACTTCTGCCAGATCAGTGACGCGGTTACGAGCTACGGCGGCTACTCGGGCGCACCGCCCAATGAGAAAATCACATGGGGCAAGCTCGATATCGACACGCCCAAGTTCATGATTGAGTCCGATGCCACCATCGTGGCTCCTCTCATCTTTGCTTACTTGTTGAAGGACTAAGCCATGGCATGGACGATTGAAGACAGTGCGGAGCTGTACGGCATCCCATTCTGGGGAAAGGGCTTGTTCGAGGCGAACAAGGCTGGACACCTAGTCATGACGCCTGCCGGTGAAGGCAAGGGCAAGGTGGACCTGTACAACGTGGTCACTGAGCTGACCGAGCGTGGTGTTGAACTTCCGGTCCTGTTGCGCTTGCCGCAGGTTGTCGAAGGCCGCCTAGACCTGATGTGGTCGGTCTTTGGCAAGGCCATCGAAGAGAACAACTACCGCGGACGCTACCGCGGCGTGTACCCCATCAAGGTCAACCAGCAGCGCCAGGTGGTTGAAGACCTGCTCCGTGTTGGGCGACGTCACCACGTGGGTCTAGAAGCGGGCAGCAAGCCAGAGTTGCTCGTGGCCATGGCCATGATGGACGACCCTGAGGGCCTCATCATCTGCAATGGCTACAAAGACCGGCGGTACATCGAGACCGCACTCATGGCCAGCACGTTGGGCCGTGAGACTGTCATTGTGGTGGAGAAGCTGTCCGAGGTAGACGCCATCATGGCGGTTGCCGACCGCTTGAAGATTACGCCGAAGATTGGCGTTCGCGCAAAGCTATCCAGCCCAGGTAAGGGGCGCTGGCAGGCGTCTGCTGGAGACCGCGCGAAGTTCGGTCTGTCAGCGCTCGGCATTGTGGAGCTCGTTGAGAAGCTACGCGAGATGGACCGACTGGAGTGTCTGTCGTTGCTGCACTTCCACATTGGCTCCCAGGTCACGTCGATTCGGACGTTCAAGCGCGCGCTTCGCGAAGCCACCCGGCTGTACGTCGAGCTCGTCTCCATGGGTGCCCCAATGGGCATGATGGACGTCGGTGGCGGCATTGGCATTGACTACGACGGCAGTCGCACCACCTTTGAGAGTTCACGCAACTACACCGAAGAAGAGTACGCCGCTGACGTCGTCATGCAGGTGGCAGCCGCGTGTGATGGCGCGAACGTCCCGCATCCGGACATCGTCACTGAGTCCGGCCGTGCGACCGTTGCCCACTGCTCAGTCTTGCTGTTCGACGTGCTGGGGGTGGAGACTCTGCCGACGGACGGCGAGCCCATGTCTGTCGACGCGAACTCCCCCGAGCTGCTCGTGGAGATGCGTGATGTGTACGACGGCCTGACGAGTCGAAACTACCAAGAGGCCTGGCATGATGCGCAAGATGCGCGCATCCGTGCCAAGCAGTCGTTTGAGCTGGGCGTGCTGAGCCTGGTCGAGCTTGCCCAGGTAGACCGCCTCTTTTGGCAGATTCTCGGTCGACTGCGCAATATTGTTCGTGAGCAGAGCTACGTCCCAGATGAGCTGAACAGCCTAGAGCCAGCGCTCGCGGACACTTACTACGCCAACTTCTCGGTGTTCCAGTCCGCGCCAGATGCGTGGGCCATTGACCAGCTGTTCCCGATTGTCCCGATACATCGTCTGGGTGAAGAACCCGTGCGTCGCGGCATTATTGCGGACTTGACCTGTGACTCGGACGGTAAGATTTCGCGCTTCGTCGACCGCCGAGATGTCAAGAAGGTCTTAGAGCTTCACCCACTCAAGAAGGGCAAGCCCTACGTGTTGGCCATGGCTCTTGTCGGTGCCTACCAGGAAATTCTGGGTGACATGCACAACCTCTTCGGAGACACAAATGCTGTTCATCTGTCGGTGGGCGACGACGGACACGTCAACTTTGACCTAGTCATTGAAGGCGACACTGTGGAAGACGTGACCGGGTACGTGCAGTACGACCGCAAGGACCTTGTCCAGCGCATTCGTACGTCGAGCGAGCGCGCCATCCGCAACGGCATCCTAGGCAAGAAGCAGGCGGCAAAGCTGCTCGCATTCTACCGTGAAGGCCTCGACGGCTACACCTACCTAGGCCACTAGTTCTCACACCCTGAAACGACATCGGCCGCTCTCCACATGTGGGGAGCGGCCGATTGTTTAGGGACGCCCGCTCACGCGATGAGAGCGCGTAGGTCGTCAATCACGTGGTCGCAGTGCGGCAACCACTCGGGGCGTGCTTTGACGGTACGCTCAATGAGTACTGTGGTGCACCCTGCCAGTCGGCCTGCGCGAACATCGTGTACCCAATCACCGACCATGACCGCGTCTGCAGCGGGCACGTTCCACTGCTCGAGCACCATCAGCAGTGCGTCTGGCTGGGGCTTTGCTGGGGCGCAGTCGCGGCCCAGGATGACGCGTTCATCGGGGAAGAACGACAGTAGGTCGCTGGCTTTGAGCGTGGTCAGGGCGTGCTCGCGGGTGTTTCGAGTCACCACGCCGAGGTTGCAGCCGCGCTCCTGCAGCGCGTGTAGCAGAACGCGAGCGTCGTCTTGGGCGACGGCCAAGCTGGCCACTTCGGCTTCCCACTCGGAAATCGCTGTGAGCAAGGCAGCACGTCCTGCGGCTGAACGCTCGTTGGCCGCAGACAGCAGGTCTTGCGACTCGGCAATGCCGTGGTCGCGTTTGAAACCAGCGAAGTCATGGCCCGGCACAGTGAGTGTGCCGTCCATGTCGAAAATCCATGATGACTTGTCGAGTAGGCGAGTCGTCATGCGAATCCGCTACCCGTTGAGAATGGCCACAACAAAGGCGAGTGCCATCCCTCCGAACGCCAGGACAGCGAACACGAGACTGATCGCAATTGCGACACCACCGAGAGCGATACCAGCGAGAGCCAAGGGTTCGGATTCCCCGTCTTCTTTCTGGGAGTTCGCGATGAACCCAGTGGCGATGGCCACGACGCCCAGAAACACAATCACAATGCCGACTAAAAAGCTGAGCAATGGCGTACATGTGCCGACGCAACAGCAGGGGATGTTCGAAAGCAGGGCCAGAATGCCGGATACCAACGAAACAACGGACAATGGATTCAGGGACTTCTCTTCCACGAGGACCTCCAGCGGACGAACGCCTATTACGGTTGGTGACATGTCGCTGTCATTCACCGAAATTGGGGTCGTCCGCCGGGCAAAACTAGCGGGCTACTCGACGGGAAAGCCGCGTGAGCGAAGCAGTGCACTGGTGTCTACGTCACGTCCGCGGAAGTTGCGGAAGGCTTGTGCAGAGTCGACGGTGTTGCCAACAGACAGAACCGTGTCGCGTAGGCGCTGTGCCGTTGCTTGGTCGTACATGGAGCCCGCTTCAACAAACGCCTCGGCGGTGTCTGCTGTCAGCGTGTCGGACCACAAGTAGCTGTAGTAGCCGGCGCTGTAGCCGTCTCCGCTGAACACGTGCGCGAACTGCGGCGTGCGGTGGCGCATGACGAGCTGTGCAGGCATGCCCAACTCGGTCAGGGTCTCGCGTTCCCAGGTGTCTACGTCAATGTTCGGGTCTTCGAGCAGGTGTAGCTTCATGTCGACAAGGGCGCTGGCTAGGTACTCGGTTGTGCCGAAGCCCTGGTTGAAGGTGGCTGCGCGCTCGATCTTCTCCAGCAGTTCTGCGGGCATGGCCTCGCCGGTCTCTGCATGCAGAGCGAACTGTTCGAGCATCTCGGGGGTGCCGAGCCAGTGCTCATTGAGCTGGCTTGGGTATTCAACGAAGTCGCGGGCCACGTTGGTGCCGGACAAGCCGCTGTAGGTCACGTCGGAGAGCAGGCCGTGCAGGGCGTGGCCGAACTCGTGGAACAGCGTGTTGGCGTCGTCCCAGGAGATGAGAGTGGGCTCACCTTCAGGTGCTTTGACGAAGTTGCTGGTGTTGCTAACCAAGATGGTCTGGGTCTCTGGGTACGCCGCTTGTGGACGGTAGGCGTTCATCCAGGCGCCGCTGCGCTTGCCAGTGCGGGCGTAGGGGTCAAAGTACCACAAGCCAACATGCGCCCCTTCGGCGTCGGTGACTTCCCAGACGCGAACGTCAGGATGCACGACAGGGATACCTTCGACTTGGTTCCACTGCAGACCATACAGCTGGTTGCTGGCCCACATCATGCCTTCGCGAAGGCGCTCCATGTCCATGTACGGCGTGATCTCAGCTTCATCGAGGTCGTACCGGTCCTTACGAACCTTCTCTTGGTAGAAGTGGTAGTCCCACGCCTCAATGGTCAGATCGGCACCTTCAGCGTCTGCAATCGCTTGCATGTCGGCCACTTCTTCGCCAACACGAGCCACGGCGGCGGGCCACACGTCCATCATCAACGCCATGGCGTTGTCTGGATTACCAGCCATGGCATCGACCAGACGCCAATGTGCGTGGGTCTCGTAGCCAAGCAGCTGGGCGCGTTCCCGACGCAGGGTCAAGATCTGCGGGATGAGTGCGTTGTTGTCGTACTCGTCAGCGTTGTCGCCGCGGTCGGTGAACCGACGCCACACCGTCTCGCGAAGGTCGCGGTTGGTGCTCATGGTGAGGAACGGGTCGACGGAGCTACGCGTATTGACCACGACGTAGCCGTCTAGCTCGCGTTCTTCAGCAGCAGCCTTGGCGGCGGTGATGTAGCCGTCGGACAGTCCTTCAAGGTCGGCTTCTGTGAACGGGGTGACCAGCTCTTCGTCGTGAAGCAGGTTCTGGCTGAACGTGGTGTACAGCGTTGCCAGCTCTTGGTTGACTTCAGCCAAGCGGGCCTTTTCGGTGTCTCCCAGCTTGGCACCAGACTTCACAAAGGAGTTGTGTGTGTCCCAGGTGAGGCGCTGCTGCTCGGGGCTGAGCGTGGCGTAGATGTCACCGGTGTAGATGGCGTCAATGCGTTCGAACAAGGCGCGATTGCTGGTGATCTTGTCCCAGATACCGGCCAGGACAGGCGCCATTTCACGCTGAACGCCACGCAGTTCGTCGTCGCTCATTGTGCCGCCGTACACGCCGTAGACGGTGCGCACGTGGGAGAAGGTCTCGCCGGACAGGTCGAGTGCCGCGATGGTGTTCTCGAAGGTGGCTGGCTCGGTGTTGTCAGCGATAGCGTCGATCTCGGCCATCATCTCGTCGGTTGCTGCCATGAGCGCGGGCTTGAAGTGTGCGGTCTCGATACCGGCGAACGGTGGGACGCCGCCGTGTGGACCGGTCCACTCTTGAAGAAGCGGGTTCGGGGATTCAGCCTGCATTGGGGCCTCCGGGATGGACTCGGGTGTGACGGACTTGGGGCACCCAGCGAGGAGTGCGACGGCGAGAAGAACAGAGCGCATGGCGCCTCCGGAGTTGGCCGTCCGGTTAACCCGTGTCGGCATGAACGTTGGAGGCTGCGTGCGTCACCTTTGGTTAGTGGTACTTGTAGCGGCAGGTTGCGCAAATGGACTGCGGACCGAACAGGTCGGAGAGGTGTCCGTCACCACCCTTCGTCGCGGCTACAGCAACGTTCATCTCATTGAGACTGCAGATGCGGTTGTGGTGTTCGACGGCGGGTATGCGTCGCAAGCCCAACACATGTTGCGTGCATTGGAGAGTCGCAACCTGACCTGGACAGACATTGATGCGGTGCTCGTGTCCCACGGTCATGCCGACCACGCAGGCGGCAGCCAGTGGATTGCCGAGCAGGCCGGTGCACCGGTGGTTGTGGGCGAGGGAGACTCAGACATGTTGGCGACCGGGACCAATGGCAGCGTCTGCCCAACGAGCTGGCTCGCGAGGCGTCGTGAGAAGAAGGACGTAGGGACAACCTATGAGCCGTTCATCCCAGACGTGTACGTGCCGCTGAACACCGGTCTGCCGCTATCGAGCGTACTCAGCGAGCCTAGACTGCCCGGCGAAGTCGTAGCGGAAGCGGGGCACACCGAAGGCTCGTTGATGTACGTAGTGGGCGGCGTGGCCTTTGTTGGTGACCTCTTCCGCGGGTCCATCACAGGACATAAAGCCGTTCGGCATTTCTATATGTGCGACCTGGACGACAACGCAGCCGATGTGCGGACGCTTCTACAGACAGATGCACCCGATGCCGAGGTCTTCTTCCCAGGCCACTTTGGACCGCTGACACGTGAGTCGGTGCAGACCATGGTGGATAGCTGGGACGAAAGCCCTTAAATCCGGATTCGAGGGCTGTCTAGCGCGGTGCGCGGACTGCCCAAGTGTACACGACCTGCGCGGTGTGAAGTTCGCCAACAGACAGCGTGACATCCACGTCAAAGTCGGCTTTTCCGGTCTCATTGTAGGCAGCGCGAATCGCCTTGGCCTCTCCAACAATGGCGGCGGTCGCGACAACATCGCCGGGGGCGGCCTTGAGGTGACGAACGCTGCTCGACTTGAGGGCAATGAAAGCGTCTGGCAGCAGGTCCGCGAAGATGGAGAGCACGGCGCCTCCAGATGCTGACTCGCCAAGGGTGTACACGGCGCCAGCATGGGCAGTACCCATGTGGTTGTTGACTTCGGGGCGGGCAGGCAGGGTTGCCGTTGCGGTGCCGCGGCCCACGTCATCGATGGTCAGGCCAACAGTGTTGATGAACGGAACCATCTGGGTGAGCAGAACGCGTAGGTCAGGTGTAGCCATGGGAGCCTCCGGGTGGGGCGGGTGCGTATCTCACGGAGCGCGGTGTCGGTGGGATTGTGGGTGGTCGGCCTCGGACTGCGTCAGGTACAGTGCGCGCAACGTCAGGAGGGTGGATGTGTCGCGTGTGTGTGTTGTTGGTGTTGGCTCTGACGGCATGCCCTGACAAAGACACCGATGACTCCTTTGACCCTGGCTCAGACACACTCGAGCCCGGCACAGGTGGGGACGACGACTCCGACTTCGACACAGAAGCCATTGAGTGGTGCGACTCGGGTGTCGATGAAGACGGTGACGGATTTGCCGATTGCGCGGACTCCGACTGTGATGGTCAATGCGCGGAGGCGGTGTGTCTGGCCGAGGCGCTCACCTTGCCGGTCTCGCGCGACGTGAACGCTGTAGCAGACCTGACCACGAACTCCTCCAGAGGGGATGACTGTGCTCCGCGAGCCGTGCCGCATGACTTGGTGGTGGTCCGACTGGAGGCAGACGATGGTCTGCTCGTCACGCTGCGCGGCGATGGCGAGGTCATTCCGGTGGATGCTTGTGAGACGGCCGGTCGATGCGACGTCCCCGTACCGTCTGGAACGGTGTTCTACCCGGACGTTGCTGGCACCCAGGCATTCGCAATTTATCCAGTTGACTCTTCGTCGTTTGGCTACGACCTTGAGCGCGTGCCTCGGGAAGACTGCGGTAATCGCGAAGATGACAACGGCGACGGGGTGGTCGATTGTGACGACGTGGTCTGTGGAGACTCGGCGTTGTGTGCGGATGAGTGCCCAGAGCCGGGTGCTGCGACTGTGACGGTGATGAGTGCGGACCTGACGGCTCAGTGGGAAGACACCAGCCAAATGATTGAGGATGACACCTGTGAGCTCGCGCAGCCCGGGTCGTCCGATGTGGTGCTGGCTTTCGACGCTCTGGCCGGACAGACGCTTCGAGTGGACGAGGTCAGTGCGACCGATGTTGTCCTGAATCTCACCCAGGGGGCTGGCGCCTGTTCGGGACGCGCAGCCGACGATGTGTGTGTCGCCTCGACCCTCTCTGAGTCCCTGGAATACCGCGTTGTGGCCGATGACACCTACTACGTCATCGTCAGTGTTGGCCCTTCGGATTCGGTGGTTGCGTTGGAGCTGACCGCGTCGCTTTTAGGTCCTGAAGACTGCTCGACATTGGACGACGATGACGACGACGGCTTGGCCGCCTGCGATGACTCGGATTGTGACGAAGTTGGCGAGTGTGCCCTGGTGTGTGACGCGCCCATGCTTCCCGTTGTGCAGACCGGGACGAACTGGCAGGCAGAAATCCAAGCACAGAGCGCGTTTTCGTCGGACGGCGGCTGCACCGTTGAGCGGGGCGGGGACCTTCGGTTTACGGTCAATCCCCAGGCTGGCGACACACTGCGCGTCATTGAGCAGGGAACGGCTCAAGCGGTCCTCAATATCACCGAGGGCGAGGGAGCGTGCTCTGCGCTGTTGTCGACGAACCAATGTGTAGACAGCGCTGGTGAGGCTCCTGGCGCTGGTCTAAGCGTGTTCGACAGTGCACTGGTGAGCGACGCACCCCACCATGTTCACCTGTCCAGTGCGGATGCGGTGGACACGGGAGACTACGACGTGCGCGCTGGGCTGATCTCCGCTGGTGAGTGCGGCTTGGAGTTGGGGAGGGACGGCACAGAGAACCGCTACCGTTTGGCGGGGTCGACCTTCCAATCCGACTGGCCGAACGACGTCCCAGAGGGCGTAGGAGCGGGCTGTTTCGACCCGCCGACGGGTGTTGCGGATGCGGCGTTCACCGTGTCCCTAGCGCATGGCGACACCGTGATTGTACAGGACGTCACGGGCTCTGGCGGCATCGACCACGTGGTCAACATCATGGAGGGAAGCTGCTCATTGGCCACGTCTTGCGTGTACGGACGAGACAACCCACTCGGTCCTGGCCTACCCGAGATTTTCTCGTTCACGCGAGAGGACCCAGGCAGTGTGGGTCGTGTGCCGTTCACCGTTCAAGTCACCACCGCGGCAGCCGCCGATGAGCCGTACGACTTCACCGTGTCCGTGCTGCGGGACTAGCGCCAAGTCGGCCTAGGGCTACTCAATCACGCCGTCCGTTTCTGGCGGCATGAATACGCCGTCCCCGAAGGACACGTCGAAGGGCACGCACCACAGACTAATCAGGTTGAACTGCTCAAAGTCGACGTCGTCGGGGAGGCTCAGGGTGAGCGTTTCTCCGTTGTATGCGTCGCCAACTTGGTTTTCAGAGATGGAGAACCCGTCTGAGCCTCCGTCTGGGAACAAGTACCACTGCGAGTTGACGCCGCCACCGTCGTACACGGTGTCTCGAATTTCGATTGTGTTGTCGTCTACAATGAAGGCAGTCCCTGCAACATCGTGATTGTGTGTGCGCAGGACCGCGGACCAGCCGGGGCCAGGAACCTCCTCTGCGGTCACGATTCCGTCGCCGTCTCCAACCGGACCTCCACAAGCGGCAAGGCCCAAAAATCCGAGGGCCCAACCAGTAGATGCAAGCTTCATGACGACTCCCTGTGTGTGTCCTACCGGTATGGGTGCCTTTGAACTTGGTTACCGATGCTGTCTTTTTCGTTCTAGAAATGAGTCTAATAAAGCGACATTCTTTGTGTAGACATTCACATCTGGAACGGTGAGATTCTCCTTCGAGTTTGCGGAGCCTATTGGGGCCCTCGCGGAGGCTGACTGTGTCATCGCTGCTTTTACCGCTTATTGGCGGTGTTTTGATTGGACTGGCGTCTGCTGGATTGCTGGTGCTGCATGGCCGCATTGCCGGAATCACTGGGATTGCTGCCGGTGTGCTCGCACCTGTGCGTGGAGACTGGGGGTGGCGAGCGTCGTTCGTTGCTGGCCTGCTGGTGGTTGGCGCGCTCGGTGCGTTCTGGGTTCCCGAGTCCTTTGCCGGTGAAGCGCCGCTTCAGGGCCCCTCGTTGATTGCAGCAGGGCTGATTGTTGGCGTTGGAACCAGAGTGGGGAACGGATGTACGTCTGGGCATGGCGTGTGTGGTGTGGGACGGCTCTCACCCAGAAGCACGGTAGCAACCATGGTGTTCATTGCCACTGGAATGGCCACGGTCTCGGGGCTTCGCTTGCTCGGAATGATGCCATGATGCGCACAATTTCGGCCTTTGCATTGGGCGCCTTGTTCGCTGTAGGGCTTGTGGTCTCGGGCATGACGCGGCCGAACAATGTGGTGGCCTTTCTCGACATCACGGGTGCATGGGACCCGCGCTTAGCGGTGGTGATGGTGGGGGCTATTGCTACCTATCTTCCAATATACTTGTGGGTTCGGCGCCGTTCGTCGCCCGTGTTGGCGCCAGCGTTTCAGTGGCCTTCGAAGTCTGTCATTGACCTGCAGCTCTTGGGTGGGTCCGCCGCGTTTGGTGTGGGTTGGGGACTGTCGGGATTCTGCCCGGGACCCGCACTGGTGGCTGTGGCTGCTGGGGCCCCGAGTGCGCTGTGGTTTGTGGTTGGATTCGGTGGTGGCATGGTCCTGTTTGAAGCGTGGAAGGCACGTCCGGCAGCAGTGCCTCGCATCACTCAGACATCTCTTGTCGACGGCTAGCACAGCCTGCATTCATCCGAGATAGCGCCCGTTCCTACATGGGAGAGACGGATGTTTGCCGAAAATGTGCTGGCTGGGCGTGTTGTGGTTGTGACCGGTGGTGGAACCGGGCTTGGGCGCGCGATGGCGCTGCACTTTGCCCGCTATGGTGCCAAGGTCGGCATTATTGGGCGACGGACTGAGCCTCTTGAGGCGACGGTCGCGGACATGACTGCGGCGGGTGCGGTGGCTGCGTGGGCGAGCGCGGATGTGCGAGACCCCGAGTCTGTGCATACTGCGTTTGATGCCCTGGAATCGAAGCTTGGTCCGCTGGATACCCTCATCAATAATGCCGCTGGAAACTTCCTGTCTCCGACCGAAGACCTGTCGCCAAACGCCTTCAATGCCGTCATCGACATTGTGTTGCGCGGCACCTTTCATTGTACCCAGGACTTTGGTCGCCGGGTCATTGCAGACGAGGCACGCCGGGGTGTGGTGCTCAACATCACCACCACCTACGCCTGGATGGGCTCACCCTTTGTCCTGCCCAGTGCGTGCGCCAAAGCCGGTGTTCACGCCATGACCAAGTCCCTCGCTGTGGAGTGGGCGACGTACGGAATGCGCTTCGTCGATGTTGCTCCCGGCCCATTCCCGACGGAGGGGGCCTCCTCGCGGCTCGCTGTCCCTGGAATGGACCAGCTCGGCAAGGACCAGAACCCAACGGGTCGCTTTGGCAAGCCCGAAGAGCTGGCAAGCTTGGCGACGTACTTGATCAGCGACCAAGCCAGCTATATCAACGGCGCAACGGTTCCTATCGACGGCGGAGAGTGGCTGTTGGCCGGGCAGAGCTTTGGACTGTTGGCTCGAATGGACCGCGACAACCTCAAGCAGATGATGACCGCGATGCGGCCGAAGAAGTAGTCGCTGTCAGCACACCAAACAGCCAATACCGGCCATCGCGGACAGCCACTCGCCCGTCACGGCATCGAAGCGCAACATCCAGCCCATGGTGGCGTCGCGGTCGTCGGCGGCTGGGCAATACGCGGTGCTCTGGAAGAGCTCGGGTGTCCAGGCGGCGCCGTCTACGTGAAACTCGCCGTCGATGGTCTTCTCGAAGACAATGGCGCCGTCCGATTCGTACCAGGACCACACAACATTCGGGCCGAGGCTGAAGCTATCGGTCGACTGCGCCATGTAGGTGCCGGTTCCGGTCGACTGGCATTGCTCGAAGGTGGCGTAGTCGTAGGAGCCGCTCAACACCGCGGTCTCAACGTCGTCGGGGGTGACGGTAGGACAGGCGGACAGCTCGGTGTCTAGCGCTTCGGTCGCTGGCGGCAGGTAGGTGCCGGACATGCCGGTCATGTGGACAATGCCGTCGTCACGGCGCAAGACGGCAGAGACAACGTCGCGGGCTAGGGTGACGCTTCCAATGCGCTCGCGGTAGAACTGGACGGTCCGCACACGGCCTTCCGCAACGATTCGGCAGGGGCCGTTGCTGTTGCTCCAGTCATCCCGGTCGAGAAGGAAGGCGTCTGGGGTGGCCTCAAAGACCTGCCACACAGCGTCGAAGAGGTCGGCTTCTCCGTCTGCGCAGGCAGCCAGCTCAACGTCGAAGGACAGGCTGCTTGGGGTATCGCGGACGGTGTTCCACGAGACCGTTGCATCGGCGTCTAGGCCGGTGATGGCGGCGGTGACACCCGCCTGCCGACCCAGTGGAGCAAGGGGGACAGGGTAGGTCAGGCAGGCGGTTCGTTCAGTGTCCGAGTCGGTGTCGACATCTGAATCGGTGTCTGAGTCCGCGTCCGAATCGGTGTCTGAGTCCGCTTCCGAATCGGTGCCGTCGGTTTCTTGCTCGGTGTCGGTTTCTTGCTCGGTGTCGGTGTCTTGTGTGTCGTCATCGGTGTCACAAGACGCGGCAACAGCAGAGATGGAAACAACGACGAGTGCGATGCGAGCTAGTGTCATGGTGACTCCTTCGAGTCGCCGTTGTACCCGCTGCACGTCGAACACGTTCGAACAATGCAGGTGGTTGGGGCCTATTGGCTACAGGTGAGCGTCGAAGTGGGTTGTCAGCGCCCCACGGATGTCGGGTTCGACCGCTTCTGGCAGGACAAATGCATCGCTGCACTCGTTGATTCCGACCACATCGGGTGCGGGTGTACCGTCTGCACAGCCATCTCCCGCGAGTGCAATGAGCAGGTCCGAGAAGGTGGGGTCGAGGTCGTCGCGGTCCAGAAGGTTGGCTTCGGCGAAGGTGGTGAGCTGTAGGTCGCACAGGTCGCTGAAGGCCAAGTGACCGGCGCCGTCGTACGCGATGTAGGGCAGGGCGCTCTCTGTCGCAGCTTCTTCGGTGCCTGTCGCGGACACAATGCCGTCGCAGGTGCCTGCCATGAATAGACCGGGGACGTCACGGGTGACGGCTTGTCCGCCGGCCATAGCCACGAAGGCATCGATTCGGTCGTCGTCTTCGGCAACCGTTGTGGTGGAGTTTGCTCCTGCTGAGTGACCGAACAAGCCAATTCGGGTGGTGTCGATGCGTCCACCGAGCAGGCCGTCGCCCTGTGCGAGCCCGGGGAGTGCGTCCAACAGGTCATCGAGGTCGTCTTCGGCGGGGTCGGAGCCGAATCCGGACAGGTCGCAGCCTTCTAGAGCCGGTGAGAACAGGCAAGGCAAGACGTCTCTTAGTGAACGGCCGCTGTGGTCTGTGGACAGGACAATGTAGCCCCGAGAGGCGAGGTGGGTGGCTAGGTTTGCCGACTGGACGCGCATGCCACCAAAGCCATGGCTGAACAGAATGACGGGAAGGGGGTCTGCGAGGCGGCGCGGTTCGACGTCTCGCCGGGCGCTGGTCGTGATGCCGTTGACAGACACCGAGCCGAGATGCTCAATGAACGAGTCCGGCACGTAAGCGAGGACGTCAATGACCTCGCCCGCTAGGCGCTCGTTGCTGTCTGTGGCTGGGTACCAGACCTCGGTGGTGTGCCCGTCAATCTCGAGGGTCTGCACGCCGACGGGAACGCCAAACTCGCTGGGGTCTTCGGGCAGGTCCAGGGACTCGGTACATCCGAAGAGCAAGGCGGTGAAAATGAGCATGGCGGACTCCAGCGGGTGTGGGTGACGACGTATCTCAGGAGGGACCGGTGCCGCTAGGAAGCGTCAGTGAGAGGCCCTTTGGGGGTGGAGAACACCTCCTGCATGTGGTCCATGAACGCACGTACCCGGCTGGTGTGGCGCAGCTCCATCAGCGTGAGCAACCACAGCGGACGGCTGAACTGTGGCGGGCCCATTCTGCGAACGCCCGGTGTAGCGTCGCCTTCGTAGCAGGGCATGAAGAAGGCGCCTATACCCGCTGCAATCGCCTGCTTACGTAGAATGGCGCTCTCATCGATGCGCGCGACAATCTTGGCACCGGGGGCGTTGTCGTTGAGCCAGGTGTCCAGCCACTTGCCAGGCAGCCGCTCATCCCACCCAAGCCAGGGGTAGTCTTGCAGTGGCGCGTCCTCTCCAACCTGCGCAATGAGTGCTTCACTCGCGTACACTGCGAAGTTGACGGACCCGAGTCGTCGGCCAAGGAGACCCTCTGGCGGGGACTCGGACAAGCGAATGGCGATGTCTGCCTCGCGTCGGGTCAACGAGACGGTGTCTAGGGTGGATGTGATGGTGAGGTCCACGCCTGGGTACCGCTGGATGAACGAGCCGAACCCTCCTGCGAGCACGCGAAAGATGTCGTCGAATAGGGAGACCCGGAGGGAGCCGCGCAGGTCGGTGTCTTGGCCCATTACCAAGCTCTCTGCTGCGTGAACCTCGAACTCAACGCGCTCTGCGACGGCGACCATCTGTTGTCCCGCCGGAGTGGCGTGCAGTCCGTCTGGACGGCGGTCGAACAGGCGCACGCCCATGCGTTCCTCCAGTGCACGTAGCCGCCGGCCTACGGTCGTGTGGCGTACGCCGAGATCTGTGGCGGCACCGGTAAGCGACCGGTGGCGACTAGCGGCGAGTACGTAGCGAAGGTCGTTCCAGTCCATGTGTGCACCATTGCACACTGGGAATGCAAAACAAACCATTTCGTGGACAGAATCGCACAACTAACAGGAAGGTGAGGAGACCGACATGCCCCACCGACCTAAGCATTCTGTTGTCTACACCCTGGCGCTATGCGCAGCACTCGTTGTGGGGGCCGCCGGGTTCTCGCCGGCCGCTGCACAGGCGAACCCAGAGACCGAGTCTGTGGAGCCACAACCCGCGGACACCCCAGCGACTGAGTCTGTGGAGCCGCTACTCGCAGATGCCCCACCGTATCGGCGCTTTCATCTGGGGTTGTCGCTGTTCGTTCTGCTCAACCTCGTGCCTGACGACCAGCCGCCTGCGTTTGCCAACGTCAACTTTGGCGTGCGCTTGACCCCCAAAGATGTGCTGACCTTCGAGGCCATCACCTGGCAGTACCACGAGCCTCTTGGAATCCCGTACGGGCCCGACAAGGGACACTCGGACAACGCGTTTCCGGGTCGTGCTCGCGACATTGGGATTGGCGTGGCCTACCAGCGCTTCTTGTGGAGAGGGGCGTACGCAGCACTTCATGCCACACCGTTCCATCAGACCTACCTCGATGCGGAAGGTAAGCGCATTCAGAGCGGCTTCCAGCTGTTCATGACCGCTCGGCTTGGCTACCACTTCGCCTTTGCCAAGAACCGGGTGTTCCTCGAGCCTTCCGTGGCGTTCACCGCCTGGCCCATCAACACCAACCTCCCCGACGACTTCGCCGCGGTGGAAGACCAATGGCCTAGCTACTTTTTGTTCGAACCCGGGTTGCACTTCGGAGTGAAGTTCTGACTGACAGGACGCGTGATGGGTTAGCTGGCGCCCATGCAAACACTGCCCTCCGATACGCTCGCCCTGTACGACTTCACTGACGCTCTCATTGGGGTGGTTCGCTTCGCTCCACGTGACGACTTTCCCAACAAGGGGGAGTGCATCTTCGACATGGAGACGCCGGCAGCAAACGCCGGTGACGAAGTGCGATGGCTGTACAAGCAGCGCTTCAAGACGTCCGGCGAACACAAGTTCAAGATCGACAAGCATGGGGCAATCAGCATCACCCAAGGGGACTTTCGCATTACCCTCGCGGCGGATGACGAGGGCCACTACCACGTGGCCCCACCAGCCCCGCAGGTACTCGCTATCTTTGAGATGGACGAGTAGACTTGGTATCTAGCGGACTTTGAACGGTTCCACGTCACGGCCTCACCGAGCGTCGACGTTAGCTCTTGGGACTTCCCGCTAGCGCGCTAGGTTGAGTGATTCCGGGGCTGTAGGGCGGTTGACCCCTTACGAAACGGACTGCGGGTGCCGATGGGGGGGATCTTGGAGTCCCCATGCGTACGTGTGCCCTGTTGTTGTTTGTAGCCCTCGCTGGCTGTGAGGCTGACCCATGTCGATGTCACGGTGGCGAGTGACATTGACAACGACACAGATCTGGACGCCGACAGCGACAGCGACACGGACGCCGACAGCGACAGCGACACGGACGCCGACAGCGACACCGAGGGGGTTGCCGGCCCTTCGCCCACCACCGACGTAGTCTTTGATGACCTTGTGATGGTGCGCCTGTCCGACGACTCCCACGACGATGACCTGTACGACATTGCAGTCATCTACGGTGCGACGGTGGAGCGCGAGGTGGGCTTGTCGGGACTCGGCGTACTGCGTGTGGCCGGCGGGCAGGCTCCAGCTCTCGTGACCGCGCTCGCCCTCGAACCCGCCGTGGCCGCCATCATGCCGGTAGCCGTGGCGTCTGGGGCGGTGGTTCAGACGGTCGATGTGTCCGGCTACGCTTGGCACCTGGACCAGCTCGGCTTGCCCCCTGCTGTCTTTCTACAAGACGGCGACTCCGTTCGCGTGGCTGTGTTGGACACAGGTTTGGCCTACGAAAACGCCACAGAAGGCGGTCGCGCCTACCAAGCGGCTCCGTCCCTCGCCCACGTTGAAATTCGGTACCCCATTGACCTTGTCAACGGCGACAACACCCCCTACGACGACCACCAGCACGGCACTCATATTGCCAGCTTGATCGCGTCACAAGGACTGGTTCAAGGGGTCGCTTCCGGCGTGGACCTGATGCCCATCAAGGTACTGGACAAAGACAATACAGGCATGGAGTTTGACCTTGTTGAGGGTATCTGGCACGCGATTGACAACAACGCGGACGTCATCAACCTAAGCCTGTCCTTTCACCGTGACTACGTGCCCAGTCAGCCACTGATCGAGGCGCTCGATGCTGCCGATCAGGCAGATATTGTCGTGATTGCTGCCGTCGGAAACGATGGCTCCAGCTACGTGAGCTGGCCTGCGGCCCATTGCTCCGTATTGGCCGTAGGAGCGCTGGGATACGGCGAGAACAACCTCATACTCGCGAAATATAGCAACTATGGTGGGGGGGTGGACCTGATGGCACCCGGTGGAGAACTCGACGTCGACCTCAACTCAGATTTGGTCTTGGACGGCCTGGTTGGCGAGACAATTGGGTTGCAAGAGCCAGGTGACGTCGGCGCATGGATGTTCGAGGGCACCAGCCAGGCGGCGGCAGTGGTGACCGGAGTGGCAGCGCAGTTGATTAGCGACGGCGTGCCTCCAGAAGAGGTCCGGCGGCGCCTCATCTCTGGCGCCATGGCGAGTTGGGGGTCATCATGGGTGCATCAGGGCATGGGCGTTGGGCGTGTGAGCTACATGAGGTCACGCGCAATCGCTTCGGGCGCATTACCACCGCGGACCTCCCAAGTGGCGGTGTCCATTCTCCCGGTCTTACTGGACTTGGGGGCAGGTTCTGTAGCGCCACTCGTCACCGTTGCAGCCTTCGATGAGACGGGAGCACCGCTGGTTGGAGCGCAGGTCCTTGTGTCTGTGAGGGGGGCCTCGGAGGAATCCACCCTGTGCACTACCTCCCTTGACGTGGACGGCGCAGCCCAGTGCATGATTGAGGGGCCCGCTGTGGACTTGCTGTCATTGGACGGACCGGCATCGTGGGAAGTAGTCGCTACGCGGGTCATCGACGCCCAGGGCGGTGTGCATCGTCCAATGCCAGGGCTCTTCGTGAGCGACGCCTTGGATGTCTTGGTCGAGGCCATTGACGCCCAGCCAGCTACCCAGGACGCGACCCTTGCTGTGCGCTGGGAGCAAGGCAGTGTTGAAGGTCTAGGCGACGTGCATGATGCGTACGTTGTGTTCGATCTGGCGAGCTCCGGACAGAGTCGGTCGCTCATCTTCACTCCAGACGCATTGCCCTTTGGCTCAACCAGCACCGTGACGGTCAACCTAAACGCCACCCGTGCCCTTGACCCACTGGGCATTCAGAGGCTTACGCTCATTGACTTCGGCGGGTCAGGCCTGCTGTCGAGTCCAATGGGCTTCCGCGCGCCGCGACTGCTAGCCTTCGGTGGCTCTGGATTGCTGTCGAGCCCCATGGGCCTGCGTCCCCAACACGTGTTCGGCGGAAGACGGGCTCCCGTTGTTCGGGTGTCCGGCTCGTCTCACGCTGGCGGTGGTGTTCAACTCGGTCAGCCCACCGGCGATAGCGGTCCGCTTGGTGAAGACACAGCCCTCGGTGCACGCGTCTCCAGCGGCGGATGGTCCACGTCCGGCGGGTACGGGGGAGCCTCAGCAGTAGGGGGCGGACGCTGGGTTGGAGTTGCCGCGACTACGGACTTGGGGGGCAGCGCTGCCGATTCGGTTCCATTCCCGATCGAGTAAACACGGTCGAGTCACCCGTCGAAAAATGGGCTTTGGAATGGGTGGGGCCTCCGCGTCATACGTCAGCTATGGGGAGGGCATGCGTTTTCTTGCCCTCGTCGCCTTTGGTTGTGCCGCACCGATTTCGGAGCTCCCTTCCGCTGCCGAACCGGTTGCGCCAATCGATTCGCCTGTCGATTCGCCGGAGGATTCGCCGCTGTTCGAAGGGGAAATCTGTCGCGCCGCGCGTGAAAAAGCGTTCGAGGTGCGTCGTGAAACCACCATCAACGCATCGACCCTTGGCAACGCGACGGCTGAGGACTTCGTGTGCGCCGCAAGCGAGGACTTCAACGGGGATGGGGTTGTCGACTTCACGGTCACGGCGCCGGGTGCGTCGGTGTTCTACCTCTTCCTTCAACAGACACCCGCTGTCTACGTGGGACAGCTTGCCTCGGGACGCATGTTTGGCTTCAGCTGCACCGGTGAGCGAGTGAACGGGATGTGCATCATTGGAACCGACCAGATGATGATTCACGGGGAAACGATGTACACGCGCTACCAATTCAATGGGGACCTGTATGCCAAGAGGGACCATCGATACTCGGCTGGAGAGCCCTGAGGCCCAGTGAGAGTGGGGGGACTGGGTCTGTGCGGGCTCACTGTTCGTCCAAACAGAATAGTGATGTTCTGATTATCCGTTGAACTGAAATGAATGGCGCACGTCTGAACCGGTGAACCCCAAAGGAGGCCACCATGGCTCGCTTCGTCACCGTCATCTTTCTAGCCCTCATCGCCGCCGCTCCTGCACTCGCCTGTGGACCGTACGGCTCCTTCATGCCTTCCGTCACCGCGCAGGATTCCGACAAGGGGTTGGTCGCTGAGGCATGGGGCAGCACAGTCTTCGTGTCGGACGGCATCACGACCACGACGGTGGACGTGGAGACGGCGGACATTGCATCCATGGAGTTCAACAAGAAGGGGGCGCTGGTTGTCCATGCGGTCGACGGCGAAACGACCCGGAGCATCACCTACGCGTGGTCCAAGTAGCGCCGCTTGCAAGGCACAACGACCTGAATGACGGGGGCAACGGCGGACCCAACGCCAAATGGGCTATTCTCCGGCCCCGGAGACTCTATGCGCATTCTCATCGCACTCGCCGTCCTACTGCCAGCCTGTGCGAACGGACTGCGTCCTATCGACCCGGACACCGGGAGCGGAACCGACATCACCTCGGACACCGACGATGGAACCGACTCTGACGCGGGGACCGACCCGGACGGTGACACAGACTCCGATACCTTTGGTGGCGGTGGAAACGACGGCGACTGCCAGCTGCCTGTGGCCGGCTACCGCGACAACGATGGGTGCTTCGACTTTGGTGACTTCCGCTCCTCAGACGCGTCGGGCACGTGGGGCTACCACATCGCAGACGACTACTGCGCATCCGCCGGAACCGAGGTGGTTGCCTTCGCGGATGGCACGATTCGCTCCAACGCCACACGAGGCACGGTTGCGAACAACTGGGGGCCCATCGTCATTGCCGAGCACTCGCTCTCCGACGGGACGGTGGTGTGCGCCATCTACGGACACGTGGACGGCGACTCGAACCTCACCGCCGGAACCGCGGTCTCCCGAGGGGACCGCATCGGCAGCATTCATGACGGCACCACCGTGCTGTCTTCTTGGGCCAACCACATCCACTTTGGCCTGCGCATGGGCGCCTGCGACGACATCCTGCCGTGCTCAGATGCTGCCGGCGCCTGCGCTACGCGTGGCTACGCCCCAGCGCCACCGTTCTCGCCGTACGTCGACCCAGTGGCCTTCGTTTTGGACGACTGCCAGGCTCCAGGCACGTGCCCCAGCGGCAACGGTGACTACTGCGGCGACACCGGACTGGGCCAGATTGCCGACCATCTGTACGCCTGCAGCTTCGGCGCGTACACCGACCTTGGTGCGTGCGTGGGGGGCTGCGAAGTTGCTGCTCCTGGGTTTGATGACACCTGCCAAGATGGCATTGGAGACTGCCCAGCTGGCAATGGTGACTACTGCGGAATCCCAACGCTGGGCCACAACGCAAACCACCTGTACGACTGCACCAACGGCACGTGGACCGACCTGGGAGACTGCGCCAACGGCTGTGTCTCAGAAGCGCCGGGCATCGACGACACCTGTGCGGACGACGTCGCAACCTGCCCCAGCGGCAATGGCGACTACTGCGGAAGTGCCGCACGCGGGCAGAACACGAGCCACCTGTATGCCTGTTCCAACGCGAACTGGAGCGACCTGGGCAACTGTGACTACGGCTGCGACACGGCGCCGCCAGGACAGCCGGACACATGTGCAGCACCTCCCGCTTCATGCCCGAGCGGCAATGGGAACTACTGCGGAAGCGCATCTCTGGGCCAGAACACGACCCACCTGTATAGCTGCTCGAACGGCAACTACACCGATATCGGAACCTGCGGTGCTGGCTGTACTATCGCCAGTGCCGGAACGAATGACTACTGCGCGACAGTGGCGTGTCCGAGCGGAAACGGTCTGTACTGCGGTGCAACCAGCCGAAGCCAGAACACCAACCACTTGTACAACTGTACGAACGGCTCGTGGTCGGACCAAGGCAACTGCACGAACGGCTGCGCGACGGCCGCTCCTGGGTTCAACGATTACTGCAACTAGGGTAGAGAATCCCTGGGTTCAGAGCTGGTTGGTTCACCAAACATGTCTCTCTGGCTGGTGCTCGCCGGTGGCCCGAGAGGTGTTCGTGCTCGCAGTTGCGCTGGTCGGTCGGGCGTTCGTCTCCCAGCACTATCGAACGAAGAGCTGATACCGCTGGTCGAGGGCGACTCCGGCCACCGGCTGGAGAGCTACGGCGTACCGTCGCGCCCCCGTACCCTGAGCGCTGTCAGTGATGAGGTGGGTCTCTCCGGTAGCGTAGGTGTAGGACACTGGCGGCGAGAGTGAATTCGGGATGTCCGACTGATTAATGTTGAAGGCGCCGCGCAGGTCTCCGTTGCTGAACCGGTTGTCGCTGGTTCCACCGGAGAGCAGAGCAAAGGATGTCCGGCTCCCACCGGTCCAGAGTGCAACGCCAGGCCATAGCGGATCCACGGTGTCGAGGAAGTCGTTGACGGTGCCGCTTGAGAAGGTGCTGGTGCTGAACACCGGCACGCTGTGGTCCTCGTCCACCATGTATGACTCGGTGAATGGGACCGTATAGAAGTACGGCGGTAGGAAGTTGTCGTCCGCAAGGGTGCCGAAGGTGGACCGGTTCTCAAAGACATCTTCGCTGTCGTACTGGGTGCAGCCGACGGCGTTGACCTGGTAGATCAGGGTCCAACCGCCGCCATCCGTGGTCATGTCACAGTAGGCATCGAACGCATCACCACTGCCTGTACCGTCCGGATCGATGGAGTACAGGTGGTCTCCAGTTGCCGCTCCGGAGTCAAAGATGGCCTTGCAGCTGGGAAGGGCTGTACAGCCTTGCTCTGGGTAGGTCTCGCCGCTTGGGATGGAGGTGTTGTCCGCCAGGACAGTGGCTGCGCACAGCTCGCCCCCGCGCTCAATGACGGCACCCAAGCCGACGGTGGCTCCCGCTCCTACAACCGCGTTCGCCTGGACCGTTCCATGTACGGTAGCGCCGGCCTCGATTCGGGCGCCGCGTCCAATGCGCGCTGTGGCCTCAATGCGGGCGCCTTGTAGAAGGGTGGCTTGCTTGCGAACGCGTGCGCCGAGCTCTACGCGGACATCGGATTCGATAGTGCCGTCCGGGCCTACGATGCCGTTAATGACGCTGCCTTGTCCTGAAGACACAGCGTTGGCGATGGTGGTCGAGCGGGCCACGATGGCATTGGAACCCAGTGACGCGTAGTCGCCCACTTGTACGAGGTTTCCAACAATCGCGTTGGCACCCAAGGTCACGTCATGACCGAGCTGTGCGGCGTAGCCGACCGAGACGTCAGTCAGGGTGGTGAGGTCCGCGCCGGCGGTCGACGAGCGGCCGATGAACGTGTCGGCACCCAGAATGTGGTCTACGCCGAGTGTTGCTTGCCGGGCAACGACAACACCTGTTGCGACAGGCAGGGGATTGCTCGCGTGGTTGAGACGTCCGCCAAGGGTCGCGCGTGGTGCGACGATGACGTCTGCACTGAAGGAGACCTCAGGACCGATGCTCGCGGTGTTGTCTACGCAGGTCGTGCCGACTTCGTAGGCGTCATTGCAGCCGTTGTCGTTGAGGTCTTCGGCCCAAGCGGATGGGGCGATGGCCAATCCAATACACAGTGATGTCAGTCGCACTTGTTCTCCCCATGGCGACGACCGTATCATAACTTCTCACTACCTTCCCGACTGTCCTCGGGTGGCTTGGATGACCGGGACCGACATCCTGTCTGGGACCCGTCTTAGGAAGGCCTACCGAAGCCAGAAGGCAGCAGTATCCCCCGTGTTTCCAGAGTTGGCTGTGAGCCCCGAGTACACACCGGGCGTGCTGTTGCTTGACTTCCAGGTCGTCAGACCGCCGGCTACGTAGTCGCCATGGTAGGACGGCGCTCCGTTGTGACTGTTCCCAATCCACAGGCGGGGACCTGTCCAGGGCGAGCTCCACTGTTGGTAGTTTGTCTGGACTGCCTCCGTCCAGATGACGTCTGTCACGGTGTCTCGACAGGTGATTGGCGCGGGTACTTGGTTCTGGTTTCCGGGGTTCTGCCACTTTCCGCGAACCGCACTGGTGATGTCGCAGGCGGACTCGGTTGCCCAGCTGTCAGCTGTGCCGACGGCGGCGGTCGTCGCGGGTTCGGACATCCGAAAGCTGCTCGCTGTTTGGAGGAGGCCTGACGCATCTATCTTGTAGGAACCAACAGCTCTATTCCCCCTGACGACAGAAGAGAAGATGGACGAATACTGCTGGTTGTACCCCTCCGAGTCCGTGTTCACTCAGGCGATCTGAGTCCACCCGCCGCCGTCTGTAGTCATGTCACAGTAGGCGGTGAAGGAGTCGCTGGGGTCTCCACCATTGGGGTCAATCCAGTAGTCTCCGGATCCAGACGACGGTGTTCCGGTGAGGATTTCCACACAGCTTAGGCCTGGGTCGAGAGAGGTCAGCCCGCCGCCGCATCCGGTGGACGGATAGGTCTCTCCACTCTCGATCAGACCGTCGTCTGCCAGCACGTTGGCTGCGCACAACTGGCCTCCGCGCTCAATGACCGCGCCCGCTCCAACAGTGGCTCCTTCTCCGACGACGGCGTTCGCCTGGACCGTTCCATGTACGGTCGCGCCGGCTTCAATGCGTGCACCGCGTCCAATGCGTGCGGTGGCCTCAATGCGGGCGCCTTCGAGAAGGGTTGCTTGCTTGCGAACGCGTGCGCCGAATTCTACGCGGACATCGGCTTCGATAGTGCCGTCCGGGCCTACGATGCCGTTAATGACGCTGCCTTGTCCGGAAGACGCAGCGTTGGCGATGGTGGTCGAGCGGGCCACGATGGCATTGGAGCCCAGTGACGCGTAGTCGCCCACGTGTACAAGGTTTCCAACAATCGCGTTGGCTCCCAAAGTCACGTCATGACCGAGCTGTGCGGCGTAGCCGACCGACACGTCAGTCAGAGTGGTGAGGTCCGCGCCAGCGGTGGACGAGCGGCCGATGAAGGTGTCAGCACCCAGAACATGGTCAACGCCGACTGTCGCACTCCGGGCAACGACAACACCGGTTGCGATGGGGAGCGGGTTGCTCGCGTGGTTGAGGCGTCCGCCAAGAGTGGCGCGTGGTGCGACGATGACGTCTGCGCTGAAGGAGACCTCAGGCCCGATGCTCGCGCTGTTGTCGACGCAGGTGGTTCCGACTTCGTAGGCGTCGATGCAGCCGTTGTCGTTGAGGTCTTCGGCCCAAGCGGAAGGGGCCACGGCCAATAGAATACACAGTGAAGTTAGTCGCATAGAATCTCCCCGTCGACCCAGACTATCACGACTCACTCCACTACCAATGGCAAGAGACTAGCGGAACGCCATCCAGAGGTGTCCGTTGTCATAGGACGGAGCAAAGATGTTTCCGCCGTCGTTTTCCCACACCGAGTAGGTGCTCCACGCTGCGTTGACGCGGGTCCGCGGACCTGCCGCCACACGATTCGTGCTGGTCTCCGGCTCCGGGTTGAATCCATCGGGTCCGAGGCTCCAGATCACGTATCCTGCGGGATATCCTCGTATGTGGTCGACTCGAAGTCCCAGCCGAGCAGGGTCTCGGTGGCTGCGCTACGCAGCTCCGCCGAGTACACGTGGCGGTATTGGTGGTCTGCGAGCGTGCCGCGGCCCACGAACGCTTGGCGCAGCGGGTTGTATTGCGCCATGAAGCCGGTGTTGCTGTAGTAGGCTCCCGAGCCCCATCGCTTCATGATGGTCCATCCGCCCTGCGTGTCCATGTCGCACTCGGCTGGTTCTCGTAGATGGACGCTCCGCGAACCGGTCTGCGCGATTGGCGTGTTCCATATCCGCTGTCTCGGCGGGGCACGCCTCGCCCCCAAGAGGGGTGTCCAACGATGCGCTACGGATAGGTGATTCCAACGCCCTTCGCTCCGTACCGCGGGCGGCTGACTTGCGTGGGAAGAGCCGCGAACAGGTCGCGAGCGCTGATTCTGCAGGGGCTGACAGCGCTGTGGCGCCCAACGCCGTTCCGAATCGGGCACGGGCCCAGCCCGAGTCGCACGTGACCGGACCAACAGCGTTGTGCTGCGGCTCAAGCGGAACCAGCGAGGCTGTCAGGCGAGGCTGTCAGGCGAGGCTGTCAGGCGGGGCTGTCAGGCGGGGCTCGGGCGGCCGAGGCGGCGAGGCCGTCCAGGATACGCAACGTGGTCCTGGACGAGCACTACCCGAATAGAGCCATCGCCCCATTGCGGTGAGCTGGGTTCGCGCATAGGTGACCTGCATGGCAGATAAACAACGCTCACCTCAGTCGCAGACCGACCTCGCAAGCGGTCTTGAGCGGCACGCAGACATGGCGCTGTCTGCCGCAACACTTCCCGCACTCATGGGCAATGCGTTCTTTGCCGAGCTGGTGTCCCGGGCGGGCGTAGATGCGCTCGCCGCCGCCACAACCGAGCAGATCCAGATGGGATTCGGCTCCGTGTTGGGCAGCGGTGCAGCTCGGGCAGATCGAAGGGCAGATGACACCGCGCGCAGCATTGGCGGCGGCCTATGGGACGTGGGTTGGGGGGAGCGTCGTGAACAAGATGAGTTCGGCCCAGGGAACCCAGACAAGGACATGTTCTTCGACCCCGGCGCAGGGGAACGGCCAGAGATTGACCATGACCACGGCTTTCTAGATGACGGGAACGGTGGCATTGACGAGTCCTTGAAAGAGGAGCCGGGTGTCTCGGACTACACACTGTTGGCTGCCTGCGTTGCTGCCGTAGAGAGCGCTGAGTTGCTGCGACCGGACCTAGTGGACGCAACCGCTGCTGTTCGGCACTACCTAGATGGCGGTGGTGCCCAGCGTGACCCACAACTGGAGCGGTTCTTCGCGCAAGACAACGCCGGTGCGGTGATCTTGAAGAGCGTGCTTGATGACGCCACGATTGGCGCGCAGGAAGTGCATGGCGCGGCAATGTACAAAGACCCGGACAACCCAGACTTCTCCGCCATGAGCCTCCAGATGCACGCTTGGAAACCGGTTGTGGTCGGCTCGGATGCCCGATTCCCGTACCCGGCCACCGAGAACTGGCAGAAGGCGATTGGCGGCTTCTCCATCTGGGCCACGGGAAACATCTCCGCCTCCGTGGACGAAGCCAAGGGCATGCGCACCATTGACATGGAGATTCACATCGAGATGGAGGACATGTACAACTTCAATCCCGGTCAGAACGACATCTCCACCGGCGTGCCAGACGCGGTGTTCGGCCGCCTACAGGTTGTTGGATTGGGCCACGAGTTCAAGCAATTAGGTTCAGCGGACCGTCAGATCTCGATCACCCGTGCAATCCGCGGACCCGGCGAGTGTGACCCCGACCGACCGGACACCATTGGCGGTGGTGACGGCCCAGCGCGCGGCCCGGACGGCGCGCGCCCCTACCCACACACATGATGGCCTTACTGCTCGCACTGGGAGGATGTGGCGGTCCAAGTCCGTCCACACCGGTTGAGCCAGCCCTCAGCACAGTGGAAGCGTCTGTGGAACCAGAACAGATTGCGGCGTCATTGCAGCTTCCGAGTGGGACTACCCACCAGCGAGCGGCGGACCATCACGACACAGTCTACGTGCTTGCCCGCTGGTCGGAAGAGTCATGGCCTGCCGCCGAAGCTGAGCTTGGTCGGTCGCGGGACCGATACGCATACTCGGAGCGTCCAATGCGTGCGATACCCGACGATGTCGTGACTGCGCTATTCCCAGACGGGCACGAGTACGGAGACCCGCTAAACAGAGCGGCCTTCCCCCATCTACTGCGCACAGACTGGCCGGTTCGCAATGTGCAGTGGGCCCTAGTTCTGCCGGACCGCGCTGTGCTTGTGCGCGTGGACGTTGGTGAGGTTCGGTAGCGATTCCCGTGGCCAACCCGGGCCGGCACCGCTGTATCGACCACAACGGATAGGTGATTCCAACGCCCTTTGCTCCGGACCGCGGGCGGCTGACTTGCGTGGGAAGAGCCGCGAACAGGTCGCCAGCGCCGATTCTGCCCGAGCTGACAGCGCTGTGGCGCCCTATGCCCCTCCGAATCGGGCACGGGCCCAGCCCAAGTCGCACGTGACCGGACCAACAGCGTTGTGCTGCGGCTCAAGCGGAACCAGCGAGGCTGTCAGGCGGGGCTCGGGCGGCCGAGGTGTCCAGGCCGTCCAGGACAGGTACCTCGCAACTCGTGGTGTTGAGTTGTTCGATAGGGGTGCCCGGTGCGTAGGGTCCGACGCGGGCGGAGTCGGCACAACCTCCCGCCGCCATGCAGAGCGACCTGGGAGCACGCCGTGGGTTTGGACGATGCGCGCACGCGGTGGAAGAACCAGCGCCGCCAGACGTTCCACGAGCTCGAGCGGTGTGAACGGGACTCCTGCAGTGCCATCCGCCCACAGGCGCTTGAAGATCACCCGGATTAGTCCGGCCGAAGTCTCCTCCAGCCGGTTGCGAGCGAGAGCGGGACGGGCCAAATACCGGCACAGGCGCTCGCGGTCTCCAGCATCCCGCCCGCCGACCGCGATGCCGCCGTGCAGCGTGTACCCGCCCCACGTGGCGCACGGGGGAGGCAGCGCGTACGTGCGACCCCGATGCACCTGGAATCGACGCGCGCGTCGCCCACCCGAGACCGCCGACCGCCCCTCGACCGACGCCGCCTGCATCAGCAGCAGACGGGGTATGTCAACCTGAAACGATTTGCTGTACGGTGTGCCTCATTTGGAGGGCATCTTGACTGGAACGACGATCATACTTGTAGTCATCACCGTGTTGTCGGTTGTTGCTGTGATTGCTGCTGTAGCAGTGGCGTCCACACTAGTGATGAAGGCAAAGCGCAGTGCGTCTGACGCTCTGGAGCGTCTTGGCGACATCCCGAATGTGGAGGAGGAGACTGAGCGGCTGCTGGTGCAGCAACGTGCAGCCAAGGCCTCGCTCGCAAAGGCAGAGACCGACGTCGGACAGGCCATTCAATTGCTAGAGTCGCTGAGGAAAGATGCTGGCATTGCGAGTGATGTATCGGACATGCAGGAGTTCGGTCTTTACCAGCCGAAGTTCGAGTGGGATGACCCGGAGCGCTTCAAAGAGGCCATCAAGAGCGTTCGTGCTCGACAGAAGGATATGATCAAGGACGGAGAAGCGGCTACCTGCAGCGTAGAGTGGACAATTGAAGGCAGCGCTGCCAAAGGACGGGCCGCAACAAAGCAGCGCTTAAAACTACTTTTGCGAGCATTTAATGGTGAGTGCGCTGCGGTAATCGCGGCAGCGCGGCCGACGAATGAGGACCGGCTTCTCGAGCGTATCACCAAGGCTCATACCGCCATCAATCGACTTGCGACCCAGCACAAGTCAGAGATTTCGGACCAGTACATGATGCTCAAAATGCGTGAGTTGTCCTTGGTCGTTGGAGAAAAACATCGGAAGCAAGAGGTCAGGGAAGAGCAACAACGCATCAAGGCCCAGATGAGGGAAGAAGAGCGGGAGCAAAAGGCCTTGGAGAGCGAACGCAAGGCGGCTGAAAGGGAAGAGAAACAGCAAAACACTGCTCTCAACAAAGCACTGAAGGAGCTTGGTAAAGCGCATTCAGAGCAGAGAACATCGCTATTGGCGACAATTGCGCTTCTCGAGAACAAGGTTGCGGGAGCGAAAGAGCGAGTCCGTCGCGTGTCAATGGCCGAGAAGACACGAGCGGGCCACGTTTATGTCATCTCAAACGCAGGGTCCTTCGGCGGCGAGGTGTTTAAGGTCGGCATGACGCGGCGGATTGACCCGCTCGAGCGTGTCCGAGAACTAGGCGACGCATCTGTTCCGTTTCGATACGATGTCCATGCGATGGTGTACGCCGACAATGCGCCTGGCATGGAGAATGAAATGCACCGGCGAATGGAATCCACCCGTATGAACCTCGTGAATCGAAGACGGGAGTTTTTCCGTATCTCGCTCGACGAGATTGAAGGGCATGTGCACGCCGTGCTCGGTGCTGATGCCGAGTTCATCCGTTTGATGCCGGCCCCAGAATATCGAGAGTCCTTGGCCATGCAAGCGAAGCGGGAGGGGGAACGGCTCGGAGTCAAGCCGGCAGCTCCAGCAGACCGAGTGGTAGAAGATGCTCGTTCACGGTTCGATGCTCTCCGGCAGAGTTGGCATCCGGACGAGGCGACTTCTAAGTGAGCTGAGGCGGCGTCAGGGAACGCACCATCGCCCATTTGTGTGGTGGCTTTTTGGAGCGTCGCTTTCGGTATTGCAGCGGTTGTTTTGACGGCCGTTTCGGATGTCAGAGCAGCTGTAGAGTTCAGGACATGGGGCGCTTGGGGCCAATGCTGCATCACCGGCTAGCTGTGGTAGCTCTCTCCGTCCGCTCCAGTGGGAAGCCCTCGAAGCGATCGATACGTCGAGAACTCGGCCATGCCAATGTCCGCAGCTATGTCTTTGACGCGTTCTCCGAGCTCGAAGCGGTGCACGGCGTGCGCTCGACGGATGCCCGATAGTCGAACATCGGCAATGCCAGCACACTCCGCAGCAGCGCTAAGCGCACGACGGAGTACCTTCTCTGCCAAGGCGGGTGTCCGCACCCCCCGGAGCAGGTGCTCGTGGCCTGCGCAGTCACGGGCGAGGATGGAGAGGCGTGTTGGTAGGTCGGCTGCTAGACGAACTAGCCGGTTTCCCACGAAGATAGAGTGGTCGCTCAGGTCGTCACACCGGAGCGCTATGAGTTGGTCCACTGTGCAGCCTGTTTCCCAGACCAGCCCAATGGCCGCATAGTTGCGGTCTCGATGGGGACCGGAGAACATGGCATAGGCGTATCGCTTGCTTTGGCGTTGTCTCGGCATGGCTCATTTGGTGCTTGAGCGAGACACGCTTGGGCAGGTCGTCGAGAATGGCATCGGGCAAACGACCTTCCGAAACTAGCCAGCGTACGAAGGACGAAACTGCGACGAGTCTTTGGTTGACCGTGGCGGGTTTGTAGTCCTCGACCAGCAGCGCCTTGAATGTCTGGAGGTCGGCGCTGGTGATGGGTCGAGGGAATGGCTCTAGTGGGGCCATCGATTCGAACAGGACTTCGGCAGCGCGGCGGTAGGAGCGGCGCGTCCTGGCGTTGGGAATGGTCTGCACCCAGTCTTCGGCCACCGCGAGGAGCATGTCGTTGGCTTGTCGCATCAGCCTACTGCTTTAGTCGCGTGAAGGCCGTTACGCGCCTGGGCTTGCGCTCCTGAACCGCTGATGAAGACGCGCGTGAAACCTCCGGGAGCGGGAGTGTCATCGATCGTGCTGGTCGATGCAATCAGGCTGGCGGCTTGACATGCGTTCTCTGGCGTAAACCATCCGCTCGCTGACACGCAGGGGGCCGAGTTGCCGACATTCCTTCACCAACCGATTGTGACTGGTGTGGAGGTCAAGGACCTTGTGACGCGAAGTGTTCGTGAGCGACAGCATCTGGAGTACAAGCGGGACTTCTGGGTTCCTCAGCAGATGGCAAATGGCGAGGCGCGCGACAAGAAGGTCGTTGAGTTGTGTAAGGACGTCGCTGCGATGTTGAACGCTGAGGGTGGCGACATCATCGTTGGGATTGAGGAAGACGACGATGACTGCGCCAAATGTTGGTACGGCTTGGGAAGCCTGGACACCGATGGGGCTATCTCCACATTGCAAAGCTCGCTGAACAGCCGGTTGTCGCCCCGCCAGAGCGCGAATTCTGTGACCTGTATTCCTGTCGAACATGAGGGAAAGTGGGCGCTGGTCGTGTCAGTGGCGCCCTTTGCGCACGGACTGGTGAGTGTCTCCGTCGGTGGGGCGAATGCAAGGCATTCGCGGGTGTCGCATTTGTTTCCGGTTCGCGATGGTGATGAAACACGATTTCTTTCGGTTGAGGAGGCTGCGCGGTCTATGGATGTGCGATTGAGAACGCTCCAGTTGGAGGCCGCAGCTCTGTTCGGTCGACCTGCTCGGCAACTCGATGTGTGGTTGGATTCTGAATTCAATGTGTGGTCCACAGGTGGCTCAGGACCCTGGGGTCGCCCGCTTGATGGCAAGGCTGACGGCACTTTGACTCGCTTAGATGAGACAACTCTTCAGTTGGTTTTCCACAGAGGCGCTACTGTTCGGCGCCAAGTCGAGCAAATGAATGAGTTCGTAGCCTACAAGCATAGCCGTAAGTTTGATTGGGACCACCTCATCACTCATTTGACGCCTGGCGCGCGAAAGGCGAACCCGGAACCCGACATGCCCGGGGGAAGCGCTTGGACGCTATCTATCCCGATGACATTTGTTCGTGCGCTTTGGCGGCCTGCCTCTGCTGACACAGAGGTTCGTTTGGCGTTGACCGCAGACGTCGTTTGGGACGGAGCCAAGTTGCGATTGTCTGTGTAGCGGACCGGTGCGGCCGAACTCAAGCGACCATGATGGCCTGCACCATCCTATCGCCTGACCTGTTGGCGAAGCCGATGGGAACAAGTTCGCGGCCTACAGCTTGCCGAGGATGCCATCAGGTAATTCCTCATTGCACACCAGGCCGCCGTCCATCATGGCGAGCAGCCCTGATACGAGGTCGACAATACCTGCTCTGAAGAATGCAGAATACTCTGTGCCGTCGTTCGCTTGTGCATCCTCAAGGATGCCGACGACAGTTTCGAATCCGTTCCACCATTCACCGGACGCTCCCTCACGGCCATGGATGAGGTCTGCCTTCAGGGCGCTCATTGTCCGACATGCAGCCCGCATGTCTGCGACGCGGCGTCCGCCTCTGAGTCTGTTCGCTCCCCCAGTAGTAGGGCGTTGCAGGGCTGCGGCCCTATTGAGGAGGATGGTCTCCCGCGGAAGCACCTCATCCGGATTCGCCACGACCGGTGCATTAGCTTCGACTAGGCTTTCGCCAAGCGAGAAATCCCTGTCGACCGAGATAGCTGACAGCTTTTCGTCCAAATCATCCATGACATCTGCAAATTCACCAGCGAGCCACTCGTTCGTTTCTGCGTCCTTGTCCTTAAACTTGCGGATGTTCTTCTCGATGGCCTCAGACTCTAGCCGGAGAGCCTTGAACGCCAGGCGGGCTCTTGGGTTTTCCTCTGATTCGACGTACGCAATACAGGCGTTGGTGATCTCAATCACCTCGTCCATTATCGCTTCGACTTTGGTCAGATTTGGGTCGACCGGGTCCGCGCTTCCGGACAGGTCATCGGACAGCTCTTCGCTCTGTAGTGTGCGAGCGAGCAGCTCATCCGAAGGGGCTTCCTTGAATTCTTCCTCCGAGAACTTCCTCGCTCCGCGGTCGCTGACATCACTACTCATGCTGTTCTCCCTGTTTTTCCGGCAGGACAGTACATGAATTGCGTGCGCTCAGGTGGATGCATCTACCTGTTTGGATACGATGGTTCAATGACTCATGATGATGAGCCTCTAGACCCGCCTCCGGCGCTGCACGACACAGAAGCATGGTGCACCGACGAGATGACGGCTAGGTTTCCTGGTGAGTCCGACCATGACTGGATGATGCGCATGCTGGTGACGGCCGACGACCATGGCGACGGATAGGTGATTCCAACGCCCATCGCGTCGTACCGCGGGCGGCCGACTTGCATAGCGTGGGCCGCGAATAGGTCGCCGTCGCCGATTCTGCTCGGGGCGCACAGCGCTATGGCGCCCTAGGCCACTCCGAATCGCGGGCACAAGCCTAG
>OJBS01000020.1_pt1 | contig 162440 bp, 146 predicted proteins | sample 1590941 | NCBI WGS metagenome assembly OJBS01 (sample SAMN05416785, study PRJEB24817) | seawater metagenome | isolation source: Sea water | place: Canada:Atlantic | collected 2013-11 | reverse complement strand
ACGGGAGGACTTCCACCTCCAGGAGTGCGCCCGTGCCGGGCGCACCAAAAAAGCCGCACCGGTTACCCGGTGCGGCAAAACTGAAGTCAGTGACCGGGTACCGGCTCAGTCGCTGGCCGGGCTTTCCTTCATGGCCGCATTCATGCGGCGACGCAGAAGCGGACCAACCACGTAAGGCAATACCAGGCTCAGGCCGGCAACCAGCCAGAAGCACTTCGCCAGAGTACTCGCCCAAAGGATTCCCCAATCACCATCCGATAACACCAACGCGTGCCCCAGATTCTTCTCCATCTCCGGCCCCAGCAGCAACCCGAGGATAATCGGTACCACCGGAATCTCCAGTTTGCGCAGGAAATAACCCGCCACACCAAACGCCACCATGAAATACAGGTCGAAGGCGCTGTTGCTGATGGAATAGATGCCCACGAAGGCAACCATGGTCACAATGGGCAGCAGGTACATGGGCGGCACCGACAGCAGGCGCACGAAGAAACCGACCAACGGAATGTTGAGTACCAGCAGCAGCACGTTGCCAATCAGCAGGGCGGCAATGACGCCCCAGACAATATCGGCGTTCTGGGTAAACATCAGCGGGCCTGGCGTGATATTCAATGAAATCAGCATCGCCAACAGCACAGCGGTGGTACCGCTACCTGGCACGCCCAGGGTCAACATGGGTACGAGCGCGCCCGATGAGGCTCCGTTGTTGCCCGCCTCAGGCGCCACCACACCCCGGATATCGCCCTCGCCGAACGTGCCCTTCTTGCCTATCACGCTCTTTTCGAGGGTGTAGCTGATAAAACTGCCCAGGGACGCACCGGCGCCCGGAAGCACGCCGGAAATAAATCCAAGCACGCCGCCACGCAACTGGGTGGGAACCGTGGAGACCAACTCCTTGAAGGTAAGCGTCAGCTTGCCCACGTTCATCTTCTTGCGACCGCCGCCCATGCGCGATTCGACAAAAAAGAGCAGTTCCGAGATGGCGAAAAGACCAACAATCGCGAGGATGAAATCGATCCCCTCATACAGCTCCAGTACACCGAAGGTGTAGCGCTGGGTGCCGGTGGAGATATCGATGCCCACGGTGGAGATCATGATCCCCAGGGTCGCGGCAATCACCGTCTTCATCGGGTTCTTGCCGGTTATACCACCCAGGGTGGCGAAGGCCAGCAGGAACAGCGCGAAATACTCCGCCGGGCCGAAACTCAAGGCAAACCTCGCCAACACCGGAGCCAGCATGATTAGCCCGATGGTGCCGATCAGCCCACCCGCAAATGACGCAATGGCCGAGATCGCCAGTGCATCGGCCGCCCTCCCCTTTTGGGCCATGGGGTAGCCATCCAGGCAGGTCATCATCGCCGGTTCGTCACCGGGAATATTGAGCAGGATGGAGGAAATACGACCGCCATACATCGCGCCGGCGTAAACCGATGTCAGCAGGATCATGGCAGTTTCCGGCGGCAAGCCAAGGGTAAACGCCAACGGGATAAGGATCGCCACACCGTTTGCCGGCCCCAGGCCGGGCAAACAACCAATCAGGGTGCCCACGAAAGCGCCGAAGAGCGCAAACATCAGGTTGTACGGTGTCAGGGCAACCGCAAACCCCTCCATCAGAAAACCGAGCGTTTCCATCAGTTCACCTCCAGGATGCCAGCGGGCAAGCTCAACGCCAGGCCATAGTTGAACAGGACGAACACCACCACGGCGCTGATCAGGCCCGTTAAAAAGGCATTCCTGGCGGGCGCGCCCATGCGCCAGCTAAGGGTGCCAACCGCCAGGGTTGTCGAGATGACAAACCCCAGGGGCTCAAGCAGCATCGCGTAGACCACCAGCACAACCAGCGACACCACCAGCTCAACTGCGGACCGGCCCAGCGGCCATTGGGCGTCGGGGTCCGGCTTGACCATCAGATAGATGCTGCCGGCAACCAGAACCACCGCAAGGATGGTTGGAAAGGTTTCCGGCCCAACGGTTTCGGCGCCGCCAAACGGCTCGGGCCACTGCTGTGCAACCCAGCCGTAAGCCACCGCCAGAACCATCAGGCCCAGGCCAAGAAGCCGATCACCCAGGCCTATCATTTCAGCAGTCCTATTTCGCGGGACAGGTTCTCGATGTCCTGTACCTGTTGCTCGACAAAGCTGTCGAACTCATCTGCAGGCGGATGGAACGGAATGAGACCATTGGCCTTCATCACCTTTTTCCACTCCTCACTGGCATACAGGGTATCGACGGTCTCGACCCAAAACGCCTTGGACTCACTGGACGCGCCCTTGGGCATGTAAAAGCCACGCCAGTTCGGGCCGACCGAATCAACGCCCTGCTCCCTGGCGGTCGGTATGTCGGCAAAATCTCCCGGCAGCCGCTCATCGGCAAGAACGGCCAGCACACGCAGGTCTCCCGATGACAGGAAACCGGTCACTTCGGAGATATCACCAGTGAAGGCATCGACCTGACCACCGACCACCTGGGTCATGGCCTCACCACCGTTATTGTAGGAAAGGTACGGAATGGCGGGCAGTCGATCGGCGCCGGCGGCCTTCGCGGTGATCAGCACCTTCAGATGATCCCATCCGCCCCGGGCACTGCCGCCCGCGAACTTGACCGATTTCGGGTTCTGCTTGATGGCATCGAGCAGTTGATTCAGGTTCTCATACTGTGAGTCCTTGCCTACGGCAATGACGCCGTAATCCGCGCCCAGTGCGCCAATCCAGGTCACCATATCGGCATCCAGCCCAGGGAACTGTTTCTGGGCGAGACGGGTGGTGGTTGCCGTTGATGCGGCGACGATCAGCTTGTCATCTTCGGCACGTTTGCTGACCGTGTGAGCATAGGCAACACCGCCGCCAGCACCGGCCATATTGATGGTCTGCACGGTGCCATCAACCAGGCCAAGGTCCCTCATCACATTACCGGCGCTGCGACAGGTAAAGTCCCAGCCGCCACCCGGGTCTGACGGGGCGATGCATTCCACTTTTCCGGAGGGTTGCCATGCGAGGGCCGAAAAACTGAGTGTGGCTATAGCCACGAATAAAAAACATTGTTTAGCAAGCATCTTATAACCTCTGATTTGTTGTTGTGTCCCTCGACGATGATCGCGTTCCGAGGTGGCATTTTACGTTGCCACTAATGGCGATAAAGGAGGACTCAACTGGCAGTGTAAGTAAATAAATAGCTTTCCCGAAGTTTGTGGGCGTAAAGCTTTTTTACACCTTAAAACACGTTCTGATCATAATGTTCACATAAAATTCTTACTGCCTGGGAATATTTCCCTGATCGTGGTTTTTATGACCAAAAAGCTCTAAATAGAAAAAAAGAACCTTATCTTTTAAAGATTAATTGAATATGAAGTTATGCGTTAGTCTGACAGCGTTGTCGCGACAGCAACTGATACTCTGAATAATTACAAAAGAGGCTTTACGACTATGAAAACAACTACCACCGGAGCTGCATTCACTCTTTTCGCTGCATTAACCAGTACTACTGTACTTGCAGCTCCTGATGAGCAAAAATTAGAAAAACAAATGTATGACCTTAAACAAGAACTCGACGACCTGAAAAAATCAAAAATTTTTGATCTCGAGTTTGGCGGGCGAATCCAGGCAGATTTCAACTACTTTCAAGGCGCTTACAATGCCGACAGGGCTGGTGATCCAGGCAGTGATTTTTTTCCTCGTCGCATTCGTACTTATGTAGAGAGCGTGCACGGTGACTGGGACCACAAAATACTACTCGACTTCGCTGATGGTGGTGGCGAGATTGTTCTGGCGCGAGTGCGTTACAAAGGTTTTGGCAATGGCCTGAAAGTACAGGCTGGTAAGCTTTGGGAAGAAATTTCACTAAACGGACGAACCAGCAGCAAACATATTGCTACTATATCACGTAGTTCGTTGGCAAATACCATGGCGCCATATTTTTCATGGGGCGCATCAGCCAACCAATACCTCGAAGACTCAGGCATTCGTTATGCGGTTGGAGTTTATAGAAACGAAGCTTTCGGTGCCGTTGGCCAGAATGTCGATGCCAATGGCGTTGACAATGGCGTTTTGGCGCTCGCATTAACAGGCCGACTCACTTGGCAAAAAGATTTGCAAGACGGCGTTTTGCACCTCGGTGGCTGGTATTCAAACCGTGATATGGGAGGCCGGAATTTAGGAGCACGCTTCGCACGTGGAGAAGTACGTAACACCAACACCCGTTTGGTGGACTATGTCGCAGGGGGAAGCCCGGTAGCGCTGAACAGCCTGCAACAGGCCGGCTTAGAGGCTGCATATCAGTTTAGAGGACTGACCGTAGAGGCAGAGTATGCAGCCCGTGAATTAAACGCCGTAAACCAAGCCTCACCGCTGGATGGGGAAGTTTTCGATGGCTATACCCTGACCGCCAGTTATTTCCCGACAGGCCTTCAACGAGCGTATTCTAAAGGCTCTGCCGTATTCAAACAACCCGAAGGCGTTAGAGATGCATGGGAACTGGTTGCTCGTTTAAGTAATATGGATGCGACATCTGATACGCAGGGTACCGAAACAACAAGCTATACCCTGGGAACTAACTACTATTACTCATCAAAGGTGAAATTTATGGCAAATGCCATTTATTCGGAGGTGAGTGGCCCAGGTGCAGCATCCTTGGTAGGCAATGAAGACAACGGTCTTGGTTTTACAGGACGTATCCAATACTTATTCTAAGGAAGCCATCAGTAGCTACCATCGGCCTGCGACAAAACGGGCATCCTCAGTTGCATGAGGTTCACAGCAGCCTGCCGGACTCAAGTGGTTGTTTCCGGCAATATAGAAGTTGAGTGGAATTCCCCGGACTTTGAGGCCCATAGTCAATGTATGCAGCCACAAATCCGGGGAATCTGCGCCGATTTTCAGTGAAGCTATTGATTGGCCGAACAGGCGGCTCTCCTGTGAACCAGCATGCTTACCACTACCCCGCTTGAACCCGCCAATTCGAGCAAATCATCGTAACAGGACGTTATGGTCATTAAATTTACGGGTAATCGCACGATGAGTGTTTTAACCTTGTCGTATTTTATAATGATAACAAACCGCGCTTAAGTGATATTGTGTTCCGAAAATTTAAACTGAAAACCCGAATGATCCTCACGCTCGGATTCGTCAGCGCAGCGCAGACGATCCTCATAGGCGTGTTCGCCGGCTATTACCTCAGCGACTCCCTGTTTGATGAAATCGGACAACGGGCTCTCATGGTGTCGAAGACCGTCGCGGCAGCCCCCTCGGTGATCGAGGGTGTACGCGAGCGTGATATTGAAGGGCTGAACCGGCTGGCAAATCGACTGACCCGCACTAACGAAGCTTTGTTCATCGTCATTGGTGACCACCAGGGCATACGCCTGGCACACCCCTCCCCTGATCGCATTGGCCACTCCATGGCCGACGATGACGGTGACCTGGGCCGGCGTGCCCTGGTTGATGGCAAGGCCTATGTGGCAAGGGCCACGGGCAGCCTCGGCGAATCCATGCGTGGCAAGGCCCCGGTGATCGAGCCAGAAACTGGCGAGATCATCGGCATTGTCTCCGTGGGATACGGAGTTGACCAGGTGGATGCCACCATCAAACGCTACAGCTTCGTACTGTATACCGTGGTTGGCCTTACCCTGCTGGTCAGCATACTCATCGCGATGGTGATCGCCGGGCGCTTCAAGCGCGCCATTTTCGGCCTGGAACCTGAAGAAATCGCACGCCTATTCCAGGAGCGGGACGCCACCTTGCAGTCCGTTCGGGAGGGCATCATCGCCATCAACCGCGACGGTGTGATCACGACCTTCAACCGCACCGCCCTGGAAACCCTGGGTATCGACCCCGACACGCCGCTGTCAGGCCGTCCCATTCTCGATGTTCTGCCCGAAAGCGACCTGCTGTCGGTACTAGAATCCGGCACGCCGGACTTCGACCGCGAGGTCTGGCTGAGAAACCGACAGATGATCGTCAACCGGTTACCTGTTCGCCAGGGCGCGGAGATTACCGGTGTTGTGGCCAGTTTCAGGCTGAAGGACGAGGTGGATCAGGTCAGCCGGCAACTGACTCGCATACAACAATACGCAGATACCTTGCGAAGCCAGACTCACGAATACTCGAATAAGCTCCACACCATCGCGGGCCTGATCCAGATTGAAGCCTATGACGACGCGTTGAATCTGATCGGCAGCGAAGTCAGCGACCATCAGGCACTGATTCACCTGCTTCTGGAAGCCGTCCCCGATCCGGTTATCGCCGGTTGCCTTATGGGTAAGTACAATCGCGCCCGGGAGATGGGGCTGGGCTTACAGATCGATGCCGAAAGCCGCATGGTGGACATACCCGCCGACATGCCGCGGGATCAGTTGGTGAGTGTCCTCGGCAACCTCATCGACAACGCCCTCGAGGCCACCCTTCATCAGACGGGCGAAGGAGGACGGGTTCAGCTATCCATGACAGACTTGGGGCATGAACTGATCTTTGAGGTTGAAGACCAGGGGCCCGGTATCCCGGAAGAATCTCAACAGAAGATCTTCGAGAAAGGCGTAACCACCAAGGCGGGCGCTGAAGAACACGGTTATGGCCTGCACCTGGTGCGTCAGTTCCTGAATCGCTGGGGCGGCTCCATCACGGTGGAGAACCTACCGGGCGTGGGCTCGCGATTTACCCTTTACCTTCCGAAAACCAGTCAGGGGAGTGACAGTCATTGAATACCCTTCGGATCCTGATTGTTGAGGACGACCGGCAGATCGCCGAAATCCAGCGCCGGTTTGTTGAGCGACTCCAGAATGTCGAGCTTTGCGGCATTGCCCACAGCCTGGGGGATGCCCGCGACCTTATCGACGTTATGGCCCCCCAACTGATCCTGCTGGACATCTACTTTCCCGACGGCAATGGGCTGGATCTGCTACGGGAACTCCGGGCACGTGATAGCAGCAGTGACGTTATTCTTATCACCGCCGCCAAGGAAGTGGAACCACTCAAGAGTGCCCTGCGCGGCGGCGTCTTCGACTACATTCTCAAGCCCCTGGTTTTTGAACGACTTGAGGAAGCTGTCAACCGTTACCGCGATCATTTACGACAACTGTCCGGCCTGGTGGAAATCGCCCAGAAAGAAGTCGATGCCCTGCTGCCCAGAGGGTCAAACGAAGCCAGTCAGCCCGCGCCTACAGACAGACTGCCCAAAGGCATCGATAGCATCACGCTGGATAAAATTCGCGAGGTGGTTTCATCCGGCCATTGGAGTGCCGAGGAAGTCGGCCAGGCCATGGGCGCGTCACGAACGACAGCGCGACGCTACCTTGAATTCCTCGTTGGCCGGGGGGAGTTAACCGCGGAAGTTACCTACGGCAGCGTCGGCCGACCGGAACGGCGGTATCGCGTCTGAACCCCTGCCTTTAGGGTCAATCCCGGAACTGCGACTTGTCCAGCCCGTACTTCTTCATCTTGTCGTACAGCGTCTTGCGGGCAATGCCTAGCTGGACCATGGTGTCCTTAATGCTGCCATGACAGGTATTGAGCGCACTGACGACGGCTGAACGTTCAAAGTCGTCCATCATCTCGGACAGAGTCTGGCGCCCGGACACATTGGCGGTGACGGAGGAATCGTTTTCGTCCAACGCCGCTGGTCCCAGCAGAACGTAGCGCTCGGCCAGGTTCCTTAACTCCCGGACATTCCCCGGCCAGCTATGCTGCATCAGGCGCGCGGCCTGGCTGGCATCCAGGGGGATGCTTTCGCGGTCGTAGCGGGCTGCCGCAATCAGCACAAAATGGTGAAACAACACGGGAATATCGTCCTTGCGTTCACGCAGTGGCGGAATATCCAGCTTCACCACGTTCAGCCGGTAGTACAGGTCAGCACGGAACTCGCCCTGGTCACTGAGCTGCTTCAGGTCGGCCTTGGTGGCGGCGATAATGCGGACATCCACGTTCTGCACCTGATTGCTGCCCAGGCGCTCCACACGCTGTTCTTCGAGCACCCTCAACAGCTTGACCTGCAGGGCCATGGGCATGCTTTCCAATTCATCCAGGAAAAGGGTGCCCTTGTGCGCGTACTCGATTTTTCCGATGCGGCGTTTGTCCGCGCCGGTAAAGGCACCCGCTTCGTGGCCGAAAAGCTCACTCTCGATCAGGTTCTCGGGCACGGCGCCGCAATTGATGGCAACGAAGTTGTGGGCGCTTCGGGGACTGTTCTCGTGGATATAACGGGCCAAGGCATCCTTCCCCGAACCGGTCTCACCGTGCAACAGGATATTGGCGGAGATATCCAGCACCGGGTCGATGGTCGCCATCACCTTCTGCATACCGGCTGAATCCCCCAGGATTCGAGGACCAGGTCGGGCCAGATGCTTCAGCTGGGCCTTCAGCCGCCGGTTTTCCAGTGCCAGGTGGCGCTTTTCCAGTGCGTGGCGAAGTAGCTCCAGGAGCTCATCGTGATCAAAGGGCTTTTCGATGAAATCATAGGCACCCTGCTGCATGGCGGTAACGGCCGTGCTGATGTCGCCCTGCCCGGTCAGGATGATCACCGGGATGGTTTCATCCATGGCGCGAATCCTGTCGAGCATTTCCAGGCCATCCATTCCCGGCATGTTGTAGTCACATAACACCACACCCCCATAGTCCTGCGTGATGTTCTCAAGGCCGGACCGTGCATCATCAAAACACGCAACGGAAAGATCTTCCAGGGTAAGGGTTTGCGCGATGGCCTGGCGAATATGCGGGTCATCGTCCACAAAAATTACCGACGCATCTGTCATTCGGTGGCCTCCCGCTTTCTGAGTGTTAATACGAACTCCGCGCCCGGTCCGTCGCTCCGGTTACGCCCCGTCAGGCTCCCGCCCAGCGCGTCCACGATCTGCCGGGATATCGAAAGGCCCAGACCCAGACCCTGCTTCACCGATTTGGTGGTAAAGAAAGGCTCGAAAATCCGCTCCGTACTGCCCGGCAGGCCGGAACCGTTATCCCGCACAAGGCAATACCAATGCCCGTCATCTTCTTCCACATCAATGGTGATCTCCGGCCGCTCGCTGCTTTCGACGGCCTGAATGGCGTTCGCCACCAGATTCACCATGACCTGTTCGATCCGGATCACGTCTCCGTGGCACTGCACCGGTTGTTCCGGGCGGTGCCATTGAATGGAGATATCGGATCGGCTCTCCTGCGCCGCCATTATCTTTAGAGCACCGTCGACCGATTGCCGCAAATCAACCAGTGCCGGTGGCCCTTCCGATTTACGAGCAAACACCTTGAACTGACGGGTAAGCTCCGCCATTTTGTCACACAGGGTGATGATCTCTGAAAGATTGGCATCCACCATCTCCGTCGCGCCCTTCTCAAGGAACCGACGGCTGTTGCGGGCATAGGTCTGAATTGCCGTGAGCGGCTGGTTAATTTCATGGTTCAGGCCTGCAGACATCTGGCCAAGCACGGCAAGCTTGGCTGCCTGGATCAACTCATGCTGGGTTTCCCGGAGCTCATCGCGGGTTTTCTCCCGCTCGCGGATTTCATCCAGAAGTTGCTGGTTGGAACGCTCAAGCTCCGCCGTTCTGCTGGCGACACTGCGCTCAAGCTGCTCTCCCCTGTGTGCCAGTTCAGCCTCCCGCCGATAGCGTTCCCGCAAATACAGCGAGGCGAGCAAGCCGACCACGAAGATCGCCACGCCCACCGCCGCAAACCCGAGCCGACTCCACAGCACGGTGCGGGTACTGACCATCACTTGAAGCGTCCAGTCCAGACGTGGCAGGGGTGTAAGCACCCTGAGGTATTCGCGGCTTTCTCCATCGTTGTGGATACGCATAGTTCCTGCCCTGTCGGAAAGCCCCCAGGGCGATCCCAGGCTGTCGAAGTCAATCGGCGAAAGCTCACGGTCAGGGTAACGCTGGCGAGACTGCTTACTGGGAGCACCGGCGTTGTCACCGGTAAAGTTCCGGTACAGCCACTCGCTCTTGCTGGACAAAAAACTGATACCAGCGTCGTCCAGCACGACCATTTCCGAATCCCTCAATGAGGCGGGGCGACGCCACTGTGATTCCAGTTCATGCACCAGCACTTTCATGGCGATAACACCCAGAATCTCGCCGCTGTCATCACGGACCGGATGGGAGAAATACAGCCCGCGGACATCGGAGGTGGTTCCCAGGGCAAAATAGATGGCGGAATCCCCGCTCGCCATGGCGTCCTGAAAATAGGGCCTGAAATCAAAGTTGCGGCCCACAAAGCTGTCCCTGCGCAGATAGTTGTTGGCCGCAATGGTGGTGCCGGAGGCATCCATAAGATAGACATCCGAACTGCCGACGATGGTCGCCATTCGCTGCATCTGGTCGTTGGCCCGCAGAAGTGTAGCTGGGTCACCCGGTGATGCCAGGGCTTCTGCCAACAACGGATGCTCGGCCATCAACTCGGGGATGGGCATATACCGGTTAAGCTCATTGGCCACAAGCTGGCGATAGCGAAACGACTCTTCCACGCTCTCCTGTTCAACCTGCCGGTAGCCATACCAGCCACCCAACATCCATGAGAAGGCCAGAGTCACCAGAAAAACAAGAAACGCGATAATCCGGTAGGACATACACTCCGGTTCCTGAAAAACCGTTGAAAGCCGCTAGAGTATAGCCCTGTCCGGGCCAGGGCAATCGAGTTTCAACTCGGCCGCCCTGGCCCGGGCACTCCAGCCGCTGCCGTTCAGGTGCTCGCCGGGCGCAGTTTGCTCTGACGCTGCGCCAGGAACGCAACCACCGCCAGAGCAATACCGCTGAGGTCTGTCCATAAACCGCCTTCGATCATCAGCAACGCCGCACCGATCAGCAGAAGACGGGTGATCACACCGGCGGAGGCCCGTGCAAACCAGCCCAGCACACCACCGGACAGCATATACACTCCGAACAGAGCGGTGATCAGTGCGCGGGCGATATCAAACCAGCCGGCATCCATCAGCAAGGCGCCGTTGTAGAAAAACATGAATGGCACGATGAACGCTGCAATACCAATTCGGAACGAGGCCACGGAGGTCTCCATCGCATTGGCGCCCGAAATCCCGGCAGCCGCATAGGAGGCCAGTGCAACCGGCGGGGTAATGGCTGACACCACCGCAAAATAGAACACGAAGAAGTGTGCTGTAAGCGGCTCGATGCCCAACTGAACCAGGCCCGGGGCGACCACCGACGCGGCAACTGCGTATGCGGCTGTGGTTGGCATGCCCATACCCAACAGGATCGAGATGAACATGGCGAAGATCAGCGCCAGCAATTGGCTGGCCTCGGCCACGTCCAGCAGCAACACGGAAAACCGCGCTCCAACACCGGTCAGGGAAATGACGCCCACAATCACACCGGCCGCCGCACATACCACAATGATCTGGATGGCCATGTACGACGCAATTTCCAGCGCCTCAAGGATCTTCCGTATGCCCATTTTGTTGGGCGAGAACCAACTGACAACTGCGGCAGATACGGTGGCAAGCGTACCGGCCCGGATCACTGAGTAGCCCATGAAGAGCGCCACAATCAGAATAATAATGGGCACAAACAGGTAGCACTGCTTCACCATGGTCTTGAGCTTGGGCAACTCATCCTCGCGCATGCCACGCATGCCGGTCTTCGCCGCCTCAAAGTCCACCATGAAATAGACCGAGGCGAAGTAAAGGATGGCCGGGATGATCGCCGCAATGGCAATCTCGGTATAAGGAATGCCGGTAATCTCAGCCATGATGAAGGCGCCCGCGCCCATAATCGGTGGCATGATTTGCCCACCGGTAGAGGCTGCCGCTTCCACGGCCCCTGCCGACCGTTTGCTGTAACCCACCTTTTTCATCAGCGGAATGGTCAGGGAGCCGGTGGAGACTACGTTACCGGCGCTGGTTCCGTTGATCATACCCATCAGGCCGGAGGCAAAAATCGACACCTTGGCCGGGCCACCCCGAGTGCGGCCTGCCGCGGCGAAGGCGAAATTCACGAAATAATCGCCCACCTTTGACGCCTGCAGAAAGGCGGCAAAGACGATAAACAGGATGATATAGGTCGACGACACGGCGGTGGTTGGGCCAAGAATACCGGCGTCGGTATACACCTGGCTGAAAAAGCGCTGGACCGACAGGCCCGGGTAGCCCAGGAAGCCAGGCAGATAGGGCCCCAGGAAGACATACATCAGGAAGACCAGCCCGATAATCACCAGGGCCAGACCTGCCACCCGACGAGTCAGCTCCATGATCAGTGCCGTGCCGGCAATGGCCGCGAATGAAATGCCGACCGGCGCAAACGAGGTGCCCGTGGACATGCGCATGGAGGTGTTATAAACCACCAGGAAATAGGCGGCGACCGCCACCGAACACACAATCAGCACCAGATCCGGCACACTGAAGCGGGAGCGCTCGCGCTGGTGAAACCAGCTCATCACGATACCGATCGCACTGGCGGCCAACAGCGGCCAGCCGAAATGCCAGGTTTCGAGGTCAACTGGAACTCTCTGAGTACCATCCACGACCATCTGGTGGAATGAAAATGTCTGGTACAGCGCATATACGGCCGGCACCAGGGCCACGGCACCGATCCAGGTTGTCCAGCGATGGCGAGCGGGACCTTCTTCGGCGGAGACAAAACGGGCACCGGCAAACAGGATGAAACCCAACACCAGCGCCCCTGCAATATGGACAATCCGGAAAGACCAGGTTTCCAGCGGCGCAATGTTCAAGCTATAAAGATGAAACGACGAGTAGGCGATGGCCAGTAACGTCACGAACTTCAGCATTCCGCCTTCAAACAGGCGGCGATTGGCCTCGACCGGCTCTTCATCGACATCGTGGGCCAGGACGTGGTCATCGCCGATGTCGTTCACCGGATGTTCTTCGGGGTGTTGTTTGTCAGTCATGATAGACCCTGCTCACGGGAAAACGGGGCCGGCGGTTTGCCGGCTTTGCTCAGGAGGGCCACCACCGTAGCCCTCCAGCACACACGATGGTTACTGATTGATCATGCTGTCTTCGATCGTGTAGCCGTTTTCGTTGAACCAACGAGCTGCACCGGGATGCCAGGACAAGACGTTGTTCTTCGTGTAGTTTTCCGGAACGGAGTTTTTGGCGGCCTTGTGGATGGACACCATCTTGTCGTTGTTCTCCATGGTCAGCTTGGTAATTTCATACACAAAGCTCTCCGGCATGTCGCAGTTGACCATGGCGAAGTTCCACATGGAGACCACGCGGGACGGCTCATTCAGGGACTGGTAGGTGCTCGCTGGAATGGTGAATTCCGAGACCGGGAAATTCGCAGTCACCTTCTTGGCCTCTTCATCCGTCATGCCGATGATGGTCACATCGGTCTGCACTTCCAGTTGGCTGACGGCCGGGATAGGAATACCGGCGGCAAAGGCCACCACGTCAATCAGACCATCCTGCAACTGCCCGCCCAAGTCAGACCAGCTACCGTTACGGCGCTCGAAATCGACGCCCAGGGTTTCCATGATGCGGGGGAAATAGGTGTCGGATGTGGAGCCGGCCGGCCCGAATCCGATGGTGGCGCCATCGGGAATATCAGAGATAGACGTAATGCCGGAACTGGAAAGTGCGGTGACGGAAAACGGCGTTTCATACATGGGAAACATCGCGCACACATTGTCCATTTTCATGCCCGGCGCCAGTGGGCTGTTACCGTCGATGGACTCCTGCGCCGGCCCCATGGTGGTCAGCCCGAACTTCAGATCGCCAGTATGAACCAGCGCCATATTCTGCATCGGGCCACCGGTAATTTCAGCACCACCGGATACGCCCAGGTTCTCGGCGACAAAGTTTGCCCATCCGGACCCATACGCAAAGTAGGTTCCCCCCTGACTTGCGGTACCGACCGTGAAGTTATCCGGCCAATCAGACCGGTCCTGAGCGATGGCGGGACTAGTGGCGGCAAACGTTGAGACAAATGCCACGGCAAAGACGGATTGGGTTTTCATAAAGGATGCTCCCGTTTCGTTGTGTTTGTTGGGTGCTAGAACGGAGCCCAGCAGGTTCCGATTGGACACTTACAGCAACGAACAAGAGCAACTAGCAGGCCAGATACGGCAACTAATTGATCTTACGGATATTTCAAAAATAAAGCCGGGGCAGATCAAGCAGTAGCGGGTAACATTCCACCCATTTCCAGGAAGGTAATGGGTGGAGATCCACCCATATTGCACGACACAAACCGCGTGATCAGGCTTTACCCTGTTTACTGGAACTCGAGTAGTTCTCCCAAACCAGGATCGCCGCAGCCAGATCTTCCAGCGAAACACCCACGGATTTGAACAGGGTAATGGCATCATCACCGTTGCGGCCAGCATGGGTACCACTTGCCAGTTCAGACAACTCCGCCTGAATCTTGTCCATGGCAAAAACGCCGTCTTTCACAGCAAAGTGCAGGTCCCCTGCTTCGCCTTTTGCGCCTGCATAGGAATCAACAAAGACATCAGAGCGAGCAACGCATTCGCTGTCGGTCTCCCGCATATCCTTTCGGAATGCCCCAACCAGATCCAGATGCGTTCCGGGTTTCAGCCATTCACCCTGAATCATGGGCTGGGTTGAGAGCGTCGCCGCGCTGACGATATCCGCCTCTGGAACCACCGAGGCCAGGTTGTCGGTGGCGGTGACAGACTCAAACGCCACCTGCCCCTTGTTGTAACCCGAGTACGACCGGGCCAGGTCCTCCGCTTTGCTCAGGTTGCGACCGTACACCACGACCCGGCGAATCGGCCGCACCGACGCATGGGCTTCAATCAACATTGGCGCCAGCTTGCCAGTGCCCACGACAACCAGGGTCTCGGCATCTTCACGGGCCAGATAGCGGGCAGCCAGAGCGGAGGCCGCGGCAGTGCGGCGGCGAGTCAGTTCACTGCCATCGATACAGGCCAGGGGCTGGCCCGTGGCGCCGTCACTCAGCAGGTAGACGCCGCTGATCGCGGGCATGCCGCGATTCGCATTCTGGGGGAAAACGTTCACCATCTTCACACCAAGATAGCCCGGCTGTTTGCCCTGATCTTCCCAGGCCGGCATCAGCAGCATCGTAGCCTCCCCATCCTGACGCTCAACAGCATGATGGTGGCGAGGTGGTGTTACGATGCCGCCAGCGAAAGCACTTCCCAATTGGTCGACAAGCCCATTCCAGGGTAGGTTTTCGGCGACGACTTCAGAGTCGAGTATTTGCATACTTTGAGTTCCCGTTCGGGGTGCCTGCAACCAGGCACCCGCAATGAATGGTTTACCAGGACGGTCCGCCGGTGATGCCCGGCAACCACATGACCGCCGGCTCATAGAAAAGGACCACAGCCAGCACGATCAACTGGATCACAATGAACGGAATCACTCCGAGGTACATGTGTTTCAGAGTAATCTCAGGCGGCGTTATGGCCCTCAAGTAGAATATCGACGGTGCCAACGGCGGTGTCAGATAGCTTGTCTGCAGTACCACGAGGAAGGCCACGCAGAACCAGATGTCGTCGAAGCCCAAAGCGCGGACTACCGGCATGGCAACCGGAATCACGATCAGCACGACAGACATCATGTCTAGCACGAAGCCCGCGAGGAAGGCAATCAACAGGATCAGGCCTATGATGGCCCAGGGCTCCAGACCAGTGGCCATCAGCATCGACTGCACCGTCGCCATACCGCCAGCGGCAAAGAACACCCCGGCAAACATGTGGCCACCCAACAGGATCAGCAAGATCATGGCGGTAATGTTGACGGTCCGGCCGCAGGAATCCCAAAACACCTTCAGGTTCAGGTTGCGGTAGAACGCGGACAGTGCCAACGCACCAGCGGCGCCGCAGGCGGCAGCTTCGGTGGGTGTGGCCAGCCCCATCAGAATGGTACCCAGTACAGTGAAGATCAGTGCGGCTGTGGGCAACAAGGCGTAGACGGTAACCTTCATCTTCTGGCCCAGGGTGTAATGCACAGCCTCGTCATCAATCCGTGGCGCCATTGAAGGTTTGAGATAGGCGATGGCGATGATATAGACAATAAACAGCACCGCCATCAACAGCCCCGGAATCAGCAGGCCGCTGAACAGAGAACCCACGGACACACTGGCCACCGGGCCCAGAACAACAACGGTAATGGACGGGGGAATCGCGGTTCCCAGGGAACCCGATGAGCAGATGACACCAGACATCAGACTCTTATCGTAGTGATGCTTCATCATCACAGGGATGGCCAGCATCCCGATAACCGCCTCAGTGGCACCCACGACACCAGACGAGGCAGCAAAGATGGTACCCAATACAATGGCGCCCACACCCAGACCACCCGGCAGACGCACTGTCCACATATGGACCGCCTTGAACAGACGCTCTGCAATGCCGGATTTTTCCAGCATGGCGCCCATAAATATGAACAGCGGGACCGCGGCCAGAATCGCGTTGGAAGCGGTATCCTCGATCTTGGTCAAAAGCTGGTACGGGGCAGTCTGACCGAACAGCATCAAGCCGAACACGGCCGCTACCAGAATCATGGAGAAGGCAATCTGGAAGCCCGCGAAAATCAACAACATCAACAGCGGGAACATCAACAACGACAGGTAATCACTCATACCAACTCCTCCCGGTGTTGAGCTCCGCCGTCACCCTTGATCAGGGTGCGAATGGACTTCATGAGCTCAGCCAGCAGTTGCAGGCACATCAGAGAAAAACCAACACACCAGATCAGATAAACCGGCCATACAACCGGGTTCCAGGCCGAACGTCCGGAACGCTCGCCACTTTCCCAGGCATCGTAGAAGTACTTGAAGACTTCCCAGGTCAACCAGATCATCAATGGCAGGAAAAGCAGGTAGCACAGAATACGAATGGCCGCGTTCACGCGCGGCGCCAGCTTGAGGGTAATCACATCCACGCTGACGTGCTGACCAATGCGGAGGGCGTTGGCCATACCCAGCATGAAGATGGCTCCCATCATCATATAACTTGTTTCAAAGGCCCATAGAGTTGGAGCGTCCAGTACGTAACGGCTGAAAACCTCATAGGCCAGGGCGGCGACCAACGGCAGGATGAGGACGGCCGCCAAATGCCCGGCGTACTTCGTGAGCCTCTCTATTAATACAATCAGTGTCATGAGCATGATCCGGCAAATAAAAAAGCCGGAGCAAGGACCTGGCAGCCCTTACACCGGTAACTGGAAACAGAAAATTAAAGTTCAGATTTGCCGACGTTCAGACGGTACTGAGGCCAGCTATCCATATCCTTTTTGAACTGACGCTGAGACTCAAGAACCTTGGCGAACCATTCGTTGTCCTTGGCTTTCTCGTCTTCCCACGCAGCGGTTTCTTCATAAATTTTCTGAATGAACGATGGCTCCAGACGAACAATTTCGTTCGGTCCCTCTTCCAGCTCACGATAGGCTTCAAGGTCGGAGTAAGATGCGGCCAACCAGGAGTCGAATACGGTCAGCTTTGCGGCCTCACGCATGACATTCCTTTGCTGGTCGTTCAGTTCTGCCCATGCATCCTTGTTGACCTGGCACTCCAGTACACCACCAGACTGGTGAACGCCGGGCACGATGACGTACTGAGCCACGTCCTGGAAGCCTGTTGGCTTGTTCATTTCAGGGCTGCCCCACTCGGCGGCATCAATTACGCCACGCTCCAGCGCCGTGTAGATATCGGAACCGGCCATAACCACGGTAGATGCGCCCAGACGCGAGGCAATTTCAGCCCAGGCACCCGAAGTACGAAGACGCAGGCCTTTAAAATCTTCCAGGGTTTGTACTTTCTTGTTGGAGTGCAGAAAGATCTCGGTACCCAGAATGGTGCACGGGAACGCCACCACACCAAACTCTTCCATGCGGAACTCTTCGTAGAGCTTGGCGCCGCCGCCCTGGTACATCCACAGCATGAATTCTTCAGGCGTCAGGCCACTTGAGTGGCCGGCGAGCAAAGCTGCGGTGGGGTCTTTGCCGTAGTCGTAGGCAAGATAGTTGTGACTGACCTGGGCCACGCCACTTTCAACAGTCTCCGTTACCTTCAGAGCGCTACCCAGCGTGCCGCCTGGGAACACCTGCAGCTCGATTTCCCCATCGCTTAGCGACGTAACATGATCAGCGAAATCCTGAGCATCACGCTCCAGCCAGGGCCCACCACTCCATGGAGTGGCCATGCGCCAGGACTTGTCCTCGGCTTGAGCCGGAGTAACGCTGGCTGCAACGGCAGCGGCCAACAGCGCTGCGGACGCGAACTTATGCATCTGTTTCATAGTTGTGCCTTTCTTTGTTTTACGGTGGGTAGATCCTGCGAGCCATACACCCGTCAGGAGGAAAACTCCGTTTGCATTTCATGTGCCCGATTGGCACAGGCGACCATCGCCTTTTCAAATATCTCAGCCAGACCAGACGCCTGGAAGCTGAAAATCGCCTGTTCTGTAGACCCATTTGGGGACATAACATTTTGTTTTAGCTGAGCCGGAGATTCATCGCTCGCCAACGCCATGCTGGCAGCACCAAAACCGGTTTGCAGGGCAAGACGACGGGCCGTGTCGCGGGGGAGTCCCAGGCGGGCTCCGGCCTCTTCCATCGCTTCAAAAATCTGGAAAAAATAAGCCGGGCCGCTGCCAGAGACGGCGGTAACCGCATCCATCAGCGACTCCTCTTCAATCCATTCAACCCGACCGACGGCTGCCAGCAACTCGCCGGCACCTGCACGTTGATCTTCAGTTACGCGGTCATTGGCCCACAGGGCGGACGCACCGGCACGCACAAGGGCGGGCGTGTTAGGCATGCATCGAACGATAGGGAGCCCTCCACCCAGCCAGGTGTCGATGTTTTCACCCAGGATGCCGGCAGCAACGGAGATGATCAGCGGTGCCGACTCCCGGGCCTGGATCGCATCTTTGAGCGGATCGCACACAGCCTTCAGAATTTGTGGTTTAACTGCCAAAACCAGAATGTCTGCACTTGCAGCAGCTTTTTGGTTGTCTGCATGGGCGTGGATACCAAATTTCGCGCGAACTGCATCTTGCGCGACGCTATCAGGAGACGTGGCAGTAATGTTGTCGGCAGCCATACCGCTGTCAATCAATCCACCAATGATAGCGCTGGCCATGTTGCCTGCACCCAAAAAGGCGACTGTCTGGTTCATGGTGTTGCTCTCTTATTGCGTGCCAGGCCAGCTTCAAAAGCTGCTTGGCCCCGTGAATGATCGTTCAGATTTCATACCTTGATTGTCGTAAGTAGAACCCGTAACGGTCTTGCTTCATTCTCCGGTCTTTTTGTTTGAGGCTATGGAACCTGTAGGGATTTCTATCAGAACGATAGAAACAGACGAATTGCATGAATTCTGGTTTATTGTTTGCATAGCGGTGGAATACTTATAAGCTATACCCATCATCAGCGAATGATTATCAATTATGAATAGCCGCATTCGAACGCTACCCCTGGCCAACAGTTGCCTTCACCATGACCACACCTATCATCAGTTCGTTATCGCAATGACGGGGCAGGCAGAGTTTGAGATTGCAGGCAAGAGTGGACGGGTGGATGCTTCACACGGCTGTTTGGTGCCAGGTGGGGAAGTACACTTCTATGAAGGAATCGGCAAGAATAGCCATGTCGTGGTAGATCTACCTGCGGAACACGTTGACACGAAACTGGTGCGGCTCTTTGATAAACCGCGCTATTTCGAGGCAGACTCGAATCTGCGCCTGCTTCTATCCTATATCCAACGTGAGGCCACCATCTGGCAAGCATACCCAGAAGCGACCGAAGGCATGGCCCAGAGCCTCTTGGCCGCCCTGCACCACCGCACTTTCTCGACTGCGCGAGAGCGCAATCAGCTGCACAGACTCGACCTCACAGCACTTGATACATTCATACACAAGCACTTGCATGAGCCGCTACCGGTCTCAAGGCTGGCTGGGGCGGTGTATTGCAGTGTGGGTCACTTCCACGTGCTGTTTCGCGATGCTACGGGTGTAACACCAAACCGATACGTGAGTGAGATACGCCTGGGTCGTGCCCGCGAATTATTGCTGGAAACAGCCCTGCCGCTGACGGAGATCGCCAGCCAGGTCGGGTTTTCCAGCCAAAGCGCGCTTACTCATGCCTTTCGCCGACAATATGGCGAACCGCCGGGGCGCCTACGCCGTCTTCACTGAGCAAACGGTCCCAATAGCTCCGCTCAACGCTTACCACCGTCCCTGCAATGTGGCAACAATTCGCCGGCTGCCGGCGCTATCCCGGTGTTCGCACAGATAGATCCCCTGCCAGGTGCCCAGGGCAAGATGTCCGTCGTTCACGGGAACAGTGAGCGAAGGGCCTACCAGAATACTCTTAATATGAGCCGGCATGTCGTCCGGGCCTTCCATGGTGTGCTCATAATGGGGCGCGTTCTCTGGCACCATCACATTAAAATGGCGCTCCAGATCGCCGCGCACGTCCGGGTCGGCGTTCTCGTTAATGGCCAGGGAGGCGGAGGTGTGTTGAATAAACAGGTGCAGCAGCCCCACCTGGCAGTTCTGCAGGGCCGGCGCCTGGGCCAGGATTTCACTGGTCACCAGGTGAAAGCCCCTGGGCTGGGGCTTTAGCTCGATAAAGGTCTGATCCCAGATCATGTCCAACCTCGCTTCTATTTCTGCCGGTCGTCCCAGGGATGGACGGGCACTACATCTTCGCCCACATCCCCTTCATAGCTGCTGCGGAAATAGTCCATCGCCTTCTCCGCCTCGCTGAGTTCGTCAAACCGGGCAATGTGGTAGATCGCCTCGCCCTCGTTTACCAGCGGCAGGTTATTCACACAAATAACAATGCCGGAACAGGGTGATGTCACGGCGGTTTCCGACTCGCCGAACGGGTCAGCCACCATAGCCAGCCTCTGACCTTTACGGACCTTCTGGCCGAGACTGGCAACCGGACGCATGATGCCATCGGTGTCCGTGCGCACCCACTGCGAGTTTGCAGCCGTTTCCGAGCGTTTCCGGGGGGCCTTGGGGCCTTTCTTGGCAGGAATCATCTCCAGTTCCCGCATCACCCGGATGACTCCTTTCACGCCGCTGGAAATCACCACATCGTCAAATCGCAGGGCTTCTCCGCCCTCGAAGGTGACCACCGGAATGTCCTGGGAATCAGCATAAGCCCGCAGGCTGCCCTCCCGCAGGCTGGCGTTGATGATGATGGGCGCGCCAAAAGCCTCGGCCATACGAATGGTTTCCGGGTTTTTGAGCTCCGCGCGAATTTGCGGCAGGTTGAACCGGTGTATGGCGCCCGTATGCAGGTCAATAATGTGGGAAACATTCTCCATGATCTGCGTGCGCAACAGGTAAGCGATGCGACCACCGAGGGAGCCAGTCTCACTGCCCGGGAAGCAGCGGTTCAAATCGCGGCGGTCCGGAAGGTAACGGGTGCGCTGGACGAACCCGAAAATATTCACGATGGGGACCGCCACCAACGTCCCCCGCAAATGCCGCAGTGCAGAGTTGGTCAACACGCGGCGCACAATCTCGACGCCGTTGATTTCATCCCCGTGTATCGCTCCGCAAACCATGAGCACCGGCCCGCTCCGACGCCCATGAACCACTTCAACGGGAATATGCAGTGGCGTGTGGGTATAGAGTTTCGCCACCGGGACTTCCACGGTTTGTCGAGTGCCCGCCTTGATTTCATGGCCAGCGATAACAAACGGAGCCCTGGCAGCCATATCAGCCCCTCCCCTTGGTGCGGGTTTTCCAGGGCTTCTGGTTTTTCTCGGTCCAGTTGATGATCATGCCAGCCACGTTTTTGTTGGTGGCATTCTCAATACCTTCCAGGCCCGGTGACGAGTTCACTTCCATCACCAAAGGCCCACGGCTGGAACGCAGCAGATCCACACCCGCCACGTTCAGGCCCATGGACTTTGCCGCCGTGATGGCCGTTCTGCGCTCTTCGGGGGTGATCCTCACCAGTGAGGCTGTACCGCCCCGATGCAGGTTGGAACGGAACTCGCCTTCCCCACCCTGGCGCTTCATCGCCGCAATCACCTTGTCACCAATCACGAAACAGCGGATATCGGCGCCACCAGCTTCCTTGATGAACTCCTGCACGAGGATGTCCGCTTTCAGGCCCATGAAAGCCTCAATGACGCTTTCCGCCGCTTTGCGGGTTTCGGCCAGCACCACACCAATGCCCTGGGTGCCCTGCAGCAATTTAATAACGACGGGAGCACCGCCCACCATCTGCAGCAGTTCCGGCACGTTGTCCGGCTTGTTGGCGAAGCCGGTCACCGGCATGCCAACGCCCTTACGGGCCAACAACTGCAATGAGCGCAGCTTGTCCCGTGAGCGGGTAATGGCTACGGACTCATTGACGGGGAAAACGCCCATCATCTCGAATTGCCGCAACACGGCCGTCCCGTAGAAGGTCACAGACGCGCCAATACGGGGGACCACCACATCGAAATCTTCCAGAACTTCCTCGTGGTAGTGAATGCGAGGGTCGGCGGACGTGATGTTCATGGAGCAGTGCAGGCAGTCGATCACCTTCACTTCATGGCCTCGGTTGATACCTTCCTCTATTAGCCGACGTGTTGAGTAGAGATGACGGTTACGCGACAGGATCGCAATCTTCATTATCTTGTCCTTAGGGCCGGCTCACCGGCAAGATAGGAACATTCAGGGAGAACAATGGCACGCCCGGCCATTGCGGTTCGACCAAGCAGCATACGGAAACGCATGGAGTCACGATTGGTCAATGTCATTTCGATGGGCCACTCGATGTTGCCAAGCACCAGCCGAGTCTCGATCACCAGGCGCAGTTCTTTATGGCCACCGGAGTCCGAGACATTGCGTTCATCCAACACCGCCGCGTCGCACTCGACCACATGATGCAAATCGTTCTGAACGGGGTGGACCCAGAAGCGGACCCGACGCTGGCCACTCTCTGTGTATGGTTCTGTTCGAAACGTGTGCAGGCATGAAGTGCGGGCACCAGTGTCCACTTTTGCCTTGATCCGGGAAATGTCGAACTCCGGCAACGCAATCCACTCGCGCCAGCCCAATGCCAGCTTTCCGTCTGTGTCCGGCACCGGGCCGGCTTTCGAGGCATCATCCATTCTGGTCGGCATCCGGGCCTCCCTTGTTGGTTGTGGTTTCCGGCCGAAGCAGCTCCACCCGGAAGGGCTCGGAATGGCTTCCGGCATAAATACTCGTATGGGGGAAAGGTATTTCAACGCCCTCCTCATCAAGCGTTTTCTTGATGGCCACCATCATCTGGCTACGCCCCTCCAACACTTTGTTACTGGGTACCCAGAAAGAGAATTGCAGGTCCACTGAGGATGGACCAAACCCAGTGACCAGTACAAACGCCTTCGGCTCTTCCAGACTCACACTGTTCTGTCTCGCCAGCGCAAGAAGCAGTTTTTCAACGCGCTCCACATCCTCCGCGTAGGCGATGCCCACCGTCAGGTCCATACGACGGATGGGAAAGCGTGAGCGATTGACCACGCGGGTCTTGATCAGGGTTTCATTGGGAATACGCACATACAGGTTGTCCGGCGTGCGCAACTTCACACTCAGCATATCAATGGAAACCACCTCGCCAATGGTGTTTTCCACTTCAATAAAATTACCAATCTCAAAAGGCTTCTCAACCAACAGGAACAGCCCGCTGATCATGTTGGAGGCGGACGTCTGGGAGGCGAAACCAATGGCAACCGTCAGTATACCGGCGGCACCCAGCACCACGTCGAGAGAGAAGCCGGCTTCACGCAAGGCGGCGACGAAAAATATGGCCAGCACGATGTAGAAAACCAGCCGCCTCAACATCACCGTGTGGTGCCGTGACGCACGGTCCTGCATGAAGCGGGTGACTCCACGGGCCGCAAATGAAGCCAGCACAATGCCGAGAATAAACAGGAACAAGGTGCTGATCCACTTGCCCCAGGCAATAGCACCAAAAAACTGCATCAGGCTGCTTTCAAACTGCTCAATCAAGGAGGTAACTCCGTTTACGGGTTCAATGTCGACAATTGGCCGATAACATCAGCCAAATATACGGTCGTAGGCTCGTACCAACCCACCACGGGCTGTTTGCTCCCGGGCCGGAGAAATAAGCTCGCACTGGCCGGCTGCAGCAATAAGCGACTGATCAATCTTCAGGCGTGCTGAATTCATATCGGTTTCGCAGGTCACGGTCACACGCGGTGTCCAGAGCTGCCCCTTGTCATTGCGATGCAGGGACAGCAACGGGGTTGGCAGATTGAACCGCTCCAGCAGCAGCGGCTCCTGTCGTTCGTTGACAATCCGCACCGGTGTAATCGCTCGCCAGGGACGTTTCGGTACAGCCTCGAGCACCAGGCGCGCAAACGTGGCGGCGGAGTAGCACAGCTCACCTTCCATCGTGGTTCTTCCCACCCAGGTCAACGACGGGTCTGCCAGCGGCAGTTCCATCAGGTACGTACCTTTGCTTCCAGCTTGGATTCGCATCCACAGGAGGGTGCCCACGTAAATGGTACATTCACTCTCGGCGGGGATGGTCAGCGGCTGATAGGGACGTATCACCGTGGCAAGGCTGGACATCGCCGGCAGGTAACAAACCTGACTGCCATCATCCGGCCGTACGAACCGCTGAACCTCCAGATCCGCATCGGGTAGTGTGTGGGTTACCTTTTGCTGCCAACGTTCCTGATTGTCGTCTTCGGGCATACGCTGGTAGCGAATCAGCCATTCCTGATCCAGCAAGGTTATCCAGATTCGGGTGTGGCTGAGCTCGTGGTATTGCGTCTGCCCGGGCTCCAATGTGTAGGGCGTTGCCCAGTGGCCATCCTGCATCGTTCGCTGTGTGTCCAGACTCGTCGTCATTCTGGCCCTTTGTCCATAAATTCTTCCATTAACTATAATCCAATCAGCACGTTCCAGCGAATATCCATCCGTGACTGTCGATCCGCCATCAATCTCAGGAAGCTCAATGACTCAGCTCGTATGGTTTCGAAACGACCTGCGTGTTGCCGACAACGCAGCCCTTACGGCAGCCTGCAAGCAACAACAGCCGGTGCAGGCCTGTTTTATCGTAACCCCGGCTCAGTGGCAGGAGCATGATTGGTCTCCGGCACGGGTTCAATTTGTGCTGGACCACGCCAATGCGCTGTCGGAAGAATTGGCGAAATTGGGCATATCCCTATCATTCATCACCGCAACCACCTTCGCCGACAGCATTGAAAAACTGGAAAAATTCTGCCGGCGCGAGAGTATCCGGCATGTGCATTTCAATGAGGAATACGGAGTTAACGAAAGGCGCCGTGACAAGACCGTAAAACACACCCTTGATGATATCGGCGTGGCGGTGAACAAATACCGGGACCAGACAGTAGCGCCTGTTGGCACCATCCTCACTCAACAGGGTGAACCCTATTCAGTGTTCACCCCGTTTTCCCGTCGGTGGCGAAGCAGGATTGATGAGGCGCAACCAACCCTCTTCCCCATTCCCAAGCCTGTCAGTGAAGCTGTTGAGCCTCCTCATTATGAGGGCCTGCCAAAATGCTTCGACAATCCGCCACGCCGGCTTGTCGAAACCGGCGAGGACGCCGCCCATCGGCAACTGGAACAGTTCCTCGACAACCACGGCGGCGACTATAAGGATCTGCGCGACCTGCCTTCCGTAGATGGCACCAGCCTGCTCTCCCCTTACCTGGCCAACGGGGTGCTTTCCGGCAAACAGTGCCTGATTGCTGCCCGCCAGCAGCAGGGTATGGGAGGCAATCAGGAAGGCCTAGCCACGTGGACCAATGAAATCGCCTGGCGGGATTTCTACATCAATATCCTTTACCACTACCCCAGGATTAGCATGCACCGGGCGTTTAAACCGGAGACCGAAGCCCTGCAATGGAATACACCCGGCGAGAACTTCGAAGCCTGGAAATCGGGCAACACCGGCATCCCCATTGTCGACGCCGCCATGCGCCAGCTGAACCAGACCGGCTGGATGCACAACCGGCTGCGCATGATCACGGCCATGTTCCTCACCAAGAATCTGTTTATCGACTGGCGACTGGGTGAGGCCTATTTCATGTCAAAACTGGTGGACGGCTTCCTGGCCTCCAATAACGGCGGCTGGCAATGGAGTGCGTCTACGGGCACTGATGCGGCGCCGTATTTCCGGGTGTTTAATCCGGCCACTCAGAGTGAGCGGTTTGATCCGGATGGCGAATTCATCCGCAAATACGTTCCGGAGATCGCGAAGCTGGACAACAAGCGTATTCACCAGCCTTGGGTTGGCGGTGTTATTCCCGGTGGATATCCGCAGCCTGTTGTTGACCTGAAAGAAAGCAGGAAAGAGGCGATTGCTAAGTTTCAGGCTCTGAAAAATTAAAGCGCCGGCTTCGGCGTCGGGAGGGAACGGCCGGCTGGGGGAAGGCTCTGCCAAAACACGCTGTGAATACGTCCGTGTACGCTCGGCTCCGCCATCCATGGCTCCGCACGGTTTTGGCAGAGCCTTCCCCCAGCCCGCCTTATTCTGACTCTCTGCTTTTGCAGACAGGACAACCCGGGTCTCTGGCGAGTTTCATTTCCCGCCATTCCATTTGCCAGGCATCCAGAATCAGTAGTCGACCTGTCAGTGATTTACCAATCCCGGTGATGACTTTGATGGCCTCCATCGCCTGGGAGGCGCCGATCATGCCAACGAGAGGGCCAATAACGCCAGCTTCGGAACAGGTAAGGTCCTCGTTGCCTTGCTCTGGGTAAAGACAGTGATAGCAGGGGCTGCTGTCATCACGGACGTCATAAACCGACAACTGCCCCTCTCCACGAATGGCTGCGCCCGACACCAACGGAACGTGGGCAGACACGCAGGCGCGGTTGAGGGCAAAACGGGTATTGAAGTTGTCGGTGCAGTCAACGACCAGGCTGGCAGACTCTACCTGATGTGCCAGTTCGTCCCCTTCCAGCCGTTCGGTCAATGCCGTTACTGACACTTCCGGGTTGATGCGCCGCACGCGATCAGCCAATTGCTCAGCTTTAGACTCTCCAAGATCAGACTGCTCGAACGCGATCTGACGCTGTAGGTTGGCAACTTCTACGCTGTCGTCGTCGACCAGAGTGAGGTGCCCAATCCCGGCGGCCCCGAGGTAGAGGGCTACTGGGCAACCCAAACCGCCAGCACCGACCACCAGCACTCTCGCGGACTTGAGACTGGCCTGGCCTGAGATATCAAACCGGGGCATCAGGATCTGGCGACTGTAGCGCAGCAGTTCCTCATCGTTCAGCATCTTGTTTTCTCCCAAGGGTGAAGCGGTCACGCCGGCCATAGTCCTGGCGGGTTTCCACACGGGGCAATCCCGCATCGGTAAACAGCTGCCGCACAGCCGCTCCCTGTTCATAGCCATGTTCCAGTATCAACCAACCCCCAAGCGAGAGCCAAGCGGGGGCTTTGGCGGTTATCTGCCGGATATCGTCGAGGCCGTCATCGCCGGCTACCAGGGCCGATGCCGGCTCGAAGCGCACATCGCCCTCTCCCAGGTGGACATCATTCCCTGCGATGTACGGTGGATTGGAAACAATGAGATCAAAAGCAGCTGGTGGTAAATCCTCGAACCAGCTGCTTTGTCGCACCGTCACCGGCAGGCCCAACCGGGCGGCGTTGTCAGTTGCGAGGTCTACTGCTTCCCGGACGGCGTCGCAGGCGGAAACCCGCCAGCCGGGTTGCTCGCTGGCCAGGGCCAGGGCGATGGCACCTGTGCCGGTACCAAGATCCAGCACATTGGCATTTTTCGGTAAATCCAGCGCCAGAGCTGCCTCTACCAGGCATTCAGTATCCGGACGGGGAATCAATGTGGATGGATTGACCTTCAGCGGGAGTGACCAGAATTCCTGTTCGCCCAGCAGGTGTGCAATCGGGTGGCCTTCACAGCGCCGCTCCACAAGGGCACTGAAACGGGCAACCAGGGCCACGTCCACCTCACGCTCGGGCCAGGCCCGGAAAGTGGTTCGGGACCAGCCCGTCACGTAACCCAGTATTAGCTCAGCATCAAGGCGCGGAGATTCACCGCCGATAAGCCCGGCAGCCTCTGTTAGCAACGCCTCACAGGCTTGGGGTTTGTCACTCATCAGCCAAAGAAGCCAACAGGTCGGCTTGGTGCTCCTGCTGCAAAGGCATGATGACCGAATCGAGGTCCCCGGAAATGACTTCATCCAGCTTATACAGCGTCAGGTTGATGCGGTGGTCGGTTACCCGCCCCTGGGGGAAATTGTAGGTGCGGATTCGTTCCGAGCGGTCGCCGCTGCCCACGAGGCTCTTTCGGGTTGCCGCCATGGTTTTCTGCTGGCGTTCAATTTCCTCGTTCTGGAGGCGCGATGCCAGGAAACTCATCGCTTTGGCCCGATTCTTGTGCTGGGAGCGCTCTTCCTGACACTCCACCACAATGCCCGTGGGAATATGGGTAATACGAATCGCCGAATCGGTCTTGTTGACGTGCTGACCACCGGCGCCAGAAGCTCGGAAGGTGTCCACCCGTAGGTCGGACTTGTTGATTTCAACGGCCTCGGTTTCATCCGCCTCCGGCATCACCGCCACCGTGCAGGCGGAGGTGTGAATCCGGCCCTGGGATTCGGTCTCCGGCACCCGCTGCACCCGGTGGGCACCGGATTCAAACTTCAGTGCCCCATAGACCGCACTACCAGCAATGCGGGCAATGATTTCCTTGTAGCCGCCATGCTCACCATCATTGGCGCTGACAACCTCGACCTGCCAGCGCTGGCGCTCGGCATAACGCATGTACATCTTGAACAGGTCACCGGCGAAAATCGCCGCCTCATCGCCCCCGGTGCCGGCACGAACCTCCAGGAATACGTTCTTGCCATCGTTGGGATCCTTGGGCAGCATCAGGCGCTGGAGTTCTTCGTCCAGTTCCTCGCTCTTCTGTTCTGCCAGGCCCAGCTCCTCTTCCGCCATGGCTCGCATGTCGGCATCACCGTCGCGGGCCAGTTCAGAGGCTTCCTTAACATCGTCACGGGATTTCTGCCAGGCCTGGAAGCAGTGAACGATGGGTTCAATCTCGGCAAATTCCCGGGACAGGTCGCGGAATTTATCCTGGTTGGCAATAGTACCCTGATCGCTCAGCAACGCGCTGACTTCCTCGAAGCGGTCAACAAGCTGCTCGAGGCGGGACTGAATCGATGACTTCATATTTTTTCCGGGGTGATGGGCGCATCGGCATCCAGCACATCAAGCTGATGCAGCTCTCTGAGCCATTGAGTGACTTCGGTTCTGCCCTCCGTGGTGGCCTTGCGGACCTGGATGGACGGCTCGTGCAGTAATTTGTTGGTCAATCCCCGGGCCATGCTTCGCATCACGGTTTCCGGGTCTGCGCCATTACGCAGGGCGCGGATGGCCTTTTCAGTTTCCGCATCCCTAAGGCTTTCCGCCCGCTGGCGAAACTGTTTGAGAGTGGAGACCGCATCCAGGGCCCGAAGCTGGCTCAGGAACTGCTGAACTCCGTCGGTTACCAGGTTCTCGGCCTCCCGGGCAGCGCCCTCCCGGGAACGGACATTCTCTTCAATAACATGCCTCAAGTCGTCGACCGTATAAAGATAAACGTCTGCCAGGGAACCGACTTCGGGTTCAATATCCCTGGGAACGGCAATATCCACCATGAAATACGGGCGGTGCTTGCGCTTCTTCAGGGCCCGCTCTACGGCGCCCTTGCCAAGGATGGGCAACGGACTGGCGGTGGAAGAGATGATAATGTCCACGTCCGCCAGATGATCGGGAATATCAGACAGCAGGATACCCTGACCGCCACGGGATTCCGCCAACGACTGGGCACGCTCCAGAGTCCGGTTGGCGACCAGAAAATTTTTCACACCGGCGTCGGCCAGATGCCTTGCGACCAGTTCAATAGTTTTGCCTGCGCCGACCAACAAGGCCCGATTGCGGGACATATCCGCAAAAATGTGATGCGCCATGCTAACCGCGGCATACGCCACCGACACCGGATTTTCACCAATAGCAGTCTGAGTACGCACGCGCTTGGCGACGGAGAACGTATGCTCGAACAGACGGGACAAGAACCCGCCGCTCGCTTCGTGCTCGCGGGCCAGGGCGTACGCATCCTTGAGCTGGCCGAGGATTTGCGGCTCACCGAGTACCATGGAGTCCAGCCCCGCCGCGACCCGCATGATGTGGCGCACGGCATCGGAGTCCCGGTGTACGTAGAGCACGTCTTCCAGGTCTGCCGCCTCCATGTCATGAAACCCCGCCAACCACCGCAATACCGCTGGGGCACAGTCGTCATCACCAGCCAGGTAAAGTTCGGTTCGGTTGCAGGTAGACAGGATAGCCGCCTCACTGGCGCCGGAGGTGGCGCGCAACTCGGAAAACGCCTCGGCCATGCGCTCGGGCGTGAACGCAACGCGCTCGCGCAACTCGACCGGTGCGGTACGATGATTGATTCCGAGAGTGACCAGTGCCATATCTGGGTAAGACTGCCTTATGTCTGACGACGGTTTGTTACCGCCATTTTAACGAGCGGGAGCGAGTGTCGCCACCCATAACCACCACGATAGCGGCAACTGCTGACAGGTTGGGCAATATCAGGCGCTTGTGCCATCATAGAGCCTTGTCGCATTACGCCACACCTGAGACCGCCGCCAGATCCACTCCGGCCGCCGCCCAGGTGCATCGTACACAGATCATGGGATGTTGCATGCATAAGTCTGCATTACTGTTTGGTACCTGCCTACTCGGGCTTTCCCTGTCCGGCTGCGCTTTTCTTCAGGACAACCAGGAATCGCAATCCACCTCGTCGCCTGATGACGCCACTGCATCATCCGCGGAACCGTCACCGGACATCCGTTATGCCGATTTTGAGCCGGAAGAACTGTACCTGCTGCTCTCCGGCGAGATAGCCGCCCAGCGGGGTCGATTTGACGTCACGCTTGTCAATTACATGAAGGCGGCACAGCAATCCCGCGACCTGGGCGTGATTGAGCGGACCATGCGCATTGCCCAGTCGCTGAACGCCGATAACGCACAGCAAAAGCTTGCAGAGCTGTGGCTGGATGTGGACCCCGACAACATACAGGCACATCGGATCTCCGCCATCCAGGCGGTAAAGAAGAACGAACTGGAAACCGCCCTGAGTCACATGGAGCAAATCATGGACCTGGGCGGCGACGCGGATTTCGACAGCCTTGCCGCCATGGCCGGTAACCTGCCGCTGGAACAACAGCAGGAACTACTCGACCTGTACCAGCAACTGGAGCAGCGCCATCCTCAAAATCCGGAGCTGCAGTACAGCATTGCCTTGTTGATGAAGGTGACGGGCGCCCCTCTGCAGGCCCTCGCCGAACTGGAGCCACTACTGGACAGTAAACCGGACTTCCAGCCGGCACTGATACTTAAAGGCGATCTGCTCTACCAGACCGACCAGAAACAGCAGGCCCTTGATCACCTGAGGGCAAATACACGGCAATTCCCTGGCAATCGCCAGATGGGAACACTCTATGGCCGCATGCTGATTGGCGAAGGTGAGCTGCAAGCCGCCCAGAACGAATTCCGACGGCTGGTCAAACGCTTCCCCGACGTTCCCGGACTGCGACTCTCCCACGCCCTGGTCGCACTTGAAAACGATCAGATCGCACTGGCCGAGGAAGAACTGACACGCCTGATCGAACAAGGCCATCATAGTGATGAGGCTCATTACTACCTCGGGCGGATTGCCGACGAGGAAGACGAAAACGAGCAGGCCATCGGCTACTACAGAAATGTCGAGAAAGGTAACTATTATTTCCCGGCCCTGGCCCGTGCCAGTGAACTCATGGCGGAACAGGGAGAGCTGGACGAAGCCCTGGCCGACATTCGCGAGATCCGGAACAATAACCCTGAACAGGAAGAGAATTTCCGCCTGCTGGAAATCAACCTCCTGCTGGATAGAGACCATGATGAGCGAGCTCTCCAGGCGGCCAATGAAGCTTTGGAATCTTTCCCTGGCAATGTCCGCATTCGTTATGCCCGTGCCATGCTGCTGGATTCCATGGATAAGCCAGAGCAGGCCGAGGCTGACTTGAGAAAGATCATCGAGGAGCAGCCCGACAACGCCGTGGCGCTCAACGCGCTGGGTTATATCCTTACTACCCGAACGGACCGACTCGACGAAGCCAGGGACTATATAGAAAGGGCCCTCGCCATCGACCCGGAAAACCCGGCCATACTCGACAGTATGGGCTGGGCACTGTACCTGCAGGGCAACACCAACGAAGCGCTGGACTACCTCTCACAGGCATGGGAAGCCTACGCCGACCCAGAGGTAGCCGCTCACTACGGCGAGGCGCTCTGGCAAACCGGCAAGCGGGAACAGGCCCGCACGATCTGGAAAGAAGGTCTCGAGCAGGACCCGGACCACCCGATACTGACCGAAACCCTTGAGAGGCTGACCGGGGAGCCGTCCCTGTGAAATTATCGGTTATCGCGCTGACGTTCACCGCCCTGATCCTGAGCGGCTGTAGTTCACTGACGGTTGATCCACTCCCCGAAGGCCTGACCGAACAGCCACCGGCCAACTGGAGCAAAACCAGTGCCCGGCGCGACCAGCTTCAACACTGGGAACTGACCGGTAAGCTAGCCGTTCGCCAGCCCTCGGACAGCGGCACCGCCGTCATCAACTACTGGAAGCAGGACCGGGAAGCCTACGAACTGGCACTGTCATCGTCGTTCCTTGGCATGGGCCGCACCACCCTTGAAGGCGTACCCGGCTTCATCGAGCTTACACTCCCGAACGGTGAGCGCTATCAGTCCGGCGACCCGGAATCCCTGGTCAACGCCGCTACCGGCTGGCTACTTCCCATTGACAGCCTGGCCTGGTGGATACGGGGCCTGCCCGGCCCTGACGGGGACTTCCGGCTGTTCTTCGACGACAAGGGTCAACTGGCCGTCATACGCCAACTGGGCTGGGAGATCCGTTACGACCGCTGGCAAGCATTCATAGAGGGCTACCCTCATCTGCCCGCCCGTATCACGGCGGTCAAGGGCGAGAAGCGCGTGAGGGTGGTGGTTACCAGCTGGAACCAGACCGATGGAGACAGCCGGTGAACAGCCTGGTTCTGCCCTCCCCGGCAAAACTGAACCTCTTCCTGCACATACTTGGGCGCCGACCGGATGGCTACCATGAACTGCAAACCCTGTTTCAGTTCCTGAATTATGGCGACACTCTGACCCTGACCGCACGCACGGATGGCAGAATCGTCCTTGAAAACCCCTTGCCCGGGGTCCCCGACGACGACAACCTGGTTGTCCGTGCAGCGCGGCAACTGGCGGCAACTGCAGACCATACGATCCCCGGCGTCAGTATTGCAGTCGACAAGCAGCTGCCCATGGGCGGCGGACTGGGGGGCGGCAGCTCCAATGCCGCTACCACCCTGCTGGGACTGAACCGGCTATGGAATCTCAACCGCTCCCTGGACGAGCTGGCAGAGCTGGGCCTGAGCCTGGGTGCCGATGTGCCCGTGTTCGTGCGCGGACATGCCGCCTGGGGTGAAGGCGTAGGCGAACAACTCACCAACGCCAACCCACCAGAAGACTGGTTCCTGGTTATAAAACCACCTTGCGATATAAGCACCAAAGAGATTTTTTCCGAGCAAGGGTTGACAAGGGATACCCCCGGAATCAAAATAGCGCCCGCTTTTGAGGGAGACGCCTCGAGGTACCGAAACGACTGTGAGGATGTAGTTCGAAGACTGTATCCTGAGGTTCATCAAAGCCTGGAGTGGCTTGCACAATTCGGACCTGCAAGATTAACCGGAACCGGGGCTTGCATATTTGGACGTTTCCCGACAGAATCCGCAGCCCGGATCATCTGGGAAAGCAAACCCTCCGGCATCACGGGGTTCGTAGCTCAAGGGGTGAACATTTCACCACTTCACAAAAAGCTGACAGAGCTGAAATGATGCCAAAAAAGCACGATACTGGGGTGTCGCCAAGTGGTAAGGCAACGGGTTTTGATCCCGTCATGCGCAGGTTCGAATCCTGCCACCCCAGCCACCTTTCTCCCGCTTCTTCTGAATCAAACGCCGATACCGAGAAGGATGCCGTCGTGTCCAAACTGATGATTTTTACTGGCAACGCCAACCCGGAGCTTGCCAAGGCCATCGCCCAGAAACTCCACATTCCCATGGGCCAGGCCACCGTTGGAACCTTCAGCGATGGTGAAACCACCGTTGAAATCAACGAAAATGTTCGCGGGCATGATGTCTTCATCATTCAGCCCACCTGCAACCCCACCAACGATAACCTGATGGAACTGATCGTGATGGCCGACGCACTGCGCCGTGCATCCGCCACCCGGGTTACCGCGGTTATCCCCTACTATGGCTACGCCCGCCAGGATCGCCGTGTTCGTTCCACCCGCGTTGCCATCAGTGCCAAAGTGGTTGCAGACATGATTTCCAGCATCGGCGTTGACCGGGTCCTGACTGTTGACCTGCACGCCGACCAGATCCAGGGCTTTTTTGACGTCCCGGTGGACAACATCTACGCCACCCCTGTCATGCTCGAAGACATTGAAAAGCAGCGTTTTGAGAACTTTATCGTCGTCTCCCCGGACGTCGGCGGCGTTGTTCGCGCTCGCGCTGTGGCCAAACGCCTGGATGACGCCGACCTGGCCATCATCGACAAACGCCGCCCCAAGGCCAATGTGTCGCAGGTCATGCACATCATCGGCGATGTAAAAGACAAGACCTGCATCCTGGTGGACGACATCATCGACACCGCCGGCACTCTCTGCAAGGCCGCCAATGCCCTGAAGGAACATGGAGCCGCTCGAGTGGTCGCCTATATCACCCACCCTGTCCTTTCAGGCCCGGCGGTTGACAACCTCAACGCCTCTGAACTGGATGAACTGGTTGTCTGCGATACCATCCCACTGGGTGACAAAGCGCGTAATTGTGATAAGATCCGCATCCTCACTATGGCTGGGCTGCTTGCGGAATCCATTCGTCGCGTCAGCAACGAAGAGTCTATCAGCGCGATGTTTGAGAACGCCTGATCAGCTAACCGCCTGATTTAGTGAAAAGAATCCAGACCGGGAGCCCAGTGGGCTCCCGGTCTGTTTAGTCCGCCGGAAAAACGTCCGGCATGTCGAAAATGTCACCGGTTCAGGACCTGGTCGCGGGCCGCTCTGGTGAAAATTGAGGTTATAACCATGTCTCAGGAATTTCTTATCGAAGCATTTCCTCGTGGCGATCAGGGGAGAGGTGCGAGCCGCCGCCTGCGTCGTGAGGAGCGTAAAATTCCGGCCATCATTTATGGCGGAAAGAAAGAAGCCGTTTCGATCTCCATCTGGCACAACGAGCTGAAAAAAGCTCTGGAAAACGAAGCCTTCTTCTCTCACGTTCTGACCATCGAACTGGAAGGCAAGAAAGAAAGCGTGATCCTGAAGGATCTCCAGCGTCACCCATACAAGCCGCTGTTGACCCACGCTGACTTCCTGCGCGTTGACAAGGACCACGAAATCCACGTTAACGTACCGCTGCACTTCCTGAACGAAGAATCTGCACCGGCTATCAAGCTCCAGGGCGGCGTTGCCAACCACCAGATCAACGAGGTGGAAGTCATCTGTCTGCCGCAGAACCTGCCTGAGTTCCTCGAAGTCGACATGGCTGAAGTGGAAATGGACCAGGTTGTTCACCTGAGCGACCTCAAACTGCCGAAAGGCGTTCGTGTTGCTGCTCTGCTCCAGGGTGAAGACCACGACCTGCCGGTTGTTGCCATCCATAAGCCGCGCGGCGCCAAGGTTGACGACGAAGCCGAAGAGGGTGAGGAAGGCGAAGAAGGCGAAGACAAGGAGTAATCGCTCCTTTACGGATGAGGGCAACGGTAGATGGCACAGGATATCCTCATGGTGGTGGGACTGGGTAACCCCGGTCCCGACTATGCGAATACCCGCCATAACGCCGGCGCCCTGTTCGTCGAAGCACTGGCCCGTGAAACGGGCCAGTCGCTCCGCCCCGAAAAGAAATACCACGGGCTCTACGCCCGAATTCAGCTTCAGGGTCTCGACCTGCATCTGCTGAACCCTTCCACGTATATGAACCGCAGCGGCCTCTCCATCAAGGCACTGGCGGACTTCTTCAAGATTCAGCCCCAACAGATTCTGGTTGCGCACGACGAGCTGGACATCCCTCCCGGTACCGCCAGGTTCAAGAAAAGCGGCGGACACGGCGGACACAACGGCCTGCGGGACACCATTGCCCACCTGGGCACCAACGAGTTCCAGAGACTTCGTATCGGCATAGGTCACCCCGGCGACAGCCGCAGGGTTACCGGTTACGTCCTCGGACGCCTGGGAAAGCAGGAAACCGAAGAGCTGAATGCGGTCATCGACGAGATCATCCGGGTACTTCCTGACGCCGCCAGCGGCAAACTTCCCGCGGCAATGAATCGCTTGCACAGCTTCAAACCGGTATAATCCGGCCAAATTTTTCATACCCAGCAGAGGCATTCCATGGGATTTAACTGCGGCATCGTAGGCCTGCCCAACGTGGGCAAATCCACCCTGTTCAACGCGCTGACCAAATCCGGCATCGGTGCGGAAAACTTCCCCTTCTGCACCATTGAGCCTAACGCCGGCGTCGTGGCCATGCCCGACCCCCGCCTGAACAAGCTCGCCGACATCGTGAAGCCGGAAAAGGTCGTGGCAACCACGATGGAGTTCGTGGATATTGCAGGCCTTGTAGAAGGCGCCTCGAAAGGCGAAGGCCTGGGCAACCAGTTCCTGGCCAACATCCGCCAGACCGACGCCATTGCCCATGTGGTGCGCTGTTTTGAGGATGACAACGTCATTCACGTTGCCAACAAGATTGACCCGGCGTCGGATATCGAAATCATCAACACAGAATTGGCCCTGGCTGATCTGGAAACCGTCGAGAAAGCCATCAAACGGGTCCAGCGAGTCGCAAAAAGCGGCGACAAAGAGGCCAAAGCCCAGCTTGAAGTCTTCGACACCCTGCTTCCCGTGCTGAACGAAGGCAAACCGGTTCGCAGCATGAATCTCGACAAAGAGAAGATGGCACTGATCCGTGAGCTCTGCCTGCTCACCGTAAAGCCAACCATGTACATCGCCAACGTCAGCGAAGACGGGTTCGAGAACAACCCTTACCTGGACACCGTGAAAAAGATTGCGGAATCCGAGAACGCGGTTGTCGTGCCTATCTGTAACAAGATTGAAGCCGAAATCTCCGAACTGGAAGACGACGAGAAATCCATGTTCCTGGAAGAAATGGGCATGGACGAACCTGGCCTGGACCGGGTAATTCGCGGCGGCTACGGCCTGCTGAACCTTCAGACCTACTTCACCGCAGGGGTGAAGGAAGTCCGCGCCTGGACGGTAAAAGTGGGCGCTACCGCACCACAGGCGGCAGGCGTGATCCATACCGACTTCGAACGCGGCTTCATCCGCGCCGAAGTGGTGAGCTACGACGACTTCGTCAAGTACAACGGCGAAGCCGGAGCCAAGGAGGCCGGCAAGTGGCGTCTTGAGGGCAAGGAATACATCGTCCAGGACGGCGACGTTGTCCACTTCCGGTTCAATGTCTGACCGCGCTGGAGCGTTTTGACGGTGAGTCTCCTGCCAGCATGCTGCAGTACCCCGACTGACCGGTGGCCCTGGCCGCACTCCTTGCCAGGGCTTGAACTGATCAGCCTGGACTTTGATCCAGACAATCTCAAACCGGACGATTTTACGATCAGTGACATCGTCCCACCACCGTCCGTGGAAAGGGCTGTTGCCAAACGCCAGGCGGAATACCTGGCCGGCCGTTTCTGCGCCCGTGAAGGCTTGCTGCGCGCCACGGGGCAACCGGTGGTACCGGCCCTCGGCGATGACCGGGCGCCGGTATGGCCAACTGGCTGTGTAGGCTCAATCACCCACACCCAGGGGTGGGCTGCTGCGGTTATTGGCCAGCAACAGGACTACGCCGGGCTCGGCCTTGATGCGGAAATCATCATGCCCGATGAACGCGCCCTGCCGCTTTGCCGGCAGATATTGACGCCTTCTGAGCAGGAGCGATTCAGTGCCGAGCTGGCCAGTCAGGCGGGTTTTTTTATTACCCTCGCATTTTGCCTCAAGGAAACGCTCTTCAAAGCACTTTACCCCCTTGTTCAACAGCGATTCTACTTTGAACACGCAGAAGTTCTGTCCTGGCATCCCGACGGCAGCGCCCGATTGCGCCTGCTCAAAACTCTGTCACCGGAATGGGCATCGCACACTGAACTGGACGCGTGGTTTATCCGGGAAGAGCATCGGCTTGTCAGCCTGATAGTGGTTCCGGCCTACTGACATTCTGCTTCCGACGCGTAACGTCAGACGCTATAAGTAAGACTTTCAGGCAGCTTTGCCCCTTTGGGCGGCCGATCAATATGAGGGCAGTTCTCACACAATTCCAACCCTGGCAAGCGGTAGCGTATACAGCATTGTCGACGCTGCCGTAACGGAGAGGGGCCCACGTTACGCGGAATATACCGCACGGGACGGTACATCGGGTTTCGCTGCCCGTCTGGCCAATACTCGGACTCTATCAGCCGCTGTCCATCTTCCAGGCGAGTCAACGGCACGCCCTTTTGCGCCAATGCGCCCACCAGCCACTCAATGTAGTTCGCAGCATTGTTCCAGAGCACCTTGCGAGACAATTTAACCTGGCGACTCCATCCCACAATTAAGGGCTCGAAGTTACTCTCCAGGAGCTCTCCAAAGCGCTCAAACGGGCTCACTGGCACCCGCTCAAAGGGGCGACCTTCATCTGGAATACGAAAAGCCTCAGGAAGACCATCGCAGCCCAGAATAACCTCAAGCGTGTCGAGACCGACCGGCAATTCCCGACCTAACACGAGGTTGGCCGTTATCGTCGGAATAACGAGCTTTGCAAAATAGGTGCGCGACCATTGGGAAAGCAATGCACGGTCATCGTCACCAGGTTGCGAACGACGATAACACTCCAACAACCACGACAAGCCATCCTCCGTAACCAGATCCCGCGCCGGTGTAGCGGGGCGCGTATCGTCGGGCAGCACCAGGATGGACCGGTAGTACTCAAAGTCACCAACAAACAGCGGCGCAAGCGCGGGAATGGTCATGGATAAAACAACGAAAGTGGTTAAATGGCCGGAAAGGCCCGCTAATACGAGCGGACTTATAATGATAATGATTGTCATTATAGGTTTTTTTGGTTCCCGAGCAAGGGCCAACCATCACAATCCAAAATATCCGAACACACAAAACCTAAAAGAGGGTTGACAGTACCGGGTAAAATCCAGAAAATACGCGCCTCGTTTGGAGCTCATCCAGAACGAATTTGGCAAGGTAGCTCAGTTGGTTAGAGCACGGCACTCATAATGCCGGGGTCGGCGGTTCGACTCCGCCCCTTGCTACCAGAATTTAAAAGGTCGCGACTCACGTCGTGACCTTTTTTCGTTTCGGGGACGTCCCCGCCCTTCCTGGGAATTGAACGCGGGACGACCCGCCTCCATTTTTCCTGAATTTCCATGAGAACCACTAAAGACAGAATCCGTCAGGCCGTCTCGTTCGAGGTCATCGGCCTGCTTATCGCCATCCCATTATCCGCACTTGTGTTTGGCTTCGAGCTCGACAAAACCAGCGTCCTGGCTGCCATAGGTGCCACCATGGCGACCGGCTGGAATTACCTCTTCAATCTCATGTTCGATCACGGCCTGAAACGGCTGACCGGTTCTACTCGTAAGTCACTGAAGATGCGGTTATTTCATGCTCTCAGTTTTGAACTGGGCCTGATGATAACGTTCCTTCCGGTCATCGCCTGGTGGATGGGCATTGGGCTGGTTGAGGCGCTGATCGTCGACATCGCCTTCGTGGTCTTTTATCTGGTGTATGCGTTCGTTTTCACCTGGTGCTACGACACGGTGTTTCCTGACAACGACGCCAGTCTCAGTTGAGATCGTTTCGATACCGGCACCATCGAATGGCCTGGCGCAGCTCTTCCGTCAACCGGCCATTCCCGTGCTCATGGGAAACATAAAGGGACAGATCTACCCAGGCTGCCCGTCGCACAAAGTAATCGCCCTCATAATCGGCCATAAACGTGTCCACGAGCACCCAGGGAATGACCACAACATCTGCCCGGCCCAGCTTGAGCAGGTAGACTGCCTGGCGCCATTCGGATACGTGTAGAATCTTTGCGTTTTCGCCCTGGATCAGCTTATCCCCGACGAACCTCCTGACAAAGGCATAGGTGAGGCCAGCGGTTTGGCCGAGGGGAGGCATTTCTTCCAGAAACAGGTAGACGTACTCGGTCTGGAAGAGTCCCCCACCAAAGTCCGCGTAGCGGTCCCGTTCAGAGGTTTGAACCAGGGGAAAACCCACCGCAACACCGCCCTTTCTCAGCTGGTAGAGCAGTTGCGCCAAAGGCATTTCAACGAACTGAAATTCCCCGGGGACCCGCTCGAACACGCATCGGTAGAACGCGGAAAAGCGCCCCTCCAGCGCTCCCTCCGTGACCGTTATTTCCCGCTCTATTCCAGCAACAATCCCGACGCGCACTGGTTCCTGTGCACACAAAAGGTTCAAGGGCATCGTGATCGCGAGGAGAGCGATCAGTAGGGGCTGATAGCGCGCAGACTTCCTGTCCATAAGAGTGACTCGTCAACACGGAGATCCATTCACTCCACAAGCTTAGTTCAATTCTTCATCCCGCTCCACGTAGTGACACGCCACCCAATGCCCTGCCCCGGTCTTATCCTCCAGAACGGGTATCTCTCTACCACAATACTCAGTGGCCAGCGGGCATCGCGTGCGGAACACACAGCCGCTAGGGGGATTCATCGGGGACGGCAGGTCGCCCTCCAGTTCGGCCGGAGGCTTGGCCCGCGCCCTCTCCGGGTCAGGAATCGGCACCGCGGCCATCAGGGCCTGAGTGTAAGGATGCCGGGGGTTGGCGAACAGTTCAGCACGGGAGGCGTTTTCGGCCACATTGCCCAGGTACAGCACCATCACCCGGTCGCTGATGTGTTTGACCACGCTCAGGTCGTGAGCGATGAAGATCAGTGAAAGCCCCATGTCCCGCTGCAAGCTTTTCAACAGGTTGATGACTTGGGCCTGTACGGAGACATCCAGCGCAGACACCGGTTCGTCACAGATGATCAGTTTCGGCTCCAGAATCAACGCCCGGGCGATGCCCACCCGCTGGCACTGGCCGCCTGAAAATTCATGGGGGTAGCGGTTTTTCTGGTGAGGGTGCAGGCCAACGCGATCCATGATGGCATCCACTTTCTCCCTTAGCTCGGCGCCCTTGATATCCGGGTAGTGGGTACGCAGGGGCTCAGCAATGATGTCGCCGACGGTCATTCGTGGCGACAGAGAGGCAAGCGGATCCTGGAACACCATCTGCAGGCGTTGGCGACGCTTGCGCAGTTGTTTCAGGTTGAGCCCCCGCAGGTCCTCGCCCAACCACCCCACCTTTCCCGCCTGGCTGGGCACCATGCCCATGATGGCCCTTGCCAGGGTGGACTTGCCGCAGCCGGACTCTCCCACGATGCCGAGGGTTTCGCCCTCGTTGAGGGTGAAGCTGACGTTGTTCACCGCTTTTAGTGGCTGCGGCCGAGTCCAGGGCCAGGCGTTGCGAGGCATGATGTCGAAGGTGACCCGCAGGTTTTCCACCGTCAGCAGGCGCTGTTGTTCGCTCATGGAATCGCCTCCCTTGGCAGATTGCATACACGAATCCGCTCTGCCCCGAATCGCTCCGGTGGGTCGAGTTCGTGATAGCAGCGCGGCTCCGCCACGGGGCAACGGTCGCAGAATGGACAGCCCGGCGGCAGGTTCATCAGGTTGGGCGGGTTGCCGGGGATGGTGACCAGTTCATCCATCTGCTCATCAATACGCGGAATGGCGCCCATCAGGCCTTTGGTATAGGGATGGGAGGGATCCCGGAACAGGTCCCGGGTGGCAGCAAACTCCATCATCTGGCCGCCGTACATCACCAATGTCTGGTCGCAGCTTCCGGCCACTACGCCCAGGTCGTGGGTGATCAGGATAATCGCGGTATTGAATTCCTGTTGCAGCTCCTGCAACAGGTCCATCACCTGAGCCTGAACTGTGACATCCAGGGCGGTGGTGGGTTCGTCCGCAATCAGCAGGCGCGGTCGACACAGCAGGGACATGGCGATCATGACCCGTTGACGCATGCCCCCGGAGAATTCATGGGGATAACAATGAATACGGTTGCGGGCCTCGGGGATACGAACCGCTTCCAGCATCTGCAGGGATTCCTGAAGAGCCTGTTTGCGGCTGATGCCTTTGTGTTGCACCAGCACTTCGATGAGCTGGTCGCTGACTTTCATGAACGGGTTCAGGGACGTCATCGGGTCCTGGAAAATCATGCCGATGCGGGCCGCACGGATCTGATTCATCCGCTTTTCCGGCAAATTAAGCAGTGGCTCGCCTTCAAAGAGCACCTCGCCACTGACCCGGGCGTTGTCCGGGAGCAGGCCCATCAGCGCAAATACCCCCTGGCTTTTACCCGCGCCGGACTCACCCACGATGCCCAGAGTCTGCCCAGCCTCCAACTGGTAGCTGAGCCCCCTCACTGCCTGCAAGGTGCCATCCGGTGTATCGAAGGCCACTTCGAGATTATTGACTTCCAGCATTGCCATAGATCGGGTTCCTGCCGGCTCAGCGGTCTTTGGGGTCGAGGGCATCCCGCAGCCCGTCGCCGAGAAAATTGAAACAGAACAGGGTGAGCACCAGCATCAGCATCGGGAAAATCAGGGTCCATGGCGCGGTCCACATGGCATCCGCGCCTTCGGAAATCAGCGCACCCCATGAGGTGTAGGGTTCCGACACCCCAAGCCCCAGGAACGAGATAAAGGATTCGAACAGGATCATCTCCGGCACCAGCAGGGTTGCATAAACAATCACCACGCCCAGCACATTGGGCACGATGTGGCGGAGCACGATCAGGAAGGGATGCACACCGACGGACATGGCGGCCTCAATGTACTCCTTGCGCTTCAGGCTCAGGGTCTGGCCCCGCACAATCCGGGCCATATTCAGCCAGCTCACCGCGCCGATGGCCACGAAAATGAGCAGGACATTGCGCCCGAACACCGCCATCAGCACGATCACCAGGAACATGAAGGGAAAGGCGCTGAGTACTTCGAGCGTCCGCATCATGATGGCGTCGGTACGGCCGCCCACGTAACCGGAGATGGCCCCATAAAGCGTGCCGATGACCACCGCCGTCAGCGCCCCGAGAACACCTACCATGAGGGAAATACGGCTGCCCTGCACGGTGCGTTGGTAGAGGTCACGGCCGATGGGATCAAGACCGAAATAGTGCTGGCTGGCCAGGCTGGGCACGCCATCTTCATCCAGGTTTGGCAAACTGGCCCAGTCGATGGATTCGTTGTCCCAGGGTGACAAGTACTGGCCGAAGGCCGCGAACAACAGCAACAGAGCCAGCACCACCAGACTCGCCACCGCTGCCCGGTGGTTCATAAAACGCCGTCGCGCGTCACGCCAAAGGCTGCGGCCTTCGGTGTAGGCGTCTTCCGCAAGGGTGTCCGCCAGTTCGCCCATGCCCGCATGTTTGTCGGAGAAAAACATCAGTAACGCACCCTCGGGTCCAGCCAAGTATAGAGAATATCCACCGCCGCGTTAAAGACGATGGTCAGTACGCCCACCAGAATGGTGACCCCGAGAATCAGCGAGTAGTCCCGGTTGATGGCACCGTTGACGAAGTGCTGGCCAATGCCGCCCGTGGAAAATACCTGATCGATGATCACCGAACCGGTGATGATGCCCACGAAAGCCGGCCCAAGGTACGACACCACCGGAATCAACGCGGGCTTGAGGGCATGGCGCAATACGATCTTGTGGCGGGGAATGCCCTTGGCCCGGGCGGTGCGGATGAACGGACTGCGCAGGGTCTCTATCATGCTGCTACGAGTAATCCTCGCCACCTGCGCAATATAGGACGTCGCCATGGCGATGATGGGCAGCACGATGTATTCCACCTGCCCGCCTTCCCAGCCGCCGGCAGGCAACCAGCGCAACGTGACGGCAAACAGCAGCACCAGCAACGGCGCCATCACGAAATTGGGGAACACCACCCCAGTCATGGCGGCGGTCATCACCGTGTAGTCCGGCCAACGGTTCTGTTTCAGGGCCGCAATCACACCCAGCCCTACCCCGAACACCACCACGAACAGGAAGGACCAGGCGCCGATGTAGGCGGACCGGGGAAAGCTGGACTCGATCAGCTCATTGACCGTGAAGTCCTTATAACGGAATGAGGGCCCCAGGTCGCCCTGGGCGACGTTGCCCACGTAGATGAGGTACTGCTGCCACAGGGGTTTATCCAGGTTGTATTTGGCCTCGATGTTTTCCATCACCGCTTCCGGCACATTACGCTCGTTGGTGAACGGGCCGCCAGGCGCCGCGTGCATCAGCACGAACGAGACCGTGATCAACGCCAGTATGGTTGGTACCGCTACCGCCAGACGTCTGATGATAAAACTGAACATGGCTTCCCTCAGTCCGCAGTGATGTACATATCCTTGCTGTAAACAATGGTACGGGGATTCTTCTCCGGATAGCCCTTCAGGGACGGGCTCACCAGCGCCACCGTAGTGTTGAAGTACACCGGCACCACCGGAAACGCCTGCCACAGGATTTCCTCGGCCCTGACATAATAGGGATTGGGATCGTCGCTGGAACGGGCATCCAGCAGCAACTGGTCGTATGTTTCATTGCTCCAGCCGCCGTCGTTATTACCACTGTCGCTGGTTAGCAGGGTCAGGAAGGTGGAGGCTTCGTTGTAATCCCCCTTCCAGCCAAACCGGGCGATACCATAGTTGCCAGCCTGCTTCTCGGAGAGGAAGGTTTTCCACTCCAGATTGCTGATGGTGACCTTTGCCCCCAACTTCTCTTTCCACATCTGACTGACCACGATAGCCAGCGCCTTATGGCTTTCGTCAGTGTTGTAGAGCAGTTCGAATTCCAGTGGGTTGTCTTCAGTGTAACCGGCTTCTTCAAGGGCTTCGCGCGCCTCTTCGTCGCGTCGGGTCTGGGACCAGGTGGCGTACTCCGGCTGCCGGAAGTCGAAACCGCTGACGTAGGGCGGTGTCAGGGTGAATGCCGGCATCTGGTTGCCCCGAGTGATGTAGCTGACGATGATATTGCGGTCAATGGCGTAGGTCAGCGCCCTACGCACTCTCACGTCGTCAAAGGGCGGCCTGTTGACGTTGAAGGCATACATGTACGTGGCCATGCTGGGCACCATCACCAACTCTTTGGGCCGCTCTTTTTTCAACCGGGCCATCTGGGACACCGGCACCGTGGAGGTCATATGCAGCTCGCCACTGGCGTAGCGCTGAAGCTCGGCGGACGAAGATTCAATGGGCAGGTAGACCACCCGGTCGATGATGGTTCTGTCATCCCCCCAGTAATGAGGATTGCGAGCCGCCACCAGCTTCTCGCCGAGATGCCAGGCCCGCAGCGTATAGGCACCGTTGGAGACCATCTTGCCCGGCCTGGTCCAGTCCTCACCATGGGCCTCGATGGCCTGGCGAGGAGCGGGAAACATGGTGTAGTGGACGGTCATATCCGGCAGATAGGTGATCGGCTCCTCCAGGGTCACCTCGAAGGTGAAGTCGTCGACAGCACGCACACCCAGGGTATCCGGTGCCTTGTCCCCAGCGATGATCTCGCCGGCATTGGCTACCCCGGCGGACTCGATGTAATACGCATAGTTTGAGCCTACCTCCGGGTCCACCGCCCTGCGCCAGCCGTACACGAAATCCTGGGCGGTAACGGTGCTGCCATCGCTCCAGAGACCGTCTTCACGGAGCTGGAATGTCCAGGTCAGGTTATTGTTCGAGGAGGCCCAGGACGTCGCCATCGCCGGTTCGGTATCCCCTCTGGGGCCGCTGCGGGTCAATCCTTCGAACAGGTCAACCACAATGGCGCCACCCACGCTGTCCTGCACTAGTTGGGGGTCCAGCGAAGCCGGTTCGCTCGCATTGCCCCGGACAAGTACCTGTCTTCGGGCCAGTTGCTCCCCAGTAGTCGGGTGTGCCTTCAGGCGGGTCTCCGGTGCATCAATATCCGCAGCTTCCAGCGCCCGGTCACCACCCTTTGCGTGATTATCGTCGCTGCCGCTACAGGCAATGAAAACCAATGGGGCCAGGCAGACCAATAGTGCACGGGACAACCAGCGCCCGCTGCCCTCCTCCATCCGGTTTGCTGTACTCGTTATTGTTTGCACGTTGTTGACAGTCATATCTGTTCGAACCTAGCGCGGAAACAAGGAAGTCACAAGCCGATGAGGGTCAACATGAAACAATGCTCACGTTCCTATGCCTGTGGCATACTCACTCGGGATGTTCGACCTCAACAACAACGCTTGATAAAAGGGATGCTCAACCATGAAACCGGAAACTCTCGCCCTTCACGCTGGCTTCAACGGTGATCCGACGACCAACGCCGCAACCACGCCCATCTACCAGACCACGTCCTACACGTTCGACGACACCCAGCACGGTGCCGACCTGTTTGACCTGAAGGTACAGGGCAACATTTATACGCGCATCATGAACCCCACCAACGCCGTATTGGAGGAACGTATGGCGCAACTGGAAGGTGGTGTGGGGGCGCTTGCGGTCGCCTCAGGTATGGCGGCCATCCTTTACTCCCTGCAAACCATCTGCAAAGTGGGCAACAACATTGTCAGCACCGGCCAGCTCTATGGCGGCACCTACAACCTGTTTGCACACTCGCTGCCGAACCAGGGCATCAACTGCCGCATGGTACGACACGATGACTTCGACGCGGTGGAAAAGGCCATCGACGACAACACTCGCGCTCTGTTCTGCGAATCCATTGGTAACCCGGCCGGCAATGTGGTTGATATCCAGCGCTGGGCGGACATTGCCCACAAACACGGCATACCGCTGATCGTCGACAACACGGTGGCAACGCCTTTCCTTTGCCGGCCCTTTGAGCACGGCGCGGATATCGTGGTCCATTCACTCACCAAGTACATTGGTGGCCACGGCACCACCGTAGCAGGTGTGGTGGTCGACTCCGGGAAGTTTGACTGGGCCGCCAACAAGGCGAAGTTCCCCATGCTCAACGAGCCTGACCCCTCCTACCACGGTGTGGTCTATACCGAAGCCCTTGGCGCCGCGGCTTTCATCGGGCGCTGCCGTGTGGTCCCACTGCGCAATACCGGCGCAGCGTTGGCTCCGTTTAACGCATTCCTGATCATGCAGGGCCTTGAAACACTCGGCCTGCGCATGGAAAGGCACTGCGAAAACGCCGAAAAGGTGGCCAATTTCCTGCAAAATCATCCGTCGGTGGAATGGGTAAACTATGCCACCCTGGCCGACAGTCCGTACAAAGCCACCTGCGACAAGATCTGCGGTGGCCGTGCGTCAGGCATTCTCAGTTTCGGCATCACCGGCGGACTCGAGAACGGCGCAAAATTCATTGACGCCCTGCAACTGATCTACCGCCTGGTCAACATTGGTGACGCCAAATCCCTGGCCTGTCACCCCGCCACAACGACTCACCGGCAGCTCAATCCGGAGGAACTGGCAAGTGCGGGTGTCAGTGAGGACCTTGTACGCCTGTCCATTGGCATCGAACACGTGGATGACATCATTGCCGATATCAGCCAGGCGCTGGACAAAGCAACCGCCTGACGTAGCCACCGGGTACGACGAAAGTCGTGCCCGAAACCCCCGTGATTATCCTTACCCGCCTTGTATCCTCCGCTGGCGCAGATTACCCTTTAGAGTCAGCCAAGCTTTTTATCCGCCGCCGAGAAGAGAGTCCCCCAGTAATGAGCGACAGCGCCAAATCACGCGTCACCAGTGGTTCCAAGTTCCGCAATGAACACGGATTCTCAGCGATCAAGGACGGCATCAAACGCTCGGGTTCGGGCATCATCGACACCAAAACCCAGCGCAAACCGTCATGGCTACGAGCACGCATGCCCGGTGGCGAGCGCTACGAAGCGGTTCGAAAGAACGTCAGTGAACACCGCCTGAGCACGGTCTGCCAGGAGTCCCATTGCCCGAATATCGGCGAATGCTGGGCCAATGGTACCGCGACCATCATGGTGATGGGCTCCGTGTGCACCCGCGCCTGCCGCTTCTGCGCCGTTGATACCGGCAACCCCAAAGGCTGGCTGGACCATGAGGAGCCGGAAAATACCGCGAAGTCCGTTGAACTCATGGGCCTGCGCTATATCGTACTGACCTCTGTGGATCGGGACGATCTGGACGACGGCGGCGCCGCCCACTATGCGGCCTGCGTATCGGCCATCAAGCAGCGCACCCCTCATGTCGCAGTGGAAGCCCTGACGCCAGACTTTGACGCCGTCATGGCGCACGTTGAGAAGGTCGTGGACTCCGGCCTGGACGTTTTCGCACAGAACGTGGAAACCGTGAAGCGCCTGACTACCCGTGTTCGGGACCCCCGCGCCGGCTACGAGAAAACCCTCAGCGTACTGGCGCACGCCAAACAGTACCGTCCGGACGTGCTCACCAAGACCAGCCTGATGCTGGGCCTCGGTGAAACGGAAGAGGAAATCCTGAAAACCATGGATGACCTGCGGGCTATCGGCGTCGACATTCTGACCCTGGGCCAGTATCTGCGCCCCACTCAGAACCACCTGCCGGTGGAACAGTACGTGACCCCGGAAGACTTTAACCGTTACCGTGAGATTGGCTTGGAGAAAGGCTTTATGGAAGTGCCGTCGGGCCCCATGGTGCGCTCCAGCTACCGTGCCGATCGTGTCTTCGAAAAGAATAACCTGGGCCTTGTGGTGCCAGAAGTGCCTGCTTCCTCCAACGCACAACAGATTCCGGTCAAAGCGGTAGACTGAACCACTGATCAATTCCCTGGAGTAGGCCTCAAACAGGGGCACCGTCGACTGACAGTTTGTGGCACACTCTGCACTCGCTTTCACTGTGTAGGGTAATTCTTACGATGTCCTGGCTTCGATCGTTCTATGACCGGCTGATTTTCCCCCGTCCTGTTCTGGTACTTCTGCTGTTTGGTGCCCTGCTGTTGATAGCCAGCCTGCGGCTGGACCAGTTCCGCCTGGATGCCTCGGCCGAGTCGCTGGTTCTTGAAGATGATCGCTCCCTGGAGCAGTACCGGGAAGTGAACCGCCGCTTCACTACCTCCGACGATTTTCTCGTTGTTACCTATACGCCCGACCAGGAACTGTTCAGCAACGAGGGTCTGGCTTTACTGGCGTCATTGCGGGACGAACTGGCAGCCCTGGAAAATGTCAGCTCCACCAACAGCATCCTCAACGTCCCCCTGCTCCACAGCCCGGACCTGACCCTGGACACCGTTGACTCAGAGATCCAGACCATCGACGAGGATGACGTTGCTCCAGACACCGCCAGGAAAGCACTACTCAACAATCCGCTCTACCCGAACCTGCTGATCAGCGAAGACGCACGAACGACCGCGATACAGGTCAACCTGCCCACGCCGGAGCGCTATTTTGAACTGCTCCGCGAACGCAACTCGCTCCGGGACGCGGTAGACAGTGGCGAAGCCTCCTCAGAGGAACAGCAACGACTGGAAACCGTCAGCCAGGCATTCATCGAGTTTACCGAAGCCCAGGGCGAAGAGCGGGACCGCACCATCAAACGGGTCAGGGGCATCCTCGACAGCTACCGTGACCGCGCCGAGATCTACCTGGGCGGCGTTCCCATGATCGTTGCCGACATGATCCGTTTCATCCAGAATGACCTGTCCACCTTCGGTGTTGGTGTGCTGATCTTCTTGCTGTTGACCCTGGCAATCATTTTCCGCCAGTGGCGCTGGGTGCTGGTGCCACTGTTGTGCTGCAGCTTTACGGTGTGGCTGGTGATTGGTTACCTGAGCTGGGCGCAATGGCCAGTCACGGTGATCTCATCCAATTTCGTGTCGTTGCTGCTGATCATGACCCTGTCGCTGACCATCCACCTGATCGTTCGCTATCGGGAGTTCCAGCACGACGACCCTGAAGCCGAATCACGGGATACGCTACGGCGCACCCTGCTGGCCATGATCAAACCCTGCTTCTACATGGCCATCACCACCATTGTTGCTTTCGGCTCGCTTACCTTCAGCGGTATCCGCCCGGTGATCGATTTTGGCTGGATGATGACCATCGGCCTGACCGTGGCCTTCCTTATCACGTTTATCATCTTCCCGGCCCTGCTGGCGCTGCTGCCACCGCCGGTGGACGACCGGGTGCGTTCCAACCGGATTCCCTTTACCGATTGGTTTGCGCGGTTTACCGAGCACTACGGCAAAACCGTACTAGTCGGTTCCGCCATCCTCGCGGTGCTCTGCGTCATCGGCCTGAACCGCCTGACGGTGGAAAACAGCTTCATCGACTACTTCAAGTCCAGCACCGAAATCCACCAGGGCATGATCACCATTGATGACCGTCTGGGAGGCACGACCCCACTGGATGTGGTAATCACGGACGAGAAGCCACCCGAAAGCGAAGCCGGCGGCGACCCCTTTGCCAGTGATTGCGATCCGTTTGTGGAGGACTGTGAGGGTGCCGAGGAATACCGCGACACCTGGTTCACCTATCAGAAGATGGATCGACTGGGTAAGGTTCATGATTATCTGGACAGCCTGCCAGAGACCGGCAAGGTCATGTCCATCGATACCACCCTGGACATCCTTGCCCAGGTTAACGGTGGCGAGCCCCTGAATGCCCTGGAACTGGCGTTCGTACCCTCGGCGGTGCCGGACGATCTGAAGGACATTCTTCTGACCCCCTACATCAGCGAAGAACACGACCAGGCCCGCTTCAGCATCCGCATCCTGGAGACCTCCCCGGACCTGCGCCGGCAGGCATTGCTGGACCGCATACGCACTCACCTCACCGAAGAAATGGGCTTTGAGGACGATCAGGTGAAGCTCACGGGCATGACAGTGATGTACAACAACATGCTGCAAAGCCTGTTCGATTCCCAGATCAAGACCATCGGCATTGTGTTCCTGGCCATCATGGTGATGTTCCTGATCCTGTTCCGGTCGATAAAGCTGGCGCTGATCGGTATGGCCCCGAACCTGATCGCGGCGGGTTCGGTGCTGGGCCTGATGGGCTGGCTGGGCATTCCGCTGGATATGATGACGATCACGGTGGCGGCCATCACGGTGGGGATCGCAGTGGACGATACCATTCACTACATCCACCGTTTCAAGACGGAATTTGAGAAAGACGGCGACTACCTCGCCACCATGCACCGCTGCCACCGCAGCATCGGGCAGGCGATGTTCTTTACCTCGCTGACGATTATTACCGGGTTTTCGATCCTGGTGCTGTCGAATTTCATCCCGACCATCTACTTCGGGTTGTTCACCGGCTTTGCCATGTTCATGGCTCTGGTTGGGGCGCTTACGTTGTTGCCTCGGCTCATCTTGCTGGTTAAGCCGTTTGGTGCACGGGCGAGTTTCTGAAAGCCCCCTCCGCGCAATGCTTAAACGCGAAATCGCAGGCTATAAATGAGAAAACCGCCAAGGCCATAAGCCAAGGCGGTTTTTCAAGCTCCAGGCACTAACCCAGAAGGCAGCAGTCAGAGCTACCGGCGCTTACTGCATACCTTTCTGCTGCTGCCGCTGCATCTGACGCTGCTGTTGCATCTGCTGCTGCATTTGCTGCATACGTTTGTTCAGCTCTTCGCGCTGCTCTTCAGTGAATACTGCATCAACCTTCGCCTGCATCAGGGTGGACATGGCTGTCATCTCGCCAGTGACGTCACCAAGCTCTTCCGCTTTTTCACGAATCGCGTCTTCGTCGTAATCCGGCTTGATCTGAGCCTGGATCTGCTGCTGCAGTTGCTGGGCTTCGCCCTGAAGCTCCTGAATCTCAGCCTGCATCTCTTCAATGATGCCGCGAATTTCTTTCTGCTGGTCTTCACTCAGGCCAACCATCTGAGCCAGCTGATCAACCTGGTCCGGCTGCCCGCCAGATTGCTGCGCCATCGCCGGAGAAGACAACCCGATAGCAATCAGGGCAATTCCGAACAGTTTCACGAGCTTCATAGAAATCTCCACTAATCGATTATTTAAGTCGCTTTGGGTTTTCGAGCCCTACACCCTAAATCAAAACAACCGGGCATTTCACCCCGAACCCCCTTCTTTTTGTACATACTTCACACCCTCACATGCCTCAGCTCCCATCATGGGCGGGTTGAGAGAAATGTGAAAATTTAGTCATTCCCGTCCATAATGGCGCCGTTCAGCCATTTCAGGAGTATCAACCATGGCCATTAACTGGTTTCCAGGGCACATGCACAAGGCCCGCAAGGAAATCAAAAAGGTAATGCCGCAGATGGATCTCATTATTGAGGTCGTGGATGCGCGCCTGCCGTTCAGCAGCGAAAACCCGCTGGTCCCTGCCCTGCGCGGCGATACGCCCGTCATCAAAGTGCTTAACAAGCGGGATCTGGCTGATCCGGCCATTACCGAGCAATGGCTCGGCTGGCTGGAAAAGGAGCGCGGTGTGCGGGCCATCACTATGACCCACAACCAGCGAGCGGAAGCGCTCGACATCTTGCGGTTGGCCGGTGAAATGACGCCGGATCATGATCGCCAGAAGCGGGCGTTGCGGGTGATGATTCTGGGTATCCCCAATGTCGGCAAGTCCACATTGATCAACACCATGGCGGGCCGGCCGGCAGCCAAGACCGGGAATGAGCCCGCAGTAACCCGGGCGCAGCAGGCCATCAAGCTGCCAGACAACGTCCTGCTCTATGACACACCGGGGTTTCTCTGGCCCAAGCTTTCTCCGGAGGCCTGCGGATACCGTCTGGCCATTAGTGGCGCCATTCGCAGTGCGGTGATTGAGTTTGAGGACGTGGCGTTATTCGAGGCGGATTATCTGCTGGACGCGTATCCCGAACTGGCAATGGCACGCTACGGCTTCGAAGAAAGACCTCGGGACGGCCTGGCACTGATGGACGGCATCGCGGAAAAACGTCGATTCCTGGGGAGAGGCGGGGTTCCGGACCTGCACAAGGTGTCGGAAATACTGCTCAACGAATTCCGCTCCGGGAAGCTCGGGCGAATTTCGCTGGAGACGCCCGCCATGGTCGAGCAGGAAGCCCGGGAAGAAGCTGAACGTCAACGCGAGAAGTCAGACAAAGCCTGATCATCGAGACCACAACGGCATACGTTGAACCATCCCGCCGCCACATAGGCGGACGGCAACGCGTCGAACATATCACGTGCCGTGCGAACCAGATGGGGCTGATCGTAGAATCCGGCCTCCGTCGCCAACCGGGAGACGGATATACCCGGCTCCCAGAACGCCAATGCCCGGTTGATCTTCAGGTGCAGGAGAAAACGTCGCAGCGGCACGCCCGTTTCCTGGCGAAACAGATGCGTCAGCCGTGACGAAGACAGCCCGACACTTTGAGCCAGAGAGTTCAGTTCCAGGCGTTCCGGCAGTTCTGCCCTCAGCTTCCTGCAAATGCCCGCTATACGGTCGTCCAGCGCAACGGGCGCGTGCCCGCTCTGAGAGATCACTCTTGCCAGCGCGCAGGCCATGGCCTCGCAGTCTGTCTCCCCGGGATCAGGCAGACCCACACCGGTCAACGAAAGATCCGTGGAGGCCATGCCTGCCGTAACGGATTTCAGGGACCGCCAGCAAACGCTGTCGGGGTCGAGCTGGACGCTCCAGATTCTGGCCTCCCCAGGCTCCAGTGCCTGGGGAACGTCAGGGGCTACGATGGCGGCGCGGGTTTCCCGCCATTCACCGTCCACAGCCAGCCGAAAGGGACGGTCGAGCCCGACCAGCAAGGAAGCGCTTATGTGGCGGTGGGAGCGGTTGGGCATCAACTGTCCGAGTACCTGCCAGTGATCCTGCCACAAGAACAAGGTGCCCTTGTGGCCCTGACCGCTGGTTGGCGTTTTGAAGGGCGGTGCCTGCATGGTGTCACTCAACTCTGCATTTCCCTGCAAGCATACCTCAAGCAGCCTTGGTTCAGTGACTCTGAGGCTGGCGCCCACCGTCATGGCCACCCTGGGCATGAGGTACCGGTATGCCCAGCTTCGCCGCAAACTCAATGCTAACGAAGATCGGCCCGATCAGCAGGAACACCAGGTCTTCCACGAACGACGGCTTCTTGCCTTCAATTTTATGGCCGACCACCTGGACCGCCCAGGCAACGATCCAGACCACAAGACTGGTCCAGAACAGGGACAGACCACTGGCCAGCACACTCTGTATGGCCCACAAAGACAGTACAAACCAGCCCGCCATCAATACGAACACCCAAAGCGACAAGCGCAGATAGACGATACCCGACAAGCCCGCGAGAATCGTGGCGCCGTTGACCCAATAGGCCCCAGAGCCAGAAAGGCCAAGCCAACTGCCTACCGGTATCAGCCAGAACAATCCCAGTGTTGATATCAGGATTGCCGGAACGCAGGCAATATGGACCCACTGGTTGACGGTGTTCTGATGGCTGTCGCCGTAGTCATGCAGAAATTGAGACAGTGAACGCACGGTGAATCTCCCTCGGGTTATTGTTGATAAGCGCCATCTTACCAACGTCCATGTTCGCCGCCTTGTACGTAACGGCTATGCCGGCTCGCCTGGCCTCTTCTGGCACCTTACCAAGGTCAAATATCGCCGCAGCACCAAAGCGCCTAGACTGATGGTTATAGTCAGAGACAGAGGGGACCGGCCCGGTTCGCGGTGCAGGCCCTGCTAAGGAGGAAAGTATGAGACGGGTTGTAGTTACCGGAATGGGCATTGTTTCCTGCCTCGGCAACTCCACGGATGCGGTGCTGGAAAGCCTCAAGGCCGGCAAATCGGGCATCCGGTTCAATGAAACCTATCGTGACATGGGCTTCCGCAGCCAGGTGGCAGGTTCCGTTGATGTGGACACGTCGGTCATCGACCGTAAAACCCGACGCTTCATGGGCCAGTCGGCGATGTACAGCTACCTCGCCATGGAGCAGGCCATTGCGTCCTCACGATTGACAGACGATCTGGTCTCCAATGACCGTACCGGCCTGATTGCCGGCTCCGGCGGCGCGTCCAGCGCCAGCCAGGTGGAGGCCGTCGACATCATGCGTGAAAAAGGTGTCAAACGCATCGGGCCCTACATGGTGCCACGGATCATGACCAGTACCGTCTCGGCCTGCCTGGCCACTGCCTTCAAAATTCGCGGTGTGAATTACTCCATGTCGTCCGCCTGCGCCACCAGCGCCCACTGTATTGGCCACGCTGCGGAGCAGATCCAGTCTGGCAAGCAGGACATTGTATTCGCTGGCGGTGGCGAGGAAGAGGACTGGAGCCTGACCATGCTGTTCGACGCCATGGGCGCCTTGTCCACCAAGTATAACGATGCCCCGGAAACCGCATCCAGGCCCTTCGACGCCGGCCGTGATGGATTCGTTATCGCAGGGGGTGGCGGCATGGTGGTAATGGAAGAGCTTGAGCATGCCCTCAAGCGCGGTGCCCCCATTATTGCCGAGCTGACCGGTTATGGCGCCACGTCCGACGGACACGACATGGTCGCCCCCTCTGGCGAGGGCGCCATGCGTTGCATGCAACAGGCGCTGTCCACGGTTGAGACACCGGTGGATTACATCAATGCACACGGCACCAGCACGCCGGTGGGCGATGTGGCGGAGATGAAGGCGGTACGGAACGTCTTCGGTGATAAAGTGCCGCAGATTTCATCCACAAAGTCGCTATCCGGCCACTCTTTGGGTGCATCGGGTGTTCATGAAGCGATCTATTCCCTGATCATGCTGCAGAACGGATTTATTGCGGGCACTAAAAACCTGACAAACCTGGATGACACCATTGCCGGAATGCCGGTCGTGGGGCCTGATTCCAAAGCGGCGCCACTGAATACAGTGATGTCCAACAGCTTCGGGTTCGGCGGCACCAATGCATCGCTGATATTCGGAAAAGTCTGATTCCCTGACGACCCTAGCTTATGGGTTCGTCAGTGAGTTCCTTGCCGCCGTTCAGCGACAGCAGTTCCAGCTCCTCGGCCAACCCCGAACGCCAGGGGAGCTGTTTGACGCCAAAGGTGTTACGGATCTTGGTGCAGATCATGGTGGCGTTCGCGGGCTCAAGGGTTGCCCATGCGGGCGTTTCATCCACCACCCGGATCCCGTCCGGAATGCCGCTCAAACCGGTGATTGCAAGCCCCAACTCGTAGAGTGTGATGTCTTCCGCGCCGGCGTACTGATAGGTGCCCCACACCTCCGCGCCACAGTCTATCTGCTGGACAATCGCGGTAATCACCCGGGCAAGATCACTGACGGTCACGGGTTGCCCACGGCATTTGCCGGGTAACTTGATGGTGTCGGACCCTGCGGCAACGGACTGCACCTTGCGAATAAAGCGACCCAGGCTCCAGCCCGTCCTCAGCAGGATATGCCGCGGCAACAACGTTCTCAGCGCCTGCTCGCATTCCCATTGCCAGTTACCCAGCTCGTTACAGGGCTGACCGGGATTGGAGGCAATGTAGGCACTCTGCTTTCGGCCGTCGAACACATAGGAAGACGACAACTGCAGCAACGCGATATTGCGCTCACAGGCGTGCTCGGCCAGCGCCACGGGCAACGAAAACGACGCCTTGTGGGCCAATTCGGGGTTCCTCTCCGCACTTTCAGGGTCCGCCAGCCAAAGCGCATTCACGATCAAGTCGGTGTCGTCGGGAATCCAGCCTTCCAGCGCCGAAAGGTCCGCGGTTTCAAGCTCGCTGATCAGCAGCGGGCTGACGTGGAGCGAGGTGTCCCTCAGACGCTCCAGCAATACCCGCCCTAATGGGCCATAATCATGAACAACAAGAACGTGCACGAGCGCTCACCGCCTCCAATGTCTTTCTTCGCAACGGGTGACAGTACCGTTGCCGCTTAATCTGTATGCAGTTGTTTGTACACCTTAAACACACTGTAATCGTTCCCACAGTCTGTTGGAACGTATACACGGGATATCACTGATATGACGGACACCCGATAACGTTCGAGCCAATGGCACGCGAAGCACACCCCATAGAATACGTGTCGAAATACTGAGCAGACCTGACGAGCATACAACAACAGGATCACACATGCTGAAACAACAAAGCCATATCGTTGCACCCATACCGGATGAGCTCCGGACCCGCGCACTTTACACCGTCAATGAGCTGCGGGAGCGGGGAAAGGCGGATAAGGAAGCCATCGACAAACTGTTCGAACTGATTGCCGAGATGACCGACAACGGTCTGGATTTCTTTTTCCTGGAACCCCTGCGCCGACTCAACGCCAGCAGCATGCTGATGGGTATGGCCAGAATGGGCATCAGCAGCATGCTCAAAGGCAGCAAGATGGTCGTCCACAAAGTCCTGAAGAAACTGGACGACCGCAGCCTGGCCGCGATTCTCGACTTCATCGAGGAAATCATCCACGAGCCGGAACCCGCTTCCTGATCACCTACCCTGCTGCAGCGTTTCCCGAATTCTCGTACAGCCTGGGCACCCGGGCTGTAATACCCGTTAGCAGTTCGTAGCCAATGGTACCGGCGTGTTGCGCCACTTCATCCACACTGACATGCCGCCCCCAGAGCTCCACAGGGTCGCCAGGACAGGCGTCAGGGGCGCCCGTCAGGTCCACGGCCAGCATGTCCATGGACACCCTGCCAATCAGGCGTATGCGGTTACCGCCGACCCACGCCGGAGTGCCCGTACCGGCATGGCGAGGATAGCCATCACCATAGCCAATGGCCACAATCCCCATTCGTGTTTCCTGAGTCGTGGTCCAGTTGTAGCCATAGCCCACGGACTCTCCCGGCTTTAGCGTTCGCACTGCGGTCAAAGGGGCTTCCAGTGTCATCACCGCTTCCAGACCCAGTTCTGGACCGGTCTTGCCCAAGGTCGGGGAGGCGCCATAAAGCATGATGCCGGGGCGGGTCCAGTCAAACGACGGCTGGGCGGGGAGAAAGTGGGCGGCAGAATTTGACGCGCTTTTCTCAAGTTTTGGCCAGTCCACCACTGCTTCACTGAATATCCGCGTCTGCTGGTCAGTGTCATCGCTGGAGATATCGTCCGCACAGGCAAAGTGCGTTACGAAACCCGCCACCTTCTCCGCCGCAGCAATGGTACCCAGTCGTGCCATAACATCGGCCAACACGCCCGGCGCGAAACCAAGCCGATTCATGCCGGTATTCACTTTCACCCAGACCGTCGGCGTCTCACCAGCCTGCGCCAACCAGTCCAACTGATAACGACTGTGGACCACCACTTCAAAACCTTCGCGAACACACGTCGCGACATCCTCGGCACTGTGCATGCCCTGCAACAACACCACAGGATGGTCAACACCGGCCTCCCGGATCGCCAGGGCCTCTTCCAGACAGGCAACAGCAAACTTGGGTGCGTCGCTCGCCAGGGCCCGTGCGACTTCACGGATACCATGGCCATAGCCATCGGCCTTGATAACAGCCATTGCGCGGGCCGGGCTGGCCAGCCGGCAGGCGAGGCGATAGTTGTGGCGGAGGGCACGGGTATCAATACGGGCAACGGTCTTCCGTGGCATTAATAATCCCCTCCGTAATCGCCGTGGGCCAGATCCTCGAACTTGGTGTACTTGCCGATGAAGGCCAGTCGCACGGTGCCAATGGGGCCGTTACGTTGCTTACCGATGATGATTTCGGCAATGCCCTTGTCGGAGGTGTCTTCGTTGTAGACCTCATCCCGATAGACAAACATGATCACGTCCGCGTCCTGCTCGATGGCGCCGGATTCCCGCAAGTCAGAGTTTACCGGGCGCTTGTTCGGCCGCTGCTCCAGGCTCCGGTTCAGCTGCGAAAGCGCCACGACCGGGCAACTGAGCTCCTTGGCGATCCCTTTCAGGGAACGGGAGATCTCGGAAATCTCAGCGGTCCGGCCCTCGGTGTTACCGGGCACCCGCATCAACTGGAGGTAATCCACCATGATCAGACCAAGCTTGCCTTCGTTCTCCCGGGCAATACGGCGAGCCCGGGAACGCATTTCGGTTGGGCTCAGACCAGGCGTGTCGTCGATATAGAGCGGTTTGTCTTTCAGCAGACTCACCGCGGACGTCAGCCTGGGCCAATCGTCCTCTTCAAGCTTACCGCTACGAATCCGGCTCTGATCAATTCGCCCCAGGGACGACAGCATACGCATGACCAGCGCATCCGCCGGCATTTCCATGCTGAACACCAGAATCGGCGCGCCGGTGCTTATCAAGGCGTTCTCGACGATGTTCATGGCAAAGGTGGTCTTACCCATGGACGGTCGCCCCGCCACGATCAACAGATCCGAGGGCTGCATTCCCGACGTCCACTCATCCAGGTCCTTGAAGCCCGTTGTCAGACCCGTTGTAGTCTCGCCGGACTCGAACAGCTCCTCAATGCGACTGAGGGCCTTGGTGAGAATCGGGTTGATGGCCTGGGGACCGGAACCTTCCTTGACCCGCGATTCGGCGATCTGGAAGACGTTGCGCTCGGCTTCGTCCAGGATCTCGTTGCTGTTCCGGCCCTGGGGGTTAAACGCCGAATCGGATATCTGCCCGGACACCTGCACCAGTTGTCGCAGGATAGAGCGCTCCCGCACAATCTCGGCATAAGCGCGGATATTGGCGGCACCGGGGGTTTTCTCGGCCAGTTCTGCCAGATAGGAAAGCCCACCCGCGTCTTCGATATCACCGGCACGCTCCAGGAATTCAGTCAGTGTGACAACATCGAGCGGTTCGCTCTCGCCCGCCAGTCGCTCGGCAGCACCAAAAATGAGGCGGTGATCCTGACGGTAAAAGTCGCCAGCGGAAATGATCTCCGAGATCTCATCAAATCGGCGATTGTCCAGCATCAGGCCACCAAGCACCGCCTGTTCGGCCTCCACGGAATGAGGTGGAACCTTGATTCGGCTGGTCTCAGGGTCGCTGTTTACCGGTTTGAAATTCGGGTTGGCCATGGAAACGTCTTCGTCTGGGCATCACATCCGTGACAGTTTACGGAGATTGTCGATGCGATGGGAGAGCTACGGAAAACACAAATCATACACCAGAAAGCAACAGGCCCGGAATCCACCTGAATGGATTCCGGGCCTGTATGGCTGCCACCGGGTAGTAACCCGATGTTCAGACTAAACCGTCAATTTACTCGGCCACAACGGCCAGGTTAATGTGAACGGTTACGTCAGAGTGCAGCTGAAGCTCGATCTCGTACTCGCCAACCACACGCAGCGGGCCTTCGGGCAGACGAACTTCACTTTTCTCAACGTCGGTACCAGCGGCGGTAATCGCATCTGCGATGTCACGCACACCGATGGAGCCGAACAGCTTGCCTTCTTCACCAGCCTTGGAGGTAATGGTGACTGAGGCGCCTTCCAGAGCTTCGCCACGAGCCTGAGCTGCAGACAGCTTCTCAGCTGCCGCTTTTTCCAGCTCTGCACGGCGCTCTTCGAACGCTTTCAGGTTGTCAGCGGTTGCCGCAACAGCCTTGCCATAAGGCAGCAGAAAATTACGACCGTAACCGGCCTTTACCTTGACCTTGTCACCCAGTGAACCAAGGTTTGCTACTTTTTCGAGCAGAATAACATCCATCTCGTTAACCTCTTCGTGCTTTATTCAGCCGGGCCGGAGGGCTTCATTCGCCTCCGGATATCCAGCCAGCTATCCACAAAAGCCAGAACTACCAACAGAATCATCAGGCTTGGACCAAGCAGTACCAGCGCCAGGTAGAACAGCACCAACCACTGACCACTCAGATTCTTACGACCGACAACGCCATGAACCAGGGCCAGGCCCGCCACAAACAGCGGCAAACCTCCAACCCAGCCCAGCAACATGGAATTCAACCCGAGAACGGGCCCTGCCACCATGGTAATCACACAAATAACCGCGATTGCCGGTGACAGCCGGAGCGAGTGAAACTCGGTCCGGAATCCGCCGGGGTTGTACAACCCGGCCTGCCAGGATCTTGCCAGCATGGTCATGCACACCCCGATTACCAGGTAGGTGCCCGCCATGCTCGCATTCATGGTTTGCCGAATGACTGTTTCCAGCTCACTGCCAAGACTACTGGCGATTTCGGCGTTGTACTCTTCGTAAAATCTCACCCCGGCCTGCACCAGATCGTTCAATAGATCCGGGTACACCAAGGGCAACATCAAGCCTGTCACAATCCCCAGGAAACTGCCTGCGAGCAGCGCTTTCTCCCAGGACAGGGTTATTCTCAGGATGGACGCCATTAACATTGCCTGAAGCAACACCACCAGTGCCGTCGGGTCCTGCCCGAACCAGCTCCAGCCGAGTGCCGGAAGCAATGCCCAGAGGCCGATACTAAGCCCCTGGCTGATACCCAGTCTGAGAATGACCAGGCCAATAACCGCCGCACCTATCCAGAACAACAAGGGTATTGCAGTCGTAACTGCTGCCACCCCGCCTGCCTGCAGAGGACCGCGCATTACAAACTGTGCCAGTGCACGCATGGTCCCGGGTCCTGTTTATTCTGTTACTTAGTTATCGTGGCTGTCCGAATACGGCAGCAGTGCCAGGTAGCGGGCACGCTTGATAGCGGTAGCCAGCTGACGCTGATAGCGTGCCTTGGTGCCGGTAATACGGCTGGGCACGATTTTGCCGGTTTCAGTGATGTAACCTTTCAGGGTGTCCAGATCCTTGTAATCGATCTCTTTAACACCTTCTGCCGTGAAGCGGCAGAACTTACGACGTCTGAAAAAACGAGCCATAACTTAACTCCTCAACTCCGGTGATGGTTTTACTCTTCTTCGTCCTGGGTTTCAGCCTGCTGACGTGGCTCGTCAGATTCGGCTGAACGACGCGGACGATCATCGCCGCCACGACGGTCTTCACGGGACTCGGAAGCTTTCATCGGGGACAGTTCGATGTCGGCACCATCGCGGCGCAGGATCATGTCGCGGATGATGGCATCGTTGAAACGGAAGTTGTGAGTCAGCTCGTCCATCGCTGCCTGTGAACATTCAATGTTCATCAGAACGTAGTGAGCCTTGTGGATCTTGTTGATCGGATAAGCCAGGTGACGACGGCCCCAATCTTCCAGGCGATGTACCTTGCCGCCATCTTCATTGATGACGCCGGTATAGCGCTCGATCATCGCGGGCACCTGCTCGCTCTGATCCGGGTGTACCATAAATACGATTTCGTAGTGACGCATGAGTTCTCCCTACGGTTTGAACAGCCTCCAGCACAGGCACCGGTTTCAACAAACAGGGCAAATGCAGGAAGCAAGGAGGTGGCAGGCAAAGCTGCCGGCTTCTTTTTGCTTTTATCAACAAGACATTACGTATAAAGCCTGTTCAAAAAGCCGATACTGATCACCAGGATTTCAGGCAATACAACACCGCCCCCTGAAAAGGGGGTCACGTATTCTAGGCGCGTGGCTGATACTATGCAAGCCGTTGACGCAAGGCTTCGTAAAGGCAGGCGCCGGTAGCCACCGACACATTGAGACTGTCCACGTGGCCAAGCATGGGGATATTGATCAACAGATCACAGTGTTCCCGCGTCAGGCGACGCATACCTTTGCCCTCGGCACCCATTACCAGAGCGACCGGGCCGGTAAAGTCCGCCTGATACAGGGTACTGCTCGCTTCGCCGGCGGTGCCAATGAGCCAGACACCCTCATCCCTGATCGTGCGCATAAACCGCGCAAGATTGGTGACACGTACCAGAGGCACGGTTTCAGCCGCACCACAGGCCACCTTCCTGACGGTCGGCGACAACGATGCGGATTTATCCTTGGGCACCACCACAGCCTGGACACCCACGGCATCAGCGGTTCGCAGGCAGGCGCCCAGGTTGTGGGGATCGGTCACACCATCCAGGATCAACAGAAACGGCGGCTTGTCAGACCCTGACAGCATGGCCAGGAGATCATCTTCACTCCATTCACGGCTTTCAGAAACCGCGGCCACAATGCCCTGATGCACGCCGGCTACGCGCTGATCCAGTTCTTTGCGATGCACAACCTTCCAGCGCACCCCAAGCTCATTGAAGGCATCGGTGACGGTTTTGACCCGGCGGTCCTCGCGCCCCGTCTGAATCCACACTTGCTGTATACGTTCTGGCTCGCGCTTGAGAACCGCTTCAACCGCATGCCAGCCAAAAATGTACTCTTCAGACACGGCCTATTTTCCTGACTTGCGGGGCTTTCGTTTCTTGTCAGCACCGGTGGTTTTAGCCGGCGCCTTCTTGCTCTTGCCCTTACCCAGTGCAAGCTTGGCCGCTTCCGCCACCAGCTTGTCACGGGCCGACATCTCGCCATCATCATCGAACGTTGGCGTGACCGCGTCGGGTGCCCCTGATTTGCCAGAGGGTTTTGAGCCAGTCGCTTTCCTGCGGCGGGGTTTGGCGGCCGCATCACCAGCCTTCTCCCGGCCAGCTCCTGGGGCACGGCCAGCGGTGGTTTTGCCACCCTTACCTCGCCCCTTACCTTTGCCCTTGCCCTTATCCCGCGGCTCTCGCTTGGTGACTTCCAGCGCATCCCGGTCTGCCTGGCGATGCTGTGGCTCGCTCACCAGCTCCAGGTCCACCTTGCGGTCTTCCATGCCCACACGCATTACCTTCACGCGGACCTCGTCGCCCAACCGGAAGCTCATAGCGGTACGCTCGCCGATCAGGCGGTGTTTGGCAGCATCATGATGGAAGTAGTCACCACTGAGGGTAGACACGTGCACCAGGCCCTCAATGTAAACTCCGGAAAGCTCCACAAAGAACCCGAAAGGCACAACGGCTGCAATCACGCCATCGTACTCCTCGCCCACGTGATCCTTGAGGTATTCGCATTTGAGCCAGGCCATGACGTCCCGCGTTGCGTCGTCGGCGCGGCGCTCGGTCATCGAGCAGTGCTCACCCAGTTGATGCATTCTGGGCAGGTCATAAGGGTAATCCGCCAGTTCCGGGTCACGCTTGGGCGGCACCGACACGTCTTTGCTGTCGTCTTCGCCGTGAATCACGGACTTGATACCGCGATGCACGATCAGGTCCGGATAACGGCGGATCGGCGAGGTGAAGTGGGCATAACTGGTAAACCCCAGGCCGAAATGGCCACCCTCATCCGGGCTATAGACGGCCTGGCTCAAAGAGCGCAGCATCACCGTCTGGATGACATTGGCGTCGGAACGGTCTGCAATGCTGGACAACAGCGCCTGATAATCAGCGGAGGTTGGCTTGTCTCCACCCCCCAGCTGCAACCCCAGCTCGCCCAGGAAAAGCCGCACCGCATTGAGGCGCTCCTCGGATGGGCCATCGTGCACCCGGTACAGTGAAGGCACCTTGTGCTTTTTGAGGAATCGCGCCGTCGCCACGTTGGCGGCGAGCATACATTCCTCGACGATCTTGTGGGCGTCGTTGCGCTTAACCGGAACGATTTCCTCGATTTTGCGATTGGCGTCGAATATGACCCGGGTTTCCGTGGTCTCAAAATCGATGGCACCGCGCTCTGTCCGGGCTCTGCGCAGCAATTTGTAGAGGTTGTAGAGATTGTGCAGGTGCGGCAGCACGTGAGCGTACTGTTCTGACAACCGGTATCCCGGCTCGGAATCCGGCCGTTCAAGCATGTCACTGACCTTGTTATAGGTCAGTCGCGCGTGGCTGTGCATCACCGCCTGATAGAAGGTGTAGCCACTGACGCTGCCGTTGGCACTGATGGTCATGTCCGCCACCATGCAGAGCCGATCCACACCCGGGTTCAGTGAACACAGGCCATTGGACAGCTTTTCCGGCAACATGGGCACCACGTGATCCGGAAAGTAGACGGAGTTGCCACGGTTAATCGCTTCTTCATCCAACGGTGAGCCGGGACGCACGTAATGGGACACATCTGCGATCGCTACCAGCAGACGGTAGCCACCACGCGGGCGCGGCTCACAATAGATCGCGTCGTCAAAGTCCCGGGCGGTTTCGTCGTCGATGGTCACCAGGCGCAGGTTGCGGATATCCACCCGATTCTGCTTGTCCTTTTCGGTCACCTCATCGGCAATGCCGGCAATCTGCTCACCGACGGCCGGCGGCCAACTGTGAGGGATATCGTAGGAACGGATGGCCACATCGATTTCCATACCCGGCGCCATGTGCTCGCCAAGCACTTCGACGACCTTTCCCGTCGGCTGGGTACGTACGGTAGGCTGACGTATAATGTCGACCACAACGTATTGGCCGTGCCGCGCGTCATTAATTTGCTCTGCGGGAATCAATACTTCGTGGTTGATACGGGCATTCTCCGGAACCACAAAGGAAATGCCGCTTTCCTGAAACAGACGACCAACGGTTTGATGGGTGCGATACTCCAGCACTTCTACGATCACCCCTTCGCGACGACCACGATCATCCACCCGATCCACCCGGGCGGCAACGCGGTCACCGTGGAAGACTTGACGCATCTGGCGAGCCGTCAGGAAAAGATCCGATCCGCCGTCATCCGGGATCAGAAAACCAAATCCATCCTTATGGCCAGTGACACGGCCGGTGACCAGATCCGCCTCTTCAATGGGCAGGTAGGCTCCCCGACGATTACAGATCAACTGCCCGTCCCGGCACATCGCAATCAGCCGGCGACGCAGGGCTTCGATGCCCTCCTCGGACTGCTGCCCCAACTCGCCACACAGAGTCTCGTGAGTGGCCGGCGCTCCCCGCTCCTTCAGATGGTCGAGAATGAATTCCCGGCTCTGAATCGGGTTGTCGTATTTGCTGGCCTCACGCTGCGCATGTGGGTCTTTGTCCGTCTTCTTTCTGGAAACCATTCGTATCCTTAGTCTGACTTCCCTGTTGGAAATCAATCGTTATATTACGTTTGCAAAGGAGTATAACGCCGCCAGCACCCACCTGCCTAACCGACCGCCTAAAATAGGCATAAAAACCGGCACTGGCAGGACAAAAAATATTTGACAGGCTTTTTCCGAATGATTAAAGTACGCGCCATCGGTTGACGGCAATGCCCGCAGCTGCGGCAGAAAGCCCGGAAATTCAACGAAGTAAAACGTTTGAATGCCCACCGGAGAGACTGCAAATCACCTGCCGAGGTGGTGAAATTGGTAGACACGCTAGCTTCAGGTGCTAGTGGGGGCAACCCCGTGGAGGTTCAAGTCCTCTCCTCGGCACCACTTCCTCCCTCAGGAAGTGTTACGAATCCGACACCTTTATAAGCATATGTCGCAACAAATCTGCGTTCGCAAACGCATGAGTTCGCGAAGAGCCACCTCGCGCGCAGCAGGCCCTACTCCACCAATCCCGACAAGTATTCCGAAAGCCGTTGATAGGTATAGTTCACCCGGGCATAGGCCGCAGAAGGCGCTCTTTCAAATTCCCGTCCACAGGCCCGGCTGCCGCCATGGCGATTCAGGTAGGCGATGCTGATCAGATTGGGCTGCTCTGCCACGAACTCGCTGGAATTATCGAAGGGGTAGTAGAACGCCCAGTCAAACCCTTCTGTATTGCTGACCCCTGGCGTGGAGCTCATTTCTTCATCCAGGAAGCCAAACCGTAGCGGCCGGAAACGGTCATTGCGAGTATCGAACTCCAGCGCTGGCGAGGTGAACTCGTCCGGCAGTGTGATACTGCCGGTGACCGTAAAAGGCTGCTGAGCAGACACTACCTGGGCCGCATCGACATCCTCCGGATCAATATCCCCCTCGCAGGATTGGACGCTACTCGTGAGCGCCACAATCTCCTCGTTCGCGCCATCGACGGAACGAGTGAAACCGAAAAAGGCATCGTTGGCGAACTGATAGTCGGGGCGCAGAACGTCCGTCTTGCTATCGGAAGTTGCCGTCAGGGACTCGACCCGGGCATCCGCCATGGTCCACTCGTAACGGATCGCCGGCGGGCCACCCAATCCCGAGGACGACGCCAGTCCAGGATGGCAGGTGGTGGTGGTTTCGAACGTCGCGGTACGGTCCTGCCAGTTGAATATCAGCCGCTCATCGGCCCCTTCAGCCTCATGGTAGCTGGCACTCTCCTGGGACAGTGATATCGAAGGCATCCACTGCACATCGGTATCGGCGATTTTGCCACGGGCATTGATCAAGCGGGCCATTTCCCGCATTGACGGCGTCATGCACCCGTTCGCCGTCACGGCCGTTAACCGGCCATCTTCCGAGTAGTCGAACTCCAGCTCAGCGGACACGCTGAGGTTGGACATTGTGGCCGGCAACTCGCTCCCCTCCCCCCTGGCGAGAACTGTCTGGCGCTGAAGGATAACCGGGTCGTCCAGCTCAACCGGCACTTCCGGCAATACCAGTTCATCAATGTTGATGTTCTCGTAATTGCCTTGGGAGGCAGCGGCATCAACCACCTGAACCACCTCCAGGGCATTGCGGGCAAAAGATATACCCAGAAGATAAACCGCCTCTTCGCTCAGATAGCGTTCGCGTCCGTCACCATTGCGAAGGAGATTGGCATACTCCGGTGGGAACTGACTGGCCATGAAGCGGGCGAAGGCGCGGGCGTATGCGTGGGCACGGTGATCACCGGACCGGATATAGTTACTGACTAGGTTCACGTTGCCGAGAGCATCAGACAGATCGGTACTGATGACCGAAAGATCCTGCAACCCAATCAGGCGGCGTTGCCGCACCAGGTGACTCAATGGCGTGACATTGCGCACCCCAGGCGGCGCACTAAGCAGGTAGGCGTCTTCCAGCACCACTTCCCCGATGCGGGTCTGCTCCATGGTCTGGCCAGGCAGCACCACGGCAAACAGCGGAAAGTCCCTGGGATCGATATCCGGGGATATGGACGGGTCCTGCACCAGTTCCGCAGTATCCAGCGAGAACACGCCACCTTCTCCCGTTAACGCGGTAGGCTCTCCGTCCCGCAGGGTTATTTCCGTGCCGGCGCTGTTTTCAAAGGTCATCGGGCCCGGCGTGTACTGGCTGTCACCGTCCATGTCCAGCCACACCCTGGCATTGCGCAGGTAGCCGTCAATCACCCGGCCTGTATAGGGCCCGGGCTCGCTGTAATCCTCGGCGTCAAAGTCACGGCCATCGACCGGTGACTTGTCGGATTCCTCGCCGCAACCGGCAAGGGCCAGCGTGAACAGGGCAACTGAAAGGGAGAGCAGACGTTTCATCGCGGCAACCATTGTCCTTGTTAGAGGTTGTGCCGCTACTGTAGGGGATGTTGCCGGGGGGAACCTTGATAGGTTTGGCAATTTGTAAACTTAGGTAACGAAAACGCGCCGCGGGAGCTGTCTCTGCGGCGCGCTAACGGGCACAAGCGCCTACTAGAACGAGCGCGCAACAATCTCTTTCATGATCTCATTGGTGCCGGCGTAGATACGCTGTACCCGCGAGTCCGCCCAGGCGCGGGCGATGGGATACTCCCACATGTAGCCGTAGCCGCCGTGAAGCTGCACGCACTCGTCCATGACTTTGCACTGCAGGTCGGTGGTGTGCTGTTTCAGCATGGCCGCCGTAGGAATATCCAGCTTCTTTTCCAGATGCAGTTCCAGACAACGGTCACAGAAGACGCGGGCGGCGGTGATCTCAGCTTTCATTTCTGCCATCTTGAAGCGGGTGTTCTGGAACGCAATCACCGGCTTGCCAAAGGCCTTGCGCTCCTTAACGTAGTCCAGGGTCCACTCCCAGGCGGCTTCCGCAGCAGCGACGGCGGTCAGGCCCACCTGCAGGCGCTCCGCCGGCAACTCCGCCATCAGCTGGAAGAAGCCCTGGCCTTCCATCGAGCCCAAAAGCTTGTCCGCCGGCACCTTTACGTCCTGGAAGAACAGCTCGGACGTGTCCTGGGCCTTCATGCCCACCTTGTTCAGGTTCTGCCCCTTCTCGAACCCTTCCCAGGCGGTTTCCACCAACAACAGGCTGGTGCCCTTGGCGCCTTCTTTCGGATCGGTTTTGGCCACCACGATCACCAGGTCCGCCAGCTGGCCGTTGGTGATAAAGGTCTTGGAGCCATTGAGTACGAAATGGTCGCCAGAGGCATTTTTCACCGCCGTGGTTTTCACCCCCTGCAAGTCGGAACCTGCGCCCGGCTCGGTCATGGCGATGGCACCGATCATTTCGCCGGTTGCCAGTTTCGGCAGGTAATACTGTTTCTGTTCTTCGGAGCCGTAATTGAGGATATAGGGGGCAACGATGTCGGAATGCAGGGTCCAGCCGATGCCGGACAGGCCCGCCCTGGACACCTCCTCCATGATGACAGCGCTGTAGCGGAAGTCCGCGCCTACGCCGCCGTATTCTTCCGGCATGGTCGGGCAGAGGAAACCAAGTTCGCCGGCCTTCTTCCAGAGCTCGCGGCTGACCTGGCCGTCCTTCTCCCACTGCTCATGGTAGGGCGCCGCTTCCTGTTGCAGAAACTTGCGGACGGAATCCCGGAAGCCGTCAAGGTCGGCGTCAAAGACTGTGCGTGGAATCATGGTGTACCTCGGTGAATGACTGTGTTGTGGTTGTCGTTCACCAAGTCTCGGGGGCGCGGCGTTTTCGCTCAATGATGAAAAGCATCAATCGGGCTGACCAAAACCATCGCCCATCGGTTCAGTCGGGCTGTTTCGCCTTCGCCCTCTCCTCGCCCCAGCGCGGCATCAGATCCTGGGGCAGGCCCAGGTGATCCAGAAGTCGGGCAACGATGAAATCCACCAGGTCACTCACGGAATTCGGCCTATGATAGAACCCCGGACTGGCCGGCATGATGACCGCCCCCATGCGGGTCAGGCGCAGCATGTTTTCCAGGTGCACTTCCGAAAAGGGCGCTTCCCGGGGCACCAGGATCAATTGCCGCCGCTCCTTAAGGGCCACGTCTCCGGCGCGCTCGATCAGATTGTTACTAGCGCCGGTGGCCAGGGCCGACAGAGTGCCGGTACTGCAGGGACAAATCACCAACGGAGCTTTTTCACCCGAACCGGAAGCCGGCGGGGCGAACCAGTCTTCCCGGCCGAACACCAGCACTTGCCCCGGACGGGCGCCAGCATAGCTGGCAAGCGCTTCCTGCATGGCGGTGGTGTTGCCCGGCAATTTGAGATCGGTTTCCGTGGCAATCACTACCTGTGCTGCCTTGCTGATCATCACATGCACCCGGCAGTTCGCCGCCACCAGGCACTGCAACAGGCGCAGACCGTACTGGGCGCCGGAGGCACCGGTAAAGGCCAGATTGATCACCCGCTGTTTTTCGGACGCTGCCGTCGTCATACTGAAGTTTCCTGATTGGATAGCGGAGGCAGGATGCCCCGTCAGCCGAATTTACGTTCCAGTTCGGCAATCAGCTTCTGGTGAATACCGCCAAAACCGCCGTTACTCATGATGACAATATGGCAGGGACCGGATACCTGATCCAGAACCTGGCCGATCAGTTCCTCAACGCTGGCCCCGACACGATGGCGATCCGGTGCATCCACTGCCGCTCCACTGCCCTCGACCAGTGCTGGCAACCAGTCCATGCCATTGAGATTGGCCCAGAATACCTGGTTCGCCGCTGCAGCACTGGGCAGCAGGCTCTGCTGGTGAAAACCTTGTTGCATGGTGTTGGAACGTGGCTCGATCAGTGCAAGGATAGGCTCATCGCCCACCTTGTGGCGCAGACCTTCCAACGTGGTAGCGATGGCCGTCGGATGATGGGCAAAATCATCGTAGACACAAACCCCGCCGACATCCGCCAGCAACTCCATCCTGCGTTTAACGCCCGAAAAGCGGCACAGCGCCGCCACGGCATGGTCCGGGGTAACACCCACATGGCGGGCTGCTGCGATGGCCGCGAGGGCGTTGCGCACGTTGTGCAGGCCGGTTTGAGACCAACTGACTGAAGCCACCGGCTGTTCGCGGTGCAACACCATGAATCGACTGCCGTCCTCAGCCAAGAGCTCCGCCCGCCAGTCGGCCATATAGGGCACTTCGCTGCCCACCGAGGTAGCCTGCACGCTGCTCCAGCAGCCAAGCTCCAACGCCCGGTCAAGATGGGCATCCAGGGCCGGGCGCACAATCAACCCACGGGAAGGCACCGTTCTGACCAGGTGATGGAACTGACGCTCGATGGCTTCAACGTTGTCAAAAATATCCGCGTGATCAAACTCAAGATTGTTGAGGATCAGGGTATGGGGGCGATAGTGGACAAACTTGGAGCGCTTATCAAAGAAGGCACTGTCGTATTCATCGGCCTCAATAACGAAAAAGTCGCTGCTACCCAACCGCGCCGAAACCGGGAAATCATTGGGAACCCCGCCTATCAGATAACCCGGCTCCAACCCGGCCTGCTCCAGAATCCACAACAACATGGCGGTTGTGGTGGTTTTGCCATGGGTTCCGGCGACCGCCAGCACCCAGCGATGACGCAGAACCTCCCGCGCGAGCCATTCCGGGCCGGACATGTAATCAATATTCTGATTAAGAACCGCTTCCACCTCCGGGTTGCCCCGGGACATGGCGTTGCCCACCAGAACCAGGTCCGGCTGAGGCTTGAGGTTGTCAGAATCGTAACCTTCCATTAACCCGATTCCCTGGGCCTCCAACTGGGTACTCATGGGCGGGTAAACCCCCTGATCGGAGCCCGTCACGGTGTGCCCGAGCTCCCTCGCCAGTACCGCCAGACTGCCCATAAAGGTGCCACAGATTCCCAGGATATGGATGTGCATTCGGTTATCGACCTCTTAAATGAAACCTGCAAAGCGTCCCGTATAGAATGCGGGTCGTCAAGCGTTCCTTACGACGTTTGATGTCATGAAAAAAAAAAGCGATTGGCGTATCATCTGCCGCACTCGATGAAACTGCAGGAGGCACCAGCCGGAAATGGCCACCAGAAACGCATTCTATGCCCAATCAGGCGGTGTGACCGCCGTCATTAACGCCAGTGCCTGCGGGGTTATCCAGACCGCCCGCAAGCACCCCGATCAGATCGGTAAGTTGTACGCCGGGCGTAACGGGATCATCGGCGCGCTCAAAGAGGAACTGATTGATACCAGCCTCGAAAGCGATGAGGATATCCAGGCGCTGATCCACACTCCGGGCGGTGCGTTCGGGTCATGCCGCCATAAACTGAAGAACTTTTCCGAGAACAAACGCGAGTACGAACGCCTGATCGAGGTGTTCCGCGCTCACGACATCGGCTATTTCTTCTACAACGGCGGCGGCGATTCCCAGGATACCGCGTACAAGGTGTCCCAACTTGCTGAGAAAATGGGCTATCCGATTACCTGCATCGGCGTACCCAAAACGGTGGATAACGACCTGCCCTTCACCGACTGCTGCCCCGGTTTCGGCTCGGTGGCCAAGTACATCGCCACCTCTACCCTGGAAGCCAGCCTGGACATTCGCTCCATGTGCGACACCTCCACCAAGGTGTTCATCCTGGAAGTGATGGGGCGCCACGCTGGCTGGATCGCGGCGTCTGGTGGCCTTGCCGGGAAAGGTGAAGGCGAGCCGCCTCACGTTATCCTGTTCCCGGAAGTGCCCTTCGAGCGTGAGCGCTTCCTTGAACGTGTGGATTTCTGTGTCAAGGAGTACGGCTACTGCGTGGTCGTCGCCTCGGAAGGCGCCCAGTATGAAGACGGCCGCTTCCTGGCTGACGCTGGCGCCAAGGATGCCTTCGGCCATACCCAGCTTGGCGGTGTTGCCCCGGCCCTGGCCAATATGGTCCGCCAGGCCCTTGGGCACAAATACCATTGGGCGGTAGCGGATTACCTGCAGCGCAGCGCCCGCCATATTGCGTCCGCCACGGACGTAGAGCAGGCCTACTCCGTAGGCAAGGTGGCCGTGGAAATGGCGTTGGCAGGTAAACAGGCGCTGATGCCAACGATTGTGCGCGAACAGTCACGCCCCTATCGCTGGCACATTGGTGAGGCACCGTTGAGCGAGGTCGCTAACCAGGAGAAGAAAATGCCGATCCATTACATCACGGATGACGGCTACGGCATCACGCAAGATTGCCGCGACTACCTGGAGCCACTGATTCACGGCGAGAGTTTCCCGCCGTTCGATGATGGTCTTCCGAGGGTCGCGAAGCTTAAAAATCAGCTGGTCGAGAAAAAACTGAAGGCAGACTTCCAGTTCTAAGCCGCTGACCTACAAAAAAGGCGCCACCGAATCATCGGCTGGCGCCTTTTTGTTGCAGAACCGTTTATCCACCAGCAGCTTCAAACCGCTGCACGTAGTGCGAGAAATGGTCGAACCCGCCAACATGCTCTTCGCCCACAAAGATCTGGGGCACCGTGTGCACGGGCTTACCAATGGTTTTCTCCAGATCCGCCTTGCTGATGCCTTCCTCGATCATGTCCACGTAGCGGTAGGGAATGTCCCTGATCTCGCACAATTGCCGGGCGCGCATGCAAAAACCGCAGGACGCACGACCGTAGATGGTGACATGATCCATAAACTGACTCCTGTTCAAAACAATGGGCGACCCTGCGCTTCGCAGTTGTCGACAAGCTGTACCGTATGGTGGCACGCCCAATGAAAAAATAAAATTAATGAACTGAATGGTACCGATAGCCTGGACTGATACGTCCAGCGCTATCGGGCTTCACCGTGCTGCCTTACCCAGTCAGGTACTCAGGTTTTCAGACGGCTCAGTTCCGTCTCCAGCACTTTTACCTGTTCGTCCAATGTCTGGCCGCTGCCACTGACCCGTTGCGCCAATGCCCGGAGATCGTTGGCAGCGTCTCCAATACGGGTGAGGTTGCGATTGATCTCTTCACTGACGGAACTTTGCTCTTCGGCCGCCGTGGCCACATGGGTGACATGCTCCACAATGGTCGCTATGCGCTCAACCACTGAGGCCAGAGAATGGTCCGCTTCACGGGTTCCCTCCACCGCTCGGGTGGCGCGATCAACACCACCCTTGATCACAGTGACGGCTCCGCCCACGTCGCTTTGAAGGCCATCAATCATCTGGCTGATCTCATCGGTGGACTCACGGGTACGGGACGCCAGTGTTCTGACCTCGTCGGCCACGACGGCAAAACCTCGACCCTGCTCCCCCGCTCGCGCCGCTTCAATGGCGGCGTTCAGCGCCAGCAGGTTGGTCTGTTCCGCGATTCCCCGGATCACTTCAATAATACGGTTAATGTCTTCACTGCGAGTGGCAACCTGGCCTATCGCGGTGCTGGCCTCATCCATATCGCCCGCCAATGCACCCACGCCGTCCAGGGCAGACGTCAGCGTATCCTGGGTAAAACGGATGCCATCCTGGGCCATCTGCGCGTTTTCAGCTGCCTCACCCGCGAAGCCTGCCACTTCACTGGCGGCGGCGGACATTTCGTTCATGGCGGTAACCACGCTTTCGATGTCCTGATGCTGGCTCTCGGTCTGCTCGTCAGTTTCCTTGGCGATCACATCCACATCTGCCGCCTGTTGGCTGACCTTGGCGTTGACGTCTTTCAGGTCGTTGATCATTTCCCGTAACCGGCCCAGGAACTGGTTGAACCCGCCGGCCAGCTCAATCAGCTCCGAGTGGGTATCGATGTTCAACTCACTGGTCAGATCCCCTTCGGCACTGGCCAAGTTCTTCATCCGGTCACGGATTTCGTTCAAGGGTTTGGTCACCGAACGAACCAGCACCACCAGGATCAGGATCGCCACTACCGATACCAACACACCCACCATGGTCTGGCGCCCTGCGGTGGTGTTCACCTCGCTGGACAACAGGCCGGTGATTTCGGCCACGTCAGCCAGTGCGGTCTGCCGGGGTAATTCGATCAACAGTGACCACTGGGCGTCGGGCAGGTCAATCTCGATAGGGTAAGACACGGCCAGTGTGTCGCCATCGTCGTAGGTACCGCCGTCATTGTGCAGGGAAGCGTATGTTTCGGCCTGCCCGGGCAGTGCTTCCGATAACGGCCTTCCAAGATACTCGCCGTAGTGGCTGGACGCGGCAATCAGCCCCTTACTGCTCAGCAGGGTCACCCTTGATGCGCCGTCGTAGAGGTTGTCGCTGACATTCTGGATCGCTTTCTGGAGCGTAGACAGGTTGAGGTCAACGCCAGCCACGCCCGCAAATTCGTTCCCGTTCATAATGGGCACGACCAGGCTGGTCATCAGTTCGGTATAACCCTCTTCAATTTCGTATTCGTAAGGCTCCATGATGCAGGGCTCCCGGCTATCCCTGGAACACAGGTACCATTCCGCCTCGCGAATACCGAACTCATTCCGGTTGTCCAGGTACTTGGTCGAAGGATCCTCGGTGCGACTGAACACCACATCGCCCTCCAGAGAGCGGTAGTAATAGATTTCCAGGGTACCGTCATCGCTGCTGTGTTCTTCGACGCCACCGGTGAAGTAGCGGTCCTGGCCGTCGTAGGCGTCCGGTTCGAATTGGGCATAGATGGAACTCAGTCCCTCCTGCTCCTCCAGTACCGCACCCACCGTTTCCTGAAGGGCAACGCGGCTGATGCGGCCGGAACTATCCGCCTGTATATTCCGGCTGATGACGTTGCGGACGACTTCCGGTGTCCGATACGCTGTGGCAAACATGCCGCTGACAACCTCACCGTATTTCCCGGCGGTTGCGCTCAATCGGTCGACGGCAAGGCTGCGCACCGTGTCACGGGTTTCGGAGGTGATTCGCTGCTCCATCTGCCCCAGGGAAAGTTGGGCGGTCACCACAATACTGATTCCCATAACCAGTAGCAGCGTAATAACCAGGGCATAGAGTTTGAAGCGCAGTGACAGTTTTTTCATTGATACAGCAACCTGTCTCGATTGGAGTTCATTATCAGCTTGATGCCCTAAAAGGCATAGCTGCCATTAGAGCCTGATCGGCATTCACCTCAACAGGAGCGTCCATTGGCCTATCTCACCTTGTTCATGACCGCACTGGCCGCAGCAACGATACTCCCGGCCTATTCGGAGATTCTCCTTGGCGGCATGGTGACTCAAGGCTATTCGCTCTGGTGGATATGGTTCTGGGCGACAGCAGGCAACACCGCAGGCTCGGTTATTAATGGGGTTATCGGCCGGCAGGTGGATCGCTTTAAGCACAAACGCTGGTTTCCGATTTCCGAATCCCAGCTCGATAAAGCCCGCACCCGCTTCAACCGTTACGGGCAATGGTCGCTGCTTCTGGGGTGGCTGCCACTGGGCGGCGACGCACTGACCCTGGTTGGCGGGATCATGCGCGTGCCCTGGCTCAACTTCGTGATCCTGGTGGCCATTGGCAAGGGATTGCGCTACGGCTTGGTCATCTGGTTGGTGCTGGAAGCATCGGGGGTGCCGGGATCACCATAGAGGTATTCCCGGAGCAGATCCTCACCGTTGAATTCCGCATTCAGCACCGCGATGAACGTATAGACACCAATCAGCTTCCGGTTCAGGAATACGAATTCCTTCGGCGGCACCTTGAAATAGCGGCTGATGGCTGAGCGCGCTGCCTGGCGCGCCACCCGCGACGGCAGGTCACTTTGTTTCCAACGGTACTGGCCGCGGTCGTTCACTGCTTCACCGGGCCAGTTGCTACGGTCCCTGGAAAGTGGCTCCAATACCGACATGCAAACCTTGCCGAACGTGTCCAGAACGTCATCGGGCCAATCCTCGCTCATGAAACGCAACCGGATACCGCCGTCAATCACCTCTGTCAGGTCGCCCTCGTAGGAAGCCCGGATCATCTGAATGACCGGGTCCAGGAAGGTCGCTGAGTAAGCCTGTACCGCTCCAAAATCCAGCAGCACTATCTGGTCGGTTTCGCTGTTCGCGCCTTCCTCACCGGCGATGCGGATCCGGTAGTTGCCGAAATTGGGATCCGTCTGGATCTCACCCCAGATAAACAACTCACGGAAGAACAATTCCAGCGCGGCACGGCCCAACTCGCTACGACGATCCAGGGCCAGATCTCGTACCGCCACTGAACTCACTGAGTGGCCTGGCTCGTAGGTGGAGGCGATGACATGGGCCGTGCAGTACTCGTCGAGAACACGGGGCACCACAAAACGGGGATCGTCCAGCAACATCTGCCGGAATTTTTCAGTGGTACGGGCTTCGAGGCGGTAATCCACCTCTCGGTGCATCATGTCCCGCACCTCTTCCAGCCAGTCATTGAACTCGGGACCGAAGGAGACCAGGCGGGCAATCTTGAGCAGATGTGCCACTGCGTTAAGGTCACTGTCGACTGCTTCGTCAACGCCGGGGTACTGGACCTTGAGCACCAGTTCCAACCCGTCGCTACGCCGGCGCGCTCGATGAACCTGCCCCAGAGAAGCCGCGCCAATCGGGTCGGGATCCACGTCCAGTTCCGCCAAACGGTCAGCACCCAGTTCAGCCTTAAGCACCCGCTCGATCGACGGCCATTCCAGCCAGGTGGTCTGATCTTCCAGGGTATGCAGTGCTTCGGTTACTTCCTCAGGCAGGAAGTGCTCGCCATAGAGAGCCATCACCTGCCCGATCTTGACGACACTGCCCTTGAGCTTGCCCAACTCGTCCACCAGGAATTCCGCCTGGCTGGATAGCATGGCCCGGTGCCGGGCCTCCCGCTTGTCCTTGCTGCTGAACCAGTTGGTGGCCATATGGGAGGCCATCCGGGTGCCTGCGAAAAGCCCCGCCCTGGTGAGGGTAAGCCGACGCTCAAAGCTGCCGGTCTTGATACGTGCAACAGATGTGCTTTTGGGTCTGGATGCCATCAAAAACCTGCTCGGTTCTGTAAGTGTTGGCGCTATCAGCCTGTATGACCATTATACGGATACCCGGGCCCTCAAACCTAACCGGCGTGCCGTCGATTCATTGCTCTTGGGGCCAATGCAAACCGCCCCTTCTGTGTTTACTTGTGTCCCTGGTGAAAGGTTTTACGTTTTTACACAGACCCCACAGCCAAAGCCGTTTAGTATAAAAATGTGGTCGCTTACCGCGCCACTGATGCCCAAAAACAACAAGACTGCAACAATGACACAAACCACCAGCAGCCCCTCCGACACCAAACTGTCACAGTTCCGGGTGAAGGGTGAAATTCCGGTTCCGATGCTGATCGGCTGGCTTACTCTGGCAGCAATCCCCATCCTGCTGTTTTTCGCTTGGCGGTCCCTGGACCGCGGAATGCCTGGCTCCGCCACAACTTTGATCGTCTTTGCCGTGCTGCTCAGTGTCAATGGTATTGTTTATCTCATCAGTCACAACAGTACCGTGCAACGCCGCGGTTTTATTACCGCGATTACGATCCTGTTCACCTATCTGGCAATCAATGCGGTGGAGGACGGCTCTGCCATTATCTGGCTGTTTGCCTACCCACCCATCATTTTCTACATCAGCGAAGCAAAAGTAGGCGTGCTTGCCTGCTCCGGAGGCCTGGCGGGGGTTGCGCTGCTGTTCAGCCCACTCGGGGACCTGGCGTTCGATTCGCCCTACAGCACCAGTTTCCGACTCACCATGCTTGCCGTACTGGGGTTTGAGATGTCCACCTGCTACGTCCTGGACCAGAGCCGGCGGCGCAGTAAACTCGGACTGCTGAAACTGGCTGCAGAGTTCGAATATGCGGCGAAACACGATGCGTTGACGGGGCTTGCCAATCGACGTGAAGCTCACGAGCAACTGGAAGCCGAATATCAGCGATACCTGCGCAATTCGCGCGGCTTTTCGGTGTTATTGATGGACATTGATCTGTTCAAATTCGTCAACGACAACCATGGTCATCAGGTGGGTGATGAAACCATTGTGATGGTAGCCAGGACGTTGCAGGAACACAGCCGGAAAGTCGATACGCTAGCGCGCTGGGGCGGAGAGGAATACCTGGTATTGTTGCCCGAGACTGACACAGTCGAAGCCGTCAAGACGGCTAACCGCATACGCCAGACCATTGCATCAACCGCTATAAAGACCCAGGGCGGGAGCATCAACACCACCATCAGTGTCGGAGTAGCCACTATCCACGGCGCAGAGTCTGTGGACCGACTGCTACAGCGTGCCGACGAAGCGCTTTATCGGGCCAAGGCCCTGGGGCGTAACAAGGTGTGTGATTTCGAAGCTACCCACGGCTAGCTACTAACACATATGAGCCTTCTCGGAATCAATAGGCAATAGGCAATAGTCATTCTTTTGGCCGCGCCAGCGGCCAACCTAAACCCATGAGCGAGAACGCCTGCTTCGTCAGTCTCGCGGGGCTGTCAGGCACTCACAGCAAACACATATAGGGGCTCTCTTACGTGACTTTAGACCACAGCCTGACCAGTCGTTCCATCGGTGGATCAGGGGCACCAGACATTCATCGGTTAACCGGTCACTGGCACTATTCAAGAATCGGGCTGCAAGGCTCCAGTTAGTTCCAGGCTCAGGACCGGTGTAAGCGCACTGGCTCATGGCATTAAGGCACGCCCACGGGGTGGCTAATCAAGGCGGCTGGCTTCAACGGCGGTGATAGAAGGCCGGTTCGGTATCGGGTACCAGTCAGCGGACACCTGGCTTTCGGTCATCATCCTGTTTGATCCAGTTAGACGTCATGCTCACCCCGTGGCGTGACTAACCCTTCAGGAATCGTTGTTCATCGAACACCCTCTGATGCTTAAGCATGAAGTAGGCGGCACGGCCCAGCTTGTGGGCCAGCGCGGATAGCGCCTTGGCCTTGTTCATGCGTTTCTGGAGTTTTTGTAGGTAACGTTGGGCTTTGTCATTGCCCCGCAAATACAGCACTGCTGCTTCCGAGAAGGCCCACTTGAGATGGGCGTTGCCGATTTTGTTGCCCTGGGTGCCATACACTTTGCCGGCGGATTCGGCCTTGCACTTGATGAGTCGGGCGTACGAGGCAAATTTCTGGACGGTCTCGAAGCGCTGGATATCACCGATTTCATAGAGAATGGTCAGCGCCAGGATGCGCCCCACACCGGGAATGGTCCGCAGCACACTCAGGGACGTGGGGTCGTGCTGTTTGGCTTGCTGCTCCAGGTGCTCTTCGAGCTTGCTCAGCTCCCGGTGGTAGCAACCGATGATGGCCAGGTCCAGATCGATGTTGTGTTGGACGTCCCGGTCGGCAAAAACCGCGTGGACCTGTTCCCGGGCACCGATATCCTTCAGATTGACCTTGTTCGGCGGCAGGTTGTATTGGCTCGTGGTATTCACCACATGGGCTTTGAGCATGGCCCCGTGCTGGACGATCCGGGTGCGCCGGCGCAGTAGGTCGCGGGTGGCCCGCATTTCCTTGGGATAGGTATACGCCAGCGGAAAATTACCGCCCTTCATGAGCATGGCGATCTTGAACGAGTCAATGCGGTCGTTCTTGGTTTTACCCCCATGGATGGCCTTCATGTAGAGCGCGTGCCCCAGAATGAATTTGATGCCGTGTTCTTCACACAGATCCGAGATCCAGTACCAGCAGTGCATGCACTCGACGCCAACGACAAGGTCATCGCGGAAAGGTTCGAGCAGGGCGAGCAAGGGTTCCGGGCGGGCTTTGATTTCCTTGTGCAGCAACACCTCCCCTTGCTGGTCGATGATGCAGACATACAGGCTGCGGGCGTGCAGGTCGATTCCACAATAATGGCGGTGGGTGCTATGGTAAAAGTTCATTGAGTCTTCTCCCTTGTAGTGCTTGGTCGCCTTCCAGCTTAGCGGGCAACCGCTGGGCTGGGGAGAAGGCTCAATCAGTATCAAGGCAACCGCCTCAATCGGCACTTGGGCTTTGCATTACCAGCCCGCTACCCGTCGAACAGCACCACCCGCCAGACCATTAACCAGTTCATCTGAGAGAGTAGGAGCAAGCCCGGCAACGGATACCCCGGGGACGAAATCGCTAACCTGGCACATGGCCATGCCAGCATAGCCACAGGGGTTGATCCGACGAAACGGTTCCATGTCCATAGCCACGTTCAGGGCCAGGCCGTGGAACGAACACCCTCGCCTTACACGCAACCCCAGCGACGCAATCTTCGCTTGCTCTACGTAGACACCGGGCGCATCCGGACGTGGCGCTGCCGTCACCCCCATCCCCGCTAGGGTACGGACAATGGCTTGCTCAATGACATCAACCAGAGAGCGAATTCCCAGGCGGTGGCGAGTCAGGTCTATCATCAGGTAGACCACAAGCTGGCCAGGGCCGTGATACGTTACCTGGCCACCGCGGTCCACCAGTATCACCGGGATATCACCGGGGGCCAATATGTGCTCGGCTTTACCGGCCTGCCCCTGGGTGTAGACCCTTGGGTGTTCCAGCAACCAGAGTTCATCCGGTGTGGCGGCGTCCCGGGAGGCCGTAAACGACTTCATCGCTTCCCAGGTTTCCAGGTAGGGCTGCTCGCCCAAGGTGCGGACTATAAGCTCGTCCATCAGTTTACAGCACCATATGAACCCGGCCGCTGGCCTTGAGTTCCTCGAACAGGGCTTTCAACTGCGGTTCGCCCGTGGCAACGATCTTCAGGTTAACCGATGCAAACCGACCGCCGCGACTGTCTTTCACCGTCACGTCGTCGCTCGAAATCCCCGGCGCATGTTGTTCCACCACGCCCACCACGAACTCCACAAAGTCTGGCGCAGCGTCCCCGATCACCTTGATCACGTAGTCGCAGGGAAACTCGATCTTGGGTGCCTTTGGTTCGCTCATCCCGGTTTATCTCCTACAGGCAACTCTCAGCCTTACTCGAAAAGCTGAACAAAGAATAGTTTGATGGCATCCCAGATCCGCTTGAAGAAACCGCCTTCCGGGATATCGCTGAGCGCCAGCACTGGCTGATCCACGACCACGTCATCACCGAGCTTCACCGTCACCTGCCCCAGTTCGTCGCCCATTGAAATTGGCGCCTTAATCACAGAGTCGAGCTCAACGGTGGATTCCAGTGAGTCTCTTGAGCCTCTGGGGATAGTCACGTAGACGTCTTCCGTCATCCCTACTGACAAACCGTCGTTTTCGCCACCCCAAACGCGCGCTTCCAGCAGTTCTTGTCCGGCACGGAACAGGCGCTCAGTCTGGTAGTAACGAAAGCCATAGTTCAGCATTTTCTGGACTTCTTGAGCGCGGGACGAGGTGCTGTCAGTGCCCATAACCACTGCAATCAGCCGCGTGTCATTACGTTTGGCTGACGCCACCAGACAGTACCCGGCTTCCTCGGTATGGCCTGTCTTCAGTCCATCGACACTGTCGTCACGCCACAAAAGACTGTTGCGATTAGGCTGACGAATGTTGTTGTAAGTGAAATGCTTCTGCGCATACAGCGGGTAGTTTTCCGGGTAGTCATTGATGATCGCTTTCGCCAGGAGGGCCAGATCGTAGGCAGTGGAGAAATGATCCGGTGCAGGCAACCCAGTGGCATTGGCAAAACTGGACTCGTTCATACCCAGAATCTGTGCCTGCTGGTTCATGATATCGACGAACGCCCCTTCACTGCCGGCAATGTATTCGGCCAGTGCCACCGAGGCATCGTTCCCAGACTGAATGATGACGCCCTTTAGCAGGTTCTCGACCGACACCTCTGTCCCTTCCTGAACAAAGGTCCTGGAGCCTTCGGTTCGCCAGGCGTTGACGCTGACCGGCACCATGTCGGACAGGGAAATCCGCCCCTCATCCAGTTCCCGTTCCACAATATACGCCGTCATCATTTTGGTCAGACTGGCCGGCGGCAGACGCTCATGGCTGTTCTCTTCCATGATAATCCGTCCGGAAAGCGGATCCATCAGGATATAGGAACTCGCCGCAATCTGCGGTGATGATGGAATCAGAACAGCCTGCGCCGCTACCGGCATTGCCGGAAGCAGGATCAGGAGCAGAACAGCAGAGAAGGCTCGGAACGCTTTATTTAGTGCCATGGGTCCATTCAGTTTCAAGTAAGTGACTGGTTCAATGAGTGTCGGTCAGAAGTATTGATTGACCAAATCCGTGAGTTTCAAGCAGGCTCTGGGCTCTCAGGGCTTCATCCTCATCCCTGAACGGCCCGACCTGAACGCGGTGAAAGCGGCCAGAGGCCGTCTCCACTTCCCTTACCCGCATTGGGTTTGCGACTGCACGCCGCGCCCGATCCAGAAGGGCTTCGGCCGGGTTGCGCTGGCTGAACGAACCCAGTTGCACGAACAGGGCCTCGCTAGCCGCGCCGGGATCCGTCAGGCGCTTCGCATCCACAGGTGCTCCCGACTCCGGGAACGGCTTGCCGGCAAGCGTCATCGAGCCGTCAGGACTCACCGTGATGGCGGCTACCTCTACCCTGGCCGTACCCCTGCCCTGATAACCCAGCTTTTTGGCCGCAGCGTAGGAAAGGTCAATCAGGCGATCCCCATGGAAGGGACCACGGTCGTTGACCCTAACCACCACCGAGCGACCGTTATCGAGGTTGGTCACCCGGGCGTACCCTGGAATTCTCAGGCTCTTGTGCGCCGCTGACATCTCGTACATGTCAAAAACCTCTCCATTCGAGGTTTTGTGACCATGGAACTTCTCACCATACCAGCTCGCGGTGCCGCGCTGAACATAACCATCGTTACTGCCCACGACATGATATTCCTTGCCCCAAACCTGATAGGGTGACTTGTTTCCAGCGCGGCGCGGCTCCTCAAATCGAGGCGTGGCATCGGCAAGTCCCGATGCATCGAAGTTGCCTGAGGGCGCACGGTCCTGGCTCAGGGTGTAGCGGGAGGAATGGTCAGGTTCGGGCGATGATGCACACCCTGCCAGCACCAGTACCCCGAAAACCAGTAGTAAAACATGGCGTTTCATCACGAGCTGTTACTTTCCCCATTGTTTTCATTTGCCAGCGGCCGCATCCGCTCTTGGAGCGCATCTGCCAACTGGTACACCGCCATGGCGTATAGATGACTGTGATTGTAGCGGGTTATCACGTAGAAGTTATGGTAAGTCAGCCATAGTTCAGTGCCCTCGTCACCGACAAGACGGATCGCCCTGGCTTTAGCGTCGCCGGGCACATCCATTTTCGGGACGATACTCGCCTGCCGATAGTCGTTGACCGTCAACGTCGGCTTCAGTTCCCTGGTCAGTAGTGGTGAGCTCTCTGGCAGACTGTCACCCACCTGCTCCGCTACAGGCTCACCGGCTTGCCAACGATGGGCATGAAAATAATGGGCGACACTGCCGATGGCATCCACGGGATTGGCCAGGATGTCGGTAACGCCATCGCCGTCAAAATCAAGCGCGTAATGCCGGTAGCTGCTGGAGATGAACTGGCCGTACCCCATCGCCCCCGCGTAGGACCCCGTCACTTCCAGGGGGTCAAAACCCTGTTCGCGGGTCATCAGCAAATACTGGACAAGCTCGCTGCGAAAAAAGCGGCTCCGGGGCGGATAGTCGAATGCCAGAGTGGCAAGGGCATCAAGCACCCGATACTTCCCTTTGTAGGTACCATACCAAGTTTCGACACCGATAATTGCTGCAACGATTGATGCAGGTACACCGTACTCACGTTCGGCGCGCTCAAAGGCTTCCTGATGCTGCTCGAAAAAGTTGACGCCTTGCTCTATGCGCTCCTCACGCATAAAGATCCGACGGTATTCGTACCACTCAAGGGTTTTCTCAGCCGGTCGGCTGATAGCTTCCAATATCGAGTCACGGCGCTGCGCATTCGCCAGTATTGCCGACACACGCTCGGCTTCAAACCCGTAGCGTTCCGACATTTCACGAACAAAGTCACGGCTCTCAGGTGTCTCATTGTAGGGCCCGGCCTGAGACGGAGAGGCAAAGAATGCCATCATCATCACTCCAACACCTGACCAATACCTGACCGCTTTCATGAATCCCCTTGACTGGCTTCGACTCGAGAACTTTTTCAGTACAACGTCACCACAGCTGCGGCCCGTCATCGCGGCCAAGATTACCATGGCCGCGGGCCCCGCAACCATTACTCCCCGTCCATGGTCGGCGCCCGGTCATCACGCACTGATCATCCGCCTATGGGTATGGACCGACATCAACACCCCAAACGCCGCCATCAGCGTTACCCCTGACGTTCCGCCATAGCTGACCAGCGGCAGCGGCACACCCACTACCGGCAAAAGACCACTGACCATACCCACATTGACGAAGACGTAGATAAAAAACGTCATTGTCAGCGCGCCCGCCAGCAGCCGGCTGAACGAATCCTGTGCCGTCGATGCAATGTACAGGCACCGCAGAACAATCAGGAGGTAGAGCACCAGAAGAATAAGCATGCCCACAAAGCCAAATTCCTCCGCCAGCACGGCAACGATGAAATCGGTATGGCTCTCAGGAAGAAATTCAAGATGGGACTGTGTGCCCTGGAGCCACCCCTTGCCATCCATGCCCCCCGAACCGATAGCGGTCTTGGACTGGATAATATTCCAGCCGGCGCCAAGCGGATCGCTCTGCGGATCCAGCAAGGTCAGTACGCGCTGCTTCTGATACTCACGCATAACGAAGAACCACATCAGTGGCGCCGCCACTGATACCATGGCCAGAAAGGCGCCGATCAGGCGCCACCCCATGCCGGCAAAAAACACGACGAAAATCCCGGCAGCTCCTACCAGCAACGAGGTCCCGAGGTCCGGCTGCAGTATGATCATCGCCATGGGCGCCAACACAATGAGCAACGCCACCGCCACATGGCGAACCCTGGGGGGCAGGTAGTGGCGCGAAAGGTACCAGGCGGCCATCATCGGCACTACCAGCTTCATCAGCTCCGAAGGCTGGAAGCGGGGCAACCCTGGAATGGCCAGCCAACGCTGTGCGCCCTTGGCACCAACGCCAACCAGCAAGACCGCCGCCAATCCCACAATCCCGGCCAAGAACAGCCAGGGCGACCAACGCCGGAACACAGCCGGGTCAAGCTGGGCGAACACGAACATCACCACCAGGGCCACCCCCATCCGGATACCCTGCGCTTTGACGACTTCCAGGTTGCGGTCGGCCCCGCTGTACAAAACAAACAGCCCACCCGCAATTAGGGTCAGCAACAAGACCAACAATATCGGGTCAATATGCAACGCCGACCAGATCCCCCTCGGGCTAGACAACGGGTGACGCACAGATTGGTTAAACAGGCTTCCCGCTGACATCAGTTGTCCCTCTCCCCGGACGAACCCACAACGAGCTCATCGCCTTGTGCGGAGAAATCCAACAACCAGGCGTCAAACATCGCCCGAGCGACAGGCGCAGCCGTTCCGCTACCGCCTCCACCGTTTTCTACAATAACAGCGACGGCAATCTGAGGGTCCTCTACCGGTGCAAAGCCAACAAACAGAGCATGATCCCGTAATCGCTCACGGATCTCCTCTTCGTCGTACTCTTCATCTTCCGCCAGGCTAAATACCTGGGAGGTACCACTTTTGCCGGCCATTCGATACGTTGCACCGCGCGCCGCCCGCCGGGCCGTCCCCCGGCTACCATGCATGACCTCAGCCATGGTCTCTACAACAAACTCCCAGTCGTCCGGGTTCTCAAGTTCAATCGATTGATGGGTACCGGTGGGCAACACTTCCTCAACCGAATGGTCACCCTTTACATCTCTCAATAGCCTTGGCTCGGCCCAGTTTCCACGGTTCGCGATCACCGACGTAGCAGTTGCCAATTGCAGTGGCGTCGCCAGCATGAACCCTTGACCAATACCGAGGTTTACCGAGTCTCCCGGATACCAGGGCTCATTATGGATAGCGCGTTTCCAATCACTGGACGGCAGCAAACCGCTCAGCGCCCCGGCAACGTCCAGCGTGGCATCCTCACCAAAGCCGAAGTCGGACAAGTATCGGTGCATGGTATCTACCCCCATGTCGACTGCGACTTCGTAGAAGTAAATATCACAGGATTGAGCCACTGCTGACTTCAGGTCGACCCACCCGTGACCACCCCGTTTCCAGTCCCGCCAGCGGCGTCCGCCAGATTTCAACTGGTAATAACCCGGGTCCCAGATCGTCCTGTCACGGGTGGTGGCATTGCTGTCGAGTGCCGCGATGGCCAGCATAGGTTTAAGCGTCGACGCCGGAGAGTACTGCCCGCGCAAAGCCCGGTTGAACAAGGGCTTATCGGGACTCTGGCTGAGTGATCGATAGGCCTCCACGCCGATGCCGGTTACAAATAGATTGGCGTCAAAGCCCGGAACGCTCGCCAGTGCCAGAATGCCCCCAGTGGAGGGCTCAATAGCAATAATGGCACCACGTCGGCCATCCAGCAGCTTGTGAGCCAGCCGCTGGAGCCGCAGATCTAAATGTAGCTGTATATCTTCACCTGCCACCGGGTTTTCGCGCTCAAGCACACGCAGAGTTCGGCCCCGCGCATTGGTTTCTACATGCTGATAGCCGACTTGCCCGTGCAGGAGCTTCTCGTAGAAACGCTCCACCCCGGATTTGCCAATGTAGTTGGTGCCCGCGTAGTTCACCGGATCAATTCGCTGCAGTTCCTGTCGGTTGATACGCCCCACGTAACCAAGGGCGTGGGCAGTCAGCGTACTGTGTGGGTAGTACCGAACCAGTTCCGCGGACACCTCGACACCGGGCAACTCATGGCGATGAACCGCAAGGCGCGCGATCTCCTGCTCGTTCAGGTCGTAGCGAAGGGGCAACTCCTGGAACGGACGACGAGGCTCAAGCAGCCGACGCTGGAACCGTTCCATGTCTTCCTCGGAAATACTCAGCATGCCCTGGAGTTTTGCCAGGGTCTGATCCATGTCATCAACACGCTCGGGCACCAGCGTCACGCTAAAGACCGGGCGGTTCTCAGCAAGCAGGACATCGTTGCGGTCATAGACCAGCCCCCGGGGAGGCGCCACGGACTGAACCTGAACACGGTTTTTGTCGGAAAGCGTGGTGTAGATGTCGTGTTCCACGACCTGCAGTTGGTACATCCGGGCGATCAACACGCCTAGCAATACAAAGACCAGCAACAGCATGACAAAGGCACGACGCTGAAACAGACGCCGTTCGGCAGCGATGTCTTTGAACTCTCCCCAGGGCATATTGGCTTGGCTTCCTAGGCCCGGTGATAAGGATGATTACGGGTGACGGACCAGGCGCGATAGAGCTGCTCGGCAAGCAGGATGCGCACTAACGGATGCGGCAGGGTCAGCGCCGACAGCGACCACAACTGATCGGCCCTGTCCCGGCAGGCGTCAGCAAGACCGTCCGGGCCTCCGACAAGAAAACTGACGTCGCGACCATCCAACTGCCAGCTTTCAAGCTGGCCAGCCAATTTTTCAGTGGACCAGTTGCGTCCGCCAACTTCCAGTGCAATCACCCGGTCACGGGGGCCCAGCGTCGACAGGATTGCGTCCCCCTCTCGCTGCATCAGCCTGGGGATATCCGGATTCTTGCCACGATGGGCCAGGGGAATTTCCACCAGATCAAGAGACAACTCCGGCGGCATCCGGCGGGCATACTCGTTATACCCCTGGTTGACCCACTCGGGCATTTTCTGCCCTACACAGACCAGGCGTAACCGCATGATTATTCGCTACCCGCAACACCCAGATCGGGAGCATCACGCCAGAGGCGTTCCAGGTCATAGAACTCGCGGGTTGCCGGCATCATGACGTGAACCACCACGTCACCGAGATCAACCAGAATCCAGTCACTCGCATTGGCGCCTTCCACATTGCTGGCACGAACCCCCTGCTCCTTCGCTTCGGACAACACCGAGTCCGCCAGAGATTTCACATGCCGATTGGAGGTACCACACGCAAGGACCATGTAGTCCGTTACGCTGGTTCTCCCCCTGACATCAATGATGCTTACGTCCTGCGCTTTGACGTCCTCAAGCGCACCCACGACCAGTTCTTTCAGTTGCTCTGCCTGCATAATCACCCTGTTGGACGGGCAGCGGCGAAGGCGGCCACCCGAAAAGTCATATTCAGACGGGATTGTAGCACTAAAAGTTCCCGTCCGGTCATGCGCCGTATAGTCTCTGGCGCTGAATTTCCCGCCACACCGGGTCGGGCAGCAGATAACGGGGAGAGTGGCCGGAAAGAATCCGATCGCGAATACCGGTCGCAGAGATATCAAGCAACGGCGGGTCGAGTTGCAAAATGTGGCCACAAGGCGCGCGGAACAAGGCCTCTACCCGCTCGACTGACCGTTGGCTCAACAATCGCGCCGGTACACCGTCCGGTGCCAGCCCCGGTCCCGGCCGTTGCACGACGACAATGTGTGCCAGTTCGGGAATCCGCTCCCACTCCTGCCAACGGTCGAAACCGGCGAAGGAATCCGTACCCAGGACCATGGCGAGCGGCTCGTCGGGGCCGATCTCCGCCCTCAGTTGCGTCAACGTCTCCGCGGTGTAGGACGCGCCTTCCCGCCCCAACTCGCGGTCATCCAGAGTCAGCCCGGGCTCGCCAGCAATGGCCAGTTCCAGCAAGGCCAGACGCTGTGCGCTCGTAGCACCCGGCACATCACGGTGAGGAGGCACGTGACAGGGCATCAAAGCCACTTTCGCCACCCCCAACCGCTCCCTTAGCTCGACTGCAAGCCGCAGGTGGCCGTGATGTATCGGGTCGAAGGTGCCACCATAGATCACATGCATGCGCAATCAGGTCCGGATGTGACCGTCGCCAAACACCACGTATTTCTGTGATGTCAGACCTTCAAGGCCAACCGGCCCACGGGCGTGAATCTTGTCTGTGGAGATGCCGATTTCCGCACCGAGGCCATACTCGAAACCGTCCGCAAAACGGGTCGAAGCATTGACCATGACGGAGCTGGAATCCACTTCCGTCAGGAATCGGCGGGCCCGGGTATAGTTTTCCGTGACAATGCTGTCTGTATGCTGAGAACTATAACGATTGATGTGTTCAATCGCGCCATCAAGCCCATCGATCACCTTTACTGCAAGCACCGGGGCCAGGTATTCCGTGCCCCAGTCGTCCTCGGTGGCACGAACAACATCAGGGAGAATGTCCATTGTCTGCGGGCAGCCTCTGAGCTCCACACCTTTGTCCCGGAAGGCGTCCGCCAGCAACGGCAGAATATCAGCCGCGATTTCCTGGTCCACCAGCAGTGTCTCCATGGTATTGCAGGTGCCGTACCGCTGGGTCTTGGAGTTCACCGCTATGCTCAGGGCTTTTTCGGGATCAGCATGGCTGTCGATATACACGTGACAGATACCATCGAGGTGCTTGATCACAGGTACGCGCGCATCACGGCTGATGCGCTCGATCAGACCTTTACCACCCCTTGGGACAATCACATCCACAAACCGGGGCATGGTAATCAGTTCGCCGACAGCGGCCCTGTCGGTGGTTTTCACAACCTGTACGGCACTTTCTGGCAGACCTGATTCCTTCAACCCCTTTGCCAGGCAGGCTGCGATGGCCTGATTGGAATGAATGGCCTCGGAACCCCCGCGCAATATGGTGGCGTTTCCGGACTTCAGGCACAGACTGGCAGCCTCTACGGTCACGTTGGGCCGGGATTCGTAGATAATACCGATAACACCCAACGGCACACGCATGCGACCAACCTGTATTCCGGAGGGTCGATACGTCATATCGGTAATTTCGCCAATCGGATCCGGCAACGAGGCCACCTGGCGCAGCCCTTCAATCATTGCATCGATGCGCGCCGGGGTCAGCTCCAGCCGGTCCAGCATCGCTGCTTCCAGACCGTTGGCACGGCCACCCTCCAGGTCCCTGGCATTGGCTGCGGCAAGCTCATCGCGCGCAGCGTCCAGAGCCTCGGCTGTTGCCTGCAACGCCTGGTTGCGAACAGCCGTTGTGGAACGGGCCACCGCCCTTGCGGCCTGCCGGGCCTGCTGTCCAACCTCCGCCATATAAGCTGCAATATCCATCCAAATACCTTTCACGTTTAAAATCGATAGTACGAATCAGGGCCTAACTTTACCTTTCCCGTTTCAAGTACGCATCCCAAGCGATTATTATACCGGCCTGACACACTTTATTCCGCGGGTCATTGAACAAAACCTGCTGTATGCTTTAAAACACGGACGCCCGGGAGAGGACGGATACCATGGCTCAGATGGCCGAAAAATTCCTGTTAAGCCGCCTGTCGAGAACTGGATTCCTGATCCTGATCGCCATTGCCGCGTTTGCAGTAATCCAACGAGAAACGCTGACAGTCATCACCGCCATTGTCGCCGCGGCGCTGGTCTTCAGCGGCAATACCTTCCACCCCGGACGCTCTCGGCAACCGTGGCCAGCGATCCACCGTCTATTGTTTGTTGCACTGCTGTCGCTCCTGGCCACCAGTCTCTGGACAGGGCCCTGGAGCCTGACCCATTGGCTTTACGTGGCACCACTGGTCGGCTTTGCTCTGCTACCCGTTACCTGGGCCGGGGCCATCACCGCGCTCTGCGCCGTTCTTGCGATGTCTGCCACCCATTGGTCCGCCGGCTTGCCAGAACGCCACCAGATGCTTAGCGCACTGCTGCTGACCGTTGTGCTTTCCGGCCTGCTGGTTTTCCTGCGGGAATACAAATCGCGACAACTTGCGCCCCTGCGTCGGACCGACGAGCTTACCCAGGCTGCCAGCCGCGAATACCTGACGGCTGATCTACACAAGGAAATCCAGCGCAGTGAACGGGAAGGCACTGATATGTCGGTGATCATGATCGGCCTGGATACACACCTGAGCGACAGCGACCCGGATGCTGATATACGTTCCATACTGCCACGAATCGGCCGCTACCTGCACTCCCAACTGCGGGATTTCGACACCTACTACCGGGTCGCAGACCTTCAGTTCCTGATCATACTGCCAGGCATCCCCACAGCAGAAGCAGCATCACTGGGGGAGACGATCCGCAAGGGACTACGCACCCTGCTTGCCTCCCACCAATTACATCTGACGGTCAGTGCGGGAATCGCCGGCCTGAATATCGGCGATGATGCGGACAGCTTGCAGCAATCTGCTGCCAATGCTTTGCGGCGCGCCCAGCAACAAGGGGGCGACCGTGCCCAGTCCTACAGTACCTGGACACACACATCGCCTCCACCCAGAACAGAAGGGCCGGTACTATGACCGAAACCCGCCTGAGAAGTTTTACGCACCTGGCCGGCTATGCGTTCGCCAGTCTTTTCATTGCAAGCCTGGCGTTCCAGAACCTTCGTTACGGATTTTATGATTTGTTCTTCCTGGCTGCCGGAATGGCTTTGCTGACGGTCGCGGGCGCTGGCTATACCTTCCTATGTCGCCGCCGCCAGTTGTCGGCACCTGGACATCTCATCATCCTGACAGCTCTAAACAGTGGGTTGGTGGCGGCCATGTTTGCCCTTGACCCGCCCGGAATCAGTCATTGGGTTATGCCCCTGGTTGTACTGAATCTACTGATCCTTCCGCTGCGCCAGGGGCTGATCCTTTCCCTGTTGTTGCTGGTCGCCCTGGCACTCTTTCTACTCCTGTCATCGCCCCCAATGTATGCCATAACCATCAGTTCGGGGGTGTTTGCGTTGGTCGCGGTGGCCGCACTTTATATCTGGCACTACGACCACATGGCGCAATCGGCGGAAGATCTGGCCATAACCGACCCGGTGACCGGCGCCCACAACGCGCGCTTCCTGGACGAAACCCTGCAAAAGGAAATCTCTCGGGCCATTGCCATGTCGCATTCCCTGTCGGTGATTTCCCTGGCCATTGATTACGCAGAAGAAGCCGAAGACCTGCATGGCCACGCCGGCATGCAACGGCTGCTCCGGGATCTCACCCAGCACCTGTTTGACGTTATCCGCGCAGGCGATACCCTTTACACGCTTGAAGACGGAGAGTTTTTCCTGATCCTGCCCTTCACCCCGGAGGAAGGCGTACGCGTCATCGCCGAACGAATTCGACGGACCATCGCGGAACAAAACTGGCCTCCAGCCGGAAAAGTGACTGTCAGCCTTGGCTGCACCACCCGCGCCAGCACTGACATCCGCACGGCGGACCTGCGAAAGCGGGTAAGGCAAGCATTGGAGGAAGCCCGTAAACGCGGTGCCGATTCAGTCTGGTACAGCCTGGGAGACGTTCGGCCATCATGATGCCGGAGTGGCTACAGTCACTAACCGACTGGCTGGCAACCAACCCTGGCTGGCTGTCAGCGGCGCTATTCCTCACAGCATTCGTCGAGTCCCTTGCCCTGGCAGGCATCCTGATTCCCGGCGTCGCTATTCTGTTCGCCGTGGCGGTGCTGGCGGGCCAGGTTGCCATACCGGTTGCCGAGGTCCTGCTTTGGGCGGGGGCCGGAGCCGTTGCCGGCGACGGCATCAGCTTCGCCCTCGGCAGACTGTTCCAGGGGCGCCTGGACGCACTGTGGCCACTGAATCGCTTTCCGGGCTTCATCGGCAAAGGCGAGGCTTTTTTCCATCGCCACGGCGGCAAGAGCGTCGTTGTCGGACGTTTTGTGGGCCCGATACGACCAATCATTCCGCTAATCGCCGGCGCGTTCCTGATGCCCTGGCGACGGTTCCTGGTCTTCAACCTGTCATCGGCTGTGGCCTGGGCGCCAGTCTATATATTGCCGGGGTACCTGGTTGGTAGCGCCCTGGCCAGCGAATTCCAACCACCCGCTCACTTTTACCCCGTGATCGCAGTCAGTGCCGGAATACTGCTGGTGATTTACCTCTTGCTTTTCCGCTTCCAATTAGGCCTGGGACACGGCAGCCAGCTCTATCTGTGGCTGGCGCGCGTCACGGCTCGCTACGATTCGACCCACCGCTTTTGGCGCCTGTATACCAGCCAGCGACCCGCGCAGGCTGGCGAGTTCCCACTACCGTCCTTGTCGCTGGCACTGGGAGCTGGCGCCCTGTTTATGATATGGGGCCAATTGGCCACCGCCACCCAACTGCTGGCGCCTTTTGATGACCTGACCCTGCGGTGGTTTTCTCAGCTGCGGACCCCTTTGCTGGATCCGGTAATGATCCTGCTGACACTTCTGGGGGACCCACCGGTCCTTCTGGCAGCCGCTACATTGAGCGCACTGGCCCTTTTCTTTCGCGGTTACTATGCCGCTGCGATCCATGTAGCAGGGGCAGCACTGCTAACGACTGTGTTGGTCTGGGGCTTCAAATCCCTGACCGCCATACCAAGGCCAGATGTTGTCCTCGGGCCTCCAGATTCGGGTGCTTTCCCCAGTGGCCACGCAACCGGCGTCACCGTTCTCTCTACCCTGGCGGCAAGCTTTATAGCCAGGGAAATCCGGCATATCAGGCGCTGGCGCTACTATCTGCTTTTCAGTATCCCCATTGTCCTTGGTGCGCTAAGCCGGCTTTACCTGGGCGTTCACTGGTTTACCGATGTCGTGGCGGGGGTATTTCTAGGACTCTCCATCTGCGGGTTCGTAAGGGCCAGCTATAGCCGCTACGACAACGTCCCACTGGCAAGGGATGGAACGCTATTGATTGCTGGGTGGGGATGGCTCGCCTTCGTGGCCTGGTATGTAACGACACAATGGTCAAACGCGGTTCTGCTCTACAGTGTCACCGCTCCGTAGCAATCGTTTATCAGCTTTCTTCCAATGCTTCCAGCAACCCCAGCAGACGCTCCAGGCGCTCCAAAGGCGCCTGGAGTTCCACCAGCCGCTGCTTTTCCTGCTTATCCAGCGGCAGTAGCTCGGTCAGCCGCCAGCCCACGTCCCTGGCGTCGTCGTAATCTACGTCCATGTCCAGTTCGCGGACGACCGGATGGCGGAACAGCGCCTTCAACACAGAGGGGAGCTCCGCGAAACGTTCAGGAATCAGCTGCTCCTCCTCCGCCAGCAAGCACTCCACGTCCCCGACATTCAATCCATCTGGCTGTTGCCAGGATCGTACCACCGTTACTTTGTCCTTACCTTCAACCGTAATACCCAGCAAACCATTATCCATCTGCTGGAAATCAATGATGCGGACATAGGTACCAATATCGTAAAAGGCCGCTGATCTACCGGTTTCCAGACCGTCCCGGAGCAGGACGACCACAAATCCCCGATCTTCCTTGAGGCAACGGGTGAGCATATCGATGTATCTGGGTTCGAATAGCTGCAGGGGAATCCGCCCCCCGGGCAGCACAACAGAGTTCAGCGGGAAAAGAGGTACATTCATTGTTAGTACTGTCACCAGCAAACACGCTCTGGAGGAATGACCACCGTGTCATATCCTCAATGAATTGAAAGCAGGCGATGGACTTCGTCCACCCTTGCACGGGCTTCCGTCAGCAATTGCAGGCTTCGGGACGCATTCAGCTCAAGCTCACCAAGACGGCGATAGGAAGGCACCTCGTCAAACGGTGGCAGGGTACTGTTCTGACTGGACCCAATCATCGCATGCAACTGGGCAACTATCACAATATCCACCAGCTGGGGCGAGGCTTCCCGGCACTCATACCCCCAGTCTTCCGCATGCCTTGTCGCCTCCAGAAAGCCCGTAGGGAACGACCAGCTTTCCAGGATAGCGGTTCCCACATCGGCCCTGAGCTCACCGATGGCATGCTCAAGGTTGGCCTGATCGGCAAACAGATTTACGTGATGCTCCGCCTGCACCAGCACCGGCACCACTCCGATATCGTGCAACAGCCCTGCGAGCAACGCCTCCTCCGGATTAATGGAGGTAGCGCTATCCGCGAGCACCCAGCACAGCGCCGCCATCTCACGGGAATGGCGCCAGAGTTTGTCCATTTCCTTTTGCAGCGAAGCCTGCCTGGTTTTGAACACCTCACGCATCGAAAACACCGTAACCAACTGGCGCGTGGTGCGCATACCCAACCGGATAACGGCCTCGCGGACATTGCGAACATCGCTGAATCCACGGTACAGGGGACTATTGCAGGCCCGAACCAGTTTGGCGGCCATCGACGGGTCCGCCGAGATGGCACTGGCAACCTGATCCGCCGTGGAGTCTTCTCGGTCCACGGTTCTGCGCACCTTCCAGGCCACATCCGGCACGCTTGGCAGGGTCACTTGATTGGAGCGTAGCTCGGCATAAAATTCCATCAGCAGATGGTGTTCTTCGCTGCTTTCGTCGCCAACCCCGTCACCGGAATCCATTTCCACCTGTGGCACCGGTGCGGCCCGCAATAGCTGGTTGAGGATGTCCTGCTGAATAACCAGAAATTCGCTCGCCTTGATGGCGGTCACGTTGTACATCCGGGGCTGCAGCCGGGCAATGGGGTTAATCGCCTTTTCGGTATCCGCCTCGATGGTGGACTTGCGGCCGTCAATGGACTCCAGTTCTACGCTGCCGTGGATCAGGAATATGTCCAGACCATCCCGCACGCCACGCTCCACCACTCGCTGGCCCGGACCATGGGTTCTTCTTTCAGCCCGACTTGCGAGCAAAACCAGCTGGTCATCAGTTAGCCGATTCAGCGGCTGAAACTGCTTGAGACGACGCAGAGGCAGGCTTTCCTGGCCAGCCATAGGGCTACTCCTTGATAAATCATTCATCGACTTTGTTACACATTGTAAGCGCGTCTCGTCAAAACAACCATCCGATCAAGGGGTAATCTGGTATCCTCTTGCGCTCCCCCTATTGACCAAGCTACAGAAAGAGAGACCAGACAACCATGCCCCAGTATCGTTCGCGGACATCCACCGCAGGTCGTAATATGGCTGGCGCACGTGCTCTTTGGCGCGCCACCGGCATGAAGACCGAAGATTTCGGCAAACCCATCATCGCCGTCGCCAACTCTTTTACACAGTTCGTGCCCGGCCATGTACATCTCAAGGACCTGGGGCAACTGGTATGCCGGGAAATCGAAGATGCTGGAGGTGTCGCCAAGGAATTCAACACCATTGCCGTGGACGACGGCATTGCCATGGGACACGATGGGATGCTGTATTCCCTTCCCTCCAGAGAAATCATAGCTGATTCCGTGGAATACATGGTCAACGCCCACTGCGCAGATGCCCTGGTCTGCATCTCCAATTGCGACAAGATCACCCCGGGCATGTTGATGGCCGCCATGCGCCTGAACATCCCCACGATTTTCGTGTCCGGTGGTCCCATGGAAGCCGGCAAGACCAAACTCTCGGAGCACAAGCTCGACCTGGTGGATGCCATGGTCATCGCCGCCGACCCGAACGCTGATGACGAAACGGTCGCAGAGTACGAACGCAGTGCCTGCCCCACCTGCGGCTCCTGTTCCGGCATGTTCACAGCCAATTCCATGAATTGCCTCACCGAAGCCATTGGCCTGGCTTTGCCCGGGAACGGCTCAATGCTCGCTACCCACTCGGACCGCGAAGCCCTGTTCCTGAAAGCAGGACGACAGATTGTGGAGAATGCCCGCAGCTATTACGAAAATGACGACGCCAGTGTGTTGCCTCTGAGCATTGCCTCGATGGAAGCGTTCGAGAACGCCATGGTGATGGACATCGCCATGGGCGGCTCCACCAACACCATCCTGCATTTGCTGGCAGCGGCCCAGGAAGGCGGCGTGCCGTTTACTCTCAATGAGATTGACCAGTTGTCCCGCCGGGTACCCCAGCTTTGCAAGGTAGCACCGAACTCCCCCAAGTATCATATGGAGGACGTTCACCGCGCAGGCGGCATCATGGGCATCCTCGGCGAGCTGGAACGGGGCGGATTGATCAACACCGACCTGCCCACCGTGCACAGCAAAACCATGCGTGAGGCCCTGAAAACCTGGGACATCATGCAGGAGCCCACGCCCGAAGTGGTCGAATTCTACAGGGCTGGCCCTGCCGGCATTCCTACCCAGACGGCCTTCAGCCAGAGCACACGCTGGCCCTCCCTTGATGGCGACCGTGAGACAGGCTGTATTCGTTCCGTTGAAAACGCTTACTCCTCTGAAGGCGGCCTGGCCGTTCTCTTCGGCAATATTGCTCTGGACGGCTGCGTGGTCAAGACGGCCGGCGTAGACGAAAGCATCTACGTATTTGAAGGCAATGCACGAGTATTCGAAAGCCAGGACACCGCGGTCGAAGGTATCCTCAATGATGAGGTCCAGCCTGGCGAGGTGGTCATTATCCGCTACGAAGGCCCCCAGGGCGGCCCCGGCATGCAGGAAATGCTGTATCCCACCAGTTACCTGAAATCGAAGGGGCTGGGTAAAGAGTGTGCCCTACTGACTGACGGCCGCTTCTCCGGCGGCACCTCGGGTCTTTCCATTGGCCATGCCTCACCCGAGGCGGCGGCGGGTGGCGCCATTGGGTTAATTGAGAACGGTGACCTGATCCGTATCGACATTCCCAACCGGTCCATCAATATGGAGATAGACCAGAACGAACTCGATCGGCGACGTGAGGAGCGGGATAAGAAAGGCTGGAAGCCCGAGTTGTCGCGACCGCGTAAAGTCTCGGCCGCGCTGAAGGCTTATGCGTTGCTGGCAACCAGCGCCGACAAAGGCGCGGTCAGAAATCTGGAAAAATTGGGTTGAAAGCACGCGGGCCCGGCGGAGAGACTACGCCGGGCCCGACTTCAGAATGGGAAAAACAAGGTTGTTAAATCTAGAAGAAGGACCACCCACCGTCATCGTCTTCCTCGATATCACCTTCTTCCGCCTGCTCTGCCGGCTGTTCTCTTTCCGTCTCTGCGGCTGCACTGGAAGTGCCTGCATTCTGTGACGCCCCGGTGTTGGACGAACTCGCCGCCGCAACCTGAACGTGAACCATACCCAGCGCTTTCTTTGTGGCGTCATCCAGTACACCAGAGGCGTTCAAATCCTGATCCTTTTGAAATGCGGTCAACGCCGAGCGCGTGGTGTCATCCATTTGCGGACTGACATTGTTAATGTCATAACCCGCCGCATAAAGGGCATTTTTAAGCGCCACGGTATCGTTTGCTGACGCAGCGGGCGCCGCTGCCAGGGCCACTGCCCCCGCAAGGATAGCAGCCAACATACGAACGTGAGTGAATATCTGCCTAGCCATGATCTACTCCAGTTACCTGTCGTTTTTTATTGTGTCGCCAGTCCCTACAGGGTGGACATTACGGCCAAAGGCTACCATATTTTAAGCACTGCCGGACCGATCCGATTGTTGTGATTCTGTAGCGGAGACAGGCACACTCCCTGACAGGGCCTCGGCCGACTCCCCGAACTCACGTATGAAAATACCCCAGAACGCCATAAACAGCGCCGCGACCAATGGGCCCATCACAAATCCATTAATACCGAACATCACTATCCCACCCAAGGTAGAGAGCAAAACAATGTAGTCCGGCAGTTTGGTATCCCGGCCAACGAAAACTGGCCGGAGCAGATTGTCCGCAAGCCCAATCACGATCACTCCGAAAGCCGTCAGCACAATCGCGGAGACCATTTCTCCTGTCGCGGCAAGATAAAGAGCCGCAGGCACCCAGACCAGAGCCGCACCAACGGCGGGAAGCAGGGACACAATCGCCATCACCACACCCCAGAGAAGCGCACCCTGAATCCCCAGAAGCCAGAAAATACCACCCCCGAGCGCGCCCTGGATAACGGCGATCAACAAGTTACCTTTGACCGTGGCCCGCGTCACCTCTGCAAACTTGGCAAACAACAGACGCTCGCGCTCATCTCCAAGGGGCAACGCCCGAATCAGCAGGTCAACCAGTTTGCTGCCATCACGGAGTAGGAAAAACGCCAGGTAGATCATCAGCGCCAGTCCCAGAAAGAACTGGAAGGTGTTCTGGCCAAAACCGAGCGCCTGTTTCGCCAGGAACTGACTGCCCCCCACGAAAACACTGACCACGCGGTCTCTCACCTCGGCAAAGTCCATACCGAACTGGGCGAAAAACGACTCAATAGCTGGAAACGACTGGATAACCCGGTCAATGTAGTCGCCGGGGCGTAGTTGCCCCTCCTGGATTCGCTGATACAGGGACAATCCCTCTGCCACCAGCGACGTCACCAGCGCCAACACAGGTATAACCACGATCACCATGCAGATCAGTAGCGTTAGCAGGGCAATGGTATTGGGACGGTCACCTAACCGCCGCGCCAGGTACTCACGAACCGGATGAAAAATCAGCGCGATGGCCACAGCCCAGAAAATAGGGCCAAAAAAAGGCTTCATCAGAAGAATGAACGCCAGGGAAACCCCAACCAGCATGGCCAGAAAGGTCCGTGTCTCTAGTTTTCCGTACATAGTGCAATTCCCTGAACCTGTGTGCAGTCGTCTCACGGTGGATGGGCTGCGGATCTGAATGGGCCTAGACTACCACGCCATCGTGGCCAGTCTAGCGGCTTTCAGGTTATAGTGGACGGTTATTGGTCATTCGTTAAACAGGTCGCGACGTTGGATAACGAAGAGTTTGATATTGAAACGGCGCTGGATGCGGTCGCTGCTCTCAATCGTGTGCTGGCAGCCAGAACGCACCGCCGCAAAGTGATGGGCCAGGAAGTGCTGATACCGGGCCAGCTAGGCGAAGCCCTGCAGTTGCCGCAGATCCTACGGCGCCTGCAGAGCAAACAGGCACGCCAACGGGAGCAGGGCCTGGAAGACTTTCAGGAACTGTGGCCAACGCTATCGCCTGCCACACGGGAAAAGGTCCTCGACAGAATCGGATGGTACGACCCGAAATCCCTGGACTGGGAAGACAAACGCTCGAATCGTCGCCCGATTGCCGACCCGGATCATTGAAGCCGTCCTGATAATGAAGTCGTCCTGACAAATGAGCCCTTTCGGGCACTCTTTCGTAGTTCTTGCCCTATTTCTCGCGGAACTGACTTTGAATTGTCACAGTTCGCCCTTACGTTGGAGCTAATGGAGGTTTTTTTATGCAACAAACAGAACATTACAACGCCATCGCTTCGGAAAGCAGTGCCGTACCCACTTTACTGTGCGGACATTGTCGCTCCACCCTGTCCCGTAGCCGAATTTTCCGCAACGAAGAAATGCAGTCCCATGGCGGCCACTGCCAGACTCTTGCCCTGTGCTCGGCAGACGACTGTGGTGCCCTGAATTGCTGCGACGCAGCATTGGCGCGGCTTGACGACCCAGACGAACTCTTCAGCAAAGCATCCTGATTCAAACAGCCAACGCACTGTTACTTAAACCAAACACACAGAATTTCCATCTGATTTATCCTGACTCCTGAAGGCTGCGGTAACACCAGCCACGCAACCACTCAGTCAGGACAGTCGATGGCATGCGTATTCTGAGAACCGATGAAGCCCGCTTCGCAGGTCTTCCGGATTACCCTTTTTCCCCTCATTATCTGGACGTAGAACCAGGCCTGAGAATGCACTATGTAGACGAAGGCCCGAGGGACGCATCGCCCGTGCTGATGCTGCACGGCGAGCCGTCGTGGTCATACCTTTATCGTCACATGATCCCACTGGTGGCAGAAGCGGGACATCGGGTACTGGCTCCCGACCTGATCGGGTTCGGTAAATCCGACAAGCCAGCCGATGTAAGCGACTACAGTTACGAGCGCCACATGGCGTGGCTGTCCGAGTGGCTTAAGGCCCAGGGCCTAAAGAACATCACTCTGGTTTGCCAGAACTGGGGCTCGCTCCTGGGCCTTCGATTGGCGGCCGAACACCCGCAGCTCTTCCGCCGGATCATTGTCGGCAACGGCATGCTGCCGACCGGGGACACCCCAGTGCCCGCCGTATTCACGCTGTGGAAAACCTTTGCCACCCACAGCCCGTGGTTTCCAGTCGGACGGATTGTTCAGCTTGGAACGGAAAGGGCCTTGAGCAAGGCCGAGATTGCAGCCTATGAAGCACCATTCCCATCCGCAGAATTCAAGGCGGGTGCCCGTGCATTCCCGAAACTGGTTCCCGTTTCCGCCGAAGACCCCTCAAGCGATGCCAACAAGGCAGCCTGGCGCATTCTGGAAACCTGGAAAAAGCCGTTTATTACCTGCTTCAGTAGCGGCGACCCTATTACCCGGGGTGGAGACCGATACATGCAACGCCGCATCCCCGGCGCCCATGGCCAGCCACACATCACGTTGCGCGGCGGGCATTTCCTACAGGAAGATTCTCCTGACGATTTTGCACGCATCATTATTGATGCCTGCAAGTCTGAAATGGCGGCCTAAGGCCGCCAATCGTTGCGCTGACTCCCCAACCATGACGACATCAAGACTGGTGCTTGGGCTGGAAATCGCCAGCATCAACCCTGGGTCGGTCACTGTCCGCCTCTGTTAACGGCCGACACTCCTGAAGGCTTGCATGACATCGCATAGTCAGCCGTCTGTATTCCTCCGTGCCCTTGGCTTTCCAAGCCACCTCACTGTCACTTAACGTCCGAATAACCCGGGCTGGTGCCCCAACAACCAAAGAGGCTGGCTCACACTGAAAACCTGCCTTAACTAGAGCGCAGGCGCCAACGATGGAGCGGGGAGCAATCACTGCTTCATCCATGACCACCGCATTCATACCAATCATTGCATCCTCCCCAACAGTGCAGCCGTGGAGAATCGCGCCGTGTCCAACATGGCCACTCTTCTCAATCACGGTGTCCATGCCAGGAAACGCATGCATGACGCAATTGTCCTGGATATTCGAACCCTCCTTGAGCACAACCCGGCCGAAATCACCACGCAAGGAAGCGGCCGGCCCCACGTAGCAATCGGGTCCGATCCACACATCTCCGATCAATATCGCGGTTGGGTGTACGTATGCAGATGGATGAACGACAGGTTGAACGCCTTCAATGCTGTAACTCGGCATGCATCTCTCCTCTCTCAGAAGCTCAAAGTTCGTCAAAATTTCTGATTCACTTTCTTAAATTCACCAACCATTTTCCGACATTATACCGAAGAAATATAGATAAAAATTCGGCAAAATATCCGCAAATCCTCACGAAATAAACATTGAAAACCCAATAATATTGTTTATTTTCAGTATATTATACCGATAGCGCGCAGCAATCATAATGTGATACACAATGTGCATTCACAAAACCTTGACCGGTATCAATTAATAGATATACTGATTTAGAAATTAGCCATCGTGCCATTAGAGCGTCACATTATCGCGACTCAGGGTATTGGCCTGCTCGTTTCGTCCAGACAAAAACAGGGCAAAGAATCTTTATCGATAACCACCCATCACTCCACCTATAGGACACCGCCATGACTCAGCCGAGCATTCTTCTGGAAATCGATCAGGGTGTGGCCCAGCTTACCCTTAACCGTCCAGACAACCTGAACAGCTTCAATGTTGATATGCACGAGCGGATGCGAGATGCCATCAGCCAGGTCCGCAAAGACAGCTCTGTTCGTGTCCTGGTTATTACCGGCGCTGGCCGGGGCTTCTGCGCCGGCCAGGACCTGTCTGATCGTAGTGTTGCGCCAGACCAGGACGCCCCTGACCTGGGCGAATCCCTGGAAAAGTACTACAACCCCATGATGCGAAACCTGAGAGATCTGCCGATGCCGGTCCTCTGTGCCGTGAACGGTGTTGCCGCCGGCGCTGGTGCCAACATTGCGCTGGCCTGCGACATCACCCTGGCCGCGCGTTCAGCGAGCTTTGTCCAAGCCTTCTGCAAACTGGGACTGGTGCCCGATTCCGGTGGTACCTGGACCCTGCCTCGGGTTGCCGGGATGGCTCGCGCCAAAGGCATGGCTTTGCTTGGCGACAAAATCAGTGCTGAGCAGGCCGAAAACTGGGGCATGATCTGGCGCTGCGTTGATAACGAAACGCTGATGGAAGAGACCATGAAACTGGCGCGGCACTTTGCCACTCAGCCCACGAAAGGCCTTGCCCTTATCAAACGGGCCTTGCACGCCAGCTCCAGCAACACCTTTGAAGAGCAGCTCAATCTCGAGCGGGACCTCCAGCGCATGGCCGGCCGTTCCGAGGATTACCGTGAAGGTGTTGCCGCTTTTATGGAAAAACGCACGCCGGCCTTCAAGGGGAAGTAATCCATGCAGGCACTTGATACCCAGACCACGATTGCCGTCATCGGCGCCGGTGCCATGGGTTCCGGCATCGCCCAGGTGGCCGCCCAGGCAGGTCACAAGGTCTATCTTCACGACCAACGCGATGGCGCCGCCAGCGCAGGCCGGGATGGCGTCGCAAAACAACTTCAGCGTCGGGTGGACAAAGGCAAGATGGAACAACAAGCCGTCGACGCCATTGTCGGTCGCATTCATCCCGTCAGCGCCCTTTCGGAAGTCGCCGACAGCAGAATGGTCATTGAGGCTATTATTGAAGATCTCGAGATCAAGCACTCGCTGCTGGCAGACCTCGAAGAACTGTGCGGCAAAAAAACCATTCTCGCCACCAACACCTCGTCGATCTCGGTGACCGCCCTTGGCGCCAAACTCCGCCATCCCGAGCGGCTGGTCGGCATGCACTTCTTTAACCCGGCCCCGTTGATGGCGCTGGTGGAAGTCGTCAAAGGCCTGGCTACGGATCATTCAGTAGCGGAGATTGTCCACGCTACCGCGACCAACTGGGGCAAGAAACCCGTATTCGCCACCTCGACACCCGGATTCATTGTTAACCGCGTAGCACGACCGTTTTATGCCGAAAGCCTTCGATTGCTCCAGGAAGGCGCTGCCGACCCGGCAACTCTGGACGCCATTGTCCGGGAGGCAGGAAACTTCCGGATGGGCCCGTTTGAGTTAACCGACCTGATCGGCCATGACGTCAACTACGCGGTAACCAATTCGGTCTTCAACGCCTACTACCAGGACGCCCGTTTTCTCCCCTCCCTGATCCAGAAGGAACTGGTGGAGGCCGGCCGCCTGGGCCGCAAGAGCGGGCATGGCTTCTATAGCTATACCGAAGGAAGCAAACGCCCGGAACCAGACACCGAACCTTCCCGACTGAGTGACGACACAACACTGATCGTTGAAGGCGATCTGGGGCCGGCTTCCGCACTGATTAACCGCTTCCGCGACGCCGGCCTCGACATAGTCGAGCGTGATGGCCCTGGGCAGCTTCGATTCGGAGATGCCGTGTTGGCACTCACCGACGGCCGGATGGCAACCGAGCGCGCCCAGGTCGAAGGCACAGCCGATCTTGCGTTATTTGACCTGGCATTCGACTTCGGAAAAGCGGCAAGGCTGGCCATTTGTTTCGCAGATCAGGCCTCAGAACAGTCACGTCACGATGCCGTGGCCCTGCTTCAGAAAACGAATATCGCCGTAAGCGCCGTGAAAGACCGCCCTGGCCTGGTGATCATGCGCACGGTGGCCACGCTGGCAAACGAGGCAGCCGATGCTGAGCTGCATGGCGTTGCAACGAAAGAGGACATTGACCTGGCCATGAAAGCAGGTCTGAACTACCCGGAAGGTCCGCTGAGCTGGAGCGATCGACTGGGCAATGGCCGGGTGTTCCAGGTTCTTACCAACATTCAGAACAGCTATGGCGAGGACCGCTACCGGCCAGCACTGCTACTCCGGAAAAACCATCACGCCGGGAAGGGATTTTACAAATGAGCGAAAACACCCCACAAGAACTCGCCGAAAATTGCGCCAAGGCCATGTTTGCCCGTGACCGGGCGAGTCAGAAACTTGGCATGAAAATCGAGTCTATCGCTCCGGGCCGGGCGGTACTGAGCATGGCCGTCACCGAAGACATGATCCAGGGGCATGGCTCATGCCATGGGGGCTACCTGTTTACCCTCGCCGACTCGGCCTTCGCCTTTAGCTGCAATACCTACGACAAAGCAACCGTCGCCTCCGGATGCAGCATCGACTATATGTATGGCGCCAAGGCTGGCGACGTACTGACCGCCACCGCTGAGGAGCAATCCCGTGGTGGGCGAACCGGCGTCTACGACATTACTTTAACCAATCAGGATGGCCGCACCGTTGCCCTCTTCCGCGGAAAGTCCTACCAGGTCCGCGGCACTGTCATTAATTAGGAGCCACAGTCATGACCACTAGCAATCTCTTGCAAGACGCCTACATCGTTGACGCCATACGCACCCCTATCGGCCGTTACGGTGGCGCCCTGGCATCCGTTCGGGCCGACGACCTCGGGGCCATCCCGATGAAAGCCATGATGGAACGGAACCCGAGCGTGGATTGGTCGAAGATTGATGACGTTCTTTATGGCTGCGCTAACCAGGCTGGGGAAGACAACCGCGACGTTGCCCGGATGTCGCTGTTGTTAGCCGGCATTCCCATCGACGTTCCCGGCAGCACAATTAATCGCCTCTGCGGGTCAGGCATGGACGCAATCGGAAGCGCAGCACGGGCAATCCGCACTGGCGAAGCCAGTCTGATGCTGGCAGGCGGCGTCGAATCCATGTCCCGCGCACCGTTTGTTATGGGCAAATCTGAAAGCCCTTTCAGTCGGAAAGCGGAAATTTTCGATACCACGATTGGCTGGCGCTTCGTCAATCCAGTACTGAAGAAACAGTACGGTATCGACTCCATGCCTGAAACCGCCGAGAACGTTGCAGAGCAGTTTGGTATTTCCCGGGAAGATCAGGATGCGTTCGCCGCGCGAAGCCAACAGCGGACAGCTGAAGCCCAGTCCGCCGGCCGACTCGCAAGCGAGATCACGCCGGTCAGCGTTCCACGCCGCAAGCAGGACCCGCTGGTGGTTGACACCGATGAACACCCCCGGGAAACCAGCGTAGAGAAGCTGGCATCACTGCCGACCCCCTTCCGTGAAAACGGCTCCGTGACAGCAGGCAACGCCTCTGGCGTCAACGATGGTGCGTGCGCACTCTTACTCGCCAATGCCGATGCCATAAAGCAGTACACCCTGAAACCACGGGCCCGCGTCGTTGCCATGGCAACAGTGGGGGTTGAGCCACGCATTATGGGCTTCGGCCCCGCTCCGGCTACCCGAAAGGTACTGAAGACGGCCGGACTGGAGCTGGCGGACATGGACGTCATCGAATTGAACGAGGCCTTTGCCGCTCAGGCACTTGCCGTCACTCGCGATCTCGGTTTGCCCGACGACGCTGAACACGTCAACCCGAATGGCGGGGCCATCGCCCTGGGACACCCCCTTGGAATGAGTGGCGCGCGCCTGGTCACGACCGCCGTGAACGAACTCGAACGCCGCCACAAGCAGGGGCTGAAGGCCCGTTATGCCCTTTGCACCATGTGCATCGGCGTTGGGCAGGGCATCGCTTTGATCATTGAGAGGGTGGAGAACGTTGCCTGAACGATCAGGTGCAGCGCCCGCTAAGTACAAACGTTAAGCACAATAAGCGCAGGACGAACCTATGAACCTACCATCACAAAAACTCGGCAACCTAGACCGAATGGAGACCGCCAGCATTGACGAGCTTCGCCACGAACAACTCCAGCGCCTGCGCTGGAGCGTGGCTCATGCCTATACCAATGTCCCCTTCTATCGCAAAGCATTTGATGAGATCGGCCTCAAACCAATGGACATCAAATCGCTGGACGATCTGGCGAAAATTCCGTTCACCAACAAGTCAGATCTTCGGGACAATTACCCATTTGGCATGTTCGCCACCCCAATGGATGAAGTCGTTCGCGTTCATGCCTCCAGCGGCACAACGGGTAAGCCCACAGTGGTCGGCTACACCCAGAGCGATATCGACACCTGGGCCGATATTGTTGCCCGCTGCATTCGAGCCGGTGGTGGCTCCCGCGGCGACAAAGTACACGTTGCCTACGGTTACGGCCTGTTCACGGGTGGTCTGGGAGCCCATTACGGTGCCGAACGCCTGGGCTGTACCGTCATCCCCATGTCTGGAGGGCAGACGGAGAAACAGGTTCAGCTGATCACCGATTTCCAGCCTGACATCATCATGGTGACGCCGTCCTACATACTCAACATCGCCGACGAAATGGAGCGGCAAGGCATCGACCCTCACAAGCTACGTTTGCGCCTGGGCATTTTCGGCGCAGAGCCCTGGACAAACGCCATGCGTACCGAAATTGAGGAACGCCTGGGCATTCAGGCGCTGGATATTTACGGTTTGTCCGAAGTGATGGGTCCGGGTGTGGGGATGGAGTGCCTGGAAACCAAAGATGGCCCCACCATCTGGGAGGACCACTTCTATCCCGAAATCATCGACCCGGCGACCGGAGACGTTCTGCCTGACGGTGAGTATGGCGAACTTGTGTTTACGTCCTTGACCAAGGTGGCGCTACCAATCATGCGTTACCGCACCCGTGACCTGACCCGTCTGCTGCCAGGGACTGCACGCCCAATGCGCCGTATCGACAAGATCACCGGCCGCAGCGATGACATGCTGATCATCCGTGGTGTAAACGTGTTCCCGAGCCAGATCGAAGAGCAGGTTCTGAAGTGCAGCGCATTAGCACCACACTATGAAATCGAGGTCTACAAAGAGGGCAACCTGGACTGCGTCGACATACGTACGGAATTGAAACCCGGCACTTCTGACAGTTCAGAGATCCGCGCTGCGGCAGCCAAAGAGTTGGCCCATCACATCAAGTCGTACATCGGTATCAGCACCCGCATCCACGTGGTTGAGGCAAACAGCATTGCGCGCTCCGAAGGCAAGGCCAAACGGGTTTTCGACCGTCGCAATCCGTAAGTTCCTTTCGCACCAGAGCGTGACCGGGTCGTGGCCCGATCACGCTCTTCACGGCTAACTGATTTCTTATATTTTTTATTCTTATTATTTCTGGTGATTTTAAAAATCACCTTAGTTTTAATTTTTTACATTTATAACAATCAGTTAGATTAAATAACGCTTAACAAAAAACAAAACATGACACACAAAGATGATTCTTGATTTTTATTCAGTGTCATATACTATAAGGGTAACGCTCTGAAACGACCGACGGGCCTCATACGCCCGGAAGCAGCAGAACGACAAGCCCGATTCGGAGGTAAGATATGTACGCCCAGCTCGTTGAAACCGGCAGCAAACGCCTTAAAACGAAAGAAGAGATGTCGCCCCAGGAGCGCGAATTTCAGGAAAAGGTCGACGCCGAGATCAAGATCGAAGCCAAGAACTGGATGCCTGAAGGCTATCGCAAAACCCTGGTTCGCCAGATCTCCCAGCATGCCCACTCTGAAGTCGTTGGCATGCTCCCGGAAGGCAACTGGGTTACCCGCGCGCCCACCCTTAAACGCAAGCTCCAACTGATGGCCAAGATCCAGGACGAGGCAGGGCATGGGCTGTACCTATACAGCGCTATGGAAACCCTCGGTGCTGATCGAGATGAAGAGATCGAAAAGCTGCACCAGGGGAAGGCCAAATACTCCAGCATCTTTAACTACCCAACCCTGAACTGGGCTGACATGGGTGCCGTTGGCTGGCTGGTTGATGGCGCTGCCATCGTCAATCAGGTGGTGCTTCAGCGCACATCCTACGGCCCCTACTCACGCGCCATGGTCCGCATTTGTAAAGAAGAGAGCTTCCACCAGCGCCAGGGCTATCAGATTCTGTTGGACCTGATGCGTGAAGGTACAGACGAACAGAAGGCCATGGTGCAGGACGCGATTAACCGCCTGTGGTGGCCGTCTCTGATGATGTTCGGCCCGCACGACGATGAGTCCCCGAACTCACAGCAATCCCTGGCCTGGAAGATCAAGCGCAAGGGCAACGACGAACTCCGCCAGATGTTCATTGACCAGACCGTTCCCCAGCTCGAGTTCCTGGGGTGCACCGCGCCGGATCCGGACCTGAAGTGGAACGAAGAGACCGGCCATTACGATTTTGGTGAGATTAACTGGCAGGAATTCTACGACGTTCTCAAGGGCAACGGCCCTTGCAACCGCGAGCGCATCAACACTCGCAAAAAAGCAATTGACGAGGGCAGATGGGTTCGTGAAGCGGCCGTCGCCTATGCCAAAAAACAAAAACAGCGCACACAAGCCGCTTGATACCGGAGGAATACACATGTCTGAATGGCGCCTTTATGAAGTTTTTGTACGGTCGAAGCACGGCCTGAACCACAAGCACGTGGGCAGCGTTCATGCCTCTGACGACGAGATGGCTATGGAAAACGCCCGCGAGCTCTACACACGCCGCAGCGAAGGCGTGAGCATCTGGGTTGTACCCTCGGACACCATCACGGCCTCCGCATCCGACGAGAAAGAAGTACTTTTCGACCCGGCGGAAGACAAGATTTACCGGCACGCTTCTTTTTACGAGCTGCCCGATGAAGTCGGACACATGTAAGGAGCTGTTCCAATGACACAAGCAGAAGCATTACAGGAATACCTGTTGCGCCTGGCAGATTCCGACATGATCCTGGGCCAGCGATTGTGTGAGCTGTGTGGCAAGGCCCCGGCGCTGGAAGAAGAACTGGCGCTGATGAACGTTGCCCTTGACCTCGTCGGCCAGGCCCGCAACTGGTACGAATACGCCGCAGAGTTGATTGACGATGGTAACGATGCCGACAAACTGGCGTTCCGCCGCGATGCCCATAATTACCGTAATCTGCTGCTGACCGAGCAGCCTAATGAAGATTATGCAGTCACCATGGGTCGTCAGTTCTTCTTTGACGCATGGCATTACTTGACGCTCAAGAGCTTGGTCGAATCCAGCGATGAACGCGTTGCCGGTGTTGCTGCGAAGGCACTGAAAGAAGCCACCTATCACCTGCGCCGGTCTTCGGAGTGGATCAAACGTCTGGGAGATGGTACCGAGGAAAGCCATCGCCGTATGCAGGACGCCGTGGATATCCTCTGGCGTTTCACGGGCGAACTGATTACCCCGGACGATACAGATCACGTCATGGCCAAGGCGGGCATTGGCCCAGAGCCAGACCAGCTCGCCAAAAACTGGCGCGAAATGGTCAACGAAGTGCTTACCCAAGCGACCCTGACACCGGGTGCCGATGACGCCTGGATGTACATGGGCGGCAAGCACGGCGAGCACACCGAGCACCTTGGCTTTATTCTGGCAGAAATGCAGTTCCTGCAAAGGGCCTATCCCGATGCCACAACCTGGTAACTCAGGCAACCGGTCAGCCGTCGACATTCTGATTGCCAGCGATCGGGTACCGGCAAATGCCCGCCCCGATCTGCTGACCGAGAATGACATATGGGCACTTCTCGAAGAGGTCAAGGATCCTGAGGTGCCGGCGGTAAGCGTCGTGGAGCTCGGGATTGTCCGTGCCGTGAGGTGGGATGGCAAAGAACTGTCCATTGATGTCACGCCAACCTACTCCGGCTGCCCGGCTACCGAGTTGATTGAAGAGCTGATCATCGAAGCCATGCGTGCCGCAGGCTTCCGGGCCCCGAAAATCAACCAGGTGCTGACCCCGGCCTGGACCACCGACTGGATCACAGCCGAAGGCAAAGAAAAGCTTCGGGCGTTCGGAATCGCTCCACCCGAAGGCAGCTCCAGCAAACTGAGTCTGCTGGGAGAGCCGGACATTATTGCCTGCCCCCACTGTGGCAGCACGGATACGGAACAGCTCAGTGAGTTTGGATCAACCGCCTGCAAAGCCCTTTATCGCTGCACGGAATGCCTTGAGCCCTTCGACTACTTCAAATGCATCTAGAGCCGATACGATCATGAATAAATTTTACTCACTGACCCTCAAAGAGGTCAGACCTGAAACAAGAAACGCCGTATCACTTGCTTTTGATCTGCCTAAGGATCTGGCAGACACGTTCAACTACAAACAGGGCCAGCACCTGATTGTCAGAACGCAGCTGGATGGAGAGGAAGTGCGACGCTCCTATTCAATCTGCCGCAGTGTTAACGACCAGGAACTTCGCATAGCGGTCAAACAGGTTCCGGGCGGCCGTTTCTCCACGTTTGCCAATGAGCAGCTGAAACCCGGAGAAACACTGGAAGTCATGCCTCCCCAGGGCCATTTCTCCATTGATCTGGATCCCGAGCGGGAAGGCAACTACCTGGCGGTAGCTGCTGGCAGCGGCATTACCCCGATACTGTCGATCGTCAAAACGACTCTGGAAACCGAGCCCAAAAGCGAGGTCACCCTGTTCTACGGCAACAAGGCCACGAGTAGCACCATGTTCAGGGATGAGCTCCAGGATCTCAAAAATGAGTTCATGGCACGGCTGAATCTGGTTTACATCTTCACTCGAGAAGAGCAGGACATTGATCTGTACAACGGGCGAATTGACCACGACAAGTGCGACGCGCTGTTTGATCACTGGATAAACGCCAAGGAGCTCACCGCAGCCTTCATCTGCGGCCCTCAGCTAATGACCGAAGACGTTCGGGATTCGCTGCTCCGCCACGGTATGGACAAAAGCAGGATTCACTTCGAGCTGTTCACGCCGGCCGGTGGCACACCCCAACCCCGCAAGGACAGAGCTCCATCCCAGGTAGATCCGAAGTCGGTGAGCGAAGTCACCGTTATTGCCGATGGTCGTACTCTGACGTTCCCACTGGTTCGTGACACCAAAAGTATCCTGGACGCCGGTAACGAAGAAGGTGCGGACCTGCCCTACTCCTGCAAAGCCGGCGTTTGCTCCACTTGCCGCGCAAAGGTTTTAGAAGGCGAAGTGGAAATGGACCAGAACTTTGCTCTGGAAGACTACGAAGTGGAAGCCGGCTATGTGCTCTCCTGCCAGTGCTACCCGATCAGCGACAAGGTAATTCTGGATTACGACGAGATGTAATTTCCAGAAGCACCACAAGCAAAACACGAGCAAGGCAAGTTCCGCTCAAACGGGGCTTGCCTTGGCAGTTCAGAAACGAATGGAGTTCCCCATGTCAGTCCTGAAAAGTTTCATTGCCGGCCAGTGGGTCGGTGACGCCGCCGCCAAGGCCCTGCCTAGCGCTATCAACGGTCAGATCGTGGCACACACTCACGACGACACCCTCGATTTCAAGAAAACCGTGGAATACGGTCGCACCGTTGGCGGCAAGAACCTGATGGCCATGGACTTCCAGGAGCGCGCTCTGGCACTCAAGGCCATGGCTCAATACCTTCAGGAACACAAAAAAGAACTCTACGCACTCTCAATGCACACCGGTTCAACCAAGGGTGACAACGGCATCGATATTGATGGCGGCTTCGGCACGCTGTTTTCCTACGCCAGCATGGGGCGCCGTGAGCTTCCTTCCGGCAACGTGGTACACGAAGGCCCGGTAACACCACTCGGCAAGAACAACCACTTTGCCGGCACCCACATCCTGGTCCCCCGGGGCGGCGTGGCTGTTCACATTGATGCCTACAACTTCCCGGTGTGGGGCATGCTGGAAAAATTCGCGCCCACCTTCCTGGCGGGCATGCCCTCCATCGTAAAGCCGGCGACGTCCACCTGCTACGTAACCGAACTGGCGGTTCGCCTGATGCAGGAATCCGGTGCCCTGCCTGAGGGAAGCCTGCAACTGATCATCGGCAGCACCGGCGACTTGTTCGAGCACCTCGAAGAACAGGACGTGGTCACCTTCACCGGATCCGCCGCCACTGCACGCAAGCTTCGAAACCACCCGAACATCATTAACCGCTCGATTCCGTTTAACGCGGAAGCCGATTCACTGAACAGCGCGATCCTCGCGCCGGACGTGACCCCCGAGCACGAAGAATTCGACATTTTTGTCAAAGAAGTCGGCCGCGAGATGACCGCCAAAGCCGGTCAGAAATGTACCGCGATCCGTCGAGTTCTGGTGCCCAGAGATCAGGTCGACGCTGTCTGCGACAAGCTGAAAGAGCGGCTGTCAAAAGTCACCGTTGGCGATCCTTCCGTGGAAGGCGTGCGGATGGGGGCGCTCGCCTCCATTGACCAGATGGAAGATGTAAAAGCCAATATCCAGGAGCTCCTCAAAACCAGTGAATTGGTGGTCGGCGGCGAGGGCAACTTCAAGCCCACCGGCGATGGTACCGAAAACGGCGCCTTCATTGAGCCTCACCTGCTGCTGTGCCGAAACCCGGAAAACGGATGCGGAGCCCATGATATTGAAGCGTTCGGCCCGGTCGCTACCGTGGTTCCTTACGACTCCATTGAGTATGCTGTCGACCTGTGTTCGAAAGGCCGCGGATCCCTGGTCACCACTTTGACCACCCGCGATCCCGCTATTGCCGGCAAAGTCGCACCACTGCTTGCCGCCTTCCACGGCCGGCTACACCTGCTGGATGCAGAAGCGGCGAAAGAATCTACGGGCCATGGTTCTCCCCTGCCCATGCTCAAGCATGGCGGTCCTGGCCGCGCCGGCGGAGGTGAAGAACTGGGTGGCATTCGCGCGGTACACCACTATCTGCAGCGCACGGCAATCCAGGGCTCTCCCAGTATGCTGGCAGCGGTAACCCGCGAGTATGTGCGAGGGGCTGATGTTATCGAAACTGAGGTTCATCCGTTCCGCCGCCACTTTGAGGATCTCCAGATCAACGAGTCCTTGCTGACTCACCGCCGTACCGTTACCGAAGCGGACATCGTCAACTTCGGCTGCCTCTCCGGCGACCATTTCTATATGCACTTCGATGAGCTTGCAGCGCGGGAGTCCCAGTTCGGCAAGCGCATTGCCCACGGCTACTTCGTACTGTCCGCTGCGGCTGGCCTGTTCGTGTCTCCGGGAGAGGGCCCGGTTCTGGCGAATTACGGCCTGGACACCCTGCGTTTTATCGAACCCGTAGCCCCTGGCGATACGATCAGGGCACGGCTAACCTGCAAGCGCAAGATTGATCAGGGTCGGACATCGCCAGACGGACACCCTCAGGGTGTGGTGGTCTGGGATGTGCAGGTTCACAACCAGAACGACGAATTGGTTGCGAGCTACGATATTCTGACACTGGTTGCAAAAAAGCCCGAGTAACCTCGGGCTCCCGGGCTTTCTCCCAACCCTTCAGGCGCCTGACCGGGTTCCACCTCAGTAACCTCACACCAGACCATCCACGGGGATGGTCTCGGTGTTCTTGATCTCCCGCAATGCGAAGTTTGAATGTACCTGGGCAATGCCCTGCAAGGTAAAGATCTTGCTGTTCAGGAATCGATCGTAACTGGCCATGTCTCGCACCACGACCCGCAGGACAAAGTCGGCACTCCCCGTTACGGCAAAGCACTGAAGCACCTCCGGGTAGCTGCTAACCTGCTGCTCGATCTCTGCCGTGCTGTCGAGGTTGTGCCTCTGCAATGAGAGATTTACCAGCACGCAAAGCCCCTGTCCGACGCGCTCAGGATCCAGCCTGGCACTGTATCCCAGGATCACGCCACTTTCCTCCAGAGTCCGAACCCGCCGCCAGCACGCGGCCGGCGACAACCCCACCTGTTCCGCCAACAACTGATTACTGATACGACCGTCCTGCTGGAGCACCGACAGGATTCTCTGGTCCAACCTATCGAGATCAACCTGTTTCATTTAGTAACACCTTATTTTTGTGAAACATCCTTTCTAACCATTGTTATAAACAAAATATTCTTTCGCAAACTATCCAGACTACTACCTAATTCGCAAGCACCTTTTGCGAACTTCCCTCTAGAATTTTGGTCATAATATCGACAATAAGGAGGACTCCATGTCCGCCGATTCCCCACAGCTTGACCAGTACAAACTCGAAGACCGCTACTTGCGGGAGGCAGGTCGGGTTTTCCTGACTGGAACGCAGGCTTTAGTCCGAATACCCCTGATGCAGGCAGCTCTGGATCGTAAACAGGGATTGAATACGGCGGGGTTGGTCAGTGGTTACCGCGGCTCCCCCCTCGGCGCTTACGATCAGGCGCTCTGGCAGGCCCAACCCCTGCTCGATGACAACCGCATCGACTTCGTCCCGGCTATTAACGAAGACCTGGCCGCCACCATCATGCTCGGCACCCAGCAGGTGGAAACTGACGATGACCGACAGGTAGATGGCGTGTTCGGCCTTTGGTACGGCAAGGGGCCTGGCGTGGATCGCGCAGGCGATGCACTGAAGCACGGTACCACCTACGGCTCGTCTCCCCATGGCGGTGTTCTGGTAGTCGCAGGTGATGACCATGGCTGCGTGTCATCCTCCATGCCCCACCAATCAGACGTGGCGTTCATGAGTTTTTTCATGCCCACCATCAACCCGGCCAACATCGCCGAGTATCTGGAATTTGGCCTATGGGGCTACGCTTTGTCCCGTTACAGTGGCTGCTGGGTGGGGTTCAAGGCGATCTCCGAGACGGTTGAAAGCGCGGCCTCCGTAGACCTGCCCCCCGAACCGGAGTTTGTAACCCCCGACGACTTCACGGCGCCCGAAAGCGGCCTTCACTATCGTTGGCCGGACCTGCCTGGCCCGCAACTGGAAACCCGGATCGAACACAAACTGGCGGCCGTGCAGGCTTTTGCACGAGCAAACCCGATTGACCGCTGCCTATACAACAATCAACAAGCCCGTTTCGGCATTGTGACCACCGGCAAGGGCCACCTGGACCTGCTAGAGGCTCTCGATCTCCTCGGGATTGATGAAGACAAAGCCAGGGGCCTGGGGCTGGATATCTATAAAATCGGCATGGTCTGGCCTCTGGAGCGCCGCGGCATTCTCAACTTCGTTCATGACAAGGAAGAAGTCCTGGTCATCGAAGAGAAGCGGGGCATCATCGAAAGCCAGATCAAAGAGTACATGTCCGAGCCGGATCGCCCTGGCGAGGTACTGATTACCGGCAAGCAGGATGAACTGGGGCGCCCGCTGATTCCCTACGTCGGTGAGCTGAGCCCGAAACTGGTTGCCGGCTTCCTGGCCGCCAGGCTTGGCCGGTTCTTCTCAGTCGACTTCAGCGAACGCATGGCTGAGATCAGCGCCATGTCCAACGCCCAGGACCCGGGTGGGGTAAAGCGGATGCCTTATTTCTGCTCCGGCTGCCCTCACAATACGTCCACGCACGTCCCCGAGGGCAGCAAGGCGCTGGCCGGCATTGGTTGCCACTTCATGGCGTCGTGGATGGGCCGGAACACAGAGTCGCTGATCCAAATGGGCGGCGAGGGGGTCAACTGGATCGGCAAGAGCCGTTACATCGGCAATCCCCATGTGTTTCAGAACCTTGGCGAGGGCACCTATTTCCATTCGGGCTCCATGGCTATCCGCCAGGCAGTAGCAGCCGGAATCAACATTACCTACAAAATCCTGTTCAATGACGCTGTCGCCATGACTGGCGGCCAGCCGGTGGATGGCCAGATCACCGTTCCCATGATTGCCCAGCAGGTGGCATCCGAAGGCGTTCGCCGGGTCGTGGTGCTCAGCGATGAACCCGAAAAGTACGAAGGGCATGAGAACCAGTTTCCGAACGACGTCACGTTCCACGACCGCTCCGAACTGGATGAGGTCCAACGGGAACTGAGGGATATTCCAGGCTGTACCGTGCTGATCTACGATCAGACCTGTGCCGCCGAAAAGCGCCGGCGTCGCAAGCGCAATCAGTTCCCGGACCCGGCAAAGCGGGCGTTCATCAACCACCACGTTTGTGAAGGTTGTGGCGATTGCTCGGTACAGTCCAACTGCCTGTCGGTTGTGCCACGTAAAACCGAACTGGGCCGAAAGCGCAAGATTGACCAGTCCTCCTGCAACAAGGACTTCTCATGCGTCAATGGCTTTTGCCCCAGCTTTGTCACCATTGAAGGTGGGCAACTGCGCAAGTCCCGAGGCATGGACACCGGCCTGGTGCTAACCACCAAGCTGGCAGCAACCCCAAAGCCAAACCTGCCGGAAATGACCGGCTCTTACGACCTTCTCGTTGGCGGTGTTGGTGGTACGGGCGTCGTCACCGTGGGCCAACTGATCACCATGGCTGCACACCTGGAATCCCGGGGCGCCTCGGTACTGGACTTCATGGGTTTTGCCCAGAAGGGAGGCGCGGTACTGAGCTACGTGCGCCTGGCGCCATCCCCCGACAAGCTGCATCAGGTTCGGATCAGCAATGGTCAGGCCGATGCGGTTATTGCCTGCGATCTGGTGGTGGCCTCCTCCCAGAAGGCCCTCAGTGTACTGAGGCCAAACCACACCCGGATTGTTGCCAACGAAGCGGAACTGCCCACCGCCGATTATGTGCTCTTCCGCGATGCCGACATGAAGGCCGACAAACGGCTGGGGCTGCTCCGGGATGCCGTTGGCGAGGACCATTTTGATCAGCTTGATGCCAATGGCATCGCCGACAAGCTGTTCGGGGACACCGTATTTTCCAACGTCATGGTGCTTGGTTTTGCCTGGCAGAAAGGGTTGCTGCCCTTGTCTGAAGCCGCCTTGATGAAAGCCATCGAGCTCAACGGTGTTGCCATTGATCGCAACAAGGAAGCCTTCGGCTGGGGCCGCGTGGCGGCGGTTGATCTGAGCGCGTTAACAGACCTGTTGGACACCGGCAGCGCGAAGGTTGCGGCCGTCAAGTCAGAGCCGACCCTTGATGAGCTGATCGAGACCCGTCACGGCCACCTGGTCGACTACCAGAACCGGCGCTGGGCCGATCAGTACCGGGCCAGCGTTACCGACGTCCACAAGGCCGAGGAAGCCTTGGGGCAGACGAACCTGCTCCTGACCCGGGCCGTGGCGCAACAGCTTTATCGCGTCATGGCCTACAAGGACGAGTATGAAGTGGCTCGACTGTATGCAGAAACAGATTTCATGAAAGAGGTCAGGGAAACCTTCGAAGGTGATTTCAAGGTTCACTTCCACCTCGCCCCGCCACTGCTCAACAAGGAAACCGATGCACAGGGCCGCCCGAAAAAACGCCGGTTTGGCCCCTGGATGTTCCGGGCCTTCCGGCTACTGGCGAAATTCCGCGGCCTGCGTGGAACCGTTGTGGATCCGTTCAGCTATTCGGCAGACCGGAAGCTGGATCGAGCAATGCTGAAGGACTATCAGACCCTCGTCGCCCGCATTGGCCGGGAGCTCGATGCCAGTAACTACGAAACCTTCCTGCAACTGGCGGAACTGCCAGCCGACGTTCGGGGCTACGGGCCTGTACGGGAGCAGGCGGCAGAAGCCATCCGTGAAAAACAGACCCAACTTATCAAGGCGCTCGACACCGGCCGCCCTACCCTCATCCGTACCCAGCAGGCCGACCCGGAGGCGAATCATGTTTGAAGCCCTGAATCCCCTGCCACAGGACCCGATCCTGCAACTGATGCAGCAATTCCGGGAGGATACCCGACCGGGAAAGGTGGACCTGGGTATTGGTGTTTACAAGGATGACGCCGGCAACACTCCCATCATGGCTGCCGTGTACGAAGCCGAACGGCGCCTGCTGGAAGGAGAGACCACCAAAAGCTATGTCGGGCCCGCAGGGTCTGCCGGCTTCAACAACGCCATGGCAGCGCTGATCCTGGGGGACAACAGCCCTCTGATCAGGGATGGCCGGATATCCGTTGTCCAGACCCCGGGCGGCTGTGGTGCCCTTCGCATGGCGGCTGAGTTTCTGCGCCTGTGTGAAACGGATACCACCGTATGGGTGAGCGCTCCAACCTGGGCCAATCACCTTCCCCTGCTAGGGGGAGCGGGCCTGACCATCCGCGAATATTCGTACCTCAATCCGAAAACGCTGGAGGTAGACTTCACCAGCATGCAGGAAACCCTTGAAACCGCCGAGGCGGGAGATGTGGTGCTACTTCATGGCTGCTGCCATAACCCGTCAGGCGCGGATCTGAGCCTGGAGCAATGGAAAGAAGTCACCAGCCTGATTCAGCGCAAGGGTCTGCTGCCACTCGTGGACATGGCCTATCAGGGCCTTGGTGAAGGCCTCGAGGCTGATGCGGCAGGTGTGAGGCATTTGGCAGCTGCCGTGCCGGAAATGATGATTGCTGCGTCCTGCTCCAAGAACTTTGGTCTTTATCGCGAGCGCACGGGAGCCCTGGCACTGATCTCTGGTACGGCATCCGTCAACTCGGCAGCAACGAGTCAGTTGCTTGGCATCATCCGCTCTCATTACTCCATGCCACCGGCCCACGGCGCAGCCATCGTGGAAACCATTCTGGGGGATGACGGCTTGCGAGCCCAATGGCAGGAGGAACTGGATGGCATGTGCAAGCGCATACTGCACCTGCGCCATGCCTTTGCTGACACATTAGCCCCGGTGGGAGGCTTCCGTTTCATTGCCCGTCAACGAGGTATGTTTTCGTTCCTCGGGATCAGTCCGGAGCAGGTCGCCCGGTTACGAACGGAGCATGGCATCTATCTGCTCGACAGCAGCCGCGTCAACGTAGCGGGGCTGAACGATCAAGTCCTGCCAAGGGTGGCAGACGCAATGAACGACGTCCTCCAATAAGCCATCCGTCCCTCAGCCAGACCAGCAACGTTCATCCGACAAAAACAACTACCCGGAGACCTCAATGAGTCAGAGTACCCAATCACACCAGCAGGCCAACAACCTCTGGTCTTCAAGGATGGCCTTCATCCTGGCTGCCGCCGGTTCAGCCGTTGGCCTCGGAAACATCTGGAAGTTTCCCTACATTACCGGAGAGAACGGCGGTGGCGCGTTCGTTCTTGTCTACCTGGCCTGCATTTTCCTCATTGGATTACCGGTATTGATCGCTGAAACCATGATCGGCCGCCGGGGTGGCCAGAGCCCCGTAGCCACCATGCGCACCCTCACCCAAACCGAGGGAGCGTCCCGGGGCTGGAGAGTGATCGGCTGGAACGGCGTGATTGCCTCATTCCTGGTGCTGTCGTTCTATGCCGTCATTGGTGGATGGGCTCTGGTTTACATTGGTAAGGCCGCTTCCGGACTGTTTACCGGTGCAGACGCCGAAACCATAGGTGGTCAGTTCGGCGGACTACTCGCAAATCCCTGGGAGCTGTTGTTGTGGCACTCGGTATTCATGGCCATTGTCGTGGTTATCGTTGGCCGCGGTATTCGCTCAGGGCTAGAGAAGGCCGTAAACATGCTGATGCCGCTGCTGTTCCTGCTATTGGTTGTCATGGTGATCTATGCCATGAACAGTGGCAGCTTCGGCCGGGCAGTGAGTTTCATGTTCTCTCCCGATTTCAGCAAGCTGAGCACGGCCGGTGTTCTTACCGCTCTGGGGCATGCAGCTTTTACTCTCAGTATCGGGATCGGCGTGCTTATGGCCTATGGGTCCTACCTGCCAAAGGACGTCAATATTGCCAGAACGGCAATGACCATTGCCGTTCTGGATACCAGTGTGGCGTTGCTTGCAGGACTCGCCATCTTTCCCCTGGTGTTTGCCAACGGTCTCGAACCCGGAACCGGCCCCGGCCTGATCTTCGTGACCCTGCCACTGGCGTTCGGCCAGATGAGCGGCGGAGCTCTCTTTGGCACCCTCTTCTTCGCCCTTCTGCTGGTGGCCGCCATTACGTCTGCTATCTCCATGCTGGAGCCGGTGGTGGAATGGCTGGAAGAACACAAAGGGGTCAGCCGGGCAAAGAGTGCACTTGGTGGCGGGCTGGCGATCTGGTTTATCGGAATCGGTACAGTGCTGTCGTTCAACGTATGGGAAGATCTACATCCGCTGGGCTTCATCGCGTTCTTTGAGGGCAAAACGGTGTTTGACCTGCTCGACTTCCTGGTCTCCAATCTGATGATGCCCTTGGGCGGACTAACAATTGCTCTGTTCGCAGGTTGGGCCATGAAGCGGCAAGGGCTGGCAGTGGATATCGGCCTGCAAGGTGGAGCCTACAGGGCCTTTATGCTGGTGCTCCGGTATCTGACGCCCGCTGGCATCACGGTGGTGTTCCTTTACAATCTCATCTGACGGCCCCACAAAGATTCACTGAGGGTGAACCGCCAAAGCCTCGCCTCCGTGCGGGGCTTTTTCGTGGCCGCTTTCACAGGGCCGGAAAGCATTACATTCCCAGGTACGCCTCACGCACTTTCTCGTTGCTGAGCAGTTCCTGGCCGGTTCCCTCAATCACCACCTTTCCGGTCTCCAATACATAGCCACGGTCGGCCAGTGCCAATGCCTGAGACGCATTCTGTTCGACCAGGAAAATGGTAATGCCCTCTTCCTTGAGCTCTTTAACGATGTTGAAAATCTCTTCGATGATCAACGGTGCAAGGCCCATGCTGGGCTCGTCCAGAAGCAGCAGTCTTGGCTTGGCCATCAGTGCCCGCCCCATGGCAAGCATCTGTTGTTGGCCACCGGAAAGCTCACCGGCCAGGTTATGACGTTTCTGGCGAAGGATGGGAAACTTGGTGTACATGCGCTCCAGGTCGTCCATTACCTCGGGGGTCTTTCCACGGGTATAGGCTCCCAGAAGAAGGTTGTCATGGACACTGAGGTCCTTGAAAACCTGCCGGCCCTCAGGCACCTGCACGATGCCAGCGGCCACCCGCTGGTCCGATGCGATCTTCGCGAGGTCCTTGCCTTCAAAGGAAACAGCGCCCCGGTCAGTAGGCTGCAGCCCGGAGATAGTCATCAGGAGGGTTGATTTGCCGGCACCATTAGCACCGACAAGCGATACGATCTCACCACTATTGATGTGGATATCCACATCATGCAGCACCTCGATCTGGCCATAAGATGTTACCAGCCCTCGGATAGACAGCATCTCCTGACTGGCCTGTTCACTGCTTGGCTGGGCAGGCGCCATTTCAGTGTGTTGCTCGCTCATGTGAAATGTCTCCTTGCTCAGCCACCCAGGTAGGCGGCGATAACGTCCGGGTTCTGACGGACTTCTTCGGGGTTACCTTCGGCCAGAACACGACCATAGTTCAGCACCAGCAACCGGTCGGATATCCCCATCACCAGTTTCATATCGTGCTCAACCAACATCACGGTTATGCCCTGGTCTGCAATTTTCCGGATCAACGCCTCCAGTGCCGAGGTTTCCGTGGCATTCAGGCCCGCCGCCGGCTCATCCAGAAGAATGACCTTTGGCTCGGCGGCCAGGGCCCGTGCAATTTCGAGCCGCTTGAGCGCGCCATAGGACATGGCGGAGGCTTCCGTATCCAGGTAATCACCACAACCAACGTATTCCATAAGATCAGCGGCGCGTTTACGGGCAGCCGTCTCATTGTTACGCAGAGACGGCAACCGGAACAACGTGGTAAACAGGCTGTTCCTGAGCTGTAGATGCCGGCCCAGCATCACGTTCTCGATGGCGGTCATATTCATGCAAATCTGCATCTGCTGAAAGGTCCGGCACATGCCCCGCTCCGCAAGCTGGTTCGGCTCAAGCTTCGCGGTACTTTCACCGTTAAGCAGGATCTCACCTTTTGTGGGGGTGTAGAGGCCGGTGATCAGGTTGAACAGCGTGGTCTTGCCGGCGCCGTTCGGACCAATGACAGAATAGACCTGCCCGGCTTCTACGGCGAAACTGACCCCTTCAACCGCATGAACACCACCAAAGGCCTTATCCAACCCTTTCACTTCAACCAGTGCTGTCATGCCTCACCTCCCGCTTTCTTACGCATTCTTTTGGAAACCACAGCGGTCAGGGTCGGGAGTAAGCCCTTGGGCATAAAAATCATGGTCAGCATCAGGATCAGGCCGAACATGACGGTTTCGAGCTCCTGGAAGTCCGCCAGAACCTGGGGCAACAGTTTCAAAACCACGGCGCCCAGAATCACGCCGAATGTGGAACCCATACCGCCAAGAACGACCATGGTGATAAAGAGAATCGAGAATTCGAAGCTGGCTACGGCCGGAGTGATAAAGCCCTGAAAGTGAGCGTAAAGCCCTCCCATCACACTTGCATAGATGGCGGAAATCACAAACACAAGGCTTTTGTACTTTGCCGTATCGACTCCCACCACGCTGGCAGCCACTTCCGAGCCGTGCACGGAGCGCAAAGCTCTTCCGATAGGCGATTCAATGAGATTCAGTGCAAACCAGACTGCCACCAGAAGAACCACGCTGGCCAGGATATACCATGCCTGAACACCAGAGATCTCGATACCAAACAAGGAATATCGACCAAACGTACTTAGCTCCCAGCCGAACAGATCCAGGGCAGGAACCGGCATGCCGTCCGGGCCGCCGGTAATGGCACGTTCGTTGTTCAGTATGATGGCAATAATGAAGCCCACTGCGAGGGTTGCCATAGACAGGTAATGCCCTTTCAGGCGCAGGATCGGACGCCCGACCAGCCAGGCAATAGTGCCGACTGCGATGGCCCCTACCACCAGCGCAGGCAAAGAAGACCAGCCGTAAGTCCCGGTCGCAATACCGGTAAAGTAAGCCCCCAGGCCAAAAAACCCGGCATGACCGAGACTGATCTGGCCGGCAAAGCCCACCAGCAGATTCAGACCGACAACCGTAGCGGCGATAATGGCCATCTGGATGACCAGTTCATAATGAAACGGGTTGCCCAGAAAAGCCGGAAGAATAATCAGAATTAGTGCGAGGATCACCAGACCCCGCAGGCGCGACTGCATAAACCGGTTCAACATCAGACGCGCTCCACTACTTTGGCACCAAACAATCCTCGGGGCATAAAGAAAAGCACCAGCAGAATCATGGAAAACGCTACGGCATCCTTGTAATCGGACGAGATGTAACCGGCCGCCATGGCTTCAACAATACCGAGCGCAAGGCCACCGACAACAGCACCGACACCGCTGCCGAGACCGCCGATAGCCGCAGCAACAAAGCCTTTCAGGCCGAGGATGATGCCGATGTCATAGGACGTGAAGGTGATCGGGGCAACCACAATGCCAGCCACCGAGCCCAGCAGCGCAGACACCATAAACGCCAGCATGAGCACCATCTGGGTACGGATCCCCACCAGGCGCGCCGCCTCCTTGTTCATGGATGTCGCAAGAATCGCTTTACCGATCAAAGTCTTGGTAAAGAACAACACCAGAGCCACTACCATGACCGCGCCAATACCAAGAACCCACAGGCTTTGGCTGTTCAGCACGGCGCCAAAGACCTGGATAGGCTGGTCCGTACTGAAATTCTGCATCACGTGGTACTCCTTGCCCCAGACAACCTGAGCAATGCCGCGGATGAAAATGGATGCACCGATGGTGATGATAATCAGCGTTACTACATCGGCCTGTTTGGCCGGTGCGATGGCGAAGCGCTGAAGGGCAATACCCAGCACACCTGCCAGAATGACCGCCAGCACAACTGCAATCACCATGGGCACTCCCATGGCTGTCAGGGAAACGGTCGCCATACCGCCAATCATCAAAAACTCGCCCTGGGCAAAATTGATGACGTGGCTGGCGTTATAAATCAGGGTAAAACCGAGGGCGATCAGGGCGTAAGTCGCACCGATAGTAATCCCGGTGAACAGGTACTGTAAGAATTCTGCGAGCATAGCGGTGGTTCCGGTCGAACATCAGCTGGCGACCCGTCCAAAAGGACAGCCGCCAGCCGCGAGACAGGTGAAAAGGAGTTCAGTCAATCAGTTTCCATTCGCCGTTCTGGACTTCCAGAATGCGGAAGGAGTCGGCATCAAGGCCATTGTGGTCGTCCGGCGACATGTTGAATTCACCGGTCACCCCGACATAACCCTGAATATTTTCCAGAGCACTGCGTACCGCTTCAGGATCGGTAGAGCCTGCCTTTTCAATGGCACGAACGGCCAGCATCAGCCCGTCATAGGCGTAGGCGCCAAAGGTTGAAACCTTGGAGTCCCAGTGAGCTTCATATTCGGCCTTGTAATTCTGAACCACTTCTTTCTGAGGATCCTCTTGCGGCAATGAGTCCGGAACCAACAAGGGGGATGCCGGCAGGCGAAGACCTTCGGCTGACGAACCCGCCAAATCAAGGAAGCTGTCAGACGCGACACCGTGAGATTGATAGAACGGAAGTTTCATTCCCAACTGAACATAGTTGCGGGTGACGATAGCGGGCCCCTGACCAAAACCAAAGTTGAGGACGGCTTCCACGCCTTTCGTGTTACGGATATTGGTCAGCTGTGCGGTCATATCCGTATCAGATCCGCTATAGGTAACATCAGCCACCACATCCATACCCATCTGCTCTGCCACCTCCAGAGTCTGGGTGCGGCCGGAACTGCCAAAGCCACCTGTGCCGGAAATCAGACCAATCTTGGTAATTCCACGGTCTTTCATATCCGCCAGAATACGCTCCGCCGCCATGCGGTCAGACTGAGGGGTTTTGAATACCCACTTCTTCACCGGTGTCGTAATAACGACAGCACCTGCCAAAGAGATAAACGGAACTTGTGCCTGTTCAATCAGCGGAACCGCAGCCATTGTGGCGCCGGTGGTGCTGCCGCCCACAATGATATCCACTCGATCCGAACGGATCAGACGGCTGGCGAAGTTACGGGCAGAGGAAGCATTCCCAACGTCGTCATAATGGATCAGCTCCAGTTGACGCCCGAGGACACCGCCTTCTTCGTTGATTTTCTCGACATACATCTCGAGGGTTTTCAGCTCGGGATCGCCAAGGAAGGATGCCGGACCTGTTACTGACAGGAACGACCCGATTTTGATTGGTTCAGCTGCCTGCGCACTCATCATGAGGCATGCTGCAGCAACCACTGCGCATTGTCCTGCGCGGCGCATCATCGTTTTAAGCATTGTTCTTGTTCTCCCGAATTGTGCTGGGCTTGAATGTATTTTTGTGTCTTCGCCCTCAATATAATTCGATACCGATGACGAATATTTAACGAACTTATTGTATCATAATGCCAGTGTCAACCGATTTCACGGAGTCTGACCATAGCCCCGGAGGCAAAGTTGGGGCACATGAAATGTGCTAGCAGAGCAACCGGAGAGACAAACCTTTACCTGACACGAAAGACCCGCATAATACGTCCAACGTGTTTCATTGATTCTTATTTGCGAACCTAAGTCCATGACTGCAAAAAGCCAGCTCGAACTACTTGTCCAGAATTTTCAGAAGAAGCGGCCACTGCGCGCCGGTTCTCTTATCAGCACAATCTATGGCGATGCCATCGTTCCTCGTGGAGGCAACGTCTGGCTTGGCAGCCTGATGAAGCTGGTGGAACCCATGGGCATCAGCCAACGTCTGGTTCGAACCTCTGTTTATCGCCTGGTTCAAGAATCCTGGCTACAAACTGAGAAAGTCGGGCGATGCAGTTACTACAGCCTCACCGGCCCCGGGCTACGCCGCTTTGAGCAGGCTTTTCAGCATGTCTACAACCTGGAAACGGAGGAGTGGAGCGGTAGCTGGTGCCTCGTGTATCTGAACCAGCTATCTCCCGAGCTTCGCCAGAAGGTTCGGGATGAACTGAAGTGGCTCAGCTTCGGCAGCATGGCACCCGGCCTGATGGAGCACCCCAGGTTCACCCGCAGCGAGCTGATACCGATGCTCCAGGAATGGGGCGCCCTGGAGGACACCATCGTCATGCAGACGGTGCCAATGGAGCAAAAGAGCCCGAGGGCACTGCGACTTCAAGTTCGCGAAAGCTGGAACCTGGATGAACTCGGTGGCCGGTATCGACGCTTCCTGAGCCAGTTTCGCCCGCTTTGGCGCGAACTGCAGTCCGATGACACCCTCAGCCCTGAGGAATGCCTGACCGTCCGTATCCTGCTCATACACGAGTATCGAAAAATTTTGCTCCGGGACCCCATCCTGCCCGATGAGTTACTACCGGGAGACTGGGAAGGGCGCAGCGCCAAGCAACTCTGCCGAAATCTGTATCGCCAAATCTATGTGCGGGCTGAACAGTGGCTGGATGAAACCCTGGAAAACGCTTCCGGCCCTCTGCCGGGGCCCGGGGAGAAGTTTTATCGGCGTTTCGGTGGCCTGAGAGATGTCGCCAGCAAGACTGATTTCACAACGGAGCGAGAAACGTCATAGGTACCACCGGCAGCCAAGTCACTCGTCATCCTGTTCAGGCGCTGGGCCTTCACAAACTCGGAGGCATCCCGAAATACTCTGTCCTTTGGATCAGCACCGATGGCTTAATCAAGGTAGCGAGTGAGTCAAGTATGGCAGCTCCCTCATCAACGATAGAGTGTCCCTTCTACCCAAATACCGTTACCGTTTGTCGGCTCAGCGCTACGAGCTCTCCACTAGCGGTCCAGATACCGGCCTGGGTATGACCGTATCCCGCGTCAGCCTTATCAATCTCCGCCTTGTATAATAGCCAGTCCCCTGGCTCCAATACTGGCCTGGGGTGCACAATGTCAAGGGCCCAGCTTAAGGAGCTCGTTTTCACCCGCTGCTTCACATACGGCAAAACAGCAGGCGGCCATGCATCAACAAGCGCGACAATGTGGGCATCTGAAAAGGTTTCAGGCGTTTGCCGGAACTGCATCCAGCCACCAAGCTCCCGACCACCTTTACCACTGAACGGAAGATTGCCAAACGCCCAGCGCATCTCAATGTGCTGAATGAACTCCGGTGTAACACCTTCAATGAAATCCAGGCCGTGGCACTGCTCCACCGGCTTCGCCTCGGGCGCTGGTGCGGCGTCCACCGAAACGTCAGACTCCCGGTCGCTTCCAAAGCTCGCCAGCGCCACCAACTTAGGTTCTCCGCCCTGGACAATGCGGCCCAAAACCTGACTGACGGCCTTGCCTTCCCGCAGGATTTCAGCCTCGACTGTCGCCGGCTCATCCGGCGTTACTGGCCCCACAAAGGACACCTGCATTGAACGCATGGGGCGGCCGGGCGCGACCACACTGGCCATTCGGTTAAATACCAGGGCTGCAACCACTCCACCAAAAGAGGCACGTCCTTGGCCCCAGCTTGAAGGAACAACCAGATCTTTACCGTTGGCCCCACTCTTCATCAATTCATCAAAATTCATGCACCCGCCTCGTTAGCATCCTATTCGAAACAACCCGGAGATTGCCGAAGTTCCCCCCGCAACGCAACCGTCATCGCCGGCAACTACCTACTGCACTAACAGCATTAGCCGTGTTAAAGACACAACAAACCAGTTATAATCCCCGCCATAACACGCATTGCAATGCAATGCCCTACCCTCCGAATTCCGAGTAAATTAATGTCTGAATTGTCTTTTGCCGACCTCGGCCTGGATCCAGCTGTCCTCGAAGCAGTTGCCGCCGTTGGCTATGAAAAGCCCTCTCCCATACAGGCCCAGACGATCCCTGCGCTGTTGGCTGGTAAGCACTTACTGGGTGTTGCCCAAACGGGTACCGGTAAAACCGCCGCTTTTGCGCTGCCGTTGCTGAGCCGGATAGACGCGTCTGTGATGGCGCCGCAGATCCTCGTTCTGGCACCCACGCGGGAACTGGCCATCCAGGTGGCCGAGGCGTTTACCACCTATGCCAGCAAGTTCCGTAACTTTCATGTACTGCCTATCTATGGCGGTCAGGACTTTTTCCCTCAGATCAAGGGCCTGCGCCGCGGTGCCCAGGTGATCGTGGGCACCCCTGGCCGAATGCTGGATCACCTCCGCAAGGGCACACTGAAGCTGGACAGCCTCAAGGCGCTGGTACTGGACGAAGCCGACGAAATGCTGCGCATGGGCTTCATCGACGACGTGGAAGCGATCCTGGCAAAGACCCCGGACAACTGCCAACGTGCGCTGTTCTCCGCGACCATGCCGCCGCAGATCAAGAAGGTCGCCCAGACCTATCTTCGCGACGCCACGGAAGTGAAAATCGAGAGCGAGACCCGCACGGTTGAGCGCATTTCCCAGTTTGTTCTGCCGGTCTATGCCGAACGCAAACTGGATGCCCTGACCCGCATCCTGGAAGTGGAACCGCTCGACGCCGCCATTATTTTTGTGCGGACGAAAGCGGAAACCACGTTGCTGGCTGAAAAACTATCCGCACGCGGCCATGCCGTAGCGCCGCTGAATGGTGACCTGAACCAGCGCCAGCGTGAGCAGACGGTAGAAGACCTCAAGCGCGGCAAGAAAGACATTATCGTGGCAACGGATGTTGCGGCCCGCGGCCTTGATGTCCCCCGCATTACTCACGTAATCAACTACGACGTGCCTTACGACACCGAAGCCTACATTCACCGGGTTGGCCGCACCGGCCGTGCCGGTCGTGAAGGCAAGGCGATTCTGCTGGTCACGCCTCGTGAGCGTAGTTGGCTGCGCACGCTTGAGCGCGCCACCAATTCGCCGATGGAATCCTATGAACTGCCCTCACCCAACGCTCTGAAGAAGATGCGCGAAGAGCAGTTTGAGTCACAGCTTCTGAGCTTTGCCGAGGATGGCAAGCTGGGCAAGGCGATGGCGTTGCTTGATGAAATTGCCGAACGCAACGACATGGACATTGCGATGGTTGCTGGTGCGCTGGCTTGCTATCTGGAGGCATCCCAGCCGGGCTCACTGCCCCTGGAACAGCCGGAAGCACTGCCGGTGGTTTCTGCCACGGCACCGCCACGTCGTGACCGCAAAGGTGGCCGTCCAGGCGGTAAGCCAGGCGGGTTCAAGCCAGGATTCAAGAAGGGCCCCAAGGGCCGCGGTGGCCCAGGCCCGAAGGGCAAGCCTCCCGGCAAGGGTGGCAAGCCTTCTGGTAAACGCCCACCCCGCCAGGGCTGATCTGCTGACTTAGGCGCTCAAGGCTGACTTGGGCGCTGGTAGACGACGAAGCTGTAGTCATAAGGGTTATTATCGGACGCGGAGAAATCCTCCCGCCCGAGCTCTTCCCACTCATCCCAGTTTACTTCCGGAAAGAATGCATCTCCCTCCACCTCGGCGTGCACCTGGGTGACGTAGATCCGATCCACCATCGGCAGCGCTTCCGCGTAGATCTGCCCACCGCCGATGATCATGACTTCATCTCCGCCTTCAACCTCGGCCTGTGCTTCGGCTTTGACCAATGCGTCTTCCAATGATTCTGCCGCAACCGTTCCGGCGGGCGCCTCCCATTCCGGATTCCGTGAAATCACCACGTTCATTCGCCCGGGCAACGGTCTACCAATGGAATCCCAGGTTTTCCGACCCATGATGATGGGCTTTCCCATGGTAGCCTGCTTGAAGTACCTGAGATCGCCTGGCAAATACCACGGTAGCTTATTGTTTCGGCCGATGACCCGGTTTCGGGACATAGCCACTATGAGAGCTTTCCTCATTGTTTGTTTATCCTCTTGCTTGGGAGTTCCGGATCCCGGGCCCAGCTAGCGATCAAATAGCGATAGGCGCCTTAATCCCAGAATGAGGCTCGTAACCCTCAAACTCGAAATCCTCCAGCTCATACTCGAAAATCGATGAAGGCTTACGCTTGATCACCAGCTTTGGCAACGCCCGTGGCTCCCGCTTCAACTGCTCGAACACGATGTCGTCGGTCAGGTGGTTCTGGTACAGGTGACAATCACCAAAGGTATGGACGAACTCCCCCACACCCAGATCGCACTGCTGGGCAATCATGTGAGTCAGCAACGCATACGAGGCAATATTGAACGGCACCCCCAGGAACAGATCCGCACTGCGCTGATAGAGCTGACAGGAGAGCTTGCCGTCGGCGACGTAGAATTGGAACAGGCAGTGGCACGGAGCCAAGGCCATGCGACCCTGGCGGACGTTGTCCTGTGGGCCAATGGATTCATCCGGGAGCTCAGCAGGGTTCCACGCCGAGACAATCAACCGGCGTGAATTGGGCTTGTTGCGAATCTGATTAATCACCTCGCTGATCTGGTCAACTGTGCTTCCGTCCGGGCAGTGCCAGCTTCGCCACTGTTTGCCGTAAATAGGACCGAGGTCTCCGTTCTCCAGGGCCCATTCATTCCAGATAGAAACGTTGCGTTCTTTCAGCCAGTTGTTGTCGGTGGACCCCTGCAGGAACCACAGTAGCTCCTGGATAATACTACGCAGGTGGACTTTCTTGGTGGTCACCAGCGGGAAGCCGTCCTGCAGGTCAAAGCGAATCTGGCGGCCGAAGACCGAGCGGGTGCCGACGCCGGTGCGGTCACCACGGTCCATGCCGTTGTCTACCACATCTTTCATCAGGTCGAGATAGGCTTTCATTCAGCGTTTCTCCGGTAAGCAATAACGATCAGAACGGCGCCCGCGAGGATCATCGGGAACGACAACACCTGCCCCATGGTCAGCCAGTCGAAGGCCAGGTAACCCAGCTGGGGGTCGGGCTGGCGAACAAACTCCACCAGGAAGCGGAAGACGCCGTAACACGCCAGGAACAGGCCTGAGACCGCCATGCGAGGTCTCGGTTTGGACGAAAACCACCACAGGACGATAAACAGCAGGACACCTTCCAGCGCAAACTGGTAAAGCTGGGACGGGTGCCGGGCCAGGCTGTCCGGCGCGGTACGGAAAACCATACCCCACGCAACATCCGTGGGCTTCCCCCAGAGTTCGCCGTTGATGAAGTTGCCGATGCGACCAGCACCCAGGCCAACCGGCACCAGTGGTGCGACGAAATCGGCGATCTGCCAGAAGGTGCGATCCACCTTGCGACCGAACCACCACATGGCGAAGATCACACCAAGCAGACCACCGTGGAAGGACATTCCCCCTTCCCATACGCGCAGCAACATCAACGGGTCGGCCGCGAAGGCACTGAAATTGTAGAAGATTACATAGCCAAAGCGGCCGCCCAGTATTACCCCAAGGGCAATGTAGAACAGCATGTCTCCCATCTGCACTTCGGTAATGGGCGACCAGGGCTTGCGGGCGCGAAGGCGGCCCAGCCACCAGCCCACAAGAAATCCGACCAGGTAGGTCAAGCCATACCAGTGAATTTTCAAAGGCCCGATGGCAATGGCCACCGGATCGATTTGCGGATGCTGGAGCATCAATAACCCCTCAGGTCAGAACAGAAAACGGATACCTACGACAATCAGGAAGATGGCGAAGATTTTTTTCAATAGGGCTGCGTCCAGGCGATGAGCCAGGTTGGCTCCAACCCGGGCGAACAACACACTGGTCAGAACGATACCCACAAACGCAGGCAGATAGATAAACCCGACACTGAGCTCCGGCAGATCTGGGTTCTGCCATCCAGTGCCAATGTTTGCGAGCGCGCCGGCCACAGCGATGGGCAATCCGCAGGCGGCGGAGGTGCCTACCGCTTGCTGCATCCGCACGTTGCACCAGCTCAGGAACGGAACAGTCAGCGTCCCCCCGCCAATGCCAAAAATAGCGGATGCCCAGCCAATACCGGCCCCGGCACTGCCCAGCCCGACGGAACTGGGCACATCGCGGCCAGGTTTGGGGTTGGCACCGAAAAGCATTTTCAAAGCCACCAGAATGACAAACACACCAATGACCAGCTCCAGGGCCTCACCACTGAGCATGGATGCGGTCCAGGCACCCAACACCGCACCGAGCAAAATGCCCGCCGTCATGGGGCGGAATATCTCCCAGCGGACGGCGCCGTGGAGATGGTGGGACCGTATTGAACTGATGGAAGTGAAGACAATAGTGGCCAGAGATGTGCCCACGGCAAGGTGCGCCGCAATGTCGCTACTCACACCCTGCAGGTCAAAACTGAAAATAAGCACCGGAACAATAACCAGCCCGCCACCAATGCCAAACAGGCCGGCCATGGTGCCCGCCAGGGCGCCCAGCACAAGGTACAGGCCAACAACAGCAAAAAGGGTCATACTCAGCCACACGCAGACAGCAAATCAGGCTGGTATGATACACACCGAATCCCTTTTGTTCACTCGCGACTGATGAGCCCGCCACCATGTGCCTGATTGTTTTTAGCGTAAAACAGCATCCTGCCTTTCCATTGGTCGTGGCAGCAAATCGTGATGAGTTCTTTCGCCGGCCCACGGCGGCCATGGACTGGTGGCACAGCGAAACCGCCGGGCGTGATGTCCTGGCGGGACGTGATTTGCTGTCAGGCGGCACCTGGCTCGCAATCGATGAAGATGGAGTTGTTGCCGCCGTGACCAATGTACGGGAAGGCTCTCAGGTGCCCGGCGCCCACTCCCGTGGCGAACTGCCACTGATGTCGCTGGCAGACAACAGCGATGCGCTCGCAGCCCGACTGCAGACACGAAAAAGCGATTACTCGGGATTTAATCTGGTCAGGCTGGATGAGCACGCAGGATGGTACTACAGCAACCGTGACGCTCACCCCGGGCGCCATGTTCATCGCGGCACCTATGGTTTGAGCAACCACCTTTTGCAGACCCCCTGGCCAAAACTGTTGAGATTGAGAAACTCGGTGACCGATTTACTTGAAGGTGCGTCGGCGGACCGCACCGATGATCTCCATAATAGTCTTATCGAACGCCTGCAGGACACCACGCCGGCGCCCGACCATGAATTACCGGATACCGGTGTTGGCAAAGATACCGAGCGCTTTCTGTCTTCGCCGTTCATTATCGGCAGTGACTACGGCACCCGTGCCACGACGGTGGTCACGGTCAGCGCCGTCGGTGAAGTCCGGGTGACAGAGCAGTGCTGGGGACCAGAGGGAAAAAAGGAAGGAACAAGGCATTTCTGCTGGCAGCGGTCGGCCTGAAGCTTTGGTATAATCCGCCAAATTCCGCGAAGCAACCGGAGGCCCTTTATGGCCGGTGAGAAAGACGCGGCGTCCATCGCCGACTTCGAAAAATCCCTGGATGAGCTGGAAAAACTGGTCCGTGACCTGGAGCAGGGCGAACTCTCCCTGGAACAGTCTCTCACAGCATTCGAACGCGGCGTAAAGCTGACACGCGAGTGCCAGCAAGCGCTCAAGACGGCGGAACAGCGGGTGGAACAACTGGTGGAAAACAGCGATGGTACACTGGAAACGCGCCCTTTTAGCCCGGACGAACCCGCCTGATGTCAACTCCGAACACCCGCCTGGCAGCTTTCCTGGAGCAATGCCGCAATCAGATTGACGACGAACTTGAGCGCCAGCTTTGTGCATCCGGCCACGGCTCTGAACGCCTGCAACAGGCCATGCGATACAGTGTTCTGGGCGGTGGCAAGCGCATCCGGCCGGCGCTTTGCCTGGCGGCAGCCACGGCGCTTGGCCAGCCTCAGGAAAGTGCGATCGTTCCCGCCTGTTCGCTGGAACTGATCCATGCCTACTCGCTGATTCACGATGACCTGCCCGCCATGGACAACGATGATCTGCGCCGGGGCCGCGCCACCACGCACATCGCCTTTGACGAAGCCACCGCCATATTGGCAGGCGATGCGCTGCAGACCCTTGCGTTCGGCTGGCTGGCCGAAGCACCGGGACTGGATGATCAGGTGCGCCTTGCAATGATACGTGAATTGGCGACCGCCAGCGGCCACCAGGGCATGGCAGGTGGACAGTCGATAGACCTTGAGTCCGTGGGCAAGCAGCTGACCGTTGAGCAGCTGGAAAATATGCACCGCCACAAAACCGGTGCACTCATTGCGGCCAGTGTCCGGATGGGTGCCCTCACCGCAACCGAGGTGAACGAGGACCAGTTGGCGGCCCTCACGGTTTATTCGCAAACCCTCGGCCTCGCCTTCCAGGTGCAGGATGACTTGCTGGATATCGAGGGCGATACGACTGTGATCGGCAAACCCCAGGGCTCAGATTTGGCCCGATCCAAGCCAACCTATCCCTCGCTGATGGGCGCTGACGGCGCCCGAAACTACCTGTCACAGCTGCTTGAGTCCGCACTGGCCAGCATCGAGATGTTCGGCGAGGAAGGCGACCTGCTCCGGGACATGGCCGGTTACGTAGTGGCACGCACCCATTGATCATCAACGGCTCAGGCATGCACACTGACTTATGAAGGACTGGAGGGGCCCGGCTGGCCCAATCAGTATGAAACCGGGTGCCTTCATCCCCTATAATAGAACCCACATTTTGAATCACCCGGAAAAGACCCGAGCAGATGCAGGATACATATACTTTTAAGGAAATCCCGTCCCAACGGCCCAACACGCCGCTGCTGGACAGGATTGACACTCCCGGGCAACTGCGCGAACTGGCAGCAGAGCAACTGACCCAGCTCGCCAGGGAGCTACGTGCCTTCCTGCTATGGTCGGTGGGACAAACAGGCGGCCACTTCGGCGCCGGCCTGGGTGTCCTGGAACTGACCGTTGCCCTGCATTACGTCTTCAATACCCCGGAAGACCGCCTGGTCTGGGACGTCGGCCACCAGGCCTATCCCCACAAAATCCTGACCGGGCGCCGGGAACGCATGAACAGCATCCGTCGAAAGGATGGCCTGGCCGGTTTCCCGAAACGGGCGGAGAGCGAATACGATACCTTCGGCGTTGGTCACTCCAGCACTTCCATCAGCGCTGCCCTGGGTATGGCCATCGCCTCTCGCATGCAGGGCACTGGTCGCAAGAGCATTGCCGTCATCGGGGATGGTGCCATGACGGCCGGCATGGCGTTCGAAGCCCTGAACCACGCCGGGCATCTGGACGCCAACATGCTGGTGATCCTCAACGACAATGACATGTCTATTTCCCGCAATGTGGGCGGGTTGTCGAACTATTTTGCCAAGCTGTTGGCAAGCCGGACCTACAATCAGGTCCGCGACAGCGGAAAACGGGTGCTTCAGGGCACGCCACAGTTGATGGCGCTGGCCCGCAAGACCGAGGAACACTTCAAGGGCATGATTTCGCCGGGCACTCTGTTTGAAGAGCTGGGGTTCAACTACATCGGCCCCATCGACGGCCACGACCTGCCTCTGCTGCTGGAGACTCTGGAGAACATCCGCGAACTGGACGGACCGCAATTCCTCCACGTGGTCACCACCAAGGGCAAGGGTTTCGCCCCGGCCGAAGCCGATCCAATCGGCTACCATGCCATCAACAAGATCGAACCGGTGCCGCCCAGCAAGCCAGAACCGGTTGCTCCGAAGCCATCGAAGCTGAAATACGCCAACGTGTTTGGCCAATGGCTCTGCGACGCCGCAGAAGCCGACAACCGCATTGTGGGGATCACCCCCGCCATGTGTGAAGGCTCTGATCTTCTGGCGTTCTCCCAACGCTTCCCGGACCGGTATTTCGACGTTGCCATTGCTGAGCAACATTCAGTCACCCTGGCTGCGGGCCTTGCCTGTGACGGCGCCAAACCGGTGGTGGCGATCTATTCGACGTTCCTGCAGCGTGCCTACGATCAGCTGATCCATGACGTGGCCATACAGAATCTGGACGTCCTGTTCGCGATTGACCGCGCCGGGCTGGTCGGCGAAGACGGCCCCACTCACGCAGGCGCGTTTGACATCAGCTACTTGCGCTGTGTCCCGAACATGATCGTGATGACTCCCTCTGACGAAAACGAAACCCGGCAACTGCTGCACACAGGTATGCTGTTTGAGGGGCCGGCGGCAGTGCGCTACCCACGGGGCACAGGCCCGGGTGCAGAGATGGTCCGCGAGCTGGCTCCACTACCGATCGGCAAGGGTCGGCTCGTGAAAGAAGGCTCAGGGGTTGCCATACTCAACTTCGGCACACTGCTCACGCCCGCACTGGAGGCTGCCAAGTCTCTGGGCGCCACTGTCGCCGACATGCGCTTTGTAAAACCGTTGGATGAAGAGCTCATCCTGGCATTGGCGGAAAAGCATGACCTGCTGGTTACGATTGAAGAGAACGCCATTGCCGGCGGAGCGGGCAGCGCGGTGACGGAATTCCTGAACAGTCGGGATGTCAGCCAGCCGGTGCTTCAGATCGGCCTGCCAGACACCTTCATAGATCACGGTAAGCACGGCGAGTTGCTGTCTTCCTGTGGACTGGATGCCGAAGGTATCAGGCACACTATTGAAACCCGCCTGGAGCGAATGAAGTACAACCAGTCGCTAAAGGCGGTTCAATAAACACGCGAAGAGATCACATCAGACGGCGGGATCGTCGTCCTGGTGGGTCTCGAACCAGTGTCCGAGCTTGCTCTGCTTGGTATTGAGGTAATGCTCATTGTGGGGGTTGCGCCCCACGTGCAGAGGGACGCGCTCCGCTATTTCTATACCCAGATCGGTCAAAGCATCTACCTTACGGGGGTTATTGGTCATCAGCCTCAGGCTACGAATGCCCAGGTGCGCCAACATATCCCGGCACATGCTGTAGTCCCGCAAGTCAGCCGCAAAGCCGAGTTGTTCGTTGGCTTCCACCGTATCCGCACCCTGATCCTGCAGGTTGTAGGCACGAATCTTGTTCAGCAGCCCAATACCCCGGCCTTCCTGGCGCAGGTACATAAGAATGCCCCGACCTTCGCGGGCAATACTGCGCAAGGCTTCTTCCAACTGATAACCACAGTCACAGCGCATGCTGTACAGGGCATCACCGGTCAGGCACTCGGAGTGGGTCCGCGCCAGCATCGGCTCCGGACTGTTGAGGTCACCCAGCGTAAGCGCCACGTGCTCCTTTCCGGTGTCCGGCTCTTCAAAGCCGTGCATGTCGAAAACGCCGAAAGGGGTTGGCAGCCGGCAAGTCTGGATGTAACGAACAGCCACAGTGTTTCCTCGTGGTTCAATCAATCGAGCGGCGCATTCTATCACGAGGCCAGCGCCCTGGCGTAGTCTCTGTATGGTGGATCCTACGAACCGGAGTCAGAAGCAGACCAGTGCCCACTGCGACCACCCTTCTTCTCCAACAGGCGGACATTGTCCACGACCATGCCGCGATCAACGGCCTTGCACATATCGTAGAGCGTCAGTGCTGCCACGCTGGCGGCCGTCAGGGCCTCCATCTCAACACCGGTCTGCCCGGAGAGCTTGCAGCGAGTGGCAATGTGGATCGAAGCACCGTCCCTGCCTGGCGTCAGCTCTACCTTTACCGACGTCAGGTTCAGCGCGTGGCACAGCGGAATCAGCTCGTGGGTTTTCTTGGCTGCCATGATACCGGCAACCCGTGCCACTGCCAGCACATCCCCCTTGGGATGCTGCCCTTCCACAATCATTGCCAGGGTGTCCGGCGCCATTCGAATCAGGGCCTCGGCCCTGGCCTCACGCTCGGTAACAGCCTTGGACGTAACGTCTACCATGCGCGCGGCGCCAGTATCGTCAAGATGCGTCAGTTTGCTCACGGTGTCTCCCAAAATCGTTGATAAAAGCAGCCTTAACGGATCTATCATACCAGAGCGTATAGAACTGGCGGCTGGATCAGTATCCGTTCCCTGACCACCAGAAACCAATACCCGCAATACCCTGAGCGCCAGCCTGGCGCGCTGCGTGGGTATCATCAGGGACAAGCCCTCCAAGGGCGTAGACAGGCATCGCTGCGCCTGCGGCCAGCACCTGGAACCGCTCCCACCCAATTCCCGTCGCGCCAGGATGAGAAGAGGTAGGCTTTACCGGGCCCAGGGTAATGAAATCTGCCTGGAGCTGTTCTGCATGGGCAATTTCCTCTTCATCGTGACAGGAGATTGCCAGCAGGTATCCCTCGGGTATCGGCCGGGCGGAATACTGTCGGGCCTCCCGCCACGGCAGGTGCAAACCGGCGGCCTGGGGCAGGCGCTCAAGCAGCGACGGGACACCGTGAAGCATCAACAGGGAATCGCTTGCGCGACACGCCTCCAGTGACCAGCCCGCCAACCGCTCGTATACCTCATCGCTTAATCCCGGTGCCCTGAACAGGCACAACTGCGGGCGCGTTTCGAGCAAGCGCTGGCGAAGTTGTTCAGGGAATGCCGAGGGGGCACCGGCAGAACCGGTAATGGCATAGCGACGAGGCAACTTCAGTGCGCGGATAATCGGACGGTTTGCGGCGGGAAAATCAACATCCGCCAGATCCTGGACATCGAGCCATTGTATCGCCTGCCCTTCACGGCCCTCGGGGTCGCCTTCAGCGGATGAGGCTTCCCAGACATCAAGAAACACCCGCTTGTCCCCATAATCGTGGCGAATTTCAATCACCGGCTCAAGAAGGCCTGGATCTATCCGCAACCCGGTCTCTTCCCGAATTTCCCTGACCAGGGCCTGTTGGACCGTTTCACCAGCCTCAACCTTGCCACCCGGAAACTCAAGTAAACCGCCTTGGTGAACATGGTCCGGCCGACGGGCAATCAACACTTTCCCATCACGAAAGACAACACCCACCGCAACGTGTATTTCCTGAACTGGCGTCATAATCAGGTGCGATACTCAGCATTGATGGTGACGTAGTCATGGGAGAAGTCGCAGGTCCACACCCGTTCACTGACATTCCCTCGCCCGAGATTAATGTGGATGGTAATTTCCTCACCGTCCATCACCGCCTGCCCGCGGGACTCGTTGTAATCCGCAGCACGGCCGCCTTTGCGAACCAGGCACACATCTCCCAGCCAGATCTCGAGGGCGTTCAGGTCCAGTCCATCGACACCGGCACGGCCCACGGCAGCCAGTATCCGCCCCCAGTTGGGATCGGACGCAAACAGCGCGGTTTTGACCAGTGGTGAGTGGGCAACGGTGTAGGCAACGTCCAGCGCCTCCTGGACCGATGTCGCACGGCTGACTTCAATGGTGACAAACTTGGTGGCACCCTCACCGTCACGGACAATCGCATGCGCCAGTTCGAGGAACACCTCGCGCAGCGCTTCCCTGAGCCTTGGCAGGGACGGGCTATCCGCCGTGATTTCAGGACCACCAGCCTGACCGCTGGCAATCAGCATGCAGGCATCGTTGGTGGACGTGTCGCCATCAATGGTGATCCGGTTGAAGGACGCCTCCCCCAATTCCGACGCAAAGCTCGCCAACACGTCCGGTGCGATATTCGCATCGGTGGCAATGAAGCCCAGCATGGTGGCCATGTTGGGACGAATCATACCCGCGCCCTTACTGATACCGGATATCGATACCGTTTGGCCATCCAGATCAATCTGGCGCGAGGCACCTTTGGGGCGAGTGTCGGTGGTCATGATCCCCGACGCCGCTTCAGCCCAGTGGGACTCGGAGACATCCGCCAGTGCCTGCCGCAACGCGCTGACGATTTTATCAACCGGCAGTGGCTCCCCGATAACCCCTGTCGAAAACGGCAGTACGCTACCAGCGGGGACACCGGCGTGATCCGCCAGCGCCTGACAACAGGCCTGGGCATCCTTCATGCCTTGTTCGCCGGTGCCGGCATTGGCATTGCCGGTGTTGATCAGCAGGTAGCGCGGTGCATCGCTTGCCAGATGACTTCGCGTGACGTGAACAGGGGCCGCGCAGAACTGATTACGGGTGAAGATACCGGCCACTCGGCTACCCGGCGCCAACTCAATAACCACCAGATCCTTCTTGCCGGGTTTCTTGATACCGGCAGTGCCGATACCCAGCCTGACACCGGCCACCGGGAAAAACGTCGGCAAGGTTCCTGGACCAACTGCCATTTTCACTCTCCTTTCGTCATGATCGGCTTCTACCGGGCGACCCGGCCGGAACACCGGTTACCAAACGAAAAACCCGCAACCTGTCGAGCAGGGTGCGGGCCTTAGTTCGATCACTCAGCGGCGGAAATCAGCTGACCTTTCCACAACACTGCTTGTACTTCTTGCCGGACCCGCACGGACAGGGCTCGTTCCGCCCCACTTTTCGGTCCTGACGCACAAAGGTCTCCGGTGTGCCCTGAGCTTCCTCAGCACCAGACCTACCTGCGTTGTCATCCTGCCTTTGCTGAGCGGTAGCACTGGTTTCATCGTGGCGCAGTCGCGCCTGGGCAAGCTCCCGCTCCAATTCTTCCTTGCGGCGGCGCTCCACCTCTTCCATTTCTTCACGGCCCTGAACACGGACATGGGACAACACCCGAACCACATCGCGCTTCATGGTTTCCAGCATACTTTCGAACAGGTTAAAGGCCTCGCGCTTGTACTCCTGCTTGGGGTTCTTCTGGGCATAACCACGCAGGTGGATACCACGGCGCAGGTGATCCATGTTTGAAAGATGCTCTTTCCATAGCGTGTCGAGCACTTGCAGGAACACCTGCTTCTCGAACTTGCGCATCGACTCGGAGCCCGCCAGTTCCTCTTTGGCGTCGTAGGCCGCGACAATCTCTTCCAGAATACGCTGACGTAGATTCTCTTCGTAGAGCTTGCTGTCCTCGTCCAGCCATTGCTGAACAGGCAGGTTGATCGCCATTTCCGATTGCAGCTGGCTTTCCAGGCCGGCAACATCCCACTGTTCCGGCATGCTCTGCGGCGGGATGAACTCACTGACCAGCGAATCCACGACATCCTCGCGGATGGTTTTAATCATCTCGGAAACGTCTTCCGACGACATGACCTCGTTACGCTGATCATAGATCACCGTACGCTGATCGTTGGCGACGTCATCGTATTCCAGCAGGGTTTTCCGCATATCGAAGTTGCGGCCTTCCACCTTACGCTGGGATTTTTCAATGGCGTTGGTGACCATTCGATGCTCGATGGCCTCGCCTTTTTTCATACCCATGGCCTGCATCAGGCTCTTCACGCGATCCGGCGCGAATATCCGCATCAGGTTATCTTCCAGCGACAGGAAGAACCGTGATGAACCGGGGTCGCCCTGACGACCGGCGCGGCCTCGAAGCTGATTGTCAATGCGGCGGGATTCGTGACGCTCGGTACCGATGATGTGCAGCCCGCCAGCCTCAAGTACCTGATTGTGACGCTCGGTCCACTCGGCCTTGATGCGGGCAACTTCCTCTTCGGTGGGGTTTTCCATACCCGCCACTTCAAATTCCCAGTTACCACCCAACACGATGTCCGTACCACGGCCGGCCATATTGGTGGCAATGGTGACCGCACCCGGGCGACCTGCCTGAGCGATGATCTGTGCCTCACTCTCGTGCTGTTTCGCGTTCAGGATCTTATGATCAATTCGCGCCTTCTTGAGCAGCATGGATAGAAGCTCTGAGGCCTCAATTGAGGCAGTGCCCACCAGGATTGGCCGGCCCTCTGCCGTTACGTCCTTGATCTCATCAATAATGGCGTGGAATTTTTCTTCCTGAGTCAGGTAGATAAGATCGTTGTAATCGATTCGCTGGATCGGTTTGTTGGGAGGAATAACAACAACGTCCAGACCGTAAATCTGGCGAAATTCAAATGCCTCGGTGTCAGCGGTACCAGTCATACCGGCGAGCTTGTCGTATAGACGGAAGTAATTCTGGAAGGTGGTAGAAGCCAGGGTCTGGCTCTCTGCCTGGATACGAACTCCTTCCTTGGCCTCAATCGATTGGTGCAGGCCTTCGCTCCAGCGACGGCCTGGCATGGTACGACCAGTATGCTCATCAACAATCACTACCTGATCGCCCTGGACAATGTAATCCACGTCCTTCTGGAACAGATGATGAGCTCGGAGGGCCGAGTGGACGTGATGCAACAGGCTAAGGTTGGCGGCCGAATACAGGCTTTCACCTTCCTTCAACAAGCCCCTTTCCAACAACAGCTCTTCCACTTTCTCATGACCGGTTTCGGTCAACTCCACCTGACGGGATTTCTCATCAATGGTGAAATCGCCACTGGGCTCGCCTTCTTCACTGACTTCGCCCAACTCGAGGCTTGGCACAAGCTCGTTGATCGCCAGATAGAGTCTTGAACTGTCTTCGGCCGCACCGGAGATGATCAGCGGTGTGCGAGCTTCGTCAATCAGAATGGAGTCCACTTCGTCCACGATGGCAAAGTGGAGGCCTCGCTGCACCTTGTCTTCCGTGCTGAAGGCCATGTTGTCGCGAAGATAGTCGAAACCAAACTCGTTATTCGTACCGTAAGTAATGTCCGCCTGATAGGCAGCCCGCTTCTCTTCAGGAGGCTGGCCGGCTGCTACAACACCTACCTGCAGACCCAGGAAGCGATACAGCTTCCCCATCCATTCGGCATCGCGGCGGGCCAGGTAGTCGTTCACGGTGACCAGATGCACGCCCTTGCCGGTCAAGGCATTCAGGTACACGGCCAACGTCGCTACCAGCGTTTTACCTTCACCGGTTTTCATCTCGGAAATACGGCCTTCGTGAAGCGTGATACCGCCAATCATCTGCACGTCGTAGTGGCGCATCCCCATGACCCGACGACTCGCCTCACGAGTGGTGGCAAACGCTTCCGGAAGCAATGCGTCAAGGCTTTCGCCTTCGTCATAGCGGCGGCGAAATTCCGCGGTCTTACCTTGCAACTCGGTGTCGGACAAATTGCCATACTGCTCTTCAAGCTCATTAATACGCGATACGGTTTTTCGCATTCGCTTGATTTCTCTGGCGTTCTTACTGCCGAACATCTTGGTTGCAAGCTTTGTGAACATAGACCACTGCTTCTTTGATTAAACGGAGGAAGCCGGCATTCTAACCTTATTTCGCAGCAGTACAAAAGTCAGGCCTCACAGAAGCCTGTCACAACGCTGAAAAGATTGAAAAAAGGGTGCCGGAGGGGACAACGGGAAGAAATCAGGTGCCCTTACAGGCACCTCTACAAGCGGTTAGCGGCTAGCCCGCTTGATGTAGGTTTCCGGATTTTCGGACTTGCCGTTGCGGATTACTTCAAAATGCACGTGAGGCCCGGTGGAACGGCCTGTGCTGCCCATCAGAGCCAGCACCTGCCCCTTCTGGACAACGTCGCCCACCTTGACCTTGATGGTCTTGGCATGGGCGTAGCGGGTTACCAGGCCATCGCCGTGGTCCACCTCAACGAGGTTGCCGTAGCCATAGCGCTCGTCGGCATAAGTGACCACGCCACCCGCCACGGAAATGATATCACTTCCGTCCTTGCCAGCCAGATCCACACCAGCGTGCCAGGTACGCTTACCGGTGAACGGATCGGAACGATAGCCGTATTTCGAGGACAGCCAGCCCCAGGTAATAGGGCGGCCCTCCACAAAAAGCTCTTTCTCAAGCTTCTGGCGGGAAGTGACCATGTCCAGCATGCGTAATTGCTGCTCCCGATCTTCAATGCGGCGTGCAAGCTGATCAATCATGCTGGTCAGTTCTGGCGCTGTAAAAGAGTCGCCATCAAGATTTTCTTCAGGGCCACCAACAGCAGCTGGCTGATCAAAATCGAACTCGTCGCTGGCCACCAGGCCCGACTCCAGGAAGCGCTGCCCGAGGGCATCAAGCCTGAGAAGACGCCCCTGCATATCACCCAACCGCAGCGTCAACGCATCAACCTGCTGCTGGACGTTCCGCTCGATTCGGGACAGCTCGGTCTTTTGCTCGCTCAGCCGGGACTGCCACTGAGCCACCAATTCCGACTCCGCGGGCTCGGCTGGCTCAATCTGGCTCACCGCCACCTGATAACCAGACCAACCTGCCAGTATCAGTAGTGCGGTCACGATAAACACCACTCCTGCCAGAACAGGGGCGTTTATCGAAACCGTACGGGATTTCCCATGGCGCTTGCCAACGAGGATAATGTTCATATCGTCTTCTGGTTTCACGGGGACGCAACCTGATCCTGTAGTGTTGCATCCTGAGTGTTCTGACTGGGCCTGCCGGGGCATCCTTTGCCAGATTGCGGAATTCCTCTCCGACTACTCAATCCTGGGCAGCATAAATCGCGTCTGAAACCGCACGTGCTATCCATTGCAACGACTACGTTTAATAAAATAGCAGCCGCCCGTGGACATACACACACCAGACAATGTAAAACGAGTGTAATACAGGCGCTGCCTATTAACCGTGCCGAAGTGTAACCAATCGTTACCGTTGTCGTCGAGAATTACTGACTGCCATGAAAAAGAAAACCGACCTCGAATTGACTCCGGACAGCTTTTCCAGAGCTTCAACCCTGCGTGAACTGATGGCAAAAGCCCAGCATCATACTCAGGCAGAGCAGCTCGTTATCGCTGCGCTTCCGGAAAGCCTGGCCAAAGGCACACGGTTTGTCAGTTGCCGTGACGGGGAGCTGATTCTGTCGGCTACAGCGGCCACCACTGCCAGCCAGATCCGTTTCCGCCAGCATGAAATCATGGAAGAGCTTCGCAAGCAGGAGCTATTCCGTTTCGTCTGGAAACTGAAGGTCAAGGTCACTCCGCCGCGATTCAGCGAGCGTCCGAAAGCAAAAATGACGCCCCTTAGTAACGAAAATGCCCGGCTCCTCAAAGAGGAAGCCGGGCACACGAAGGACAAACAATTACGCGAGGTTCTCGAAAAACTCGCAAGCCACGTCCGGGATTAAGGCGTCCTGCCTCAGCCCGCCGCCAGCACAGGTTTCATGTAGGAAATCGGGGCAGCGGCCTCGTCGTCGAAGGTCACCACTTCCCACGCATCCTCTTCCGCCCTGAGCTTGCGCAGCAGCTTGTTATTCAGGTCGTGGCCGGATTTAATACCACGGAACTCGCCAATCAGGCTGCTGCCCAACTGGTAGAGGTCACCGATGGCATCCAGCAACTTGTGCTTTACGAATTCGTCATCGTAACGCAGACCGTCTTCGTTGAGGATTTTGTAATCGTCAACGACGATGGCATTGTCAACGCTTCCGCCCAACGCCAGGTTCATCGCACGCAACTTTTCGATATCACGCATGAACCCAAACGTTCGTGCGCGGCTGACTTCCTTCACGAACGACGTGCTCGAAAAGTCAACGGTTGCGGTCTGGGCGCGCCCCTTGAAAACAGGGTGGTCGAAGTCGATACCGAAGCTGACCTTGAAGCCTTCGAAAGGCAGCAGGGTCGCCTTTTTGTCACCTTCTTCAACCGTCACTTCGCGCTTGATGCGAATGAAGCGCTTGGCAGCGTCCTGCTCGGCAATACCGGCGGACTGCAGAAGAAACACAAATGGACCGGCAGAGCCGTCCATGATAGGCACTTCCGCGGCACTGAGCTCGACGAAACAGTTATCAATCCCGAGACCAGCCATGGCTGACAACAAATGCTCCACTGTTGCAACCCGGACACCGTCTTTCAGCAGTGTCGTGGAAAGCATGGTCTCACCGACGTTTTCCGCACAAGCACGGATTTCAACCACAGGGTCAAGATCCGTACGGCGAAAAACGATCCCCGAGTCCACCGGAGCGGGCTTCAGGGTCAGATACACTTTCTCCCCCGAGTGCAAGCCAACGCCGGTGGCGCGGATGGTGTTCTTAAGTGTCCGTTGTCTGATCATCGGTACATATTTCCGTCACATAAGTGCGATATAGTCTGGGCAAAATTCTGCCCGGAGAATACCAGAAAGTAACACTGAATACCATTTAACCAATCGTTAACCTTTGATTGGCCTCCCGGCACAAGTCCGGACTGATAGTCAGCACACGTTATTCGGTCACAAAGGTTCCATTACCGAATACATTTGCAACAGATTATCAGTCAGCCTGACGGCGAAGGAATGCGGGAATATCGAGATAGTCGACTCCCTGCTCCTCGCTGTCCTTGCTCTGATCAATCGCTACATTACCGTGAGCCACGGCACGACGACGCAGAACGGCCGGACGGTCAAGTTGGTTGTAATCCGTTGTGCCATCCAGGCTACGGGTGTTATCCACTACCTTGGTCGGCTTCTCGCGGTCGCCGCCCAGGCCGGTCGCAACCACCGTCACCTTGAGTTCGTCAGTCATTTCCGGATCAATCACGGTACCCACGACCACCGTGGCGGAATCCGAGGCGAATTCACGAACAATGTCACCAACCTCAGAGAATTCTCCCAGATTGAGGTCCATACCTGCTGTGATGTTGACCAGGATACCCTTGGCGCCCTGCAGGTTGATGTCTTCCAGAAGCGGGCTGCGCACAGCGGCTTCTGCAGCTTCGCGTGCACGATTCTCGCCAGTGGCACGCGCGGTACCCATCATGGCATTGCCCATCTCGGACATAACCGTTTTTACGTCGGCGAAATCCACGTTGATCATACCGTTGCGGGTAATCAGGTCAGCAATACCCTGAACCGCCCCCAGCAGAACATCGTTCGCCGAGCCAAATGCATCCAGCAGGCTGGTTTTCTTACCCATCACCGCCAACAACTTTTCGTTGGGGATGGTGATCAGCGAGTCAACGGTTTCCTCCAGCTCTTTGAGGCCGGCTTCCGCCACACTCATGCGCTTGCCGCCTTCAAACATGAATGGCTTGGTGACAACGGCAACGGTCAGGATACCCATTTCCCGGGCCACTTCAGCCACAACCGGCGCGGCACCGGTGCCGGTTCCGCCGCCCATGCCGGCGGTAATGAACACCATGTCGGCGCCTTTCAGTGACTCGGCAATGCGGTCACGATCTTCCAGAGCGGACTGACGCCCCACCTCTGGGTTGGCGCCGGCACCCAGCCCTTTGGTGATATTGCCACCAAGCTGGATGATCTGACGTGCGTCCAGGTCGGTCAGGGCCTGGGCGTCGGTATTGGCGCAGATGAACTCTACACCCTCGACATCACTGTTGAGCATGTGGCGAACGGCATTGCCGCCACCACCGCCAACGCCTACTACTTTAATGACAGCGTTTTGCTGGACATTATCGACGAGTTCAAACATTTCCCCTACTCCTTCGTGCTGTTTATCAGCCTTTTCCAGACTGATTTTTCGAGATTATGATTTTCGAGATACCTTCGTGTATGTCTTCTCCCGGCTCGCCGTCAGAAATGACCGGTAAACCAGGCTTTCATGCGCTCAAACAGCGTGGGTGCATCTTCACCCTTAAGCGCCGGCGCCCGCCCCAGATCCATCTGGCGGAAGCCATGGATCAACAACCCAACGCCCGTGGCGTAGATGGGGTTGTTAACCACCTCCGTCATGCCGGAGACCGCCTGTGGACAGGCCAGCCTTACCGGCATGTGGAAGATTTCCTCCGCCAGTTCCACCACGCCTTCCATGGTGGAGGAACCGCCGGTAATCACGATGCCGGCCGGGATCAGGTCTTCGAATCCCGAACGACGAAGTTCAGACTGCACCAGGGTGAACAGCTCTTCGTAACGCGGCTCCACCACTTCGGCGAGCGCCTGACGGGACAGATCCCGGGGCGCCCGGTCGCCCACACTGGGCACCTTGATGGTTTCATCCGCGCCGGCCAGCTGAGTCAAGGCACAGGCGTATTTGATCTTGATCTCCTCAGCATTCTGCGTGGGTGTTCGCAGGGCCATGGCAATGTCGTTGGTGACCTGATCACCAGCAATAGGAATGACCGCCGTGTGCCGAATGGCGCCACCGGTGAACACAGCGATATCGGTGGTACCACCGCCAATATCAACCACGCAGACACCCAGTTCCTTTTCATCCTCGGTGAGGATGGCGTGACTGGAGGCCAACTGCTCCAGGATGATGTCATCCACTTCCAGACCGCAGCGCTTCACGCACTTCTCGATGTTCTGAGCGGCGTTCACCGCACAGGTGACGAGGTGAACCTTGGCCTCCAGGCGAACGCCGGACATCCCCATGGGCTCCTTGATGCCCTCCTGGCTGTCGATCACGAACTCCTGCGGCAGTATGTGAAGGATCTTCTGGTCCGCCGGAATCGCCACCGCCTGGGCGGCGTCAATCACCCGGTCAATGTCAGCCTGGGTCACCTCCCGGTCACGGATCGCTACAATGCCGTGGGAGTTGAGGCTCTTGATATGGCTGCCGGCAATGCCCGCATAGACCGAGTGAATCCGGCAACCCGCCATCAGTTCGGCTTCTTCCACCGCACGCTGTATCGCCTGGACCGTGGTTTCGATATTGACCACCACACCACGTTTGAGCCCGCGGGAGGGGTGGGAACCGATACCCACCACCTCAATGGTCCCATCCATTTTGCGCTTGCCGACGATCGCAACCACTTTCGAGGTTCCGATATCGAGGCCGACAATCATGTTTTCCGTTTCATCCGATGACATCTATTCCACCAAACCGTAGGTCTGAATTTAGCGTTGCTATGATTTCGTCCGCGAGGCCGTTTCTGACGGCTTCCACTGAACCGCCACCCCATTGCTGTAGCGGGCATCCACCCGTCTGACTTCGTCTGAACGCGACGCCAGCCGTTCCTGATAAACCGTGACAAAGCGTTCAAAACGCGCCTCAACCTGGTCCCTGCCCAGAACCACTTCGATACCGTTGGCAAGCGTCAGCGTCCAGGCACCGCGCTGTTCCAGGCTCAACCCGGCAAACCCGAGATTATGGCCGGTGAGCGTATCCGACATGGTCCGTGCCATATTGATCACTTCCTTCACGCGCTCATCCGGGCCGGCCAGCCGAGGCAGTCGCCCGGCTACTTCCGGGTTAGGCGGCGCAAACAATTCTCCGTTGCGGCTCACCAGCCGATGGCTGTTCCAATACGCCAATGGCTTTTTCTCACGGATATCTATCTGAAGTCGGTCTGGCCATACCCGCTTGACCGCTGCAGACTCCACCCATGGGCGCTGCTCCAGGCTTTCTTTAATATCTGAGAGATCCGTGGCGAAGAAACTCCGACCTATCCACTTGCCCGCACTGCGCTCCAGTGCCGTGCGGTTTTCACCCGCCAGCTCGCCCTTTACGTCGATGGCCATGACCTGACGATCCATGGCGCTCAATACTTCGCTGGTTCCCCAGGGCACCAATGCCGCCAGCAGGACGATACCCGCGCCCATGAGCGCCTGCCCCCAAGGCACGGCAGACAATACTGCTCTCAGCAAACCAAACCGGTCCCGTTCTGGCCCGAGGGAGGTAGCTCCCCTGCGCTTCGGTGGGTCGGACGGTACCGCCCGGCTCCGGATCAGCAGCCTTTCAAGCATCGCTGGCCTCCAAGGTGTCCATGAGGATCCTCACCACCAGTTCCTCGAAACTGATACCCGCCGCCCGGGCCGACATGGGCACCAGGCTGTGGTCGGTCATTCCAGGGACCGTGTTCACTTCCAGAAGCCAGAATTCGCCCTGGCTGTCCTGCATGATGTCTACCCGGCCCCAGGTTCGGCAGCCGAGCACCCTGAACGCATCCAATGCCAGATGCTGGAGCTTCAGCTCGCTGTCCGGGTCCAGCCCGCAGGGGATCTGGTAGCGGGTGTCGTCGGCCAGGTACTTGGCGTCGTAGTCATAGAAAACGTGGTCTGTACTCAAGCCAATGGCCGGCAGCGCCTGATCCTGCAGAAGGCTGACGGTAAATTCGGGACCTTCAATCCATTCTTCGACGAGAACCAGAGGGTCCAGTGCGGCTGCCTGCGTATATGCTTCAATCAGCTCCTGTTCACTGTTCACCTTGCGAATGCCAATGCTGGAGCCTTCCCGCGAGGGTTTTACGCTCAACGGCAACGACAGCGACTGTAATAAGCTGCCAGCTTCCTCCACGGAACCCATGGCACGGAATTTCGGGGTTGGAAGACCGCAGCCTTCAAACACGTATTTGCTACGCAACTTGTCCATAGCCAGCGCAGAGGCCAGCACGTCACTGCCCGTAAAGGGGATACCCGCCTGGGACAGAATGGCCTGAATCGTGCCGTCTTCCCCACCGCGCCCGTGCAGAGCAATAAAGACCCGGTCAAACTCAGGCTCTTCCACGGTTTTCAGCAAACAACCGCGCACATCCACGGCATAGGCATCGACTCCGGCGGATACCAGTGCTGACAGCACTGCCTGCCCGCTTTTCAGTGACACTTCACGCTCAGCGGAATCACCGCCCATGAAGACAGCCACCCGCCCCAGTGCTTTCAGCGTGTCCGGATCGCCTTGATAACCTTGTGAATCGACAGTCCTGGCCATCTCACTCATCCGCAATCACTCCCGCAGCTGCCAGTCGCGCAGCCACACCGCCTATATCGCCCGCGCCCTGTGTAATCAGCAGATCACCGTCTTGTAACGTGTTGGCAAGCAGGGCTTCGATCTCTCCGTTTTCTTCCACAAAAAGCGGCTCCACACTGCCTCGCTGCCGCAGGCTGCGACACAATGCACGGCCATCCGCACCCGGTATCGCCGGCTCACCTGCTGAATACACGTCCATCAGCAACAGCCCGTCCACGTCCGAGAGTACCCTGACGAAATCCTCATAGAGATCCCGGGTACGGGTGTAGCGGTGAGGCTGATAAAGCATGACCAACCGGCGATCGGGCCAGGCATCACGGGCGGCTCGGATAACGGCCTCCACTTCCGTGGGGTGATGACCATAGTCATCGATCAGGGTGACAGTGCCCTTGCGGGTGGCGTAATCGCCGTAGACCTGGAACCGACGGCCCACCCCGGCAAAGCCTGCAAGACCCCGACAGATGGCAACATCGTCCACGCCCTCGTCGGTGGCCACGGCAATGGCCGCCAGGGCATTGAGTACGTTGTGGCGGCCCGGCATTTTCAGTTCAACGTCCAGGTCACTGCGGCCACCCGGGCGACGAACCACAAACCGTGTCCGCAGGCCGTCGGATTCAATGTTCTCGGCCCGGTAGTCGGCGTCCGGATTATCGATGCCATAGGTGATAATGGCGCGGGAGATCCTGGGGATAATTTCCTGCACGAAGCCGTCATCCACACACATCACCGCAACGCCGTAAAATGGCAGGTTGTGGAGGAAATCCACAAATGTCTGTTTCAGACGCCCAACATCGCCGCCATAGGTGTCCATATGGTCGGCTTCAATGTTGGTCACCACCGAGATCACCGGCGTCAGGTGCAGGAAAGACGCATCGCTTTCATCGGCCTCGGCCACCAGATAGCGGGAACCACCAAGCTGCGCGTTGGTTCCGGCGCTATTGAGTTTGCCACCAATCACAAACGTGGGATCCAGGCCGGCCTCTCCCAAAACCGATGCAAGTAGACTGGTGGTGGTTGTTTTGCCATGAGTGCCAGCCACGGCAATGCCATGGCGATAGCGCATGATTTCCGCCAGCATTTCTGCACGAGGCACGATCGGCACCCGTCGACTACGAGCCGCCGATACTTCCGGGTTATCACCCGTTACCGCAGACGACACCACAACCACATCAGCACTGGCACTGTTCTCCTCACGATGCCCGATGAACACCTCAACACCCATGCTGGTAAGCCGGTCGGTAACAGCGCTTTCACGAATATCAGAGCCGGACACATCGTAGCCCTGGTTCTTAAGTACCTCGGCAATACCGCTCATGCCGGCACCGCCAATCCCCACAAAATGAATATTGCGGATGCGGCGCATCTCGGGCACCTGATAGACCAGCGGGGGATTTGTGGATTCAGCCATTTGCGGCCTCCAAACAGTAATTCACGACTCTCTCCGTTGCATCGGGGCGAGCCAGCGTCTTCGCGGCCTTCGCCATGTCCAGAATCCGGCGGCGATCCTTGCCGAGATCGGTCAGGGTTTCCGCCAGCAGATCGGCCGACAGCTTTGGCTGCGGAATCAGGATGGCGCCTTTCGCGTTAACCATTTGCTGTGCGTTCCGGGTCTGGTGGTCGTCCACGGCATGGGGGAACGGCACCAGCACGGCGCCGACGCCGGCAACACACAACTCAGAAACGGTGAGCGCACCAGACCGGCAAAGCACAATGTCGGCCCAGCCGTAGGCCTCTGCCATGTCTTTGATAAACGGCTCCACCGAGGCGTCCACGCCGTGGTCACGGTAGGCCTCATCGGCTTCCTCGATATTTTTCTCGCCACACTGATGGCGTACCGTCGGCCGCTCGGCCTCAGGCATCTGGGCCAGTGCCGCCGGCAGCGTGCGATTGAACACCTGGGCACCAAGGCTGCCACCCACCACCAGTAACCGCAGCGCACCCGCCCGGCCGGACATCCGCTGATCGGGCTCGGCGAGCTCGGCCAGGTCCTGCCTGACCGGGTTGCCGGTACAGCGGGTTACCACAGTCGTGCCGAAGCTCCCGGGAAAGGCCTCCAACACGGTATGGGCGAAGCGCACCAGAATGCGATTGGTCATTCCGGCAATGGCGTTCTGTTCGTGGATCACCAGCGGCACCCGGTTCAGCCAGGCGGAAAGACCGCCGGGACCGGTCACAAAGCCCCCCATGCCGATGACGCAATGTGGGCGGATGGTGCGAACGATCGTAAAGGCCTGTCCAAGAGCGCGCATCAGCCGGAACGGCGCCATCAACAAAGCCAGGCGCCCCTTGCCCCTCAGCCCGGAGACCTGGATCAGCGACAGCGGTATGTCGGTTTCGCCGATCAGTCGCTCTTCCATACCGCCACGAGAACCCAGCCAGAAAACCTCATGCCCCTTGTCCTGCAGCTGTCTCGCCGTTGCCAGGGCAGGGAAAACATGGCCACCGGTGCCACCAGCCATCATCAGAAAGCGCCGTTTATCAGTCATAAACCGCACCTCCCCTGGCCGCTGGTTTACGGGTCTTCTCGCTGGCCAGTTTTTCGCGGTCCAGCCGCTCCATCTCCACCCGTGCCAGCACACCAATACAGACAGCGGTAATCATCAGGCTGGAACCGCCATAGCTCACGAGCGGCAAGGTCAGCCCCTTGGTAGGCAGAAGCCCCGTACTGACCGCCATGTTGATACCGGCCTGCAAACCAATCAGCAAAGTAATGCCATAGGAGAAACACGCAGCGAATGGCATGCCCGCTTTCTCGGCCCTTCTGGCAATCACAAATCCGGTCACCACCAACACGGTGAACAGGCCCAGGACCATCAGCGACCCCAACAACCCGAATTCTTCCGCAATGATCGCGAAGATAAAGTCGGTGTGGGCCTCCGGCAGATAGAAGAGTTTCTGTACCGAATTCCCCAACCCGGTACCCGCCCAGTCGCCACGACCGAACGCAATCAGTGACTGGGTTAGCTGGTAACCGGTATCAAACTGGTCTTTCCAGGGGTCGAGGTAACTCACAACCCGCTTCAACCGGTAGGGCTGGGTGAATACCAGCACGGAGCCCATCACCACCAACACACCAATCAGCGGCATAAACCGGCTGAGCCGAACGCCACTCAGGAAAATCATGCCAGCTGATGCGGCAACAAGTACCACCGTGGCGCCAAAATCCGGCTCGATAACCAATAGCACCGAGGCAATACCCAGCACGCCCAATGGCTTGAGGAACCCAGGCCAGGTATTTAGCAACTCATCCCGACGACGCACCACGTATCCCGCCAGGTAGGCAATCAGGCAGAGCTTCGCGATTTCCGACACCTGGACATTGAACAGACCAAAAGAGATCCAGCGTGTGGAGCCATTGACCGTACGCCCGAGGGGCGTCAGTACCAGAAGCAGAGACAGCAAACCGACCCCAAGCAACAGCCACCCGCTGCGCTCCCACCACGAGATCGGCACGTTGACGGCAATCAGCGCAAGGACGCAGCCGATGCCGGCAAAAATAAGCTGACGGATCACATAGTGGTAACTGTTGCCCATGGTTTCCGCCGCCATGTCCATGGAGGCGGAAGAAATCATCACAATGCCCATGACCAGCAACGCAGCAGAACTGATGATCAGTAGTGGCAGCGGACGCAGATCACGGAACAGGCCGTGTTGGCTGGTGAGGGATAGGTCAGCGTGCATCACAGCCCCTCCACCTGTTGACGGAAACGATCGCCACGATCCCCGTAGTCGCGGAACATGTCGAAACTCGCGCAGGCAGGTGACAACAGTACCCGGTCACCCGGATGGGCCAGTTTTTTTGCCGTATGGACAGCGTCCGCGATGTCAGCAGCGTTGACCGTCTCAACCCGATTACCCAAAGCGGTGGCGATGATTTCAGCATCAGCGCCGATCAGTACAACCGCGCGACAATGAGTTGACACGGGTTCAGCGAGCAAGGAGAAATCAGCGCCCTTGCCTTCGCCACCGGCAATCAACACGATTTTCCCACCCGCTGGCACCAAACTCTCAATGGCGGCGGCCGTCGCTCCCACATTGGTGCCCTTGGAGTCATTGATGTAGTCGACATCGCTCACCTGCCGAACGAATTCGCACCGATGCGGCAGCCCCTTGAAACGCTTGGCAGTTTCCAGCATCACGTCCATCGGTAACCCGGCGGCGTGCCCAAGTGCCAGTGCCGCCATCACATTGCTGATATTATGCTGACCCATCAGGCCCAATTCCTCGGCCAACAGCAGGTTGTCAAAACCGAAGGTAATCCAGGTGCCTTCATCGTCATCTCGGGTACTGAACGTATCCGGGTTAACACGGTGAAAGCCGAAACACAGGAACCGGAGGCTATCCCTCGCCATGGGCGTGCTAAGGGCATCGTCCAGATTGACCACGGCGTTCTGGCAGCCGTTGAAAATTCGTTGTTTGGCCTGGAAATAGGCCATCTTGTCCGGGTAGCGATCCATGTGATCATCGCTGACGTTCAGCACCGTGGCCGCCAGGGCATTCAGTTCCCGGGTGGTTTCGAGCTGGAAGCTCGATAGTTCCAGAACATAAAGGTCCGCTCCCCGACCAAGCAGCTCCAGCGCCGGAGTGCCGATATTGCCGCCGACTTCCACGCGGCGGCCAGCGGCCCCGGCCATCTCTCCGACCAGCGTGGTCACCGTGGTTTTGCCATTGGAACCGGTGATGGCGATGATCGGCGCGTCCGCTACTTCGGAAAACAGGTCAATATCACCGCGAATGACAGCCCCTTTATCGGCCGCCCCCCGAATAGCCGGTTCGGCAACACTGATCCCTGGGCTGACCACCAATTCGTTAAAGCCGGAAAACAGGTCGGCATCGAACTCACCCAGGTACACGGGCAGGTCCGGCCATTCGGCCCTGAGATCATCCAGGCCGGGCGGCGACAGGCGGCTATCAGCCACAGCAACATCGCGGCCTTTTTCGCACAGATAGCGCACGCAGGAGAGCCCGGTTTTACCGAGCCCCACAACCAGCGTTCGACGATCTGAAACGATGACACCCATGGTGCTTTGCTTCCCTATCTCAGCTTCAGGCTGGCCAGGCCAACCAGTACTAACACGACAGTGACAACCCAGAAGCGCACGATAACGCGCGGCTCTGGCCAGCCTTTCAGTTCAAAATGATGATGCAGCGGCGCCATGCGGAATATCCGCCGGCCGGTAAGCCGGAAGGACGCCACCTGAAGAATCACGGAGACGGTTTCCATGACGAACACGCCGCCCATGATGAACAATACGATTTCCTGCCGTACGATCACCGCCACGACACCCAGCGCCGCGCCAAGCGCCAACGCGCCAACGTCGCCCATGAACACCTGGGCGGGATAGGTGTTGAACCACAGAAATCCCAGCCCGGCACCCACCAGCGCACCACAAAATACAATCAACTCACCGGTGCCCGGCAAGTGAGGAATCAGCAAATAATCGGCGAACTGAGCGTGACCAGACACGTAAGCAAAGATGCCCAGGGCCGCCGCCACCATCACCGTCGGCATAATGGCCAGCCCGTCCAGGCCATCGGTCAGGTTCACCGCGTTGCTGCTACCCACAATCACGAAGTAGCTCAACAGGATGAACAGCACCGGCCCCAGGGTCAGCGATACGTTCTTGAAAAATGGCACGTAGAGCGACGTTTCCTGGGGCAACGCGGAACTCATGAACAGCGCTATCGCCGCCGTCGCTCCGATCACTGACTGCCAGAAATATTTCCAGCGAGCAGGCAGCCCCCTTGGATTGCGCTCCACCACTTTGCGGTAGTCGTCCACCCAGCCAATCGCACCGAACAAAAGGGTGACCAGAATCGCCACCCAGACATACCGATTGCTCAGATCCGCCCACAGCAATGAGCTGACCCCGACAGCCACCAGAATCAGCGCACCACCCATGGTCGGCGTGCCGGCTTTGCTCAGATGCGTTTGCGGGCCGTCGTCACGAACCGCCTGACCAATCTGGTACTGACTGAGTTTGCGAATCATCACCGGGCCGATCAGCAGGGAGATCAACAGGGCGGTCAGCACCCCGAAGATCCCCCTGACGGTCAGGTACTGGAAAACCGTCAGCGCGGAAAAGTACTGTGAAAGAGCCTCTGTCAGCCAGAGCAGCATGCGTTACCCACCTTTTCTTGTATTCCCTCCACCACGCGATCCATGGCGGAACTGCGAGAACCCTTGACCAGTACCGTCTGTGACTCGGCAGGCCCCTCAAACAGACGACGCACAGCGTCGTCATGGCTCGCACACACCTCAGCGGCGTCTCCGAAACCCTCAACATATCCTTCACAGCCGGGACCCACGGCGATCAGTCTTTCGATGCCCCTCGCCCTGGCGAATTCACCAACCTCCCTGTGCAGAGCTAAGCTGTCCTGCCCTAACTCAGCCATCGCCCCCAACACAACCACGCGGCTGGCCGGTCGCGCAGCCAACACATCCAAAGCGGCTTTCATGGAGGCAGGGTTGGCGTTGTAGCTGTCGTCGATGACGGTCAGTTTCGGTGTCAGCACCATCATTTGCAGGCGCCCCTTTACCGGCTTCAGAGCCGCCAGCCCCGCCTTTATCGCCTCATCGCCTGCACCCAGCTCCCGTGCAGCGGCAATCGCCAACAATGCATTGGTGATATTGTGCTCGCCCTGCAGGGAAAAGCTGATGTCACAGAACCAGCCGTCCGGCCCCTGTGCACGAAACTGCCGCACATCGCCATCGCTGCGGATATCTTCGGGGACGTAATCAGCCCCTTCACTTGCCCGGCCACTGACACTTGCAACCCGACGCTTGCCCGCCCGCTGACGCCATAGATCGAAGGCAGGGTCATCACTGTTCAGGACCACAAGACCGGATGCTGGCGCGCCATCAATGATTTCACCCTTTGCACGCACCACGTTGTCGTATCCACCAAACCCTTCCAGGTGCGCCTGCCCGGCGTTGGTGAGGATGACCACCTCCGGCCGAACTATATTGACGGTGTGGGCTATCTCTCCCAGACCGCTGGCTCCGAGTTCTATCGCGCCCAGCTGGTGTTCCGGTGACAGCCTGAACAGCGTCAAGGGAACGCCAATGTGGTTATTGAGGTTGCCCTCGGTGGCGAGGGTATTACCTACCTGCGAAAGAATCGCGGCCACCATTTCGCGTACCGTGGTCTTACCGCTGCTACCGGTGATCGCCACAAAACGCGCGGTGCTGGCATTGCGATTGGCCAGGGCCAGTTGTGCCAATGCGTCTATCGTGTCCGAAACCCGGATCTGCGGAAGCCCCAGGCTCGGGTCTGCCTTGTCTACAACAGCAGCCACGGCTCCAGCCTTCTCGGCCACCGCCAGATAATCATGCCCGTCGAAGTTCTCACCCCTAAGCGCCACGAACACGTCTCCGCTGGCGATTAGGCGCGTATCGGTCGAGACACCCTGAAACATCAGGCCGTCCAGATCACCCACAGCCACAGTGCCGCCAAGCCAATTGACAGCCTCAGCCAGCGCAAATGGCCGCATCATGCGACACCCCCATTCAACGACAGCGCATGTCGCACTTGTTCAGCGTCGCTGAACGGAAATCTCTGGCCTGCCACTTCCTGCCACGCCTCGTGGCCCTTTCCGGCGATCAGCACAATATCCCCCGCCACGGCGGAGTGAATAGCCTGGCGAATCGCCTCAGCACGATCATGGATAACCGCGACCTGTTCTGGGCGCTCGAATCCGGCAACGATGTCGGAGGTAATGGCATCCGGGTCTTCACTGCGCGGATTGTCGTCCGTCACGATCACGACATCAGCCCCTTTTTCTGCTTCCCGGGCCATCTCTGGCCGCTTACCGGTGTCGCGGTCGCCGCCACAGCCGAATACACAGAAAAGCCGCCCGCCAACATGGGGACGCAAGGCGGCAAGTGCACTGTTCAGGGCATCCGGGGTATGGGCGTAATCCACAACAACACGCACATCATTACTGCCGGCGAAGGGCTCCAGCCGTCCCGGTGGGGGCGACAACCGCTCAACCGCTTGCTGAACCCGCTCTACCGGCACACCCAGGCTGAGCACGGCTGCGATGGCTGCCAGAATATTGCTGACGTTAAAGCTTCCCAATACCCGGGCGGACACATTAAACCTGCCCCAAAGCCCGTCCACACCGGCGCTAAAACCGTCAATGGACGGTGCGAATTCCGTCAGCCAGAGCTCGGTCTGGGCCTCGTGCAAGCTGTAACGGACACGGTCACATTTGCCATCAAGCTTCTCATAGAGCTGCCTTCCAAACGGATCATCGAAGTTGATGACCGCGAAATGCAGCTCTTCGCGATGAAAAAGACGGGCCTTCGCCGCTCCGTAAGCATCCATGGAACCGTGGTAGTCCAGGTGGTCCCGGGTAAGATTGGTAAACACCGCACCGGTCATGGTCAGGTTGTCGACCCGCCCCTGTTCGAGTGCGTGTGAAGAGACTTCCATCGCCGCCGCGCGTCCGCCCTGAGCGATGATTTTTGAAAGTACCCGATTTACCTGCACAACATCCGGCGTGGTGTGTGCACCTTCCTGCAGCGCACCGGGCATACCATAGCCGAGGGTGCCGATAACGCCGCAAGGGGTGCCGGTCTCCTGGAGCAATGTCGCTATGTAATGGCTTACCGAGGTTTTGCCATTCGTTCCGGTCACGCCAATCAGGCGCAATCGCTGAGAGGGATGCTCGAAAAATCGATCCGCGATCTTCCCGAGGTGAGCGCGCAACATTGTCACCGGAACAATAAGAACACCTTCATGCTCGTAGCATTCATCCGGCTGCGCTGACTCCAACAGGATTACGGTGGCACCCGCACCGATCGCCTGTTCGATGTAGTGGTCGGCGGGCGTTCGGGCACCGGCCAGGGCAACGAACGCGTCGCCCGACCTGACGTCACGGCTGTCGGTCTTCAGGCCGTGGATTGTGACATCAAACACCGACGGTACCGGTGCGATTCCCTGCAACAATGTGCTGAGTGATGTAATACACATAACCCTAACCCCGCTCCCCGGAAGCCCGACGCGGCGCATTTGCCTCGCCCAGCTCCAGTTCCGGCTTTACGTTCAGTAGCCGCAATGCATCACCCATTACCCTGGCGAATACGGGCGCAGCCACTTCGCCACCGTAGTATTCGCCGGACTGGGGTGCATCGACAGCCACGACTGTGACAATCCGCGGATTGTCGATGGGAGCCATACCGGCAAATATCGCCTTGTACTGGCTATCCTCATACCCATTCTTACCCACCAGGTGTACCGTGCCGGTTTTACCACCGGCAGAATAGAACCCCGGTTGAGCGCGCTTTCCGGTACCGTTCTCGACCACCTCTCGCAACATTTCCCTGATCTGGAATGAGACTTCTTCGGAAAGAACTCGTTCCCCAACGGGTTTTTCATCCGCCTTCAACAGACTCAGCGGGTAGCGGATTCCGCCATTGGCCAGAACCATGTATGCCTGCGCCAGTTGAAGCGCATTGACGCTCATGCCATACCCATAGGACAGGGTTGCCTCTTCGACGGGGCGCCACTTTGGTGGTGCCGGCAGCACGCCAACAGCCTCACCGGGGAACCCGATACCGGTAGGTTGGCCCAGCCCCAGGCGGGCATAAAGATCCCGGATAGTGTCACCACCCAACTCGGTGGCGATCTTGCTGATGCCGACGTTGCTGGATTTCGCAATCACGTCGGTCAGGCTGACCACCCCATAATTCCGATGATCACGAATCGTGAAACGGCCAAAGCGCCGGTACCCCGGCGCTGTGTCTATGGTGCTGGAAGCCTTGAACTTCCCCGATTCCAGTGCTGCAGCCATGGAAACAGGCTTCATCGTGGACCCCGGCTCAAACAGATCGGTAATGGCCTTGTTCCGTAAACGGTCGGGGCTTAACTGACTGCGGTCGTTGGGGTTGTAGGAGCCCTGGTTCACCATGGCCAACACCTCGCCGGTGTCCACGTCCAGCATCACCAGAGTGCCCCCCCTGGCGTCGTGCGCGCCGACAACGGCTTTCAGCTCCCGATAAGCCAGATACTGGAGCCGTAAATCAATGCTGAGTTCGAGGTTGCGACCAGGCTTCGCGTCGCGGATCAACGTCAGATCCTTGATCACACGGCCACGGTTGTCCTTGAGCACCCTCTTGCGACCACTTTCACCACTCAGCCACTGGTTGTAGGCCAGCTCGATACCTTCCTGACCGCTTTCATCAATGTTCGTAAACCCGACCACATGAGCCGTCACCTCTCCAGCGGGATAGTAACGACGGTACTCCTGGCGGCTGTACACGCCCGGAACACCCATTGCCAGTACCTGTCGTGCAATCTCTGGCTGAAGCTTACGGCGCAGGTAGATGAATTCCCGGCCTGAATACTTACGCAGCCGCTCCCGCAGCCTGGCCTCCTGGAGGCCCAACAGGCGCGCGACATTGGTCAGTCGCGGCTCATCCGCGTCGATTTCGGAGGGATTCGCCCAGATGGTCTGGACCGGAGTGCTCACCGCCAGTGATTCTCCGTGCCGGTCCGTCACGACCCCACGATGAGCATCGATACTTTCCACCCGAATAGTGCGCACGTCGCCCTGCTTGCGCAGGAACTCGTTGTCCACCACATGCAGATCCACCAACCGCCAGGCAAGGGCACCGACAACCAGCAGAAAAACACCCAACACGGTGCCGTACCGCCAGGCCCCAAGCCCGGCGGTCAGTCGCTGACCCCATGTTGCTGTTTTTCCCTGGTCCGACACTGTCTTCACCCTACGGTTTGTTGTTTTCGCTTAACGCGACCCGACAAGCGGCGCCATCAACGGCACCAGAACGATGTCCTGCTTGCCCGGCACGACCATTCCGAAACGCTCGGAAGCCAGTTGCTCTACCCGTCCGTGGGCGCTCAAAGCACTCTGCTCCAGCAACAACTGACTCCACTCACGCTGGTAGTTGTCACGCTGTTTCTGCAGCTGAGACAAGGAGTTGAACAATTCACGGTTCTCATGGGCACTGACAACAACGCCCAGCGAGGACACAATCAACAGCATCACCAAACCCACGGTGATCAACACGCGCTTCTGCTGAAGTGCGGTAAAGACCTGGTTCGACAACCTGACCGCAGTGGCAACGCCGTCCCTGACACGCTTCCTGTTCAGTCGCGCTGTTTTTGTTGGCTGTTCAATCGCTACCGCGCCCATGATTACGCGCTCCCTAACTTGTGTTGTTCCGGTATCCGTTCAAGTACACGCATAACCGCGCTCCTCGCCCGCACGTTGTCGCTCACTTCTTCTGTATCCGCCTTGTTCGCCTTGCCGATCAACCGAAACGCCGATGCTTCCTGCTCCGCCGTCACCGGCACGCCTTTTGGCAATCTCGGCCCGCGCGCCAAGTCCCGCATAAAGCGTTTGACCAGCCGGTCCTCCAACGAATGGAAGCTGATAACCACCAGCCTTCCACCGGGCATCAGCTTTTCAACAGCGGCATTGAGCCCAAGCTCCAGATCTTCCAGCTCCCGGTTGATAAAGATCCGGATTGCCTGGAACGTCCGGGTGGCCGGGTGCTTGTGCTTTTCTTTTTTCGGCACCGCCTCACTGACCAACGACGCCAGTTGGCGCGTGGTTTCCAGGGGCACCTCCTTACGTCGCTCAACAACAAGACGAGCGATACGGCGGGAGAATTTCTCCTCGCCGTATCGCCAGATCACGTTCGCGATGTCTTTTTCGTCCGCCTCGGCCAACCATTGCGCCGCACTTGGCGCCTGCCCGGGGTCCATTCTCATATCCAGTGGTCCATCGCGCATAAAGCTGAACCCCCTGGTGGCATCGTCCAGCTGCGGGGATGAAACACCAAGATCCAGCAAAACACCATTAACCTTCATCCACCCCTGGGCTTCAGCGGCAGCGCCCAGTTC